>Ga0068862_100004635_pt1 | contig 11583 bp, 9 predicted proteins | sample KBSSwiS52_FD_66598 | JGI IMG/M metagenome (GOLD analysis project Ga0068862, IMG submission 66598) | Switchgrass rhizosphere microbial communities from Kellogg Biological Station, Michigan, USA - KBS Switchgrass S5-2 | ecosystem: Host-associated > Plants > Roots > Rhizosphere > Soil ... | reverse complement strand
AGACCAACCAGGTCGCCGATGCGCTGGGCGACGCCGCCGGTGAACACGACGATGAAGGCGCTGATCACGAGCAGCACGCCGGTGCCGACGGTGACACCGACGCGGGTGGGCAGCTTCTTCCAGATCGGCCGGCCCTCGGGGACGTCGTAGATCGCGTTGGACGCGCGCATGAAGGCACCGACATACCCGGACGCCGACCACAGCGCACCGATCAGGCCGACCACGGCCAGGAGCCCGGCCGAGCTCTGGGCATCCTGCAGCGAGTCGATGAACTTGTTGATGGTGCCGGCGTACCGGTCCGGGGCGACCTCGTTCACGGCGCGCGTGGCCGTGTCCTTGTCGCTGACGAGGCTGAACACGGCGAGTAGAACGATGATCCCTGGGAAGATCGACAGGACGCCGTAGTAGGTGAGCGCGGCCGCCCAGTCGGTGAGGTTGTCGTTCTGGAACTCCTTGACCGTCCGCTTGAGCGTGGCGAGCCAACCACGGCCGCCGAGCTCGGTTGGTTTGTCCGGCATCCGGCTTTCCGGCGGAAGGTCCGGTTGGCGCGGGTCGGTGGCGAGCCGCTCGGGCTGATGCGTCATCGGTCGACTCCTCTTCTGAGCTGCGGTTCTCGGCCTACCCGCGGACGGGCGGGGATAACCCGCGGTAGCCGTGGAACGTCGCATTCGTGGCACTCATCGATTAGAATGTGTGTACGAAACGGCGCTGCCGTGGAAGGAGCGCACATGGCCCTGACCGAGTCCCCCGCCCCCTACGCCACCCTCCTCGCATTCGCCCGGTACGTGGGTCGCAGCGGCCCGGCCAAGGCATCGTTCGTGGGCGGTTTGCGCCGCCAGCGAGTGAGCCAATCCGGCTTCAATCCTCATGGTTCGCTCATCAAGGCGTTGAAGGCGGACATTCGGTGGCGCTCGCCGGGAACCCACCTCGCCCAGGTGGTCAACGAGGTCAAGCCGCGGTGGCGGCCGCTGTACGAGGCACTCCTCCCGGGCGCACTGTCCTATTTGGACTCACTGGGCGATCTGAGCCGCGTGCAGCTCGCTCAGTCGCGTGACGCGTTGGGCATCGTCGGTGTGTTGCCGGTGAAGATCAACCCGCAACTGGCGCTTCGGTACGACGACGGCCGGGCCGAGGCCGTCCGGCTGTACTTCGATCCCGACCCACCCGCGGCCGAGGCGGTGCTCGCCACGTTCCACCTGATGAACCGGTACATGGAGCAGGTGTTGCCCGGTGGCACCGCGGTCGTCGTCGACGTGCGGCGGGGCGAGGTGCACCGGCCACCCGCCGTCGAGGCCGACGAGCGGAAGGCCGCCGACGTCGATCGCTGGCTGGCCGGCGAGGCGGCGGCGTTCTCTGCCATGTGGAGCGTGCCCGCCTAGGCGCACCGGGAGCCGCCGCCTCGGCCCCGCGGCGGCTCCGGTGCGTCACTCGGGCGGCGCGTGGCAACCCACGTTCCGTGCCATCCCGGCGACGGTCGGTAGGATCGTGGCGTGATTATGCGCCGATTCTCCGCATTTGCCCTCGTGGCCGCGCTGAGCCTGGTCGGCGCCGGCTGCACCGCTGCCAGCTATGCCGGGTACGCCCGATCCGTTCCACCCCCGGTGCTCACCCAGGCCCAACTGAACGCGGCGCTGCTGCGGGTCGAGGACCTCCCCGACGGCTACACGAGGCAGCCGACCCCGGAGTCGCCGCCCGACGAGAGCGATGCCGGGGGCCAGGGCGCGGGCGCCGAGCCGTGCGGCGACGTGTTCGACCTGCTCCGGGGCGGCGAGCCGGCGCTATCGTCGATCGCCGCCGGCACGGCCGAGATCGAGTTCAGCAAGGGCGACGACGGTCCGTTCCTGCAGCAGGGGCTGCTCACCTCGGGCAACCGGGCCGGGCTGCACGCTGCGGCCGAGGCGTTCCGCCAGTTGCCCGCCGTCTGCGGCGAGTTCACCGAGCGCGACGAGCAGGGCTCGTTCGCGATCCGGTTGAGCCCGGCGCAGTTCCCGGCCCTCGGCGACGAGTCGGTCGCCGTCAAGCTCGACGCCACGGGCACCAGCGAGGCGTCGAGCGTCGCCCTCAGCGGATACCTGGTGCTGATCCGGGTCGGCGCGACGGTATGCATCCTGATCCACTTCGGGATACCGAAGGTCGACGTCGCGGAGACCGAAACGGTGGCCCGCGCCGCCGTCGCCCGGCTGGAATAGCGCCCTGTTTCCCCATCTCACGCAGGGTTCCGGCGTGCTACCTTCCCCGCCATGACCAGCGCGGTCGACACCTTCAGCTCGCAGCACGTGATGTGCGTCGTCGGCGCCGAACTGGATCTCGACAAGTGCGCCGAGATCGTCGCCGCGGTCGGCGGGCCGGGCTTCGAACTCGATACGGAGTTCTCCCAGGCCGAGCCGGATCCGCGCATGTCCGAGGCGTTCGAGGTGTCGGCCGACCTCGTGGTGCCGAGCTTCACCGACGACGACAGGGCGGCGGTCGAGGCGCACCGGGCCGTCGCCTACGTCCTCGGACCGTCGGCTGCCGCGTACGAGGGGTTCAGCGTCACGAAGAAGATGCTCGCCGTCGTCGCCGCCTTGCTGGAGGACGGCGGCGGCACCGCAGCCAAGTCGGAGAGCAGCGGCATCGCCCATGGGCGGGACCGCTGGCTGCACCTCGCGTCGGTCGCCGCCGCGGCCGCTGACCGGGCCGGCCAGGCGCCGCCCCTGTACGCCGCGTTCGTGCGTCGGCCGCTGTCCAGCGGCCTGGTGTACTACAGCTGCGGCCTGCACCTGATGGGTGAGGCCGACGTCGAGATCACCGCGGCCGACGACGACCGCGGCCTGGAGTGGATGGACGGCCTGGCCCGCTACCTGCTGATCGACCGCGGCTCGGCGCGCATCCGCGACGGTGACACGTTCGGCTTGCAGGCCGACAGCCCGCGCCGGGTGCTGCGGCACCGGGCCTGCACCCGCTACCGCGACGACGACCTGTTCTTCAATCCGTGGGGCTACTGGCGGCTCGCTGTCTGAGTGCGTGGCGGGCAGTCGCTACCGTTGGTCCGTGACCGCCATCGCGTCCGCAGGTCGAGTCGTCGCCATCGTCGGCATCGACGGTGCGGGCAAGACCACCCAGGCCAGGCTCCTCGCCGCCTGGCTGGCGGCGTGCGGCCGGCCCGCCGACTACTGGCAGAACGCCGGCGGCCGGCGCTGGTTCGGCCGGTTCGCCCAGTTTTTCGGCCGGCGCGACGCGGAGGCGCTGCTCGGCATCGGCGGCATGCTGTTCGTCGAGTCGGTGCTGCGGTGGCTGGCGATCGCCCGGGCGCTGGCCCGGTCGCGGCAGCGTCGTCACGTCGCGGTGATGGACCGCTACTCCTGGTGCCAGTACGCCAGCATCAGGGCGCACGCCACGCGCTCCGCCCGCCGCGAGAAGCGGGCCCGCTGGTTCTACGGACTGTTCCCGCAACCCGATCTCACCGTGTTCCTCGCGGTGACCCCCGGCCGGGCCCACGGCCGGGTCGAGGCCCGCGGCACCGATCACGAGGATCTCGGCTACCTGGCCGCCGCCGATGCCGCGTACCGGTCGCTCGACGAGGCCCGCCGGTTCGTCTTTATCGACGCGAATCGCGAGGCCGCGGCGGTGCAACGCGATCTTCGCGCGGTGGTTGCGGCGCACTTCGAGATCGTGACCTCGGCGAACGTGCCGCTTGATCAGCCCATCGAACAATAGAGACGAATCTTTGCAATCCGCGAACCGCCGCGCCAGACTGTCCGGGTGAATCTGCCGGACGTGGACGCGCTGCTCCGCGCCGACCCGCGAATGATCGATGGATATCGAATCGTCGGTCGGCTCGGGGCCGGTGGAATGGCGACCGTCTACCTCGGCTCCGCGTCGGACACCCGGCCCGACTCCCTGGTCGCGGTCAAGCTCATCCACCAGCACCTGGCGGCTGACCCGGAGTTCCGGGCCCGGTTCGCCCGCGAGGTGCAGTTGGCGGCGCGCGTCCCCCCGTTCTGTGCTGCCGAAGTCCGCGGGCAGGGCGTTTACGATGATCGGCCGTACCTGGTGACGGAGTACGTGCCCGGCACGCCGCTGCACCGCCTGGTGGAGGAGGAGGGCCCGCTCGACCCGCCGACCCTGCACAGCGTCGCGGTCGGGCTTGCCGCCGGCCTCACCGCGATCCACGACTGCGAGCTGGTGCACCGTGACCTCAAGCCGAGCAACGTGATCATCACGCGTGGAGGGGTGCGGATCATCGACTTCGGCATCGCCCGCTCGGTCGAGGCGACGAGCGACTTCACCACGACCGGCGTCGTCATGGGCAGCCTCGGCTGGACCTCACCCGAGCAGCTCGACGCGAAGGACCCGATCCCGGCGATGGACATCTTCGCCTGGGGCTGCCTGATCGCGTACGCGGCCACCGGGAAGCACCCGTTCGGCGGCGGGGATGCCGCGTCGCGCTGCTGGCGGATCCTGCACGCCGACCCGACCCTCGACGCAATGCCGCCGCTGCTGACCGAACTGGTCCGGGCCGCACTCGATCGCAACGCCGAACGCCGGCCGACCGCACAGGAACTGCTGCTCGGGTTGGTGGGCGTGGCCGGGCCGGTGGTCCCGGTCCCGGGGCCGGCGCCCGCCGCGCCGGAGGGATCATCCGGCGCCGGCGGGAGCGCCGATCCGCGCCGCCGACGGTGGACGGGAGGCGGCCGGCGCCGGCTGGCCGTCCTCGCCGGCATGCCGCTGGGCCTGGTGCTCGCGGCCGGGCTGGCCTCGGCGGCGGGCGGCCCGCTCCGCTTCGGCGACGACCCGGCCGGCGCGGGCGAGAAGGGCGGAGGTGCCTCGACGCCCTCCGAACAGCCGGCGGTGTCGGGCGGCGCGACCCCGGGCGCGCCGGCTGCGGGCAGTGGTGGGCGCGGTGCGGCGTCGGACGCCGGGCCGGTTCAGGCGCCGGCGGGACCGGGGGAAACGGGTGTGCCCGTGACGCCGACGACGACGCCGACAACTGCCACGTCGGTACCCGATGTGGGCCACATCCCACCGGGTCAGACCAGGTCGAAGACGAAGAAACCGAAGGCCTAGCCGGCGCGGCCGGGCGCGAACGACCATTCGATCTCAAGGGATGCGGTCACGCTGTAAACGGTAGGTAAACCTCGGCCCCATCCGACACAGCCGTTCGGCGGAATGCTTATGTACAAACGAATCCGGGCGGCCCAGCCGCCCGGACTCCGTATTCTTAAGCCCACCTTTCGGGAGACCGAAGACTACCTTTCGGGCGGCGTCGTCGGGGGGATCACCTGGGTCGGCTGCTCGCTGATCGGCCAGGTCACCGCCGGGTTGTCCGGCGTGGTAGCGGCCGTCGACGGCGGGGCCGGTTGGCGGCTGTGACCGGGTGCCCGCTCGGGGCCGGGCGTGGGCGTCGGTGCGACGGCCGAGGGCGGCGGGGCCTGTTCCGGCGCGGCCTGTTCCGGCGCGGCAGGTGACTGCGCGACGGGTGCGGTGGCCGCCTGACCGGTCGCGTACACGGGCTGGGTCCGCTCCGGCACCGGCGCAGCGGCTTGTGCCGGGACCGCCTGCGCCTGCGCCTCGCGCTGGCTGGCGGCGTACGCCTTCGCACGCTCGGCGATCGTCTGCGACTCGTCGGCCGCCCGCTGCAGCCACGACTCCCAGCGGCCCTGCATCGGCCGCACGAGGCCACCGCCGACCCCGACGATCAGGATGCCGGCGATGGTGGCGAGCACCGCGATCAGCACCGGCATGGTCACCGTGGTGGCCACCCCGATCTGGTTGAGCGCCGCGATGACGCCGAGCCCGATGATGAAATACGAGGCGACGTTCGCCAGCAATCGGCCGTACGAAAGCCCGCCCAGCGCGTTGGACACGAGGTCCTTCACCGCGGCCGCGATCGCGCACGCGATGACCACGATGATGATCGCCACGAACGCCTTCGGCAGCCACGCCACGACGCCCGAGATCAGGTCGGATACCGCGTTCGGTCCCCAGACGCCGAACGCGAGCTGCAGTGTGAACAGCAGGATCGCGTAGTAGACGAGCTTGGCGACGATGTCGCTGGCGTCGTACTTGCTGCGGGCCAGCGCGGCCCGGATGCCGCCGCGCTCGACCCACCGGTCGAAGCCGACGCGTTCGAGCACCTTGTCCACGAGGTTGCGCACGACCCGCGCCACCAGGTAGCCGATCACCAGGATCAGCAGGAACAGCAGCGCCTTCGGCAGGAACAGCAGGAAGTCTCGCACCATGTCGCTGAGGCCGCCCTGCACGTCCACGCGAGGCGCGGCGACGATATCGGACATGAGCTCCTCCGGGGGATCGACGAGGATGTCGTCCTCGTCGATACCCCCGGCGGTCAGCCGGAAAACAGTTCGGTGATCAACCGCCCGGCACGGCGCCTAGCATGGTCGGCCGTTCAGGCGGAACAGCTCCGGTGAGGCGTTCGCGAAGCCGGCGGGACTCGTCGCCACCAGGCCCACCACGGTGGTCTGGAAGCGACCGAGCCGCCCGCCGGACAGGGTGACCGACGCGCCGGTCTGGCGCACGACGGCGCCCAACGCGCCGGCCACCCGCTGCCCGCCCCCGTAAGCGAAGTCAAGCGTCCAGGCGTCGACGGGGGAGCCGGTGTTCGTCACCGTCACCAGCGCCAGGTACGGCGAACCGGGTACGTCGATGCGCACGTAGTGCACCGAGCACGAGCCGGTCGCCGGCGGCGGACCGCCGTTGTCCTGATCGGCGACGAAGCTCGACACCCAGGCCAGCGTCGACGCCCAGTTGATCGCGATCTCGTTGGTCGACCAGGAGCCGATGTCGTCGATGTAGCAGAACTGCGGCGTCGAGGTGCAGCCGACGAGCTTGTCGGCGGCCACCGGGTCCCACGTCGGCGCATCGGAGTTGGGGCCGCCCGCGATGCTGCCGGGCGGCGGCGTCGGCATCGCCGGGTTCACCGAGTGCGCGAACCAGCGGCTGTGCTGCGCCTGCGAGAACTTCTCGCCGTATCCCGTCACGTAGGACTGGTTCAACGCGTTGCGGCCGAGGATGTAGTCCATGCCCTCGATGACCCCGTCGCGGTAGGCCCTGTCGTTGGTGATGTCGAACGCGGACGCGATCACGACCAGGTTGTTCAGGACGAGGTTGTTCGAGCCCCAGTCGAAGAGGTTGTCGGCCGGGGTGAACGCCAGCGCCCACGGGTTCGCCCGCAGCGCCGTCAGGTAGCGGTTTGCGCCGGCCACGACGCTCGCCCGCACGGCCTGCCGGTTCGGCAGCGCGTTGGGCACCATCGCGAGGTCGAGCCGGCCCAGCGCCGCCACGTGCTTCCAGTCGAAGCTGCGGTCGGTCCAGATTTCGCCGGTGTGGTGCGGCGAGGCGAGCACGAACTTCTTGTACTGCTCGGCGCCGGTGGTGATGAACAGCTCGGCGGCCGCCCAGTAGAACTCGTCGGTGACGTCGGTGTCGTCGTACGGTCCGCCGCCGACGCCGCCGGCCGGCGCGTAGATCGCCGGGTTGGCCAGCGCGGCCCGCCAGGCCGTCTGGGCCGCCGCGAGGGCGCGGGTGGAGAAGGCGACGTCGTAGGGCGCGAACAGGCGGGCTGCCTGCGCCGCGGTGGCCGCGAGGTTCAGCGTGGCCGCCGTCGACGGCGGCTGCAGGTAGCGCGGCTGCGGGTCGTCGCTCGGGAACAGCGGGATGCCGGTCCACTCGGCGTCGTGGATCTTGTGGTGCGCCATCCCGGCGAGCGGCTGCCCGGCGGGCACCTGCATCTTCAGGATGAACTCCATCTCCCAACGGGCCTCGTCGAGGACGTCGGGAACCGCGTTGCCGTGCTCGGGGATGCGCAACGTGCCGTCGGCGGTGGCGCCGGCCTGCGCGGTGCGCGCGTTCTTCGTCCGCTCGAAGTTCGACATGACCTGGTACAGGGCGATGCCACCGTTGACCACGTACTTGCCATGGTCGGCCGCGTCGTACCAGCCGCCGGAGACGTCGAGCGAGTAGTTGCAGGTGCCCGGCGCGCACGGGACGCTCACGTCGCCCTGGTTCGGCGCCACGCCGATGTGCCCGGCCGGCCGGCCGTAGCCCGGGGCGATCGCGTTGTCGATCGCGATTCCGCTGCGCCACGGGTAGTAGACCGACAGCGCGTCGGTGCGCAACCTGTCGTACGCGGCTGCTGAGACGTCGAAGGGGTAGCTCGTCTCGCCGTCGGCGGCCAGCGTCAGGCCGGTGCTCTCGGTGCGGTAGGCCGAGAAGTCGATCGTGTGCACGTTCTTGCCGGAGGTCCGCTCGACGCCCGCCGGGGTCGAGGTGCCGCGGGCGAGCGTCGCGCCGCCCTTCTTCAGCTCCCAGGCGACGGGCGACGTCTGCTCGGTCACCAGGGTCGCCCGCTTCGGGCCGTTCGGCAGGTAGCCGACCTGGTTGACGCGCACCCGCGGGCCGGTGTCCGGCACGTACGGCGGCTTGACGGCGCCGCCGGTGAGCGTCGCGTTGTCGATGCAGAGCGTGTACGCGTCGCCCTGCCCGCCGGTCTGGATCGCGAACTGCGCGGTCGACAGCGTCTCGCCGGCGGTGAAGAAGTACTCGAACTGCTGGGTGGTGCCGGTGACCGTCGGCCGCTGCTCCAGCCACGTGGTATAGGGGGCGCCGTTCAACTGGACCAGTACCCGCGGCACCACGTCGCGGCTGGCGTGCGCGGTGAACGCGAGCCGGTAGTCCTCGCCGGCCTGCAGGTCGACGTCGTTCTGGCCGACGATCGCGTCCCACGGGTTGGCGGTGCCGGCGGGCACCTGGGTGCACAGTTCCCCACTGACGACCGAGATCGGCGAGTTGCCGGTGGCCCACCACGGGTCCACCGCACCGCTGTCGAAGGTTCCGTTGACGAGCTGTTCCGGCCCGGGTTCGGCGCGGGCCGGGAGGGCGGGTAGGCCGCCGAGGAGGGCGGCGGTCACGACGAGGCTCAGCGCGGCGCGGCGGTAGGACCGGGTACTCAACTATGCCTCCGGGGCGGGGTGGCGGCCGGGCGCGTACCGGAAACGCTCCCACGCGCAGGTGGGAGCGCTCCCAGAGTGCGGCCAATCCTTCGCTGCCCGAGGGCCTGTGTCAATGCGTCGGTGCTGAATGAGCCCCCTGATCAGGTTCGGCAAGGGAGAACCCGATGGGCTACCCGCCGAGGCGGCGATGCAGGATCTCCGCGAGGTCGGTCGGCCGGCTGAACATCGGCCAGTGCCAGGTCGGCAGCTCCTCGTAGGTCCAGTTCGGGCCGGCCATCCGGGCAAAGGTGGGCACCGTGGCGGCGAGGTCGCGCGTCTGGGCCGCCGTGAAGCTCGAGAGGATGCCCAGGCACGGCAGCTTCTCCCAGCCACCGGTCAGCCGCACCGGCTGCACCGCTGTCGGCCACGGCTGCGGCACCGAGCGCTCCGCCAGCGCGGCGAGCGCCGCACCGTCGACCCCGTCGACGCCGGCCGCGAGGTCGGCCCAGGGCGGGGGCGGCAGCCGCCACCCGTCGCCATGCTCCTCGACGAGGGCCTGGTTGCGCGCCCGCTCCTCGGGTCCGGCGAAGTCGGCCTGGCACATGCCGTCGGGCAGAGGGCCGGTGTCGACATAGACGAGGTGCCGGACGCGCTCCGGAACCCGGTCGGCCGCGCCGGTGGTCACCAGACCGCCGTAGCTGTGGCCGACCAGGACGGCGTCGGTCAGATCCTCGTAGCGCAGCAGGTTCACGACGTCGGTGACGTGCGTATCGAGGTCGGTCTCGGGGGTGGCCAGGTGGGCCCGCTCGCCGAGGCCCGTGTTGGTGAACGGGTAGACGCGGTGGCCGTGCGCCCGCAGCGCGTCGGTCACGGGCTGCCACGCCCACGCGCCGATCCAGAAGCCGGGGACCAGTACGAATGTCGTCATGGCTCCGACGCTATCGTCGATACCGGACAGGATCCGCCCGGATTTGGAGGACGATTTGAATCGGCCCACGGCGCGGGTGCTGGCGCTCCTGGAGATCCTGCAGGCGGGCGGCTCGTTCGGCGTCGCGCGGCTGGCCGAGCGCCTGGGCGTCGACGAGCGGACGGTCCGGCGGTACGCGTCGCACCTGGCCGACCTCGGGATACCCGTGGAAGCCCAACGGGGGCGCTACGGCGGGTACCGGCTGGCGCCCGGCTACAAGCTGCCCCCGCTCATGCTGACCGACGACGAGGCGGTCGCGATCGTGCTCGGCCTGGTCGCCGGGCGGCGCTCGGGCCTGGTGACGGCCGCCGGGTCGGCCTCGGAGAGCGCGCTGGCCAAGGTGCGCCGGGTGCTGCCGGCCGCGGTTGCCCGGCGCATCGAGTCGCTACTGACGACTGCCGGGTTCACCGCGCCGGACCGGCCCTCGGCGCCGCCCGAGTCGGAGGTGCTGCTGACGATGGCGTCGGCGGCCCGCGACCGGCACCCCGTGGCGATCGTCTACACCGCCTGGAGCGGCCGCAGTACGCGGCGCGAACTCGCACCGTACGGGCTGGTGTTCCACGCCGGCCGCTGGTACGTCACCGGCCTGGACTCGGCGACCGGCGACCTGCGGACGTTCCGGCTGGACCGCATCGCGTCCGCTGAATCGATTGAGGGCTCGTTCGAGGTGCCGGCCGACTTCGATCCGGCCGGCCACGTGCTCGCCGGCCTCGCCGCTGTGCGGTACGCGCACGAGGTGGTCGTGGTGCTGGAGGCGCCGCTGGCCGAGGCGCGCGAGCGGATCCCGCGGGTGGTCGGTGAGCTGACGGAGGTACCAGACGGCGTGCGGCTGACGGCGCGGGCGCAGCGTCTGGCCGGCGCGGCGGAACTGCTGGCCGGGCTGCCCTGGCCGTTCCGGGTGGAGCGCCCGGACGAGCTGCGCACCGAACTCCGCGCGCTGGCCGCCCGCCTGGAGCGCGCCGCCGACGCGCCCGCTCCTTGACCGCCGAGCCCGCCTCCCTGCCCCGGTGCCCCGTCTCCCGCGATCTTGGACGTCTGCTATCGCTGGGGCGCTGGCAAGAGTCCAAGATCGCACAGTATGGCGGTGATCACGTTGCCGCTCCCGCTGGGGCAGAAGTACTGTATCGATGCAGAAAGAGGAAGGTCGACATGGGTGCCACTTTGCAGACGGTTGCCGACGAGGTCGGGGTGTCGCGCAGCACCGTGTCCAACGCGTACAGCCGGCCCGACCAGCTCTCGCCGGAGTTGCGGGCACGCATCCTGGCCGCCGCCGAGCGCCTCGGCTACGCCGGGCCGAACCCGACGGCGCGCTCGTTGCGTCGGGGCAAGGTCGACGCGATCGGCGTGCTGCTGACGGCGAACCTGACCCAGGCGTTCCGCGATCCGTACGCGGTCGAGTACCTGCGCGGCCTGGCGGAGGTGGCCGAGCGCCGGCAGACCTCGCTGCTGCTGATCCCGATCCCCCCGCACGACCCGGAGGGCGCGCTCAAGGCCGTCCGCAACGCCGCTGTCGACGCGTTCTGCCTGTACTGCGTGCCGGACTGGCACGGGGTGCTGGACGTGATCGCCGCGCGCGGGCTGCCCGTGGTCGCCGGCGACGACCCCGAGATCGTGGCCAACGGCATGGTCCACGGCGACGGGATCCCGGTCGGCTTCGTCGGGATCGACGACCGCGAAGCGGCGCGC
>Ga0068862_100004634_pt1 | contig 11586 bp, 8 predicted proteins | sample KBSSwiS52_FD_66598 | JGI IMG/M metagenome (GOLD analysis project Ga0068862, IMG submission 66598) | Switchgrass rhizosphere microbial communities from Kellogg Biological Station, Michigan, USA - KBS Switchgrass S5-2 | ecosystem: Host-associated > Plants > Roots > Rhizosphere > Soil ... | reverse complement strand
GACGACCAGAGCATCTACGCGTTCCGCGGCGCGCAGGTCGGCAACATGGCGCAGTTCGAGCGCGAGTACGGCGTGCGCCAGGTCATCAAGCTGGAGCGCAACTACCGCTCGTTCGGCAACATCCTCGATGCCGCCAATGCGCTGATCGCGCACAACGCCAAGCGCCTGGGCAAGAACCTGCGCACCGAGGCCGGCCCCGGCGAGCCGGTGCGCGTGGTCGAGGCCAACAGCGACTATGCCGAGGCGCAGTGGCTGGTCGAAGAGCTGCAGCAGTTGCACCGCGCCGGCACCGCGCGCAGCGAGCTGGCCTTGCTCTACCGCAGCAATGCGCAGAGCCGCGTGCTGGAGAGCGCGCTGTTCAACGCCGGCGTGCCGTACCGCGTGTACGGCGGCCTGCGCTTCTTCGAGCGAGCCGAGGTCAAGCACGCACTGGCCTACCTGCGGCTGATCGAGAACCCGAACGACGACACGTCATATCTGCGCGTGGTGAACTTCCCCACGCGCGGCATCGGCGCGCGCAGCATCGAGCAGTTGCAAGACGCCGCGCGTGCCAGCGGCCGCAGCCTCTACCAGAGCACCGGCGCGCTCACAGGCAAGTCGGGCGGCAATCTGCGCGCGTTCAATGCGCTGCTCGATGCGATGCGCGACGCCACACGTGGCTCAACGCTGCGCCGGATCATCGAGCACGTGCTCGAAACCACCGGGCTGATCGACTTCTACCGCACCGAGAAAGAGGGAGCCGACCGCATCGAGAACCTCGAGGAGCTGGTCAACGCCGCGGAGGCCTTCGTCACGCAGGAGGGCTTCGGCAAGGACGCGGTGGCCTTGCCGGTCGACGAGACCGCCGGCGCAATCGCAGCCGGCACGCCGAACGCGGTGGCCGCGGTCGAGGTCACGCCCGACGCCGAGACCGGGGAGATCCAGTCGCCGCTGGCCGCATTCCTGACGCACGCCGCGCTCGAGGCCGGCGACAACCAGGCGCAGGCGGGCCAGGATGCGGTGCAACTGATGACCGTGCATTCGGCCAAGGGGCTCGAATTCGACTGCGTGTTCATCACCGGGCTCGAAGAAGGCCTGTTCCCGCACGAGAACTCGCTGTCCGATGTCGACGGCCTGGAGGAAGAGCGTCGCTTGATGTACGTGGCGATCACGCGCGCGCGCAAGCGCCTGTACCTCACGTTCAGCCAGACGCGCATGCTGCACGGCCAGACGCGCTACCACGTGAAGAGCCGCTTCTTCGATGAGTTGCCCGATACAGGGCTCAAGTGGCTGACACCGCGCACGCAGGGCTTTGGCTCGGGCTATGCGCGCGAGTACCAGCAGGCCTGGGCGCGCGGCAGCGGGCTGGGCTCGATGGTCGGCGTGGGCCGCATCGACGACGGCACCTCGGCGATCGATCTGCGCCGCAGCGTCGCGCCGCCATCGGGCAGCGGCCCGAATCTGCGCGTCGGGCAGAGCGTGTTCCACACCAAGTTCGGCGAGGGCGTGATCATCACGCTCGAAGGCCGGGGCGACGACGCGCGCGCGCAGATCAACTTCGGCCGCCATGGCGCGAAGTGGCTGGCGCTGTCGGTGGCCAAGCTGACGCCGATCACCTGAGCCGCGGCGGCGCCGTCATGGCGCTGTCAACGATCCGTCACGCGGCGGTCAAACGCGCTTCCGAGCATCGAGGGCTGGTCCAACAGCCCCATCGATGCCGAGGAGCGCATGCAGCACGACACGCCTGTTCCATTCACCGACCCCGACGACATCGGGCACAACCACAGCGCCAGTCCGACGTTCGACTCGGTCTTGCAGGCGCGCCTCAGCCGCCGCACGCTGCTCAAGGGCAGCGCGGGCTCGATCGCCACCGCCGCGCTCGGCGGCTTCAGCGTCGCGGCCTGTGGCGGCGGCCGTCACGACCCGATCGAATCCCTGCGCTTCACACCGGTGGCAAAGACCCGCGCCGATGCCGTCAGCGTGCCCGAGGGCTACGTGGCCAGCGTGCTGTACGCGCTCGGCGACCCGTTGTCGATCAGCACACCCGACTATCGCAACGACGGCACCGACACCGACTTCGAGCATCGCGCCGGCGACCACCACGACGGCATGGACTACTTCGGCCTGGCGCGCGACGCCAACAAGCGCGACGACGACAGCTCGGCGCGCGGCCTGTTGGCGATGAACCACGAGGCCACCAGCCACTCCAGCAGCGAGCGCGCGTCGGCCTACGTGCACGCCAACGGCGGCACCAACACGCTGCCGCGCCCGGCCGCCGAGATCGACAAGGAGGTGGCGCTGCATGGCGTGTCGATCGTCGAGGTGCGCAAGACGGCCGGCGTGTTCAGCACCGTGCGCGGATCGCTGTTCAATCGCCGCATCACGCCGTTGACGCCGCTGCAGATCGCCGGCGTTGCGCGCGGCCACGCATCGATGCGCACCGCCTACAGCACCAATGGCAGCGCGGCGCGCGGCACGCTGAACAATTGCGGCACCGGCAAGACGCCGTGGGGCACCTTGCTCACCGGCGAAGAGAACTGGGCCGGCTACTTCACGCGCGGCGCCGCCGACAACGCGGCCCGCAACAACGACAAGAGCGTGGCCTCGCTCAATCGCTACGGCCGTGCGCAGGGCGCGGCCAGCCGCCACGGCTGGGAGAGCGGCGGCGCGGCCGACGTCTACCGGCGCTGGGACATCAGCAAGACCGGCGCGTCGGCCGACGGCAGCGACGACTTCCGCAACGAGCTCAACACCTTCGGCTACCTGGTCGAGATCGATCCCTACGACCCGGGCACGCCGATCAGGAAGCGCACCAGCCTCGGCCGCTTCGCGCACGAGAGTGCGGCGTTCTCGCTACTCACGCCAGGCAAGCCGCTGGCGGTGTACATGGGCGACGACTCGCGCGGCGAGTACATGTACAAGTGGGTCAGCGCGGCCAAGTGGTCCAACGGCGATGCGCAGCGCGGCGATCGCATCGCCACCGGCGACAAGTTTCTCGATGCCGGCACGCTGTACGTGGCACGCTTCAGTGCCGACGGCAGCGGCGAGTGGATCGAGCTGTCGATGACCGACCCGGCGATTGCGGGCTACGCCGGCTTTGCGTTCACCGACGATGCCGAGGTCGCGATCCACACGCGCCTGGCAGCCGATGCGGTGGGCGCCACCAAGATGGACCGGCCCGAGTGGTGCGCCACGCATCCTGAAACCGGCGAGGTCTACTACTCGCTCACCAACAACAGCAACCGCAAGGTGGAGCCGAGCGGCACATCGCAGCAGCGCGTCGACGCCGCCAACCCGCGCTCGTACAGCGATTCGGTCAATGGCGGTGCGCCGGGCGCGCCGGGCAACATCAACGGCCACATCATCCGGATGCGCGAGCACGACGACGATCCGTCGGCGACGCGTTTCAAATGGGACGTATACCTGTTCGGCGCCGAGGCCGGCAGTGATCCGCAGAAGGTGAACCTGTCGTCGCTCACCGATGACCAGGATTTCTCCAGCCCCGACGGCCTGTGGTTCAGCCGGAACACCGGCCTGTGCTGGATCCAGACCGACGATGGCGCGTACACCGACGTCACCAACTGCATGATGCTGGCCGCGGTGCCGGGCCGCGTCGGCGACGGCGCGCCGCGCACGCTGCAGTATCCGCTGGCCGACGGCGGCACGCTGGATGTGAACACCTTCGTCGGCAAGGCGCCGAAGGCCGACACGTTGAAGCGCTTCCTGGTCGGGCCGGTGGATTGCGAGATCACCGGCCTGTGCGAGACGCCCGACGGCAAGACGCTGTTCGTGAACATCCAGCACCCGGGCGAGACGATCAGCTCGGCCGCAGTGGGCGACCCGAGCAAGTACCCGAGCCACTGGCCCGCCAACGCGGGCTATGGAGCCGGCGGTGCGAGCACCGCGCGGCCGCGCTCGGCGACCCTCGTGATCACCAAGAGGGATGGCGGAAGAATCGGAACGTAGTCGGCGCCAGGGCCGCTGGAGCAGATCACGGCGCGGCGTCGGCCACGGCCGGCGCCGCATCGGCATCGTCGGGCGTGCCGAAGCAATCGACGAAGCTGAACCACAGCGACACGTAGAACGCGGTTGACAGCGTGATCGCGAGCGCGGGCACCAGCAGCACGATCGCCGAGCGCGCGCCCAGCGCGCCGGCCAGCAGGCCAACCACGAGGCTCAACACCACGGAGGCGCCAGCCCAGGCGAGGCTGTAGACGCCGTACGCACCCTTGGCGCGCCACAGACTGAGCGTGCTGGAAAACAGCGACTGCCACACGCCCTGGCCGCCCCACAGCACCAGCGCCGGTGCATGCCAGAACGGCACCGACAGCAGCGTGGCCATCAGCGTGAAGCCGAGCAGGCCGTTGGAGATGCGCGGATCGGCGGTGGCCTGTGCAGCCTGTTCGCTCGACGGGCCGTGTTCGGCGATCGCCTGGCGCAACTGCTCCATTGCATCGCCATAGATCCACCCGGTGATCATCACCACGCCGAGTGCGCCCAGGCCGTACAGGCCGCACAGCACCAGCAGCCGGCGCCGGCGCGCCGGCACACCGACCAGCGGCTCGACGAACTGCCCCGGATGCGCCGGCCCGCCGCGCAGCACCGAACGCGACGCGACCATGAAGCCGAGCGACAACAACGGCAGCGCGGCCAGCGCGAGCACGCCCACCACCGGCAGCGCCATCCATACGCCGCTCACCACCAGGAACAGCAGCAGCATGACGCTGAATGCGATCGGCCGGCGCAGAAACAAGCGCGCGCCGTCGCGCGCCCAGATCCAGCCCTGGCGCGTGGCGACAGATTGAAGTTTCAGGCCCATCGAATGCAGACACCGGCATGGCGCCGGGCCGCCCCAAGCCGGGCCAGCCCCCTGGGGGGGCAGCGCAGGAGCGGAGCGACAAGCGTGGGGGTCAACATTTTGGGTGCCATGGCACCTCGATGCGCTGGCGCAGCAGGCGCTCGAAGTGATGCGGGTCCTTGGGCTGCAGCAGCGTGGCCTCGCGCGGCAGGTGCAGATCGGCCAGGCGCGACAGCCAAAAGCGCAGCGCCGCGGCGCGCAGCAACGCCGGCAACAATCGGTGCTCGGTGTGCGTCAACGCGCGCCGCTCCGAATACGCTGCCAGCAACGCGCCGGCGCGCGCGTCGTCGATGCGGCCGGTCTCGTCGGCCAGGCACCAGTCGTTGATGCACACCGCGATGTCGAACAGCAAGGTGTCGACGCCGGCAAAGTAAAAGTCGACGCAGCCGCTCAGGTGCTCGTGGCCGGGCGGTCCGTCGAACAGCACGTTGTCGCGAAACAGATCGGCATGCACCGCGGCGCGTGGCAGGCCGGTGTACGCGGCCGATGCCGCGAGGTGCTGCTGGAATGCGATCTCGTCGTCGAGCAGCGTGGCCGCATCGGCATCGAGGAACGGTCGCACCTGCGGCGCCGTGGCTCGCCACCACGGCAGCGCGCGCAGATTGGGCTGCGTGCCGTCGAAATCCACCGCGCCGGCGTGCAACCCGACCAGCGCGTGTCCCAAAGCGGCGCAGTGGTGCGTGCCGGGCGCATCGACGTGGCGCCCGGCCAGGCGCGTGCACAACGCCGCCGGCTTGCCGCGCAGCGTGTGCACCAGCGTGCTATCGGCCGCGGCGCGCGGCTCGGGCACCGGCAGCCGGTGGCGCGCCAGATGCTGCATCAGGCGCAAGTAGAAAGGCAGCTGCTCGTGCGACAGGCGCTCGAACAGCGTCAGCACCCATGCGCCGCTCGACGTGGTGACGAAGTAGTTGGTGTTCTCGATGCCGGCATGCACTGGCTGTACCGACTGCAACTCGCCGGCATGCAGCCGCGCCACGAACGCGCGCACCTCGTCGTCGGTCAGCTCGGTGAAGACCGCCATGCGCGTGCGATCAGCGAAGGCTCAGAAAGAGAAAAGCTGCCACAAGCGCTGGCCGCTGAGCCCCTTGTTCTGCGACGCGTCGCGGCCCGCATCGGCCGGCACGATCTCGTACGGCCGCACGCCCGAAGCCTTGGGCGACACCGTGATGCTCTTCACCTGGCCGCGCACGCGCAGCTCTTCGATGCGCACCTTGTCGTCTTCGACGACCGAGCGTTTGATCTCGGGTTCGGAGCGCACGTTCGGCGCTTGAGCGCGCGCCGGAAGCGCCACTGTGACGGTCATGACCGCCACACAAAAGCACCACAAGCGCGCATCCATGCGTTCGATTCTACGGCCCGGGATCAACCCTCACACCGACGCACAATGTCGCGCATGACCGATCACACGCTTGTCTTGGTAGACGGCTCGAGCTACCTGTATCGCGCCTATCACGCGCTGCCCGATCTGCGCGGCCCCGGTGGAGTGCCCACCGGCGCCATCCACGGCATGGTGGGCATGCTGCGCCTGCTGCGCGAGACCTACCCGACGCCGCACGCCGCGTGCGTGTTCGATGCCAAGGGCAGGACCTTTCGCGACGACTGGTATGCGGAATACAAGGCCCACCGCACGGCCATGCCCGAGGACCTGGTGCTGCAGATCGAGCCGATCCGCGAGGTGGTCAAGTTGCTCGGCTGGCCGGTGATCGAGGTGCCCGGGATCGAGGCCGACGATGCGATCGGCACCATCGCGTGCGTGGCGGCCAAGAGTGGCCACCGCGTGATCATCTCCACCGGCGACAAGGATCTGGCGCAGCTGGTCACGGCCGAGGTGTCGCTGATCAACACCATGGCGCGGCCGCCCGAGGTGCTCGATGTTCCGGGCGTGCTGGCCAAGTTCGGCGTGCCGCCGGAGCGCATCGTCGACTACCTCACGCTGATCGGCGACACCGTCGACAACGTGCCGGGCGTCGAGAAGGTCGGCCCCAAGACTGCGGCCAAGTGGATCGCCGATCACGGTTCACTCGATGGCGTGATCGCCGCCGCGGCATCGATCAAGGGCGTGGTCGGCGACAACCTGCGCAAGGCGCTCGATTGGCTGCCGCAGGGCCGGCGCCTCGTCACGGTGGTGACCGATTGCGACCTCGCCGGCCACCTCGAGGGCTGGCCCGGCCTCGACGCGTTGGTGATGCGCGAGCCCGATCAGGAGGGCTTGCTCCGCTTCTACGAGCGCTACGGCTTTCGCACCTTGAAGAAGGAGCTCGAGGCGGGGCGCGGTGACATGGTGTCGGCCGCGCTGCCGCCGGCCACCGTCGTGGAGCCGGTGGTCGCGGCCGTCGCGCTGGCGCACGAGTACGAGACCGTGCTCACGCGCGAGCGGCTCGACGCGTGGATCGAGCGGCTGCGCGAGGCGCCGCTCGCCGCGCTCGACACCGAGACCGATTCGCTCGATCCGATGCGCGCGCGCATCGTCGGCATCTCGTTCGCGGTGAAGCCCGGCGAGGCCGCATACGTGCCGCTGGCGCACAACGGCCCGGGCGCGGTGGAGCAATTGCCGCTCGATCAGGTGCTCGCCGCACTGCAGCCATGGCTCGAGGACGAGCGCGCGCCCAAGGTGGGACAGAACATCAAGTACGACACGCACGCGCTCGCCAACCACGGCATCGCGGTGCGCGGCTGGGCCCACGACACGCTGCTTGAGAGCTACGTGCTCGAGGCGCACCGGCGGCACGACCTGGAGAACCTGGCCGAGCGCCACCTGAAGCGCAAAGGCCTGACCTACGAAGACGTGTGCGGCAAGGGCGCCAACCAGATCGCGCTGTCACAGGTCGACATCCAGCGCGCCACCGAATACGCGTCGGGCCAGAGCGAGACAGCGCTGCACTTGCACCAGACGCTGCACCCGCAGCTGCAGCGCGAGCCCGGAATGCTGCACGTGTACGAGCGCATCGAGATGCCGGTGTGCGCGGTGCTGTCCAAGATCGAGCGCCACGGTGTGCTGGTCGACACGCAGGCGCTGGCGCAGCAGAGCAAGCAGCTCACCGATCGCATGTCGGCGCTCGAGCAGGAGGCCTACGCGCTCGCCGGCCAGCCGTTCAACCTGGGCTCGCCCAAGCAGATCGGCGACGTGCTGTTCGGCAAGCTCGGCCTGCCGGTCAAGCGCAAGACCGCCAGCGGCGCACCGTCCACCGATGAAGACGTGCTGCAGGAGCTGGCGCAGGACTATCCACTGCCGGCCAAGATCCTCGAGCACCGCGGCTTGAGCAAGCTGAAGGGCACCTACACCGACAAGCTGCCGCTGATGGTGAACCCCGACACCGGCCGTGTGCACACCACCTATGGCCAGGCGGTGGCGGTGACCGGGCGCCTGTCGAGCAACGACCCGAATCTGCAGAACATTCCGATCCGCACCACCGAGGGCCGGCGCATCCGCGAGGCCTTCATCGCCGCGCCGCGCCACCACATCGTCAGCGCCGATTACTCGCAGATCGAGCTGCGCCTGATGGCGCACATCAGCGGCGACGACGGCCTGACGCGCGCGTTCACGCAGGGCATGGACGTGCACCGCGCCACCGCGGCCGAGGTGTTCTCGGTGCCGCCGGATCAGGTGAGCGCCGAGCAGCGGCGCTATGCCAAGACGATCAACTTCGGCCTCATCTACGGCATGAGCGCGTTCGGCCTGGCGCAGAACCTCGGCATCGAGCGCAGCGCCGCGCTGCTGTACATCGAGCGTTACTTCCAGCGCTTTGCCGGCGTCAAGCGCTACATGGACGAGACCAAGGCCAAGGCGGCGCGGCTCGGTTATGTGGAAACGATGTTCGGTCGCCGCATCGAGCTGCCCGAGATTCGCGGCGGCAGCGGCCCGCGCCGCGCCGGTGCCGAGCGTCAGGCCATCAATGCGCCGATGCAAGGCACCGCGGCCGATCTGATCAAGATGGCGATGCTCGCGGTGCAAGACGCGCTCGAGGCGCAGAACCGGCACACCAAGATGATCATGCAGGTGCACGACGAGCTGGTGTTCGAGGTGCCCGACGACGAGCTCGATTGGGCGCAAGCCGAGCTGCCGCGCCTGATGTCGGGCGTGGCACAGCTCTCGGTGCCGCTGCTGGCCGAGGTCGGTGTCGGGCGCAACTGGGACGAGGCGCACTGAAGTTCAGGCGCCCAGCCTCCTAGAATCGCGCGCTCGTCTTCGGAAAGGAACCGCGATGATCGAACAGGAGATCAACAGCCTCGCGCCCGGCCGCGACTTCAGCCGGCGCGCCTTCGTGCGCACGTCGGTCGGCAGCGGCTTCGCGGCCGCGGTGCTGCCGGTGACCGCGCAGACCGTGATCAAGACCGATACCGATGGCCTCACGGCAGGCGAGGTGACAATCCCGGTCGGCAGCTTCAAGATGCCCGCCTACCGTGCCGCACCAGCCGGCAAGACCAACGCGCCGGTGGTGCTGGTGGTGAGCGAGATCTTCGGCGTGCACGAGCACATCGCCGACGTGGCGCGGCGCTTCGCCAAGGCGGGCTACTGCGCTGTGGCGCCCGAATTGTTCGTGCGCCAGGGCGATGCCGGCTCGTACGGCGAGATCGCCAAGCTGATGGCCGAGGTGGTGTCCAAGGTACCCGACTCGCAGGTGATGGGCGATCTCGATGCCGCGGCGGCATGGGCCAAGGCGCAGGGCGCCGACACGTCCAAGCTGGCGGTCACCGGCTTCTGCTGGGGCGGCCGCATCGTCTGGCTGTACAGCGCGCACAACCCTGGCATCAAGGCCGGCGTGGCCTGGTACGGCCGCCTGATGGGCCCGAGCAATCCGCTGCAACCCACACACCCGGTGGAGCTCGCAGCCAAGTTCAACGGACCGGTCCTGGGCCTGTACGGCGGGGCCGACCAAGGCATCCCCGTCGACACGGTCGACAAAATGAAGGCGGCCTTGGCCAGCGGGAGCCCGGCGGCGAAGAAGAGCGAGTTCGTGGTCTACCCGGAGGCGCCGCACGGCTTCAACGCCGACTACCGCCCCACCTATCGCAAGGAAGCGGCCGAAGACGGCTGGAAGCGCTGCCTGGCCTGGTTCAAGACCAACGGCGTGGCTTGACACGCTTGCCACAATGATCGGCAGCGCACCGCGCCTTCGAGGCGCGGTGCTCGTTTTTGCGGCAGACCGCCAACGCATGACAAGCCCGTTGCCATGATCTTGCTCTACATCGTGCTGGCCACCACGGCCGGCGGCGTGCTGTCGGTGCTGATCGCAGCCGGCCTCACCGTGCAGGTGCTCGGTCGGCTGGTCAAGCATCTGGTGAGCTTGTCGGCCGGCGTGCTGTTGGGCACGGCCCTGCTGCAGGTGTTGCCGGAGGCATTCGAGAGCCGGGCCGAGCCGCACGCGCTTTTCCTCACGCTGCTGGCCGGGCTGCTGTTCTTCTTTCTGCTCGAGAAGGCCGAGCTGTACCGCCACGGCCACCATCACGAGGGCGATGGCCACGAGCACCACCATCACTACGATTCGGATCAGGCCGGGCGCGGCGGCTGGGCGGTGCTGGTGGGCGACAGCGTGCACAACTTCTGCGACGGCGTGATCATCGCCGCGGCATTCCTGGCCGATGTGCGGCTCGGCGTGATGACCGCCGTGGCGATCGTCGCGCACGAGATTCCGCAGGAGGTCGGTGACTACATCGTGCTGCTCAATGCCGGCTTCACGCGGGGACGAGCGCTGCTGTTCAACGCGCTGTCAGGGCTGGCGGCGGTGGCGGGCGGCGTGCTCGGTTACCTGGTGGTCGAGCCGTGGCGCGATCTGTTTCCGTACCTGCTGGTGGTGGCGGCGTCGAGTTTTGTCTACATCGCGGTGGCCGACCTGCTGCCGCAACTGCAGCGCCGGCTGAAGTTGCGCGATACGATGTCGCAGATCGGCTGGATCGCCGCGGGTCTGGCGTCCGTCGTGATCATCGGCAGCCTGAACCATCGCTGAAGCGCAGCTGCACCAACCAAACTCACTGCGGGATCGCGTGGCGATCTCGGAGTGCTACTTGACGATCAGCACCGGCAACGGGCTGTGGATCAGCACGCGCTGGGTCTCGCTGCCGAGTAGCAGCGCGGCCATGCCGCGCCGGCCGTGCGAGGCCATCACGATCAGGTCGCAGCGCTGCTGCTTGGCGTGATCGATGATCGCCTCCCACGCGTGCAGTGCTTCCACCGTGTGCGCCTGGCAGGTGAGCCCGGCCGCCGCGGCGGCTTCCTGCACGGCCTTGACGCGCGCCGCTGCGATGCGCTCCTGCGCGTCGTAGAACTCCTGCGGCGGCACCGGCTGCATCTCGGATATCGCGCTGTAAGGGAAGGGCTCCTTCACGCTGATCGTGACGAGCTGCGCGCCGCTCAGCTTGGCCAGGCCGACTGCGGCTTGCACCGCCTTCGCCGTGACTTCGGACCCATCGGTCGGAATCAGAATGCGTTGGTACATGCCGTCCTCCTTCGCGCCACGGTCCGTGGCTGTGAATCCCAGTGTGTGTCCGCAGGCTGGGACCCGCCTTGCTCTATATCAAGGCAAGCGCCGTACCCGATTTCACCCGGGCCGCGGGCTCACCCGGTCGCCACCGGCCGCGACGGGTCGGCGCACCACTCGCTCCACGAGCCGGGATACAGCGCCGAGCCTTGCAGGCCGGCATGCTCCATCGCCAGCAAGTTGTGGCATGCGGTCACACCCGAGCCGCATTGATGCACCACCCGTGCGGCATCGGGCTGAAGCTGCTCGAACGCAGCACGCAGTGCTGCTGGG
>Ga0068862_100004624_pt1 | contig 11598 bp, 14 predicted proteins | sample KBSSwiS52_FD_66598 | JGI IMG/M metagenome (GOLD analysis project Ga0068862, IMG submission 66598) | Switchgrass rhizosphere microbial communities from Kellogg Biological Station, Michigan, USA - KBS Switchgrass S5-2 | ecosystem: Host-associated > Plants > Roots > Rhizosphere > Soil ... | reverse complement strand
GCGGTCGCCGCGGTCAGCCTGACCGGCAGCGTCGAGGCCGGCCGGCAGGTGGCGATGGCCGCGGCGGGGGTCTTGAAGAAGTGCGTCCTGGAGCTGGGCGGCAGCGACGCCTACCTGGTGCTGGAGGACGCCGACATCGAGGCGGCGGCCGAGGTGGCCGCGACCGCCCGGATGGTCAACGGCGGCCAGAGCTGCATCGCCGGCAAGCGCTTCATCGCGCTGGCTCCGGTCTACGAGGCCTTCGGCCAGGCCCTGGCGCGCAAGATGGCGGCCCTGGCGATGGGCGATCCGCGCGACGAGGCGACGATGCTCGGCCCGCTGGAGAGTCTGGCCGCGCGGGACGGCGTCCACGACCAGGTGGCCCGCAGCCTGGCGAAGGGCGCGCGGCTGCTTACGGGCGGGAGCATCCCGGACCGGCCCGGCGCCTGGTACCCGCCCACCGTGCTCACCGACGTGACGGCCGGCATGCCCGCCCACGACGAGGAGGTGTTCGGGCCGGTGGCGGCGGTGATCCGGGCCACGGACGAGGCCGACGCCATCCGCATCGCCAACGATTCCCCGTTCGGGCTCGGCTCCGGCGTACTGACCGGCGACAGGGCGCGCGGCGAGCGGATCGCCGCGGACGAGCTGCAGGCCGGGATGAGCTTCGTGAACCAGAACGTCCGTTCCGATCCCAGGCTGCCGTTCGGCGGCGTCAAGCACTCGGGCTACGGGCGGGAATGCTCGTCCTTCGGCGTCCGGGAATTCGTCAACATCAAGTCCGTCGTGGTCCACGCGCAGCCGAGGTCGATCGGCGGATCGGAATAGGCGGCCCGTTGCCGCCTCCCGCCCAGCCCTCTACGGTTTCCCGCAAATCATCAGGGAGGGCGTCACGATGGGCAGGCTGGACGGACGGGTCGCGATCGTCACCGGGGCGAGCCGGGGCCTTGGCCGGGCGATCGCCCTCGCCATGGCGGCCGAGGGCGCGGCGGTGGCCGTCGCCGCGCGCACCGAGCAGGTATGGGACGAGCGGCTGCCCGGCACGATCGGCGAGACGGTGAGCGCGATTCAGGCCGCCGGCGGCCGCGCCGTGGCGATCCGCGCCGACCTGCTGGAGCCGGCCGACCGCGTCAGGCTGGTGGAAGAGGCCCGCGCCGCCCTGGGGCCGATCACCATCCTGGTCAACAATGCGGCCTTCACCGCGCCGGGGCGGCCGCCCAAACCCGGCGCGCCGGCCACGGCCAAGGCCGCGCCCAGGGCCGCCGACGGGTCCGGCAAGCCGGCGCCGCGGGTCGACTGGCCGACCTTCATGACCACCCCGTCGCACGCCTATCGCCGCCACTTCGAGATGGTGTTCGCCGCCTACGAGCTGATGCAGCTGGTCGTGCCGGACATGGAGGCGGCCGGCTATGGGGCGATCATCAATGTGACGTCCGGGGCCTCGCGCATGCCGGGCGACGGGCCCTATCCGGACCGCTCCTATGGGGTGCTGGCCGGGTACGGCGGCTCCAAGGCGGCGCTCGAGCACCTGACCCGGTGCGCGGCCTACGAGACCGCCGACCGCAACATCGCGGTGAACGCGCTGTCGCCGTCCAAGGCGATCATCACGCCCGGCGTCCAGTACTATTCCAAGGACTTCGCCGACACCGGATCGGAGTCGGACTTCGCCGAGGCGGCCGTGCGCCTGGCGCTGGTCGACCCGGAGGTGATCACCGGCAAGGTGGTCGGCCACAGTGACGTGCTCGACGGCAGCTTCCGTCCCTACGTCCACCACTGAGGCGGCGCTGCTCTGGGGTTCAACGCCCCCAGACCGGGGGCCGCTTCTGCGCAAAGGCCGCCAGGCCTTCCTTGTGGTCGTCGGTCAGCCGCAGCCGCGCCAGCGCCGCGCGGGCGAGCGTCCAGAGCTCGTCCTCCGGCCTCTCGTGCGCCTTGCGGGCGATCGTCAGGCTCTCGGCGACGGAGGCCGGCGCGCATTCGGCGACGCCGCCGACCAGATCCAGCGCCGCGTCCAGCAGCCGGCCTTGCGGGACGACGGCGTTCACCAAGCCGAGGTCGTAGGCCCGCGCGGCCGTGATGGGCCGACCGGTGAGGACCATTTCCATCGCCACCGCGCGGGGAATGGCGCGGGGGAGGCGGAAGACGCCGCCGCCGGCCGCGAGGATCCCGCGCTTCGGCTCCGGAACGCCGAAGGTCGCCGCGTCAGTGGCGACGACCATCTCGCAGGCCAGCGCCAGCTCCAGCCCGCCGCCCATCACCGGCCCGTCCACCGCTGCGATCCAGGGCTTGGCCCGGCTTTCGCGACCCAGCCCCTCGAAGATCCGCTCGGCGCGCGGGACCTCGCCCTCGGCCATGGCGATCAGGTCGCCGCCGGCGCAGAACATGCCCGGCGTCGAGGAGATGAGGATCGCCGCGCGCACACCCGGTTCAGCCTCGACGGCTTCGATGGCCGCGGTCAGCGCCTCCAGCAGGGCGTTGTTGATCGCATTGCGCCGCCTCGGCCGGTTCAGGCGCACCAGCATCGCCGGTCCCCGCCGTTCCACCAGAACCTCCTGGCCATCCGTCATTGGCGCAGTCCTCCCTTTTGCCTGTTGTCGCATGCGGCTACGGCCGGCGTGAAATCGAGATGTCGGGAGGGGCGTCGTCGTCGCGTCCTTGCGTTAGGCTCGCGTCGGAACAAGGGGACGAACATGCTCTACGCCATCCTGGCCTATCACGTGGAGGACCTGGTCCAGTCCTGGAGCGAGGCCGAGGACGCCGCGCTGATGGTGGAGCTGCACAAGGTCCACGACCGGCTGACGGAAGAGGGCCGACTCGGCCCCGCCGCACGGCTGGGCGGGACCGGCCACGCCTGCACCCTGCGTGGGCCGGACAAGGGGATCGTCATCGACGGCCCGTTCGCCGAGACCAAAGAACAGCTCCTCGGCTTCTACGTGGTCGACTGCGACACCCGCGACGCCGCGGTCGAAGTGGCCCGCGACCTGCGCCGGGTCAACACCACGGCCGTCTACGAAATCCGCCCCGTCGCCCTCTATCTGCCCGGGACGCCGTTCCCGGTCACCGAGGGGTAGGGCGAAGGCGGCCGAACCGCCGTCGTCTTCGGTGGCGCCGGCCGGCGTCGCCGCTAACATGGCGGCATGCGGCGCCTGCTGAATCGCCACCCGGACTCGCCTTGCGCCGCCGTGACGCGGATCGAGGCGCTCGCCACGCGCCCGCGCGCGGGCGTGCTGGCGCTCAGCTATCTGGTGACGGGCGCGATCCGCGAGCTGCTCGTACCATCGGCGGCCGCGTCCGTGCGCGCCGACGAGCTCTGGCGGCATACCTGCTTCGAGGCGTTCGTCCGCGCGCCGGTCGGCGAAGGATATTACGAGTTCAATTTCTCGCCCTCGACGCAATGGGCCGCCTATCGGTTCGACGGCTACCGGCAGGGGATGAGGCCGGCGGAGGGGATCGGCGCGCCGCAGATCGAGGTGCGGTCCACGGCCGAAAGCTTCGAGATGGACGTCGCCCTGGCGCTGCCGGTCTCTCTCGTCGACGAGCCGTGGCGGCTCGGCCTGTCGGCGGTGATCGAAGCGGCGGAGGGGCGCATGTCCTACTGGGCGCTGGCGCACCCGCCGGGGAAGGCGGACTTTCACCACGCCGACGGCTTCGCCCTGGAACTTCCTGTAACGGAGCGCCCATGAAATTCGGCATCGATCGCCTTCTCGCCGATCCGGCGCTGCGTGCGCCGCTGGCCGGCCGGCGCGTCGCCCTGCTGGCCCATCCGGCGTCGGTCACGCGGGGCCTGGAGCATTCCCTCGACGCGCTGGCCGCCCTGCCGGACCTGAAGGTCACCGCCGCCTTCGGGCCGCAGCACGGCCTGCGCGGCGACAAGCAGGACAACATGGTCGAGAGCCCGGACTTCAACGACCCGGTCCACGGCGTCCCGGTGTTCAGCCTCTATGGCGAGGTCCGCCGGCCGACCGATGCGATGATGGGGACCTTCGACGTCCTGCTGGTCGACCTGCAGGACCTGGGCTGCCGGATCTACACCTTCATCACCACCCTGCGGTATGTGCTGGAGGCGGCCGCCCGGCACGGCAAGGCCGTGTGGGTGCTGGACCGGCCCAATCCGGCTGGCCGGCCGGTCGAGGGCCTGACGCTGCGCCCGGGCTGGGAGAGCTTCGTGGGCGCGGGCGCCATGCCCATGCGCCACGGGCTGACCCTGGGCGAGCTGGGCCGCTGGTTCATCGAGGTCCTGAAGCTCGACGTGGAGTACCGGGTCATCGAGATGGAGGGCTGGGCGCCCGACGCCGGGCCGGGCTTCGGCTGGCCGCTGGGGGAGCGCACCTGGATCAATCCCAGTCCCAATGCGCCGAACCTGTGGATGGCGCGCGCCTACGCCGGCACGGTGATGCTGGAGGGCGCGACCCTGTCCGAGGGCCGCGGCACCACCCGGCCGCTGGAGCTGTTCGGGGCGCCCGACATCGAGGCGCGCCGCGTGATAGCGGAGATGCGGGCCCTGGCGCCGCAGTGGCTGGGCGGCTGCGCCCTGCGCGACTGCTGGTTCGAGCCCACCTTCCACAAGCATGTGGGCAAGCTCTGCAGCGGGGTCCAGATCCACACCGAGGATCCCAGTTGTTACGACCATGCGGCGTTCAAGCCCTGGCGCGTGCAGGCGCTGGCCTTCAAGGCGATCCGCCGCCTTTATCCCGACTATCCGCTCTGGCGGGATTTCCCCTACGAGTACGAGGTCGGCAAGCTGGCCATCGACGTCATCAACGGCGGCCCGCTGCTCCGCGAATGGGTGGACGACGGCGCTTCGACGCCACAGGACCTGGACGCCCTCACCCTGCCGGACGAGCAGGCCTGGGCCGCGGAGCGGCGGGCGCACCTGCTGTACTGACGCCGTGCGTCAGATCAGCCACAGGACGAGGCCGAGCCCCGCGGCCAGGCCAATGGTCATCACGATGGCCGTGATGTAGCCGATCATCGCGAACAGGATCAGGAACAGCGGCCCCAGCAGCAGGGTGAGCCCGGCGACGATCAGGGCGCGCGCCGGGTGGGCGGCGACCTGGGTCCAGTCGACGCCGGCGACCCGGCCGGTCCGCAGGCCCGCGCCCATGGCCGAGAGGCGCGCGATCCGCTGGCCGACGGAGGGGGGCAGGGCGAGGGCCATGCTCTTGCGGTTCGCGGCGGCCCGTCGATCGGCGGTCGGCGCGCCGATGAACAGGTAGCCGTAGGCCTCCGCGCCCGCCGGCGGGTCTGCGGCGCCGATCTTCTCGAGCGCCCGGGCGAAGGCCTCCGGGTTGCGGGCCAGCTTCACCGTGCGGGCGTCGGTCCAGTAGCAGCGATTGCGCCACAGCATCGCCATGGGCGGGCCGACGAAGAAGGCGGTCCAGAGGAACAGCACCAGCTTGTAGAGCAGCGACACCAGCAGCGGCAGCAGCCAGGGAGCCAGCAGCACCTTGGCGACGCCCTGCAGGGGCTTGGGGATCTTGGCGAGCACCTGCTCGATGTCCGGGACCAACTCGGCCTGCATCCCGTCCTCCAGACCCTGGCCGACGCGGGCGACGGCGGCGGCCGAAGGGCGCGGGGTCACCGACGTCAGCAGGAGTCCGCCCAGCGTGCGCCAGGCCGACCAGCGCAGGGGCAGGTCGAGGATGGTGAGGAAGAAGCCGAAGGTGTGGATCACGCCCATCACGCCCGCCGCCGTCCGCAGGTCGCCCGCGGCGATGGACGCGACCAGCCGCGCGGCCACCGCCTCGGTCTCGTCGCGGTCGAGGCCGTCCAGCAGGCCGCGGGTGACCAGGACCATCGCGTCCTTGGGCGAGCCGGCCAGCGCGGCGGCGTTGACGATGGGCGAGTCGATGAGAAAGAGCCGTGGCGTGGGCGTTCCGGCCCCCAGGGCGACCTCCTCGAAGATGTTGGCGACCTGCCGCTCCTCCAGGTCGTCGAGCCGGGCGGGCCGCGCGCCCAGGCGGGCGACGAGGTCCTGGCCGCCCGCCCGCAGGAAGAGGCCCCGCAGCCACAGCCAGGTCAGCGCCCCGACGATCAAGGCCGGAACCGCCACCGGCGACAGCCGCGCCATGTAGGGAAGCAGCAGGCCGAGGTCCCCCGGCCCCTTGATGAGGTCGAGGGCGTCGATCAGTTTCTCGAAGGCCTCCATGTGGTGGGCCGCGAAGCCATGGATCGCCGCCACGCCCGCCGCCGCGGCCGGCCCGGTGAACCCCAGGCCCGCCACAAGCTTCAGCAGGCCGCCCAGCGCCAGCAGCACAATGGGCGTCACCACCGCGCTCAGCACCAGCCCGACTCCGGCCGAGACGGTCAGGCAGACGAGCGACACCACCCAGCCGCGCCGCCGGCGGCGCTCCAGCTCGTCGTGGAAGTTGACCCGCTCGGTCCGGGTGGGCTCCGGGTCCGTCACAGCCGCACGGCCGGCGCGGCCCGCGAGGCGTCGTCGGCCTCGAACATCGTCTGCGGCGCAAAGCCCATCGGCCCGGCGACCAGCAGGTTGGGGAAGGTCCCGATCGCGGTGTTGAAGCCCATGACGCAGTCGTTGAAGTGCTGCCGCGCGAACGCGATCCGGTTCTCGGTGGACGCCAGCTCCTCCTGCAGCATCTGCATGTTCTCGCTGGCGCGCAGCTCCGGATAGGCCTCGGCGAGCCCGATCATCCGCGTCAGCGCCCCGGTGAGCGCGCTCTCCGCGACGATGCGGGCGGGGATGTCGTCGCCGGCGGAGCGGGCGGCGTCGCGCGCCCGGGTCACCGCCTCCAACGTGCCGCGCTCATGCGCCATGTAGCCCTTCACCGCCTCCGTCAGGTTGGGGATCAGCTCGTGGCGGCGGCGCAGCTGCACGTCGATCTGCGACCAGGCCGCCTTGGCCTGCATGCGCAGCTGGACCATCCGGTTGAAGGCGAAGACGACCCAGAGGGCCAGGGCCGCAAGCACGGCCAGGACGATCCACACGCGGCTTGTTCCCTTCGACCGGCGACACACGAATGGTGGAAGCTACCGGAAACGGCCCAGTTGCACAGGTCGTGACGCCGCCGGGATCACTCCAGGCCGCGCAACAGGTCGTCCAGCGCCTCGCCGACCTCCTTGCGACGCCTTGCCGGCGCCTCGGAGTTGGCGATCAGCAGGGCCGCCTCCATGACGCTGCCGAAGATCAGGTGGGCGAGCGGCTCCACCGGCCTGGGGCGGATCAGCCCGTCGTCCATCGCCGACTGCAGCACCGCAGTCAGCGAGCCGAGGCTGTAGCCTTCCTCGACCTTGCGCCAGCGCAGCCAGCCCAGCACGGCGGGACCGTCGATCAGGGTGATGCGCTGGACGTCCGGCCGGGTCGCCGCGTCGAGATAGACCTGCAGGCCGCTGCGGAATCCCGCCCAGGAGTTGAGGTCGCTCCGCGCCGCGGCGTGGGCGGCGATCTCGGCGATCAGTTCGCGCTCCACGGCGTCGAACACCGCCAGGAACAGGGCTTCCTTGCCGCCGAAATGGTGGGTCAGCGACCCGCGGGTGACGCCGGCCCTGGCGGTGACGTCGCGCACGCTGACATCGTGGTAGCCGCGCTCGGCGAACAGCGCCCGCGCAGCGGCGATCAGCGCCTCGCGCGTCGCCCCCGCCCTATTGGCGCGCGGGCCGTCGCGGCGCTGGGTCCAGCGACGGGACGGATTGACTTCATCCATGACCGCGCCTCATATTTGGCGTGTCATTGTCACGTGAAATGAAGCGGAGGACCAGGGCCATGGATCAACGGGTCAGCATGATCATGACCGGGGCGCAAGACATCCCCAAGCTGCGAGGCTTCTATGAGGAGGGCCTGGGCTGGACCGCCTGGGGGCCGGCGTCGGCGACGTCGGTCATGTACAAGGTCGGCCATTCGATCATCGTGTTCCTGAACGGCGACTACCTGGCCCAGGAGCGGGGCGAGCCGCTGACCCAGGGCTCCAAGACCTCGCTGGCCGTCTTCGTGGAGCCGAAGTCCAAGGTGGACGAGATCTACCAGCGCGCCCTGACGGCGGGCGCGACCTCGACCAGCGGCGTGCGCGACCGCGACGGGGGGCTCTACACCGGCTACTTCGCCGACCCGGAGGGCAACAGCTGGGAAGTGGTCTGGAGCCCGCACATGCCGCTGGACGCCGAAGGCGCGCTCACCCTGCCTGGCCAGTAAGGAGATCCTGCGATGACCGCGATCATGCCGCTCTACGCCACCGTCGGCTCCAACCGGCCGGAGGAGGCGATGGCCTTCTACGGCGCCCTGCTGGGCACGCTCGGATGGGGCAAGATCTTCGACAATCCGGCCGGCGGCGCCTTCTACGGCCATCCCCAGCGCGGGATGTTCGCGGTGGTGACACCCTTCGACGAGAAGGCGGCGTGCGTCGGCAACGGCACGATGGTCGGCTTCTCGCTGGCCAGCAACGCCGAGGTGGACGCCTTCCACGCCAAGGCCCTGGCGCTGGGCGGCGCCAACGAGGGCGACCCGGGGTTGCGGGGACCGGAGGAGGCGGGCGCCTACTTCGCCTACTTCCGCGATCTGGAGGGCAACAAGCTGTGCGCCTTCCATTGGGTGCTCCCGGGCGCCTGATCGCCCCCTATGAGGGCAGCTTGTCGAACGGCACGCCCTTGTCGAGGCGGATGTCCTGCGGCATGCCCAGCGCCCGCTCGGCGATCTGGTTGCGCATGATCTCGTCCGAGCCGCCGGCGATCCGCAGGGCGGCGGACCAGAGGTACTGGTAGAAGACGTCGTCGTCCTCCATCTCCGCCGGCTCGCCGAACAGGCCCTGGTGCTCGTCCAGGTCCATGTGGAAGGCCATCATCTGCTGTAGCTGGGCCGATCCCACCAGCTTCATCAGGCCGAGGTGGGGCGGCGCGGGCTGGCCCGCCGCGAGCGTCGCCTGAACCCGCGCGCCGTAGTGTTTCAGCCCCTGCTCCTCGACGTGCCACTGCGCGAGCTTCGCGCGCACCGCGGCGCTGTCCAGGGCGGAGCCCTGCGCCCGCGGCGTCTTGGCGGCCCGGGCGAGCAGTCGCCGGACCCAGGTGGCCACGTGCTCGCCGCCGCTGGACTGGTTGCGCTCCACCGACAGCACCGTCATCGCGCAGGCCCAGCCTTCGCCGACCGCCCCCACGCGGCAGGCGTCGGGGACGACCACGTCGGTCAGGAAGGTCTCGTTGAAGTCCGACTTGCCGGTGATCTGCCGGATCGGCCGGACCTCGACGCCGGGGGCAGCCATGTCGAGCACGAAGAAGGTCAGGCCCTCGTGCTTGGGCACGGTGGGGTCGGTCCGCGCCATCAGCAGGGCGTAGCCGGCGCGGTGCGCCCAGCTCGACCACACCTTCTGGCCGTTCACGAGCCATGCGTCGCCCTGGCGGACGGCCTTGGTGCGCAGGCCCGCCAAGTCGGACCCGGCGGAAGGCTCGGAGAACAGCTGGCACCAGGAAACGTCGCCGGCCACGGTGGGGGTCATGAACCGCTCGAACTGCTCGGGCGTCCCGTGCTTCCTGAGCACCGCCATGCCCATGGACAGGCCGATGGACTGGCCGATGTAGAAGGGGATCTGGTAGCGGCTCTCCTCCTCGTAGAAGATCACCGACATGCGGGCCGGCAGGCCGGCGCCGCCCACCGAGGTGGGGGCGGAGACGGCGCCGTAACCGGCCTTGGCCTTGCGGCGCTGCCAGTCCTTGGCGCGGATCACCAGCTCGTCCTCGGACCAGGGCGCCGGCGGCGGCCCGGCGTATTCGGCCGCGTTCTCCGCCAGCCAGGCGCGCAGCTTGCTGCGGAAGGCGGCCTCCTCCTCGGTGTCGACGACGGGGGCGGTCTCGGCCATGCGGATATCCTCAACACGTCTGGCGACGCACATTTTCAAAAGCCCGGAACGGCTGAGGTGGGCAAGGCTTTCTTACGGCAGAGCCGGTCGCAGCCGGCTGCATCGGGAGGCCGCAATGTCGGACCACGTCTACAAGATCGTCGAGATCGCCGGGTCGTCGGAGCAGGGGATCGAGCAGGCCATCGAGGCGGCCATCGCCCGGGCGTCGAAGACCACGCGGCACCTGCGATGGTTCGAGGTGATGCAGATCCGCGGCCACATCGACAGCGGCAAGATCGAGCATTACCAGGTGACGCTGAAGGCCGGCTTCACGCTGGAAGATCCAGACGCCTGAGGTTCGATCCGCCGTCCCTGGTCGGGGCGCGGCCCGCCGCATTTTTCGAACCCCGAACCCCAGGAAGACCGGAACGGGCCGCGCCGAGAGCGGGCGGCCTGATGCGCTGCGCGCGCGCTCCCTTCCCCCTGGAGGGGGGAAGGGCTGGGGATGGGGGTGGGGCCGCCTCCGCGTTGCGGCTTTGGCCGGTGAGGCTCGAGGGCTGACGAGGCCGGGCGCAAGCTCGGCCGCCGGGGTCCTTCCGGTGAGGGCGCCACCCCCATCCCTGACCCTTCCCCCCTCCAGGGGCAGGGCGATCGCATATGGCCGCGGCGGCGGCCTATTTCGGTGACAGTTCACTTTCTTTCGCGTCCGAGGGGCATGTGGCGTGCGCTTTCGCCGCCGCGAAAAAAGTGAACTGTCACCGAAATAGAACTCGGCATCTCCGATTAGGCCAATATGCGATCACCCTGCCTCCAGGGGGAAGGGACTTAGGCCGAGCTTCGCCGCAGGGCGGGGGTGGTCTCGGCGGGCTCGGCCGCCGGCTCGGCGAGGGGCGGGGGCTTCAGGCCGAGGGCCTTGGCGATGCGGGCGACGTGGGCTTCGAGGGGGATCTGGAGGAAGCCGTCGTCCTCGGCTTCGGCGTCGAGGATGAGGTCGAGCTTCTGGCGGGTTGAGAACAGGTTCCAGTCGGGGCGCTCGGTCCAGACGCGGCGCTGGACGGCGGCGCGGACCTGGGCCTTGCGAGCCTGGACCGGGGCGGCCGCGCGCCGCTCGGCCTGGTCCTCGGCCGAGCGGGCTTCGCGGGCGCGATCGCGCTGCAGCCTGGCCTGCAGGGCCAGGCTCTGGCGCACGGAGCGGGAGACGTGGTGGAAGGCCATGGCCAGGCGGGCGGCCTGGTCGGGGTCCTTGGCCTCGGCGGCGCGGGCGTGCAGGTCGCGGGCCAGGGTCAGGCCGAGCGTCGCCAGCTCATCGAGGATGAGGTCGGATCGCTCAATCGTTCCATCTGGGCCAGACATGAACAAACAGGGAACATACAAGGCTCCGCTTGTCAAGTTTCTGCAGGCGGCGCGGTCCCTCAGCCCCCGCCGATCTTGGGGATCAGATAGACTTCGCTGTCCGGGCCGATGGGCGAGAGCCAGGCGTCCTGGTGGATCTCGCCGTCGATGGCGACGGCCATGCGGCGGTCGACGAATTCGCCCAGGCCCGGGAACCGGGCGTCCAGTTCCGCCACCAGGCGCCGCACCGTGTCGGCCGCGATGTCGAACTCGGTCACGCCGCCGGTGAAGGCCGCGCACTCCGAGTTCACCACCACATGGGCCATGCGCGTCAGCCCTGACCCTTCTCGATCGCCGCGACGATGGCGGGCGGCGACAGGGGCAGGTGGGTCATCCGAACGCCGATCGCCTGGCTGACGGCGTTGGCGACCGCGGCCAGCGGCGGGACGATGGGCACCTCGCCCACGCCCTTGGCCCCGTACGGGTGACGCGGGTTGGGCGCGGTCTC
>Ga0068862_100004623_pt1 | contig 11599 bp, 9 predicted proteins | sample KBSSwiS52_FD_66598 | JGI IMG/M metagenome (GOLD analysis project Ga0068862, IMG submission 66598) | Switchgrass rhizosphere microbial communities from Kellogg Biological Station, Michigan, USA - KBS Switchgrass S5-2 | ecosystem: Host-associated > Plants > Roots > Rhizosphere > Soil ... | reverse complement strand
CCCGGCGCGTACGGCGACCTGGTCGCGGTCAAAGGCGATCCGCTGACCGACATCCGCTTGCTCGAACATGTCGATGGCGTGATCAAAGAGGGGCACCTCATTCATTGATGTTCCCTACTTGTTCTCATGGAACAGATAGGATACAGACAGTCTCCATCGGCGGGGCTCGGCCGCCATGCCAGGCGGAATGACCGCTTGCATTGATGAGGGAGACAGGGTCATGGCAGCGCAGCTCAAAGTCATTGGAAGCGAAGTGGAAAGCCCCCGGATGGACCGGCAGAAAGCGCTAGAAGCAGCGCTCGCCCAGATTGATCGTGCGTTCGGCAAGGGCTCGGCAATGAAGCTCGGCAGCCGCGAGAAAATGGAGATCGAAACGACCTCCACCGGCAGTCTCGGGCTCGACATCGCGCTCGGCGTCGGCGGGCTTCCGCGCGGCCGGGTGATCGAGATTTACGGGCCGGAGAGCTCGGGCAAGACGACCTTGGCGCTGCACGCCATTGCCGAGGCGCAGAAGCTTGGCGGGGCCGCGGCCTTTGTCGACGCCGAGCATGCGCTCGACCCGGTCTACGCCAAGAAGCTCGGGGTCGACATCGACGAGCTGATCGTGTCGCAGCCGGACACCGGTGAGCAGGCGCTTGAGATTGTCGATACGCTGGTGCGTTCGAACGCGATCGACGTGCTGGTCATCGATTCGGTCGCCGCTTTGGTGCCGCGGGCCGAGATCGAGGGCGAGATGGGCGACAGCCACGTCGGCCTTCAGGCTCGGCTGATGAGCCAGGCGCTGCGCAAGCTGACCGGATCGATCAGCCGCTCGCGCTGCACCGTCATCTTCATCAACCAGGTGCGGATGAAGATCGGCGTGATGTACGGCAATCCCGAGACCACCACCGGCGGCAATGCGCTCAAATTCTACGCTTCGGTCCGGCTCGACATTCGCCGTACCGGCCAGATCAAGGACCGCGACGATATCGTCGGGAACACCACCCGCGTGAAGGTGGTCAAGAACAAGGTCGCGCCGCCGTTCAAGCAGGTCGAGTTCGACATCATGTACGGCCAGGGCATTTCCAAGGTTGGCGAAATCCTCGACCTCGGGGTCAAGGCCGGGCTGGTCGAGAAATCGGGCGCGTGGTTCAGCTATGACAGCATCCGCATCGGCCAAGGCCGCGAGAACGCCAAAATCTACCTCACCGAAAACCCCGACGTCGCGCAGCGGATCGAAAACGCCATCCGCGGGCGGACCGAGGAAGTCGGCGAGGCGCTGATGGTCGGCCCGACCGCCGAGGAAGCGGGCGACGACATCATCGCTGAGGCCTAATCGGCCGGTTCGAGCCGGGCGAACAGGCGCCTGGGCTCGGTCGCGACGATGATCAGGAACCCGATCGCGCCGCACAGCGCCGAGCCGATGAGGAAGGGCGTGGCGCTGCCGTCAAAGGCCCGGCCGATGGCGAAACCGAGCAGCGCGCCGCCCGTGGTGTTGACCACGCCCTGAACTGACGAGGCAGTGCCGGCGATCGGGGCCATATGCTCCATCGCCAGCGTGTTGAGGTTGGATGAGGCGAAGGCAAAGCAGCACATGGCGAGCGACTGGAGGACGATGAACAGCGCCAGCGACTCGTAACCCGCGATGGCTAGGGATGCGTGCAGCCCGGTCACGACCATGAACGCCACCGCCGCCGAGTGGCCGACCCGGCGCAGTCCGAAGCGGCCGACGACGCGCGAATTGGTATAGGATGCGAGCGCCATCGGCGCGGCGATGGCCGCGAACACGAGGCCGATTTGTCCGCCGTCGTGGAATCCGTCGAAGACGATCTGCTGGATCGACGCAATGTACGCGACCAGCGCCCCGAAAATGGTCGTCAGCGCCAGCGTGTAACCGCGCGACTGCGGCTCGCGCAGCGTATCGGCGATCGCGCTGAACATGTCTTTGGGATTGAGCGACCGGCGATATTCCGGGTGCAGCGTCTCGGGCAGCCGCCACGACGACCACACCAGCATGGTCAGCGCATAACCCGCGAGTACGAGGAAGATCGCCCGCCACGAGGCGACCAGCAGGATCGCCTGGCCAACGCTGGGCGCGAGGACCGGCACCAGCATGAAGACGGTGAACACCAGGCTCATGACCCGGGCCATGCTTTCTGCTTCGAACAGGTCGCGGACCATGGCCACGACGAGCACCCGGGTGACCGCGGCCGACGCACCCATGGCGATGCGGCCCGCGATGAGCAGCGGGAAACTGCCGGCGAACCCGCACAGCAAGGCGAACAGGATGTAGAGTGTAATCCCGATGGCGAGGATCGGCTTGCGGCCATAGCGGTCGGCCAGCGGGCCCCAGATCAACTGCGTCGACGCGAAGCCGATGAAGTAAGCGACGACCACCAGCTGGCGGTCATTCTCGTTCGCGACGCTAAGCGATCGCCCGATCGCCGGGAGCGCCGGGATCATCGCGTCGATGGCGAAGGCGTTGAGTGCCATCAATGCCGCGAGCATCGCGGTCATCTCGCGCGTGCCGGGGCGCTTGACGCCGTCGTGAGAGATTGAGTCGAACATGGGGACGCGCCTGCTGGCCGATTGGAGCGGGCCGTGCAACAGTGGGTGCCGAGAATGCCCGATACCCGAGCAAAAATCCGGCTGATCGGCCTGCCGACGGACAGCCATTCCTCGTTCCTGCGGGGCGCCGCGGCCGCGCCGGCGGCAATTCGCGCCGCGCTTGCCTCGGATCACAGCAACATGGCCGCGGAGAGCGGGATCGAGCTCGGCGAAGACGTCACCGTCGAGGATGCCGGCGATCTGCCGTTCGATGAGGGCCCGGGCGACGTCGATCGCATCTGCGCCGCGGCGACTGCCGCCGCGCGTGATGGTGTCGTGCCGCTCTTCCTTGGCGGCGATCACATGGTGACCTACCCGATCGTCGCCGGCCTCGCCGAAGCGCACGGCCCGGTTTCGATCCTCCATTTCGACGCTCACCCCGATCTCTACGACGATTTCGAGGGCGATCCGCTGAGCCATGCCTCGCCGTTCGCGCGGATCATGGAGAATGGGCATGCATCGTCGCTGGTGCAGGTCGGCATTCGCACCAGCAATCGCCATTGCCGCGAGCAGGCGCAGCGGTTCGGCGTCGCGACGGTCGAGATGAAGGATTTCGCTCCCGAGCGGGTGCCGATCCCGGGGGCGCCGCTGTATATCAGCATCGACCTCGACGCGCTCGATCCGGCGTTCGCGCCGGGCGTGTCGCATCACGAGCCTGGCGGCCTCTCAGTGCGCGATCTGCTGGCGGTCCTGCACCGGGTGCCGGGGCCGATCGTCGGGGCCGACGTGGTCGAATATAACCCGTCGCGCGACGTGAATGGGATGACTGCGGTCGTCGCGGCCAAATTGGTCAAGGAACTGGCGGCGCTAGCCCTGGGGGGACGAACATGAGGATTTCGAGACGCGGGATGATCGGCGGGGCGGGTGTGGTCGCTGCGGCGATGACGGTGCCGTGGGCGCGGGTGCTGGCCCAGGCCGCTGAGGCGACGCCGTCGATCCCGATCCCGCCGCCGATCAGCAGCGCCGAGCGCGTCCAGCGTCTCGCCCGGGCGAAGGAGCTGATGCGGGCCCAGGGGATTGGCGCGGTGCTGGTCGAATCCGGGCCGAGCCTCGATTATTACACCGGCGTCCAGTGGTGGCGGAGCGAGCGGCTGACCGGGGTCGTCATTCCGGCCGAGGGCGACCCGATCATCGTCACGCCGTTCTTCGAGCGGCCGAGCATCGCCGAGATGCTCAAGGTGCCCGCCGAGATCCGCACGTGGAATGAGGACGAGGACCCGCTGCGGCTGATCGCCGACTTCCTGCATGAGAAGAGGCTCGCCGACCGTCCGGTGGCATTCGAGGAAACCAACCGCTTCTGGATCGAAGACCGGCTCAAGCAGCAATTGCCCGGTGTGCCGATCGTCAATGCCAATCCGATCGTGCGCGCGCAGCGGATGCTCAAGTCGCCGGCCGAACTCGCCCTGATGCAGGCGGCGGCCGACATCACCGCGGCGGCGCTGCGCTATGCCGGGCAGCGCACCAAGGAAGGCATGACCGCGGCCGATATCGACGCGATGCTCGCCGCTGCGCACAAGAAGATGGGCGGGGAATATGACGGCGGCCTGGTTCTGATCGGCGAGGCGTCGGCCTATCCGCACGGCAGCAAGACACCGCATGTGGTCAAGCGCGGCGAGGTCGTCCTGCTCGACGTCGGTTGCTCGGTGCACGGCTACCAATCGGACATTTCACGCACTTATGTGCTTGGCGACCCGCCGGCCGAGGTGCGCAAGGTCTATGAGCAGATGCGCCGCGGGCAGGACATTGCGATGGCGGCGGCCAAGGTCGGCGCTCCTGCCGGCAGCGTCGATGACGCCGTCCGGAGTGCTTACGAGAGTTGGGGCTATGGGCCCGGGTACAAACTACCCGGGACGTCGCACCGCACCGGTCACGGAATCGGCATGGAAGGGCATGAGCCGGTCAATTTGGTTCACGGCGAAACGACGCCACTGGCGCCTGGCATGTGCTTTTCGAACGAGCCGGGGATCTATCTGCCAGGCAAGTTCGGAGTCCGCCTCGAGGATTGCTTCCACATGAGCGAAGCGGGCCCGAAATGGTTCACCGTGCCGCCGCCGAGCATCGACCGCCCCTTCGGCTAGAAGTGGTCCTCGACCTTGCCCTTGCGCTTGACGTGTGAGGGCGCATGCGGCGGTTCGATATCGGCCTCCTCCTTCGGATCGAGGTCACCCTCCCACCGGGCTACCACGCTTGCAGCGACCGCGTTGCCGACGACGTTGGTGGCCGAGCGGCCCATGTCGAGGAAGTGGTCGACCGCAAGGATCAGCAGCAGCCCGGCCTCCGGGATTTTGAACATCGACATGGTCGCGGCGATCACCACCAGGCTTGCGCGCGGAACGCCGGCCATGCCCTTGGAGGTGATCATCAGCACCAGCAGCATGGTGATTTCCTGGCCGATGGTCAGGTCGATGCCATAGGCCTGGGCGATGAAAATCGTCGCGAAGGTCATGTACATCATCGAGCCGTCGAGATTGAACGAATAGCCCAACGGCAGGACAAAACTGGCGATGCGCGGTGGCACGCCGAAGCGGTCGAGCGCTTCGAGCGTCCGTGGATAGGCGGCCTCGCTCGACGCGGTCGAGAAAGCGAGGACGATCGGGTCGCGGATGTATCGAATGAGGTGGCGCGTGCGCGGGCCGACAATGACGAAGCAGGCGGCGATCAGCAGCGTCCACAGGATCGCGAGGCCGAGGTAGAAGCTGCCGACGAACTTGCCGAGCGTCAGGATGATCGTCGGGCCTTTTTCGGCAAGCGCACTGGCGACCGCCGTGAATACCGCGAACGGGGCAAAGCGCATCACATAGTCGGTCAGCTGCAGCATCACCTTGACCAAGGCTTCGACGCCGCGGACGATCGGTTTGCCCTTGTCGCCGACCGCCGTCAGCGCGACTCCGAAGAAGCAGGAGAAAATCACGATCGGCAGGATTTCGTTGGTGCTCATCGCCTCGAAAATCGACGCCGGCACAAGGTGAGAAACGAAGTCCTTGAGGTTGAAGCCGCCGGTTTCGACGCCACTCGCTGCGGTCGCCGGCGGGATCGGCAGGTTGAGGCCGACGCCCGGGTGAAGCACGGAAACCAGCACCAGTCCCAGGGTCAGCGACACCAGGCTGGCGCCAATGAACCAGCCGAGCGAGCGCACGGCGACCCGGCCGAGCGCAGCAATGTCGCCCATGTGCGCGATGCCCGCGACCAGGGTCGAAAAGACCAACGGCGCGATGATCATCTTGATCAGGCGGAGGAACAAGGCGGTGACGATGCTGAGATAATCGGCAATCGACTTCAGCCGTGCCGCGCTCTCCGGAGTGCCGTCGTCGATGAAATAGTTGAGCGCCCAGCCGGTGATGACACCCAGCACCAGCGCGATCAGGATGAATTGGGTCAATCGTTTGGCCACTGCAATTCTCCTTGTTCGCCGCGACCGTCGCGAACGGCGCGGGCGGCGTCAAGCTTCCAGGCGTCATCTGCGCGAGGTCGCTGTCGCTTAGGCTGACTTGCTGCGCTTCACTCGTACCCGGTGGTATTCGGTGCGCACCTGCAGGACCAGGACCAGCGCCATCGCCGCATAGCCGATAACGAAGGCGGCCGCGGCGCCCATCACCCCGAAGCGCAGGCACATCGGCCCGATGATGACGAAATAGACCAGGGTGCCGATCAGGCGCGACTTGAGCGGCGCGTCGGGCCGGTCGAGCGCGTAGAGCATTGATGGCAGCGGGAAGCTGAAAATGCCGATGACGGGCGCGATGATCAGCACCATCAGGATCGGGTAGGTCCCGAGGAATTCCTTGCCGAACAGGACGTTGACGAGCGGCTTGCCGATGGCGAGGAGAATGAGCACCGCGGCCAGTGCGACGAAGCCCGACAGCGCCGCGCTGCGCAGCATCAGCCGCCACGGGTGCTTGGTCGCCAGATCCATCCGGACGATCTCCGGGTAGAAAGCCTTGGCGAGGAAGTCCGCGGGTTTCTGAGCACTGTCGGCCAGGCTCGAAGCAACCCGGAACAACGCCGCGGCCGACGGTCCGAGCAGCCCGCCGACGACCAGCCGGGCGATCGGGCCCCAGGCGGTTTGGAGGCTAGCGGTCAGATTGACGTGAATGGCGAAGCGCCAGGCGCCGGGCAGGGTCGTCGGGCGCAACGTCGGCCGAATCCCGGTCATCAGCCCGCGCCGTCTGAGTTCGCGCCACGCCAGGAACCACAGATAGATGTCGCCGCCGAGGTCGGTAATGAACCAGATCGCGACATAGGCCTCGAACGGCGCCTGCATCGCGAAGGCAGTTCCGGCCATGAGCGCCCGCGCGATCGGATAAGTCGTGCCCTGCCAGCTGATGAGGTCGAAGCGGTCGAGCGCGCGCAGCACGCCGACCGGGGTTGCCGCGCCCATCGTCGGCAACAGCGTGCAATAAAGCATCGCCAGCCACAGATACTGGTCGGCAATTCCGAACCAATGACCGAGGAAGGGCAGGATCATCACCGCGATGATCATTCCGCCGACGCCGCTGACGGCGTCCAGCGCGAAGGCGAAGCTGGTCGAGGCCTTGAATTCTTCATGCTCGCCAGTCGCCAGGGCAGACCCGCCGTAGCGGACGATCAGTTGCCACGACTGGAACTTGCTGAGCCCGCTCGCCGCTTTGGCATAGCTGACGATGAGGATGAGCATGCCGAACATGGCCACGCCGAGCCCGCGCCCGGCGAAGGCGAGCGTGGCGATGCTGGCGAGCGCCGCAACGCCCTTGGAAACCGCTAGGTAACTGCTGTTCTTGAGCAGCGACCGGAAGTGCGCGTCTTTAAGCCAATGCCTCATTGGCCGCGTCGTCTAAGCGAGGCGGCCACGGCTGTCGCCTGACAAATTCAGCCCTCAGGCCGGCTCGGGAACCCGTTGCTGGATGACCTTGTCGGCGAGCGGCCCATTGAGCTCGGCGAGATGGTCGAACTCGGCTTCGTAGGTCGCCAGTCCCTGGCTTTGGGAGCGGAGCTCAGCTTCGAGCCCGCTGAGCTCGGCCTCGGGGATCAGCGCATCGATCCGGTCCCAACCGGTCCAGCCGTCGCGCGGCCCAAGCCCGAGCATCTGCCCGCGCCGGCTGGCGATCGCCGAGCTGATCCGGCTCGTCGCGCTGCTCGGACAGACGACCGAGAGCTTGTGCATCGGCTCGAGCAAATGCGGCTGGGCAGTCCCGAGGGCCTCGTGCATCGCGATCCGCCCGGCGAGGCGGAAGGCGAGCTCCGATGAATCGACGCTGTGATAGCTGCCGTCGATCAGCGTGACCGCGATATCGACCACGGGGAAGCCGAGCGGGCCTTTGTGCATCGCTTCGCGCACCCCGTCCTCGACCGCCGGAATCCATTGCCGCGGAATGGCGCCGCCATGGATTTTCTCTTCGAAGTGGAAGCCTTCGCCGCGGCCGAGGGGCCGGACTTCGATGATCACGTCGCCGAACTGGCCATGACCACCCGACTGCTTCTTGTGACGGCCCTTCTGGGTGACCGGTTTACGGATCGATTCGCGATAACCGATGGTCGGCGCGTGCGACTTCACCTCGACCCCGTACCGCCGCTTGAGGCGGTTCACGACGGTGTTGAGATGCTCGTCGTTGATGCCCTTCAGCAGGATTTCGTGGTTGGCCTCGTCATGCACGACAATCAGCGCCGCATCCTCCTCGAGCAGACGTTGCAGGGCGCCTGACAGCTTGACGTCATCCTTGCGGTCGGCGGGTTCGATCGCGGTCGCGCAATTACGCGCCGGAAGGTCGATCTCGACCGGCGGCGGAAGTTTGCCCGAACCGAACCATTCGCCGGCTTTCACGCCGTCGATCTTGGCCACGGCCACGACATCGCCGTCGCGCGCTTCAGTGGCTTTCTGGGTCTTTTCGCCTTGCACTTTGAACAGGGAGCCGACCCGCGCATGCTCGCCCTCGGCGGTTTTGACGTCGGAGCCTTCGGCGATTTTCCCGCCAAGGACGCGGGCGAGCGCGAGGCGGCCGGTCGGCCCGTGGATGACCTTGAACACGTACATGGACGGATCGGTCACGCTCAGGCGGCTGGCGGCGGCCTGCGGTGTCGGTCCTTCGTGGCGCAGCGCTTTCAACAGCCGGCGGACGCCCCACGAGCTGGTCGCGCAGCCGAACAGCACGGAAACGCCAAGGCTTTCGCCGGTTTCGCGGGCGAGGTCCTGGAGCACCTTCTCCCGGCTCGGCGCCTCATCCATCAGCAATTGTTCGAGCAATTCATCGTCATGATCGGCGAGCTGCTCGAGCATGTGGGTGCGGGCTTCGATCTCGCGATCCTGGAGGTCGGCAGGGATTTCGATTCGCTCGGATTCTTGACCGGCGCGATATTTGAACGCGCGTTCCAGCGCGAGGTCGACAAAGCCGCCGACCTTCTCGCCGTCCCAGATCGGTATCTGGCGCGCGATCAGCGGCGACACGCTCATCGGCTGCAGCGCTGACAGCAGGTCGCGGACGCGGCCGTGGGCCTGGTCGATGCGGTTGACGAAGATGAGGTGCGGGATGCCGAGTTCGTCGAGCGCGCGCAGGGCAGGGGCAACGAGCGGCGCTCGCGCCGGGTCCGGATCGACAACGACGATCGCCACGTCGGCGATGGCGATGGCGCGGGCGCCATCGGCCGAAAAGCCGATCGAGCCGGGCGCGTCGACGATCGCGAACTGATCGCCGAGATAATCGAAGCTGTAGAGGTTGAGTTCGGTCGAACCGCCTCGCTGGCGGCTTTCGGGGCTCGAGTCGCCGATGCTGGAGCCGTTGGCCGTTGACCCCAATCGGTCGGTGGTGCCGGCTGCGAACAGCATCGCTTCCGCCAGGCTGGTTTTTCCCGCGCCGGCGGGTCCCACCAGCGCGATTACTCGGGTGCCTTTGGTTGATTCTCCGGCCATGCGACTCTCCCTTCGTGCCCTGCGGCGCGCGAGTCGCTTCTTATGAAGGCGCTCGTGCGCGCTCTTCGCAATCGGATAGCGTCGGACGGAATCTCAAGAAAGGCAAGCGGAGTCTAAACCGCGGGGAGCAGTCTTTTCTCGCCGGCAAGCCGAAGCAGCGCCGACTGGAGCTTCTCGAACGCCCGCACTTCGATCTGGCGAATGCGCTCGCGGCTGACGTCGTAGACCTGGCTAAGCTCTTCCAGGGTCTTGGGCTCGTCGGTCAGCCGGCGCTCCATCAGGATGTGCTTTTCGCGGTCGTTGAGCGATTCCAGCGCGGTGATCAGCAAATCGTGGCGAACCCGGCTTTCCTGGTCCTCGGCCAGCTGCTCGTCCTGCAGCGGCCCGGTATCGACGAGGAAGTCCTGCCATTGGCTCTCGCCGCCCTCGTCACCCTTGAGCGAGACGTTGAGCGACGTGTCGCCGCCCATCGCCATGCGGCGGTTCATCGACACGACTTCTTCCTCGGTCACCCCGAGGTCGGTGGCGATCTTGGTGACGTCGGCGGGCTTGAGGTCACCGTCCTCGAACGCTTCGATCTGGTTCTTCATCCGCCTGAGGTTGAAGAACAGCTTCTTCTGGGCCGCGGTGGTGCCCATTTTGACCAGGCTCCACGAGCGCAGGATGAATTCCTGGATCGAGGCCCGAATCCACCACATCGCATAGGTCGCGACGCGGAAGCCGCGATCGGGCTCGAACTTCTTCACGCCCTGCATCAGGCCGATATTGCCTTCGGAGATCAGTTCGCTGACCGGCAAGCCGTAGCCGCGGTAGCCCATGGCGATCTTGGCCACGAGCCGCAGGTGCGAATTGACCAGCTTGGCTGCAGCCTCGGTGTCGCCATGCTCGCGCCAGCGCTTGGCGAGCATATACTCTTCCTCGGGGCTGAGGATCGGGAATTTCTTGATTTCCGCGAGATAGCGGTTGAGTCCGGCCTCCCCACCGGACGCGGGGATCGAGACGATGCCTTGTTGTCGTGCCATTTTTTGTCGTCTTCTCCCTGGGGGCAGGCGGCGGGCCGCACTAGCCGGTTAAATCCTATAGACCAAGTGCGTTGAACAGTTCCTGCATGTCCGCCGGCATGGCGCTTGCGAACGAGAGGCGATGTTTGGTCACTGGGTGAATGAAGCCAAGCTCCGCAGCATGCAGCGCCTGGCGATGAAATTGTATGTCATCCAATAATTTGCGGTGCGTCTTTCCGGCACGTCCATAGGCCGGGTCGCCGAGCAGGGGATGGCCGATCGAGGCCATATGGACCCGCACCTGGTGCGTCCGCCCCGTTTCGAGCCGGCATTCGACCAGCGCCGCGTCGCGCAGCGCCGACAGCCGCCGCCAATGGGTGACCGCGCGCTTGCCGCGTCCGCTTTCGACGATCGCGATCTTCTTGCGATTGGTCGAGGAGCGCGCGAGCGGCGCATCGACGGTGCCTCGTGCAACCTTCGGCACGCCCGAGACGATGGCAAGGTAGCGCCGATCGATCGAATGCGCCGCGAACTGCTTCGCCAGACCTTCGTGGGCGACGTCGGTCTTGGCGACGACCAGCAGTCCCGACGTGTCTTTGTCGATCCGGTGGACGATGCCGGGGCGGGCGACGCCGCCGATGCCCGAAAGGCTCCCCCCGCAATGGTGGAGGAGGGCGTTCACCAAGGTGCCGTCGCGGTTGCCGGCAGCCGGATGGACGACCAGGCCGGCGGGCTTGTCGACCACCAGCAAATGCTCGTCTTCGAATACGACCCGCAGCGGAATGTCCTGGGCTTCGTTATGTGCCGGCTCCGGTTCGGGCACGGCGACGCGAAATTGCTCGTCGCCGCGGACCTTGAGCGCCGGATCGCGGGTCGCGATGCCGCCAGCATCGATCGCGCCGCTGCGGATCAGCGCCTTGAGGCGTTCGCGTGAGAGGGTGGGGACGGCATCGGCGAGCGCGCGGTCGAGGCGCCACCCGGCGTGGGCGGGCGTCAGGCGTACATCGATCGTCTGATGGCCCCCCATGCCATACAAATATGGGTGGAAATCTCGCCGGTTCAATCCTTGCGCGAGGTTAAACTCTGCCCCATCAACGCGCCATGAACGCCGTCGATCTCGCCAGCCTGCTGTGCT
>Ga0068862_100004618_pt1 | contig 11606 bp, 14 predicted proteins | sample KBSSwiS52_FD_66598 | JGI IMG/M metagenome (GOLD analysis project Ga0068862, IMG submission 66598) | Switchgrass rhizosphere microbial communities from Kellogg Biological Station, Michigan, USA - KBS Switchgrass S5-2 | ecosystem: Host-associated > Plants > Roots > Rhizosphere > Soil ... | reverse complement strand
GCCGTCAGGTTGAGATTCCGGGCCGCCACGTCGAAGGCCCGCAGCGGGCCGACCGGTATGCGTTTCATGGGGTTACGAAGGCCTCTCTCTGGAACCAGAGGTATGACTTTCTATCATAGATAAGAGGCAGTAAGTGTCGCTTTTAGCGCTCCAGACCGAGGTCTAACCTACACCTCCATTAAAGAAGGTCACATCTAAACGAGGAGAGCGCAATGGATGAGTACCTGTTCATAGAGCTAGCGAAGTTACAGGCCGACCGCCGCCGCCTGGAGCGCGAACAGCGCCAGGAGCAGCAGGAACTGTTCGACGCGGACAGCCGCAAGTCGATCGAAGGTCATCGTGAGCCGCTGCGCCGGCGGTGGTTCATCACTCATTCTTCCTGGAGCAAGCAGTCATGAAAACTTTCATCGGAATCGTCGCATCGTTGCTGGTCAACGCAGGTGTCATCGGTGGGCTCGCCTGGAGTGCCTACGAGCAGCAGCTGCCCCCGCTGGGCGAAGTGCTGATCGTGCAGTTGCCGGATGACGGGTCGTTCCCGCAGATCGCCGACGTGCGATCGGTCGGTCCGTCGGCAGCGCGTGCGCTGTAAATGTCGAGGGTGAACTTGAACGCGCGGTCAGCCAGCTCGGGCCATGCCGGCCACCAGCCGCCCGAGCTTCTCGACCGCGCGTTCGAGCGTCGGCGTCCATGGAAGGCCGCAGCTGAGACGAATGTAATTGCGATAGTCCGCTTTGGCGGAGAACACCACGCCGGGCGCGACGCCGATGCGACTCGCGGCGGCCGTGCGAAACAGTTCGGCACCGTCGACGTTGCCCGGCAACTCGACCCACAGAACCACACCGCCCGGCGGCTGCGCGACGCGCGTGCCTTCGGGGAAGAATTTCGCGACCGCGTTGATCGCATGCTGGGAATGAACCGCCAGCGTGGAGCGCACGCGCCGCAGATACCGGTCGTAGCCGCCGCTCGCGTAATAGCGCGCGAGCACCAGCTGTTGCAGCGTGGGGCAGGCGACCGACGAATAGAATTTGGCGCGGGAGATTTCCGCATGAAATTGCGGGCTCACCGCCCAGCCGATGCGGTAGCCGAAGGCGATCGTCTTCGTGACCGAGCCGCAGGAGATCACCAGGCCGGAGTCGTCGAACGCGCGCAGCGACGTGGGCCGCGTGCCGCCGTAGTGCAGGTCCCCGTAGATGTCGTCCTCGATGATCGGCACTTCGCAGCCGGTGAGGATCTGCACGATTTCGCGCTTGGCGTCGTCCGGCGTGAGGCTGCCGCACGGGTTGTTGAAGTTCGGCATGAGCACGGCCGCGCCGAGGCGCGTGGTGCGTGCGACCGCGCGCACCGCTTCGACGTCGATGCCCGCGACCGGACAGTTCGGCACTTCGACGACTTTGAGATTGAGGTGCTCGACCGATTGCAGCAGGCCGAAGTAGGTCGGCGATTCGACCAGCACCGTGTCGCCCGGCCGGCAGACGACGCGCAACGCCAGCGTGATCGCATCCATCGTGCCGCTCGTGATCACGACGTGCGCGGGGTCGGCGGGTGCGCCGGCCAGAGCCATCCGCTTGGCAATCTGCCGACGCAGCTCCTCGTGTCCCGGCGGCAGAATGCACTGACCGGCGTTCAGCGGATGATCGCGCAGCACTTCGCGCATCAGGTTGTTGAGCCGCTGCGTGGGATACATCGCCGGCGAAGTGGACGCGCTGTTCAGCGGGACGAAATCGGTGCGCTCCAGGGCCTCGCGGCACATGTCGAGCATCTCGTTGGCGATCGACGCGGGCCGGTGCGTGCGCGCGGGTTTCGGCCGGGGCTCGGGCAGGCGCTTGAGCTCGGGTGTGCGGACGTAGAAACCGGATTGCGGCCGCGCTTCGATCAGGCCGATGTTCTCCAGGTGCACGTAAGCCTGCACCACCGTCGAGACGCTGACGCGTGCCGTGCGGCTCATCGCGCGCACCGAAGGGATGCGCTCGTTCGCACGCAGCGTCCCGCTCGAGATCTGCGATTCGACGAGCCGCGCGACGCGCTCGTAGAGAAGAGGGGCCTGAGATGACATGGCGTAACTGTATCGGTCGTGGCCCAGTCTACCTGAATCTGTACTGCTTGCCAGCCCGACAGGCACAGTGACCCATGGCAGCCATCGATCCAGTGTCGAGTAGTGCGCGCGTGTCCCTGGCGGTGCTGGCTGCGTTTGCCGGCATCTACATCATCTGGGGCACGACCTACCTCGCGATCGCCTTCGCGGTTCATGCGATGCCGCCGTTCATCAGCGGCGTCGCGCGCTTCGGGCTCGCCGGCGCTTTGATGTACGCGTGGCTACGTGCGCGCAATCCGCGCCCATTCGCCGGCGTGAATATCACGATGATGGCGCTCGCCGGCGTGCTGCTGTCGGGCATGGGCAACGGTTTCGTGCTCTACGCACAACAGGGCGGCATTCCAAGCGGCATCGCCGCGCTATTCGTCGCCGCCGTGCCGGTGATCGTGCTGGTTCTCGATTGGGCCTTCTTCAGCAAGCGCGCACCGACCAAGCAGGCTCTGTTCGGCATCGCAGTTGCAGTGGCTGGCGTGGTGACGATTGTCCTGCACACGCGCACGCTGTCCGGCGGCGCGTCGGCCCTGTACGTAGGCGCCATGTTCGTGGCGACGACTGGTTGGAGTATCGGCACGCTGGTGCAGAAGCGCTCGGCGACGATCGGGACGGTGCTCAACTTCACGTGCGGTCAGATGCTGTTCGGTGCGGCGTTCCAGCTGCTGATGTCGATCGTGACCGGCGAATGGTCGCGCTTCGATCCGGCGGCGATTTCGTGGCAAGGCGTCGTCGCGATCGCGTACCTGGTCGTCTTCGGCAGCATCATCGGACTGAATTGCTACCTGTGGTTGCTCACGCGTGTCCCGGCGCCGAAGGTGGCGACGTATGCGCTCGTCAATCCAGTCGTCGCATTGTTTCTCGGTGCGGCTGTGCTGGGCGAGACGGTGACACCGCTCGCCATCGTCGCGGCCCTGCTGGTTCTCGTCGGTGTCGCACTGACCGTCTTCCAGGACTTGCCGCTGTTGCGCATACTGACTGCGCGCGGTGCAGGTCGTCCGCAGAGGTAGCGTGTAATGCGCATTCCGCCGTTTCTGCTCGATCAATGGCTCGCGACCTACGAGTTCGCGTCACCGCCGATCCGCTACAACCTCGCTTCCAGCACCGGCCCGCGCTGGACGTTGAGCGATCTGCTGGCGCTCGGCGACAGCGGAGAGCTGAAAGACCTCGGCGATTTGCGTTTGTCCTACACAAAGCCGCAGGGCAGCGACGAGCTTCGCAAACAGGTCGCAGCGCTGCATGACGTCGATCCGGATTGGGTCGTCATTACGACAGGCGCGTCCGAGGCGTTGTCAGCGCTCTATTGCCTCGCTGCGGAGCCCGGTGCGTCGATCACGCTGCCGTTCCCGTCGTTCCCCGCAATGCCCGTCATGGCGCGTGCGTGGGGGCTCGGCGTATCGACGTACGCGCTCGATCGCGCCAATGGTTTCAAGCAATCCGCCGAGCGCGTGCTCGCGGCGGTCGGCGAGAGCACGCGCCTCGTGCTCGTCAACACCCCGCACAATCCGACCGGCTCGGTGATGCCGTACGCGGAGATCGCGCGGCTCGCCGCGAGTCTGGAGCACCGCTTGATTCCGCTCGTGGTCGACGAGGTGTATCACCCGCTCTATCACGATGCGGCGCCGGGTCCTTCCGCGGCGAAGCTAGCGAACACGATCGTCGTCGGCGATCTGTCGAAGGCGCTGTCGCTGCCGGGTCTGCGCATCGGCTGGGTGATCGATCGCGATGCGCGTCGGCGCGAGCGGCTGATCGACCTGCGCAGCTACTTCACGATTTCTGGCTCGCCCTTGACCGAGGCGATCGCGGCACACGCACTGGCGAACCGCGACGAGATTCTGGGGCGAGTGCGTGCCGTCGCGGCAGCCAACCTCGTCGCACTGACGGATTTCATGAATGTCCACGCGGACACGTTGGGATGGGTTGCGCCGGCCGGCGGTACGACAGTGTTCCCCTGGTTGCGCGACGGCAGCGATGCGAAGCAACTGTGCGTCGCGTTGGCCGAAGCGGGCGTGCTGTTTGCGCCCGGTTATACCTTCGATGCGCCGGAACACTTCCGGCTCGGCTTCGGCGCGCAAGCCGAAGGCTTTGCGCAGGCTCTCAATATCGTGTCCGATACGCTGCGCGCACCGCGCGAGCTCAATGTTGCTGCTGGAGCGCGGCGCTAGCGAACCGCTCGCGGTGAAGCACGTAGACGCCGCTGGCGACGATGATGAACGCACCGGTCAGCATGCGTAGACCGGGCGCCGTGGCCCACAGCAGCCAGTCGAACAACATGCCCCACGCGAGCGCCGTGTATTCGAGCGGCGCAACGACTGGCGGCGGCGCGAGCCGGAATGCTTCCGTAATGAAGTACTGCCCGAGCGCTCCGGTGATCCCGAGCCCCGCGATCATCGGCCAGTAGTCCCACGGCACCGGCACCCAACGCGCACTGGCGATAATGCCGCCGATGATCGTCAGGAAGCAGAGCGACCAGAACACCGTCGCAGCGCTCGTGTCGGTGCGAGTCAGGATGCGGATCGTGATCGCGTTGAGCGCGTAGCCGATTGCCGAGGCCAATGCGGCGATTCCGCCGAGCGTGACCAGGGCGGTGCCGCTCGGCTTCAGGACGATGATGACGCCGACGAGGCCGACGAAAACTGCGAGCCACTGTTGCCAACCGACGCGCTCGCGAAGCATCGGCACCGACAATGCGGTGATCAGCAACGGCGCCGACATGAAAATGCTGTACGCATTGGCGAGCGACAGCTGGCTCACCGCATAGATGAAGCACCACAGCAGCGCGACGCTGAGGAAGCCGCGGAGCACGTGCAGGCCCCAGCGCTGCGGCCGCAGATCTCTCCAGCGGCCGAACACTGCGTTCGCCGCGAGCAGAAACGGCAACGCGGCGGCACCGCGCAGGAACGTCACCTGCATCGCAGGGAAGTCTTCCGACAGCCGCTTCAACAGGACATCCATCACCGAGAACGTGGTGACGGCCGCGAGCATCGCGAAGATGCCGCGGGCATTGCTTGTTCGCATGTCGCATGCTACGGACGGCCCGAGTTCGCTGTCCAGTGGAACCGTGCGCTCGCCCACGGGTTTCAGCTGTGCCGACAGAACTACGAGAGCCAACCCATGACCAGCCACAATCCGCAGCAATCGACTGCGATCAAAGCTCGCCTGCATGAGCGCGCCGCGCAGCTGCGCGACGAGATCCAGCACACGCTCGAGCGCTCCTCCGACGAGACGCACGCGCGGATCGCGGAACAAGCCCGCGACACCGAGGACGATTCATTCTCGAACCTGGTCGTCGACGTCAACCTGGCAGAGATCGACCGCGATGCAGACGAGCTGCGGCGGATCGACGGCGCGTTGGCGCGAATCTCCGAGGGCAGTTATGGGCTGTGCGCGAGCTGCGGGCAGGAGATACCGCAAGCACGCCTGCAGGCGGAGCCGACGGCCATGCGCTGCGTGCAATGTCAGGAGCTGTACGAGAGGACGCACGCGGGCAACGGCACGCCCAGGCTCTAGGACGGAGTGACGGTGTGACGGTTCGCGTCACTTTCGTCACTCCGTCACTTGTGTCACTCTTTCTTCATGCGCCAAGTCTTCATCTGCGACGCGATTCGCACACCCATCGGCCGCTACGGCGGCGCTCTTGCCGGCATTCGTCCTGACGACCTCGGCGCGATCCCGCTGCAAGCGCTCATGCACCGCAATCCGCGCGTCGACTGGGCCGCGGTTGACGACGTCTACTTCGGCTGCGCCAATCAGGCGGGCGAAGACAACCGCAACGTCGCGCGCATGGCGGCATTGCTCGCCGGGTTGCCGGACAGCGTGCCCGGCGCAACCATCAATCGTCTCTGCGGCTCGGGGCTCGATGCCGTCAATCTCGCCGCGCGCTCGATTCGCGCTGGCGAAGCGGAGCTCGCGATCGCCGGCGGCGTGGAGAGCATGACGCGCGCGCCGTTCGTCATGGGCAAGGCGGACAGCGCTTTCTCGCGGACCGCGAAGATCGAAGACACGACGATCGGCTGGCGCTTCGTCAATCCGTTGATGAAGGCGAAGTACGGCATCGATTCGATGCCCGAGACCGCCGAGAACGTGGCCCAGGAATACAGCGTCGCGCGTGCCGACCAGGACAAGTTCGCGCTGCGCAGTCAGCAGCGTTACGCCCGCGCACTCGCGGCGAACTTTTTCGAGAGCGAGCTGGTGCCGGTGTCGATCCCTCAGAAGAAAGGCGAGCCGCTCAGCTTCACGGCCGATGAGCATCCCCGCGCGGATACGACCCTGGAGGCGCTCACCAAGCTCAAAGGCGTCGTGCGACCCGACGGCAGCGTGACCGCCGGCAATGCTTCGGGCGTCAACGACGGCAGTTGCGCGCTCTTGCTCGCGAGCGAAGAGGCTGCTGCGAAGTATGGCTTGCGGCTACGCGCTCGCGTGATCGCGACCGCGACAGCTGGCGTCCCGCCGCGGATCATGGGTATCGGGCCGGTGCCCGCGACACGCAAGGTGCTCGCGCTGGCGAAGCTGTCGCTCGATCAACTCGACGTCATCGAGCTCAACGAAGCGTTCGCGGCACAGGCGCTCGCAGTGACGCGTCAGCTCGGGCTTGCCGACGATGCGGCTCACGTGAACCCGAACGGCGGCGCCATCGCAATCGGCCATCCGCTCGGCGCGAGCGGTGCGCGGCTCGCGACGACTGCGCTCAACCAGCTGGAGAAGATTCGCGGGCGCTACGCGCTGTGCACGATGTGCATCGGCGTGGGGCAGGGCATCGCGATGGTGATCGAGCGCGTCTGACGCTCACTGACACTGCGTTTTGCAGTCGCGCAGGTCTTCCCTGCACTGAGTGTTCGCATCGCGCTCGGTGCGGTAGCAGTCGTAACGAAGCTGCGCGACGTTGCTCATCCGGTCCAGGCAAATTCCGTGGCGATACGCCAGCCGCCGCTGGCAGGCGCTGCTGTAGTAACCCGAGCCGCAGCTGCTATCCGGGTTTGCGAAGTAGTAGCAGAAGGCTCCGTAGTCGATGCCGTTGTCCGATTCGTAGCGGTTGGCACTGCCGTTACTCGTCGCGGGCCGGCCGGTGAAGACGTCGCGACCGCCGTTGGCTGCGACCTTCTGGCAATCGGTGCGGGCGCGGCGCACGTCGCGCGAGCAGCGCTGTTCATTCGCAGCACATTGACTCAAGCAGGTCGCCTGCGGCGGCGGCTCCTTGTCGCTCTTCGTCTTGTTGTCTGCAGCAATCGCAGCCGAAGTGAGCAGGATCGCAAGCACGTAGAGCAGATTTCTGACGTTCATGCCGCACTCTGGCCAGCAGGTCCACGAGCGTCAAGCAGCGTTGCGCGGTCCGGCGACCATGCGGTCCGCGGCCCGTCGCCGCCCGCCGCCGTCCGTGCACTGAGTACAACCGTGCCGCTTTATTTTCAGCAACTTAGCGCTGTACGCGCCGGCGGCCGGGAACCGCGCTGAACACGATCGGTCTTCTGGTCATATCGCCCGCACGCCGGGTTACACTGCCATCGGTTCTTCCGATCCTCGACGCAAGCGAAGCGCTTAACTCAATGACTCAACACTCCGAAGAACGCCTGCCTGAAACGGAAGGCGCGCCGTCGGCGCGTGCCGGCGCGCGCATCTTGCCCTTCGAACGTCCGCAGTCGGAGCTGCAGCGTGCCATTCAGCAGCGCGCGCAGGAGGCACTCGACCGCGACGCCGAGCTCGATCGCGAGAAGCGGCGGCCGCAGCCGCTCAAGTGGCTGACGATTTTTGCGCTTGCGTGCATCCCGGTGCTGCTGACGATCGTTGCCGTGGACGGGTTCCTGCGCGTCTTTCACAAGGTCGCTGCCATTTACAGCGAGGCTCCGCCGGCGCAGGAACAGCAGGCGGCCCCGCCGAGCGATGCGCAGTCCCAGCCCGGCGTAGTGATGCTGCAGTCTTTCGACGCGCCGTCGGATAAGCAGCGCAACGCGACACCACAGAGCGCGAGCTCCCCGCCGGCTGCCGATCCGCCGGCCGCGAGGCAGTAAGCCTCTCGATCAGACATAAAGGAGCCGTTCAAGCTGAACGGCAACAATGCGTATTGCCGCCCATCGGAGCGCCGGCCAGAGTTGCGTTCCTGAGGCGGCTGGAGCCAGGGGGGCACCTACATGTCGCGACTGGTGTTTCGCGATTTCGATGAGTTCGCCGACTCGATCGCTGGCGTCGCCGGCCGTTTCGTTCCGACAGCACGCTCGAGCACCGAATGGTGGATCGACCTCGTGCCTGCCGGCGCGCTGTCGCTGCAACACCTCCAGATAGGCGGCTCTTCCACTTTTGCCGGTGACGGACAAACCGGCTGCTTCACGCTCGGCATTCCGATGACGAAGCCGCAGAGCATCCGCATCGACGGCCAGCGGCTCGACGCCAACTCCTTCATCATGCTGAAGGAGAATCAACCGTTCACGTTTGCCGGTCACGAGGTGGTGCGCTGGGCTGGCGTTACCTTGCCGGTTGATCACCACGCGATCGGTCCGGAACTGCTCGAGAAGCTGCACGCTCACGACGGCGCCTGCACACGCACTGATCCGCTGCGCCTCGAGCAGTTGCGCTGGCTCGTCGGTCGGATCTGCTGCGGCAATCCGACGATCGACCTGTCGGATCCCACCGCCGCGAAGATGGCAGAGCAGGAAATCAGCGCAGTCGCTGTCCGCGCGCTCGAACGGAGCCTGCGTTTGCAGCTGCGTCCGATCGGCAGGCCGCATTTGTCGCGCGAAAGGGTGATCGCGCGGGCGCTGGAGCTCATTCGCGCTCACGACGGCCAGCCGCTGTTCACCAGCGATCTGTGTCGCGCGGCCGGCGTCAGCGAGCGCACGCTGCGCAACACCTTCAACGAGTATTTCGGGGTCGGTCCGATCCGGCTGTTGAAGATGCGTCAGCTGCGCGAGATTCGCGCGGCGCTGCTCGCTGCGGATCCTGCGCACGAAACCGTGGCCAGCATCGCAGGCCGCTTCGGGGTATGGGATTTCAGCCTGTTCGCACGCAACTACAAACGGCTGTTCGGCGAGTCGCCGTCGCAGACGTTGCGCACGCCTGCCGGCAGCAGCGAGCACACGGAAGACGTTTCGTGGCTGGGTTACGCGGTCCGCAAGTTCGCGGACGATCTGCTGTACGCGCAGCGCTCGGCGGCAGCTGCGACGCCGCTACATACTGGCTCGAACGAACAGTAGCGGTCCGCTGACCGTCAGGTCGACGAATCCGGGCGTGTCCTCGTCGGCGGAGTTGACGTCGATCTGGAACGTGCGATAGCCGAGTCCGAACAGCAGATACGGATTCATGCGCCAGGTCACTCCCAGGCGCGCGTCGAGGATCGAGCCGTCCACGTCGGTCTCGTTGACCGTCAGATACTGCACGCGTGCTTCCATCGACCAGCGGGGCGAGAAGTCGTAGCGGCCTTCGAGGCCCAACAACGGCAGCGGCGCCACGCCGCTTTCGCTCTCGCGCACCACGCGGCTGCGGACCACGGCATTAGCTTCGACATCCGCGATCTGAATGCCGAAGCTGGCGCTGATTTCACCACGCGGCGCGACGATGAAGCGGTAGCCGTAAGTCAAACCGAACATCGTCAGGTTCAGGATGCTGTCGACGCGCTCGCCGACCAGATAGTCCTGGTCGTCGAACGAGATATTTTTTTCGAGGTGCGTCGCCGCCGAGCGGTCGATGGCGAACCGGCTCAGGCGGATCAGGTGACGCTCGCCGGGCAGCAGCGTGAGCTCGACCTGCGGCAGCAGCTGGAAGTCGTCGAGACCGAGATCGTCCTCGGCGTTGATCTCGGTGCCTGGGAGAGTGGGCGACTCGTCGACCCGCAGCTTCGTCGCGGCGCTGGCGCCGAGCAGGTTGACCTCGAGACGCAGCCGGTCCTCGATGACATTCGGCTTCGGCTTCGGCGCCCAGTCGGGCAGCTTGTTCGGCGCCGGGGTCGACGCTTGGGCCGTCGGCGGAGCCGGGGCAGGGGATTCGGCGGCACTGGCCAGCGCCGGCATGAGCGCGATGATGGGGACCAGCAAGAAGAGTCGGCTGCTGTTTGGCATTCAGTGCGTCCTTTGGCGCGCCGATTATGCCAATGCCCGTGCGCTACAACGGGCTCTACTTCACGGAAGCGAAGAGTGTCGTAGATTGGTGACACCCGCGCCGTCCTGGTGACGGCGGCGGCGCCGGCGCAGGATGTTGCGGAGGCGGACGTTTTCGATGCCTAATCGTTCGGCCGCCGCGCCGACGGATAATCCTTCGCACACGATCAGGCTCACGGCGGACCAGTAGATCGCGGACTCGGTGCGGGTTTCCTGTTGGGTATGCATGACGGCGTACCGCCAAACATGGTGCGAGCGTCGCCGGCTGAGATAAACCTGCAGAAATACTGATCCGGATCGCGGCCCGCGCAACATGCAAATACAGGGGGGAGTGACTGCATGGCAGATGAAGCGAGCGAGATCGTGCGGCGGGCGCGTGTTCGTGCGCGGCTGTGTCTGCTCCTGGCCGGCGTCTCGTGCGCGGTCTTCCTGGTCTTTCTGGTGCTGTTGAACCGCGCCGTGCAACAGGATCCGCTCGCGCCGCTGCGCGATGTACGTTTCAGCGTAATCGGCGTCGGCATCAACTTCGCGCTCGCGCTCGGCAGCGTCGTGGCCTTCGGCTATTGGCGACGCATCGAGCGGGCGCGGGCCGGGCGCTGAGCATGCGCAGCCCCATCGCGATCGCGCTGTTCCTCATCGTCATCATCAGCACGCTGCTGATCACTCGTTGGGCTGCGCGCCGCACACATTCGCGCTCCGAATTCTATGCAGCGGGGAGCTCCATCACCGGCACCCAGAACGGTCTGGCCATCGCGGGCGATTTCATGTCGGCGTCGACGATCCTTGGCGTGGCAGGCCTGGCGTTCACCGGCAACTCCGACGCTGTGCTGTACATCGTGGCGCCGCTCCTCGGCTTCACCGTCATGCTGCTGTTCATCGCCGAGCCGCTGCGTAATCTCGGCCGTTATACGGTGCCCGAGGTCGTGGCGCTGCGCTTCCCGGGACGCGCCGTGCGTGCGTTCACCGCCGCCGCGGCGTTGGTGGTCACGATTTTCTATCTGATCGCGCAGATGGTCGGCGCCGGCGCGCTGATCGAGATCCTGCTCGGCGTGCCGTACTCGCTCGCAGTGGTCGTCGTCGCGACTCTCATGATGCTGTATGTCGCTTTCGGTGGGATGCTCGCGACCACCTGGGTACAGATCACCAAGGCCGTGGTGCTGATCGTCGGCGTTCTGTTGATGACGGTGCTGACGTTGAGCCGTGTCGACTACGACATCGGGACTCTGTATTCCACTGCGCGTGCGCAGATGGATGTCGTGTTCACCACGAACAAGACCGGCGCGCTGAATTCGCTGTACTCGACCCTCTCGCTCGGCCTTGCACTGTCACTCGGCGTTTGCGGCTTGCCGCACGTGCTGATGCGCTTCTTCACCGTGCCCGACGCGCGTCAGGCGCGGCGCTCGATTGTGGTTGCGATGGTGCTGATCGCAGTCGTCTTT
>Ga0068862_100004617_pt1 | contig 11609 bp, 11 predicted proteins | sample KBSSwiS52_FD_66598 | JGI IMG/M metagenome (GOLD analysis project Ga0068862, IMG submission 66598) | Switchgrass rhizosphere microbial communities from Kellogg Biological Station, Michigan, USA - KBS Switchgrass S5-2 | ecosystem: Host-associated > Plants > Roots > Rhizosphere > Soil ... | reverse complement strand
CCGCGGGCCGGCCAGACCAGATGGTCTTCCGGCCCGCGGCCTGTTCCCAACCCGCCATCCGGGGGCCCGCCTGTCCGTGCGGGCCGCTGCCGGCAGGTCCAGAGGTCAACTCGTCGGTCGCATCAGGCGGCGGGCGATCGCGTGCTTGTGGACTTCGGTGGGGCCGTCGTAGAGCCGGAACGCGCGGATGTCCCGGAAAATCATCTCGACGGGGGTCTCGTCGGTGACGCCGATCCCGCCCAGGATCTGCACACACCGGTCCGCGACCTTGAACAGCTCCTCCGAGACATAGCACTTCACCTTCGAGGCCTCGTGCCGGCCCTGCTCCCCGCGGTCCAGCAGCCAGCAGGCGTGCCAGATCGCCAGCCGGCACTGATCCAGCGCGATCTCGTTGTCGGCCAGCTGGAAGCCGACGCCCTGGTGTTCCCCGATCGGCCGGCCGAAGGCGGTCCGGGTCCTGGCGTGCTCGACGGCAATGCTGTGCGCCCGCTGCGCGGCGCCCAGCCACCGCATGCAGTGCGTCAGACGGGCCGGCGTGAGCCGCAGCTGCGCGTAGCGGAAGGCACCGCCGACCTCTCCCAGCACCGCGTCGGCCGGCAGCCGCAGGTCGCGGAAGCGCACCACACCGTGGCCCTCGACGTAGTTGCGGTCCATCGAGTTCATGACGCGTTCCAGCTCGACGCCGGGAGTGTCGCCCCTGGTAAGGAACAGGGTGGGGCCGCCCGCGCTGTGCGGGCCGGGCGCTACCCGGGCCATGATGATCCAGGTGTAGGCGCCTTTGGCGCCGGTGATGAGCCATTTGAGTCCGTTGATGACGAACCCGTCCTGGTCGGCGACCGCTTCGGTTGCCAGCTGGTTCGGGTCGGAACCAGCACCGCCGGGCTCGGTCATCGCGAACACCGACCGGGCGCGCCCCTCGATCAGCGGCCGCAGGAACGCCTCCTGCTGCTCAGGGTTCGCCACCTTGGCCAGCAGCGCCATGTTCCCCTCGTCCGGCGCGGCGCAGTTCATCGCCACCGGCCCGAGCGTCGACCATCCCGCCGCCTCGTACACCACCGCCTGCTCCAGGTGAGACAGCCCGAGACCACCGAAACTCTTCGGCGCCTGGATCGTCAGCAGCCCGGCCCGCCGCGCCCGCTCGACCAACTCCCCCCGCAGCTCGTCGTTCGGACCGTGCGAGGTCAGCCGCGGGTCGCGCTCGAACGGCACGATCTCGGACTCGACGAACGCGCGGACCTGGTCCCGCAGCGCCACGAGGTGGGGCGGCAAGCTGAAGTCAATCATCGTTTCTCCGGAGTTCGCAGCGATCACGCGATGAGGCCGAGTGGGGGGCACCCAGGGTCAGAAATCCGACGCTTTAATCGACTCGGCCGTCCAGTCGAGTGCCGCCGCGGCGATCCCGGCAAACCCGGCATAGCGAAGGCCGACGGCCGGGTCGTCCGCATGCCGGCGGTAGAGCTGCATCCAGACGATCGCCAGGCGGAACCGAGCGAGGATGAGCTGGAAAGCAAGGTCAACCGGTGCGCGCCGGCTGACCTCGAAATAAGCCGCGGCCACCTCGGCCCGGCTGGGGAAGCGAGGGTCGAGCGAGGGCACCTGGCCGAGCGCGTGCAGCGCCGGCGGGTCGGCCGGCTCCACCCAGTACGACAGCAGCACCGCCAGGTCGAACAACGGGTCGCCGCGGGTGCCCATGTCCCAGTCCAGAACGGCGACCGGTCGTAGCGTGGCCGGCTCGACGAGCATGTTGTCGAACTTCAGGTCTCCGTGCACCAGTCGCGCCGGGCCCGGCCGCACCGCTGGCACGGCTCGCCGCAGCCATCCGAGGACCGCCTGGGCCGCTGCCGGAAGGCCGTCCGGATAGACGGCGGCCGCCCGCCGCGTCCAGCCTTCCACCTGGCGGTCAAGGAAGCCTTCCGGCCGGCCGAGGTCCTCCAGGCCGACCGCCGCCGGCTCCAGCGCGTGCAACGCGGCCATCGCCTCGACCAGCCCCTGGGTAAGCCTGCCGCCCACGGCCGCATGCCCGTCCAGAGCCGGCGGGACCGCGCCTCCCACCGTGACGCCGTCCCGGTATTCCAGCAACTGGAACGGCGTGCCCAGAACCGACGCGTCCGGGCAGAAGTGCAGCCCGCGCGGAGCCAACGGGTACTCGGCGGACAGCCGGGACAGCACCCGCCACTCCCGCGCCATGTCGTTCGCCCCCTCGGGCGACGGTCCCGGCGGAGGCCGGCGCAGCACCGCCGGGGCGCCGTTGACGGACACGAGGTAGTTGAGGTTCGCCAGCCCGCCGGCGAACTGGCGGGGCGGGGTCTCGTCGAGCGCAAGACCGTGCCGCTCCAGTTCCGCCGCCAGGCGGCTCCAGGGCTGGGGGACCATCGCCTCGGGCGGGCGGAACCGCGCGTCGACCGTCACCGCTCGCTGCCGCCAGACCGCCCGGACAGCTGGCCGCGGTTGCCGGCGACGACCCCGGCCCGACGGGCAGCCACCCCCGCCGGGTCGAAGTCGCGGGCCAGCCAGGCGGCCGCTACCTCCGCCGCCGCCGCGAACGCGTCCCGAGCCTCCAGCCCGGCTATGTGGCGGACCGAGCCGAGCAACGCCGCGCACGCCGCCGGGTCGGCCCCCAGAATGCGCTCGGCCAGCCGGTGGGCCGCGCCCAGCAGCTCGGAATGCGCGACGACCTCGGTCACCAGACCAGCCCGCAGCGCGGCCGGCGCGTCCAGGAACTCCCCGGTCAGGCTCAGCCGCCGCGCGAGCCCCGCGCCGACGGCGCGCGGCAGCAGCACGGTCATCCCCCAGGTAGGCAGCACGCCGACCCGCGCATGCGTGTCGGCGAACACCGCCCGTTCCGAGGCGATCAGGATGTCGCAGTGCAGCGCAAGCTCAAAACCGCCGGTAATCGCCGGCCCGTTGATCGCCCCGATCATGGGCTTGCGCGGCGGCACCCACGGGAAGCCGGTCGGCGGCCCGTCCGCGCTGGCGGGGGCCTGGATCAGCCGCAGGTTGTCCCCGCCGCTGGCGAGCTCGCCGAGGTCAAGACCAGCGCAGAACGCCGGGTCCGCCCCCGTCAGGATGATTGCTCCGACCTCGTCATCCCGGTCGGCCTCGGCCAACGCCGCGCGCAGGCGCCGGATCAACCCGCCGGTGAGCGCGTTGCGGGCACGCGGCCGGTTCAGGGTGAGCACGGCGACACCAGCGGTGTGCTCCACGGACAGGTACGTCTCGGCAGCCTGCTCGCTGATCCTCTCGGTATCGGTGTCGGTCATGGGGATACTCCTTCCGCCGCCGATTGCGGCGGCACCCAGGCGACCCCGCGCACTGGCGCTCCCGAGCCGCAGGGCGTTGGCGGCAGTAGGGCGTCGGCGGCGGCCGGAAGTGCCCGCGGCGCGCGCACCGGCACGCCTCGGGGGCACCGCCGCCGGCACGTCGCCGCTCACCCGGTGGCTGGCGAGGCCGCGCAGCGCAGCGCCTCGATCACGCTGGCGCTGTCGGTGACGGCCGCCAGCAGCGGAAGCTGGTTGCGGACGATGAAGTCGTGCGTCTCGGGCGAGCTGCCGGCCGTGCAGTCCTCAGGCACGACCACCGAGAAGCCCCGGTTGGCTGCCTCAAGGGCGGCGCCGGGCACGCCCACGTCGGTTGACAGGCCGCCGAGCACCACGGTCCGCACCCCGAGGTCGCGCAGGTAGGCCTCCAGCTCGGTCTGGTGGAACGGCGTGAGCCCGTGCACCCGGCGGATCCAGATGTCGGACTCGGCCGTGACCAGCTCCGGGTGCAGGGCCGCCAGGTCGCTGCCGGCCGCGACGGCCCCCTTACGCAGGCTGGCGAGCAGGAGACAGCTCCCCGTCGTCCCGACCCGGTCGGCACGCGGCTCGATCGTCGACCAGAACACCGGCGCCCCGGCCGCCCGCGCGGCCGCGGTGAGGGCGTTGATGTTCTCGGTCGCCCCGCGGCTGGTCGCGTGCGCGGCCAGCGACGGGATCGAGGACACGGCCGGGTCGACCAGGCCACGCTGCCACTCGTGGATAACGACCGCGCCACGGCGGCCGGGCTCCAGGCCCCGCACCGCGGCGCGCCTGCCCGCCGCAGCCGTCACCGCGGTGTCATCCGGATGGCGCCGTCCAGCCGGATCACCTCACCGTTGATCATAACGTTGTCGACGATGTGGGCGACCAGGTTGGCATACTCGTCCGGGTTCCCGAGCCGACTCGGGTGCGGGACCTGCGCGCCGAGCGAGGCGATCGCCTGCTCGGGCAGGGTCTGGAACAGCGGCGTCATGAACAGCCCCGGCGCGATGGTGACGACCCGGATCTGGTGCTGGGCCAGGTCACGGGCGATCGGCAGGGTCATGCCGACGACGCCGCCCTTCGAAGCGGAATAGGCCGCCTGGCCGATCTGACCCTCGAAGGCGGCGACGGACGCGGTGTTGACGATGACACCACGCTCCTCCGCCTCGACCCCAGTGCCCGCGATCATCGCCGCGGCCGTCAGCCGGATCACGTTGAACGTGCCGACCAGGTTGACCTCGACGACCTTCCGGAAGCCGTCCAGGGGGAACGGGCTGCCGTCCTTGCCGACGACGCGGATCCCGTTGCCGATGCCGGCGCAGTTGACCGCGACGGCGAACGGCCCGTGCGCGACCGCCGTGTCGACCGCGGCCGTGACCTGCTCCTCGTCGGTCACGTCGGCCGGGACGAAGCTCGCGCCGGTGCCGAGCTCGTCGGCGATCGCCTTCCCGTTACTGCTCGGCAGGTCAACGATGACGACGTGCGCACCCTGGGAGCGCAGCCGCTTCACGGTCGCGAGACCGAGGCCGGACGCGCCGCCGGTGACGAGGGCGGACTTGCCGCTGACATCCATGAAATGTCCGTTTCTCTGATAGGTCCGCCTTCAGCGCGGGGCGCGGCGGCGGTCGGAGATGCTCGAACAGGCGGTCAGAGGCGCTCGACGATCGAGGCGTGAGCTCCCGTGGCCCGCCCCTCCCCGCCACAGGTACGTACGTCAACCAGCAAAGGAACATATAGTGCACTGAGATTACCCGGTCGACGACGAAAGACGCCACCGATCGACACGCCGCCTCGCCCAGCGGCAACGGGGATGCCGCCCGGCCCAGCTCCTCACCCACGACGGCCAGATCGCCGGCCGCACGCCTCTGGCCCTGCAGGAGGCCCGACCACTGCCAGCGACTGAGTGGCCACCTTGCCGCTACGCCGTCTACGCCGTCTCCGCGGTCTCCGCCGTGTCACGCTGGGTGGCGTCAAGCGTGAAGCTCTCGCTGTCCGGGTACAGCGTCACGACGCTGTCGCGGCCAGCGAACACGTCGGCCGCGAGGTAGCGCGCCATGTGCTGGTGTCGCCGCCAGATCTGCTCCGCGGCGTCGCCGTCGCCAGCCTCGATCGCGTCGACGAGCTGCTCGTACCACACGAGTGACGACTCGATGACGGCCGGCGCGATCCGGTCGTCGCTGTCGGCGAGCGTTTCGGCGTACTGCTCGGTGAGCAGGGCCGACAGCAGGCCGCCGAGTGCCTTGAGGGTGGCGTTCCCGGACGACTCGATGATCAGGGAGTGGAACCGGGCGGCGCGCGGGGCGAACTCGTCGAGACGTTGACCGCCCCGGATCTGTTCGACGCAGGCCCGCATGGCGGCAAGCTGATCGGCCGTGCGTCTGGCCGCGGCGAGGCGGGCCGCGCCCGGCTCGATGACCGTCTGGGCCTCCAGGACGTCCTCCATAGGGGTCTGGCTGGCCTGCAGGTGCAGGCCCATCCGGCGGGCCATCGACACCACCGTCAGCGGGCGGACGACCGCGCCACCGCGGGCGCCGGCCCGTACCTCGACCAACCCGTCGGACTCCAGGATCCGGATCACTTCCCGCATGGTCGGCCGGGCGATGCCGAAGGTGGCCATGAGCTTCGTCTCCGATGGCAGGCTGTCGCCCGGGCGAAGGCGCCCCTGGGCGATCATCGCGCGGATCTTGTCCGCGACCACCTCCGACGCCTTCCGGCCGTCGAGGCCGTCAGACCCCCGCAGTCGAGCGAACCCGCTACCGGACATGCACACATCCCTGCTCTGAGTGTCGCGACCCGGGGCTGCAGCTCCGGATACGCCAGCTGGCGGGTAACCCTTGTCACACTGGTGCATCCCACCTAGGATACCGCTAGCGTGATCCCGGAGGGCCAACTCAAGGCGAAGGCTCGGCACGGCAGGGCCGTCTGGCGGCGACGTTGCCGTTGTAGGCACCTCCGGTGCCGCCTCTCACCCCATCGTCGGCTCCCGTTTCGAGATCAGCTTTCTCCAATAGCACTAGCGCTTTGCCAGTCCACACATACTGGCCCCCATCAGCCCACGGTGATCTTTTCCCCGGAGAACCCATGCCCCTCCAGTCGCACATGAAGTTGATCTCGACCGACGACCACATCATCGAGCCACCGGACCTGTGGACCAGCCGCCTGCCCACCCGATACGTGGAGTCCGGTCCCCGGGTCGTCGAAGTCAGCGGCGCCGTCACCACCGACATCGGGTTCACCTCCCAGACTGCCGGGACGCAGATGTGGACCTACGAGGGGCGGGTGTTCCCGAACATCGCCCTGAACGCGGTCGCCGGCAAGTCCCCCGAGGAGTTCGGCCTCGAACCGGTGCGCTACGCGGACATCCGCCGCGGCTGCTACGACCCCCATGAGCGCGTCAAGGACATGGACCTCGACGGCGTCCACGCCCAGCTCGGCTTCCCAACCTTCCCAGGGTTCGCCGGCAGGACCTTCGCCGAGGCCAACGACAAGGACCTGGCCCTGCTGTGCGTGCGGGCATACAACGACTTCATCCTGCAGGACTGGTGCGGGTCCCACCCGGACCGCCTCATCCCGATGGTGATCCTCCCGCTGTGGGACCCGGACCTCGCCGCCGCGGAACTGCGGCGCACCGCGGCGGCGGGCGCAAAAGCGGTCGCCTTCCCGGAGAACCCCGCCGGGCTGGACCTGCCATCCTTCCACTCCGGCGCCTGGGATCCGGTGTTCGCGGTGGCCGAGGACGCCGGTACCCCGCTGTGCATGCACTTCGGCACCTCGACCCGAATGCCGTTCGTGTCGCCGGACGCGCCGTTCACGGTGACCATCGCGCTGATGGGCACCAACTCGATGAACACGCTGTCCGAGCTGCTGTTCTCCCCGATCTTCCACACGTTCCCGCGGCTGAAGGTGACACTGGCGGAAGGCGGGGTGGGCTGGCTGCCGTGGTTCCTGGAACGAGCCGACCTCACCTGGGAACGGCACCGCTTCTACACGGGCGTCAACCAGGACGTACGGCCGTCGGAGCTGTTCCACCGCAACGTGTGGGGCTGTTTCATCGACGACACCCCGGGCCTCATGATGCGCCACGAGATCGGTATCGACCGCATCACGTGGGAGGGCGACTACCCGCACAGCGACTCCGCCTGGCCGCACGCACGCGAACGGGCCGAGAAGGCGTTCGCCGACATCCCCGATGAAGACGTGCACCGGATCGTCGAACTGAACGCCCGCGAACTGTTCTCGTTCGACGGGTGACGAGCAGACCGGCTTTGCCCCATCCGCCTGATGGGAGAGCATTCTCATCGGGAAGCTCGACGGCGTCCGCCTTCATCACGGACCTGGCCCGGGGCAGGGCCGGTCACACGCGGTGGCACTGGCCGAGGAGGGTGCCGACATCGTCGGTACAGGTCTCGGCCGGCTCGACGAGGTGGACGCTGGCATGACGAGCGTGGCGAGCTGACTCCGAACGAGCCATGACCGTCGCCGTTCCGTGACCACATCTTCGGTTGCTTCATCTCCGATAACGCTGGCATCTGCACGGGTCACCTGATCGGTGTCGACAACATCATGTTCGAGGGCGACTACCCGCACTCGGACAGCAACTGGCCGCGCACTCGCAAGGTGCTCGAGGAGGTCATGCTTGACGGCGACGAGGCCCCCAAGATGGTCGAGCTGAACGCCCTCGACTGCGTGCCGCTGAGCGGAAGATGCGCGAAATACTCAACATCAACCCCCTACCTGACCACGCGAGGAGCTGCATATGAAGATTCACATTGATGAGTCGAAGTGCCAGGGCCATACACTGTGCGTGCTCGCCGCGCCGGATCTTATTAACCTGAGGGAGGAGGATGGACACTCATATGTCCTCAGCGAGGATGTAACTCCGGGTCAGGAAGCCGCCGTCCGCGCGGCCGCCGCGACCTGTCCCGAGCAAGCGATCAAGATAAGCTGACCGCCGGTCCGCCGACACCTCGACTGAGCCGAATGGTCGATGCGTGACAGGGGCTGAAGCCCGTCTGTGTCGGCCAGATCGGCCGGGATCTGCTGAAGGGAGCCAGAATGAGCAGCGAGCTAAGAACCGAAATCGACTTCGACCATCACAGGCCCGACTACAGTGACAAGTTCGTCGAGGTGAAGGACGAGCTTCAGCAAAAGTGCCCGTTCGCCTGGACCCCCCACTACGACGGATTCTGGGTGGCGGCTGGTCATCGCGAGGTATTCGAGACCGCCCGGCGCGTGGAGTGCATGTCCAACGACCACGATCCCGAGGGCGTGCGGCGGGGATATAAGGGGGTCCAGATTCCCCAGCGCTCGACGTTCCAGGCCGGCATACTGGAGATGGACCCGCCGGGGCAGCGAGAGTACCGTCAGGCGCTTAACGCCTACCTGTCACCCGCAGCGGTGGCCCGCTGGAAGCCGATGGCGGCCGACATTAGCCGCGCCTGCATCGACGAGGTGATCTCCACCGGTCGGATCGACTTCGTCGATGACTTTAGCAACATCGTCCCGGCGGTGCAGACCATGGCCTTACTCGGCCTTCCTCTCACCGAATGGGCTTTCTACTGCGAACCGGCCCACGCTTTGGTCTCCACGGCGCCGACAAGCCCGGAATACCCCGCGATCGTCGAAGCCCAGATGCAGTCGGTCGCTAAGATGGGCGAGAGCATCGCCGAGATCCGGGAAACGCCACGGCCGGGGATGATCGACGGACTCATCCACAGCACGGTCGGCGGCGTGCCGCTGACGGTCGCCGACATCGTGACGACGATCTACCTGCTCATCGGCGGGGGCCTGGACACCACCACCGCGCTGACCGCGAACACGCTCAACTGGCTCCATGACCATCCGGAGCACCGCGAGGCCCTCGCCGCCGACCCCCATCTGCTGGACACGGCGACCGAGGAGTTCCTGCGCTATTTCACGCCCGCGCAGGCCGATGCCCGGACCGTCTCGCAGGACTGCGAGGTCTTGGGGCACTCGTTCAAGGAGGGCGAGCGGATTCTGCTGTCCTGGGCGATGGCCAATCGCGACCCGTCGGTCTTCCCGAACCCCGACGAGGTAGTGCTCGACCGGTTGCCGAACCGGCACGCTTCCTTCGGCCTCGGCGTGCACCGCTGCATCGGCTCGAACGTCGCACGCATGCAGTTCAAGGCGATGCTCACCGAGGCGCTGCAGCGGCTGCCCGACTACCGGTGCGTGCAAGAAGGTGCCGCCCGATACGACACGACCGGCGTCATCAACGGCTGGAACCACCTACCCGCCGTGTTCACGCCCGGCGAACCGTCGGGCCCCGGTCTTGAAGAGACCATCAGCAAGTGGCAGGACGTCTGCGACCAGGACGGCCTTGCCGAGCGTGTGACCAAGCGCCAGGATCGTTGACCCGGGTGTGACGGATGGTGAAGACCTCCGGTTTCGGCATTCTCTGATGATTCACGCTGAAACCGGAGGTCCTCGGCCCTGCTCGGCGGCCCAGATACCGTGAGGCTGCCGTCGCGGTCCAGCGGACCGGAGCGTTGGTAGTCAAACGAGCCGTCTGGCACTTGAACCGTTTGGTACTCGGACCGGGCTGGTCGAGCCAGACGAGCGCACGGCGGCGGCCACGTCGCGATCGCGATGCGGTCTGCTTTTCGTTGTTCCCTCGCCGGTCCGCTGGCGGTCCTATGCCCGGGTCCGGCCGCGGGGCAGGCCGCAGGGCAGGCCGCGGAACGGCATAGCGCGATCGAGCGCCGGTTACCTGGGCATGCCGAGCACGTACTTGCTCAGATCCGGGCCTTGGCCAGCTGCATCTTCATGTCGTCGAGCAGCATGAGAATCGGCAGGCCGGATTCGCTCAGGGCGTGGCCGTGGCGACCTCAACGGCACGGTCGTCCGCATTGACGGGGCCCTGCGCTTTTCCCCGTGACCGCCACATCGGTTGATCTCCGACCCGCTCGGGCGGAGCAATCCCAGCCGAGCTGCCAGCCCAGGCCGAGCCTGGCCATGCTGGTGGCCTCGGATCAGGACGCCGGATTGGTGAGAACCTTCTTCTCGATGGCGTCGGAGGACAGGACGGTGCCGAGGATGCCCAGGTCGACGCCGGCGGAGCGCGCGACCTTGCGCATGACGGTGATGTCCTTGAGCATCAGGTCCGCGAGCAGGGCCGCGACGGTGTCGACCGTGCCTGCGGAGGCGACGACGCCCAGGGCGTAGCTCGCGCCGCTGCCGTGCTGGAGGGCGGCGAGAATCGCCTGCTCCTCAATGCCGAGCGAACCCGCGAGGCGTACCGCGTCGATCGCAAGGCCCACCTGCGCGACGAACATCGCGTTGTTGACGAGCTTGATCCGCTGGCCGTTGCCGGCCGGTCCGACGAACAGCACCGGCGAGGCATAGGTGGACAGCAGCGAGCGTGTCCGTTCCAGCAGCGCCTCGTCCCCGCCCACCCACAGCGTGAGCCGTCCGGCGGCGATGTCGTCCGGGCTGCCCGAGAGGGCGGAGTCGAGCACCCCGACGCCGCGGGCCGCGCCTGCCTCGACGAGGAGCGCCGCGGTCGCCGGGTCGGAGGTGGTGTGCTGGACGAGGGTCGCCCCGGGCTTCATCGCCGCGAGGGCGCCGTTCGGGCCGAGGCACACCGCGCGCACCTGTTCGTCGGTCAGCACGACGACGAAGACCACGTCGGCGTCCTCGACCGCCGCCGCGACGGTGTCGACGCAGGTCAGCCCGTCCGCCGCGGCGGCCTCGCGGGCCTCCTTCCGGCGGACCAGGACGGTAACGTCGTGCCCGGCGGCCATCAGCCGGTCCACCATCGGCCGGCCCATCCGGCCCGGCCCCACGAACCCGATCTTCACTAATCCTCCCGGCCGGTCTCATTCGCCGCCACAGTCCTGAGGCTCAACTCCCAGGATTACGATTTTCGATAATCGACACCCCTGCGGCAGCAGGACTGCACGACGTCACTATATAACCCCGTTGATAAACCTCAGTTAATACTAGGACCCATGCGGTACAAGCAGCGCCATGCGGTCGAGCGCGGGATCAACCGCGCTCAAACGCCACCGGGCAGCGGCCACCCGGTACGACAAGCTCGCGGTCCGCTACGAGACAACGGTCACCATCGCCGCGATCAACGAATGGCTCCGCTGACCGAACACGGCGGACAGAGCAACGGCCAAAGAACAGTTCACCGGGCTCCTGGAAGCGCTCAGCGCCTGCGAGAAGCCGCTTTTCGCGGCCGCTGGTCGAGCCGGCGTGGCCCGCCAGGCCATCGATCGCCGGGAGTTCGGCGAGATGACCATGCTTTTGCCACCGTCTCGCTGATCCACAACCACACCGGGCCCTACAGGACAGCGCCGATCACCC
>Ga0068862_100004616_pt1 | contig 11613 bp, 5 predicted proteins | sample KBSSwiS52_FD_66598 | JGI IMG/M metagenome (GOLD analysis project Ga0068862, IMG submission 66598) | Switchgrass rhizosphere microbial communities from Kellogg Biological Station, Michigan, USA - KBS Switchgrass S5-2 | ecosystem: Host-associated > Plants > Roots > Rhizosphere > Soil ... | reverse complement strand
TCACAGGCGTCGAAGAATTGTCTGGCTATTCCGGCGATCGGTGTCATGGTGGTCTCCGCTCCTTGTGGCGGCCATCTTATGGGAAAAAACCTGAAACAATCCTGCAAATTCCATGGGATTCGCCGGCAGTGCCCGGGGTATCAAGGGCGCGCATCGACAAGGAGGCGCATCACGGGTATCACACAGTTGGTCCGCGCGGCGATGATCTGCGCGCTGCTTTCCACCGTGGCTGCCGCTCAGGGACTGACGGGTGCCCTCCTCGGCACCGTCAAGGACGCCCAGGGCGGCGTCCTGCCTGGCGCGCGCGTTCGCGTCAGCTCGCCCGCCTTGATCGGCGGTCCGATCGCGCTGACGACCGACGACAAGGGTCAACTGCGCTTCACGACGCTGCCGCCCGGACCCTATGCGCTCGACATCGAGCTCGAGGGGTTTGACAGCTATCACGAAGACGACATCACCATCGGCGCCGGCGCCACCATCGAGAGGACCGCCATCCTGAACGTCGCGGGGCTGGCCGAATCGGTCGTCGTCGAAGGCGCCGGCTCGCGAATCGAAGCGCGCAACCCCGGATTCGGGACCCGCTTTGGTCCCGAAGATCTCCAGGCGATCCCGACACGCCGCTCGAGCATGTTCGACGCGATCAGGGCGACACCCGGAATTTCGCCCACTTCTCCGTCGAGCGGCACTACCACCACGGTGTCGGCGTTCGGCTCCGGCACCAACGAGAATCAGTTTCTCTTCGACGGGACGAACTTCACCTGCCCCTGCAACGGCGTCGCACGAGCCGAGCCTGGCGTCGACTTCATCCAGGAAGTACAGGTCCAGACCGTCGGAGCGTCCGCCGAGTTCGGCAACGCGCAGGGTGCCATCATCAACATCATCACCAGGCAGGGGAGCGCGCGGTTCCTGTATGACGCCTCGTACCATGCGCAAACCTCCGGCCTGACGAGCCAGCCGGTCGTTCTGGCGGTGCCGTCGGGCGCGGGACGGCAGACCGGATATACCCGCACGAGATACCGCGACCTGACCACGAACCTCGGGGGGCCGGTGCGTCCGGAACGCCTCTGGTTCTTCGGCGGCTATCAGTATCTGCGCGATTACGACAACCAGCCGGGCACCGACCCGGCGAAGCCGAGGACCTACGAACAGGACAAGCTCTTTGCCAAGCTCACCTGGCGGCTGGCGCCGTCGTGGCTGCTGGATCAAAGCATTCACGACGAGTTCTGGGTCAACCCCGATCCGCCGACGATCGTCACCCCGTACGACGCGATAGCGACTGGCACCGGATCGGTGCCGGCGATTACGTTCGGCCACCTGACACACACGCTGTCGGCCAACACGCTGTGGGATTTCCGCGTCGGACGGTTCGTGTATTCGCGCGACGAAGTGCCGAGCACGGGCGACCTGACGATTCCCAGCCGCTTCAACCGCGCGACGGGTGTCACGAGCGGAGCGCCGCTGCAACTGTCGTTTCTCACCATCATGCGGACCACGACAAAAGCCACGCTCAGCCACTACCGGCCCGGACAGTGGGGGGCCGATCACCAATGGAAAATCGGCGCTCAGGTCGAGCGCGGCGAGCATCACGTCCCGTCGGTGACGCTGACCGGCGTCAGATACATCGACGATGGCGCGAATCCGTTTCAGTCCGTGTCACGCGCCCCGTCGCATGAAGGCGGTGTCGCCGTCACGGCCTCCGCATTCGCCGCCGACACCGTCTCGATCGGAAGCCGGCTGACGATCAACGCCGGCGTTCGCTTCGACCACAGCCGGGCGATCAGTCAGGATCTGCACGGCGTCGATTCGCAGGGCCACGAAACCGACGAGATCATCCCGGGCCGGGGAACGCTGTATACCTGGAACATCGTGTCGCCGCGGCTGGGCGTGACGACGAAGCTCACCGCCGATGGTCGAACGATGCTGAGGGCGAGCTACGGAAGGTTCAGCCAGGGCGTGCTGACCGGCGAGATCGGTCTCATGCATCCCGCCGTCAGCGCCATCAGGACCAATGCCTACGTGCCGGCGACTGGTGGCTACACCCAGGTGGTCTCGGTAGTCGACTCGAAGATCAATCTCAAGATCGACTCCGATACCCGCGCGCCCCGCACTGACGAGTATTCCGTGGGCGTCGATCGCGAGGTCGGGCGCCGGCTGGCGGTCGCGGTCGCCTACGTGCGCAAGAACGGCGCGAACTTCATCGGCTGGACCGACACGGCCGGCCAATATCGTCAGGAGACGCGGCCGCTGCCGGACGGCCGCAGCGTGCCGGTGTTCGCGCTCGACATCGCCGCGACGCCAACCTCCGCGCGGCGGTTTCTCCTGACGAATCCCGATGGCTACTCGCTGACCTACAACGGCCTCGTGCTGGTCGCCGAAAAGCGCCGCGCGCACGGGTGGCAGGCGTTTGGCTCGTACACGTACTCGCGGGCGTCCGGGCTGCAGCCGTCGAGCGGCGCCAGTGCCGCGGCCGCGCAGGTCAGCACGATTGGCCCGCCGAATCCGCTCACCTTCGGGCGCGATCCCAACGACCTGACGAACGCGCGCGGCCTGCTGCCAAACGATCGCCCGCACATCTTCCGGGCGATGGGCAGCGTCGACATTCCACGAACCGGCTTCGTGTTCGCCGCCGACCTGCAGCGCTTCAGCGGCAAGCCGTGGGCGGCGACGACCCAGGTGCTGCTGCCGCAGGGCGACACGCGCCTGATGCTCGAACCGCGCGGCTCGCGCCGCTTGTCGTCGCAGTCGCTGCTCGATCTGCGGGTGTCGCGGATGTTCGCCCTCGGCGGCGCGGGGCGCGTCGAACTGCTGCTCGATCTCCTCAACGCGCTCGACGACGACGCCGAGGAGGGGCTGGCGACGGACAACCTGTTCAGCCCGAATTTCGGACGGCCGACCGCGTTCGTCGATCCGCGCCGGGCGATGATCAGCGCGAGGTTGAATCTCGGCCGGTAGGCAGATCGATCAGGACGATGTTCGAGTTCTCACGCACGCGGTCGAACACGATCTCTTTTCCGTCGGGCGTGATGTCGAATGTCTGGATCATGCCCTGGTTTGGGAGACGCGTGATCTGGTGTTGTTTCTTCGTCGCCAGATCCAGCAGCCAGAAGTCCGTCGCTTGAAGGCCCGGCAGGTACACCAATCGCGCCCCGTCGGGCGTAAAACGGTAGCCGCCGGGCCGTACTCCCAGGCGCGCAAGTTCGACCGGCGCGCCGTCCGGTCGTATCGCACGGAGCTCCACCTGGCCGGCCATGAAGACGCCGGCATACACAATCAGATTGCCAACAGGCGACCAGGCCGGATTGACCGCCTGACCGGTGACGAGGCGAACTGGCGCACCACCGTCCACCGGGATTTTGAACAGCGCCCGGCCTTGTGCGTCGCTGCCGCCGGTGACAATCCACGCGCCGTTCGGCGACCAGTCAACGGTGGCAGTCCCCGGCGTGCCCTCGAGGTCGATGGACGGCGCCAGCGATTGTGCGTTCGTGCCGTCAGCCGACATGATCGTCAAGCGCCGCTTGCCGTCCTTCCTGACAACGACGGCCACGCGGCTGCCGTCCGGCGAGACGGCAGGCGGCTCAGAAAGGGGCCGGTCGACGCCCTTCCAGATCTCTGACGTCTGCCCATCGCGGTACCGCCACAGCCCGTCGCCTGTGCCGCGTGAAGACAAGTAGAACAACGACGTTCCGCCGAAGCGCGGAGCAAGCGCACGCGCCGCCGGCAGCGGGTACGGTTTGGCGTCGCCATCCTCGACTATCCGATCGCGTAGCGGCACGCGCCACAGGCTCGCGGTCGGGTGGGCAACGGCCGCGACGATGCGCCGGCCGTCACGACTGGCTGCGACCGATGTGTAGTGGTCGAGGCCGGGAAACACTCTGCGCGAGACCTTGGTCTCGACGTCGAGCGACCACAGCCACGGCCCCGAACGGTCGTCCGCGCGTGCCACGTAGAGCAGCGTGCGCGGATCGATCGGCGCCAGGAAATTCAGCGCGGCGTGCGACTTGGTCATCCGCTCCGGCGTGCCGCCCGCCGGTCGAATACGCCAGACATCCATCGGGTCGGTCGGCTCGCCTCCACGAACGAAATAGATCCACTGGCCGTCTGTGGACCAGACGGGATTGTGGTTGTGCAGCACCCCTTCCTCAGGCGCCAGGATCTGGCGCGCATCCGACCCGGTGTGATCGGCAACAAACAGCGGATCGCCGCCATGTGGTGTGTTGTTGAAGTAGACGATCCGCTGGCCGTCTGGAGACCACGACGGAGCGACGTCGTGCTCGCCCAGAAATACTCGTGGTGTGCCGCCGAGGAGAGGCATGAGCCTCTTTCGTTCGCCGGGTTCGTGACTGAACCAGATCTCCGCCCCATCGCCCGTAAAGCCAATGGCCCTCAGGACGAACCCCGGAGGATTCAGCGAAGGGATGTTCTCGGTGAGGTTACTGAAATTCTCGGTACCCACCTGGCTGAGCCAGATGTCGAACTGCCCTCCCTGTCGGCGATAAAGGCCACGAACCTTCCATCGGGCGAGATTTCGGGAAGCGCCTCGGTGCCCTCCCAATTCGTGAACTGTGTGAACCTGGCGTCGGCCAGTGGATGCTTGACGGACTGCGATGGTCGGCCCCTCGTTACCCAGCTGACGATGGCCGCGACGATGCTCACGACAACAATCGCGACACTGAGCAGAGAAGGCCAGCGACGTGGCACCGACGCGGCGAGCGGCGGAGCTGTGGCGGCGGTGTCGGAAACCATTTCCAGTCCGAATGCGAGATCGCGCGCTGATTGAAATCGCATCTCGCGCGATTTCTCCAGACACCTGGCAACGATGCGCGCGAGCGCCGGCGAGATGTCCTTCGCAGTCAATGCCGGCGGATCCTCTTTCAGGACAGCGGTCATCGTCTCGGGCGCCGTCTCGCGGGTGAACGCCGCGCGTCCCGCCAGCATCTCGTAAAAGACCGCGCCGAAGCTGAAGATGTCCGACCGCGCGTCGACCGCTTCGCCGCGCACCTGTTCTGGCGACATGTAGCTCGCCGTGCCCACGATCACTCCCGCCTCGGTCTCGGTCGGAAGGCCCGTGTGGCGCGTCGCATCATCGTTCGGCCGCGTCAGCTTGGCGATGCCGAAGTCGAGGATTTTGACTCGCCCGTCTTTCGTGATGAACAGGTTGTCGGGCTTCACGTCGCGATGGACGATGTTCCGCTCGTGCGCGGCGGCAAGCCCCTCCGCCGTCTGGCGCGCATAATCGATCGACCGGCGCGCCGGCAGGGGCCCGGCATGCAGCCGGCTGCGGAGCGATTCGCCCTCGAGGAGTTCCGAGACGATGTAAGGCGCGCCGCCGTGAACACCGATATCGTAGACCGCCAGGATGTTCGGGTGATTGAGCTGCCCGCGGCCCCCGCCTCCTGCTCGAAGCGATGGAGTCGCGTTCCGTCCGCCGCGAACGTCTCAGGCATCACCTTGATCGCGACGTCGCGGCCGAGCCGCGGATCGCGCGCGCGATACACCACACCCATGCCGCCGGCGCCCAGCCAACCGACGATCTCGTAGTGATCGATCCTGGTGCCGGGGACGATGCGCAGTGGAGCGCCCGGGATCATGGCGACGGTAGTGACCTGGTGGCCTTCGACATCATTTCGGCAGGTCGATCAGGCGCAGATCGGCGTTCTCTCGAACGCGGTCGAATACGATCCGGCTCCCGTCCGGGGTGATGTCGAAGGTGTTGATGGTCGCCGGGCTCGAGAGCCGCGAGAGCTGACGGCTTTTCTTCGAGTCCAGATCGAGCAGCCAGAAATTGTGATCGCCGCTCGGTCCCATCAGGTAGACGAGCCCCTTTCCACTTGAAAGAAAGCGGAAGTGACCGCCGCCGCCGGATGGAATCCGAATCCCGGGAATCGTCACGGGGCTCCCATCGGGACGCACCGCCTGCAGCGGTGCCATCGCCGTCTGTTGCCCCTCGTAGACGATCAGGGTTCCGTCCGGTGACCAGACGGGATTGTAGGCCGGGCCCTTCGCCAGGCGAACGGGATCGCCCCCCTCCACCGGCACCTTGAAGAGTCCGGCGCCCTGGGCATCGCTGCCTCCGGTGGCGATCCATTTCGCGTCCGGCGACCAGGTCGACGTACCGCGGACGTTGATCTCCGGAGCGAACGAACGATGGGCGGCGCCATCGGCGGACACCAGGGTCAGCTGAAGCTTGCCGTCCCGCTTGAGCACGACCGTGACCCGATCGCCCATCGGCGACACGGCCGGCGATTCGACGAGCGGTTCGTCCGCCCCCTTCCAGATTTCCACGGCCTTGTCGTTCTGAAGCCGCCACAATCCGTCGCCGGGTCCGCTCGAGGACAGGAAGAACAGCGAGTCGGTTCCGAATCGGGGCGCCAGCGCGCGTCCGGTCGGCGTCCGATAGGGTGACAGGTCCCGCTCTTCGACCACGCGTTCGAGAATCGGCGCACTCCACAACGTCGCCGTTTGATTCGCCACGGCCGCGACCAGGCGGCGGCCGTCCGCGCTTGCGGCGACGGAAAGGTACCTCTCGAGCCCCACACTCACACGGTGCGCCGCACGGCGCTTGACGTCGAGTGCCCAGAGCCAGGGACCCGTGCGGTCCCGTCCCGGCGCCACGAACAGCAGCGTGTTGGCGTCGATCGGCGTCAGATAGCGCTTGTCGCTGCTCTCGTTGGTGAGCTGTTCCGGCGTTCCGCCGGCCGCGGGAATTCGCCAGATGTCGAACTCGTAGACGGCCTGGACCGCGTGCGTGTAGTAAATCCACTTGCCGTCCTGCGACCACACCGGAAAATGGTTGTGATCGCCGGGAGCGCCGATCAGAATCTGCCGGGCGTTGCCACCGGTCCGGTCGGCGATGAACATCGGATCGCCCGGCCCGAACGTGAAGTAGACCAGCTGACTGCCATCGGGTGACCAGGCCACGTTGACGGCGTTGTCGGTGAGGAAGGCGCGCGCCGCGCCGCCGGTGAGCGGCCGGAGGCGGAGGCGGTTGCCGCCGTGACCCCAGATTTCCGACCCATCGGCAGAGAAGCCCACGCTGCGATTCGGCCCTTGATCGCGCTGATCCGCCGCATCCGGCGTCAGGTCCTGAAATCCGCCGGTGCCGATCTGTTTCAACCAGAGGTGGTACGGACCGTCGCGGTCCGCCACAAACGCGACGAACCGTCCGTCCGGCGAGACCGCGGCGTCCAGCTCGCTGCCGTCGAAGTTGGTGAACGGGGTGAAGGTCGCCCGTGCGAGCAGGTCGTCGATCGACGGCGACAGTCCGCCGCGAAGCAGCCAGCTGACGCCGGCAATCAGCAGGCTCGCGACGACTAACACTGGGGCCAACGCGGTTCGCCAGCGGCGCCGCGGCGGCGCCTGCGCCGCCGGCATCGCCATCGCGGCGGTATCGGAAACCATTTCCAGGCCGAACGCCAGGTCGCGTGCCGACTGGAACCGCATCTCGCGCGTTTTCTCGAGGCATCGCGACACGATCCGCGCCAGCGACGGCGGCACGTCAGGCGCCCGCAACGCCGGCGGATCGTCCTTGAGGATCGCCGTCATCGTTTCGGGTGCGGTGTCGCGCGTGAAAGCCGGCCGACCCGCGAGCATCTCGTAGAAGACAACCCCGCAGCTGAAGATGTCGGAGCGCGGGTCGACCGCTTCGCCGCGCACCTGCTCGGGCGACATGTAATTCGCTGTGCCGACGACCAGACCGGCCTCGGTCTCGGTCGGGAATCCGGTCTGCGCCCTGTCGTCGCTCGACCGCGACAGCTTCGCGATGCCGAAGTCGAGGATCTTGATGCGTCCGTCCCTGGTGATGAAGAGGTTGTCCGGCTTCACGTCGCGGTGGACGATGTTCCGCTCGTGCGCGGCGGCGAGGCCCTCCGCGATCTGTCGCGCGTAATCGATGGCTCGGCGTGGCGGCAGCGGACCGGCGAGCAGCCGGCTGCGCAGCGATTCGCCCTCGAGCAGCTCGGAGACGATGTACGGCGTGCCGCCGTGCCGGCCGACGTCGTAGACCGCCACGATGTTGGGGTGATTCAGCTGTCCGGCCGCGCGCGCCTCCTGTTCGAAGCGCTGCATCCGGCTCGCGTCGGTCGCCACGGTCTCGGAGATCAGTTTGATCGCCACTTCGCGGCCGAGCCGCGGATCGCGCGCGCGATAGACGACGCCCATGCCGCCGGCGCCCAGCCAGCTGACGATCTCGTAGTGATCGATCGTTGTGCCCGCTGCGATGCGCGCGGACGAATCGGAGGTCAGACGCTTCCCCCTGGATGAAACCTGCGAAGTCCCTGAGAGTTCCCTGGGAGTTCCCTGAGACTGAGCGCGGGGCGACCGCTATGTTACCCCTGCGAGGTCACCCGATCATGAGAATGTCACGAGCGACGGTTCTGCTGTTGTTGGCGACGGCGCCGGGTTGCGGGGACTCCCACCCCATCTCTCCGCTGACTCCATCGGCAGGGGCGTCGCAAGTCCAGGTCCAGCAGCCGCAGAACGTGGCCGGCTATGTTGGCGATACCGCGTTCAGATCCGTGGCCGGCGCGAGGGTAGAGGTACTCGACGGCCCTCAAGCCGGCACGACAATCACCACCGGAGACAACGGCCAGTTTTCGTACACGTTGACGTCGGCCGCCGCGGTGACGCTGCGGGCCAGCAAGGACGGTTACATCGCGTTGACGAAGACGACGCAGACCAGCACGCCCGGTGGACGGCCGTGGGTCTACTTTCAACTCGAGGCGGTCGCTGCGCCGGTCAACATGGCCGGCGACTACACACTGACCTTCGTCGCCGACGAAGCGTGCACGGGTGTGCCGATCGAGCTGCGCACGCGGCGTTTTGCGGCAGCGATCGCGCCGCAAGCGAATACGCTCACCCGGCCCGGCACGTCGTTCGCACTGACGCCAGCCGGCGCGCAATTCTTCGGGGGCCTCGACCACTTCACGATCGGTGTCGCCGGCGACTACGCGGCCTTCATGGTCTACAACGGTGAGGACTTCGGATTGGTAGAGCAGGTCGGACCGAGGACCTACCTCGGATTCTACGGCGAGGCCAGAACCTCTATCGGGGCGTCACCAGCTTCGACAATTTCCGCGGCGTTCGACGGAGTGATCGACTACTGCGCGCTGACATCGGATACCGGCTGGACCTACAACTGCGGTTCAAGTCCGGCGGTCGCGCATGCAAGCTGTCAGTCGAAGAATCATCGCCTCACCCTGACTCGGCGATGAGGCGTGCTCACGGTCCGGCCTGCGTCTGCGTGTCGGTCGACATCATGAGCGATCGCGCGCGGTAGGTGACGAGCAGCGATCCAATCCGGATGGCGTCGCCATCGGCGAGCTTCACCGGCGCGGTGACGCGCTCGCCGCCGCGAAACGTGCCGTTCTTGCTGCCGAAGTCCTCGAGCACCGTCCCTTCGATGGTGACGACAAGCCGTGCGTGGCGGCGGGAGACCGTCGAATCGTCGAGCCTGACTTCGACGTCCGGATCGCGGCCGATGACGTGCTCGCCGAGGGAAAGGGGAAAGCGAAGGCGATCCCACTCGAGCCAGCAGGAGGGCCGATCGTGCCCGCTGGGGGCGGCATCCGAAACCGTCGTGGCGTCTCCCGAAAACGCGTAGCCGAAGCCGTGCGCGGTCCGGATGAACGTCGGGGCGTGGGCGTGATCGCGAAGCGCCTCGCGAATCTCGGCGACCAGGTTCGACAGGTTCGCCTCGGCGACGAAAGTGTCCGGCCAGAGGCGATTCTGCAGCGCGGCCTTGGACAGCACCTTCGGGCGGTCCATGACCAGCATCGTCAGGAGGTCGAACGCCTTGGGTGTGAGGTGGATTTCGCGTTTGTCCTCAATCAGTTGCCGGGTGTCGAGATCGAGAACGAACGGGCCGAAGCGAATCCTCACAACCGACCTCTTGGAAAAAACCTGAAAAGTCCCCAGAAGTCCCCTGAGACTCGGACGTGGGCGGTCGATATGTTACCTCCACGAGGATATGCCACGCACCCTGCTCAACCTCGGCGACATCGCGGCAGTGCCGCAGCGCTCGCCACGACGCATCAGGAAGCGGACACCCTGGCACCCGCAGCCGGACGGAACCGCAACGGCGCGGGTCGGTGAGCGCGACTGGTTCGGCGATCGCGTGTTCGTCGAAGCGCAAGACGATCACGCCCGGAGTGGGTACGGTGCATCTGTCGGCGTGCATGTCCTGGTCGCGGCCGGCCTGATCGGTTACCTGCTGTCCCGCCCGATTCACTCGGTCGTCGTGCGGATGGAATCGCTGGCGATGCCGGCCTTCGTGTCGCCGCCGCCGCTGCCACCGGTTCTCGACGTGCCGGCCGCGCCGAAGACCGCGGCACGGGCGCCGCAGGTCGAAGCGACCCGCACAGCGCCTGCGGCACCGCCACCTCTCGGGACCAGCGAGCCGGCGCCGGCGCCGGTCGAGGCTCCATCCGAGATCACTCCCGAAACCGGCGGCGAAGGGCGGAACCTGGGAGATGAGTCAGGCGTCGCGGGTGGCATCGTCGGAGGCCTGGCAGGCGGCGTGCCTGGCGGCGTCGCCGGCGGCATCCCTGGCGGCGCGGGTTCTGCCCAGACGGGCGAGGCCGGTCCGCTTGTCGTGCGGGCCGGTCCCGGCTTCAAGGCGCCGCGAAAGATCCGGGACGCCAAGCCCGTGTATCCGGCCGGTGCGCTGCCGTTGCGCGCGCAGGGCGCCGTGCTCATCGAAGCGACCATCGGTCCGGACGGCCGGATTCAGGACGCGAGAGTGCTGCATTCCGTCGTGCCGCTGCTCGACCAGGCGGCGCTCGACGCGGTGCGGCAATGGGCGTACGAACCGTCGCGCCTGAACGGCGAAGCGGTCTCCGTGATCATGACGGTCGTCGTGAACTTCGCGCTGCAATGAGGCACTTCAATGACGATTGCTGGAGCGATGATCGCGGCGGCCCTGAGCGTGAGAATTGTCTCGCCGGTTGCCGACGGTTACGTGAGCGGCGCAACGATGCTTCGCGCGCAGGTCGAACCGGCGGACGCGCCGGTGATCGTGTCGTTCTTCGTCGACGGTCGTCAGGTGTGCAGCGTGGCGAAGGCGCCGTACGAGTGTGAGTGGTATGCCGGCCGCGCCATCGTGGAACATCGCATCCGCGTCGTCGCGGCCGGCGCCGACGGGACCGAGGCGCGGGCGGTCGCGACCATCGGCACGAAGGGCCTCGGGTACGCGGAGTCGGTGGAAGTCGATCTCGTCGAGGTCACCGTGACCGTGACCGACGGCGGCAGCAAATACGTGATGGGGCTGCCGCAGAAGGCATTTCGTGTCTTCGAGGACGGCCGTCCGCAGACCATCACGCATTTCGCATCGGAAAACGTCGGGCTCGATCTGGTGCTCGCCGTCGACATCAGCGGCAGCATGCGCGACTCGATGCCGACGATGAAGACCGCGGTCAGGGAATTCCTGACGGCCGTATCGTCTCGCGACCGCGTGACGCTGCTCGGGTTCAACGACACCATCTTCCCGCTGGCGCGCAAGGCGACCGATCCGGCCGAGCGTGTGATGGCCGTCGATCGGCTGGCGTGTTGGGGAAACACCGCGCTCTACGACGTCATCGCGACCGGCATCAACCTGCTCGGTCGTGAAACCGGCCGCAA
>Ga0068862_100004615_pt1 | contig 11613 bp, 9 predicted proteins | sample KBSSwiS52_FD_66598 | JGI IMG/M metagenome (GOLD analysis project Ga0068862, IMG submission 66598) | Switchgrass rhizosphere microbial communities from Kellogg Biological Station, Michigan, USA - KBS Switchgrass S5-2 | ecosystem: Host-associated > Plants > Roots > Rhizosphere > Soil ... | reverse complement strand
CCGCACCTACAACAGGAAGCCGCCCGCGCACGCAAAGGAAACGGCGTGACCATCATCGTCACCGGCGCTGCCGGGTTTATCGGCTATCACGTCGCCGCGGCGCTGCTGGCGCGCGGCGAACGCGTTGTCGGCGTCGACAGCATGAACGACTATTACGAGGTCAGTCTCAAGGACGCGCGCTTGGCGCTGCTTGAGAAGCATGCAAACTTCTCTTTCGTCCGCGCCGACATTTCCGATCGCGACGCCATGTTCGCGATGGTCGACGCCAATTCCGACACCAGCGGCATCATTCATCTCGCGGCGCAAGCGGGCGTCCGTTATTCGCGCGAGAACCCGTACGTTTACATCCAGGCCAACGTGATGGGACAGGTGGTGATGCTGGAAGCAGCGCGCCGTCTCAAAGGCCTGAAGCATTTCGTCTATGCGAGCTCCTCATCCGTCTACGGCGGCAACACCGAGATGCCGTTCGCAGTGGACCAGCGTGTCGAAAAGCCGATCTCGCTCTACGCCGCCACCAAGCGCGCCGACGAGCTGATTAGCTACACCTACGCGCACCTCTACGGCCTGCGCCAAACCGGCCTCCGCTTCTTCACGGTTTACGGACCCTGGGGCCGGCCCGACATGGCGCCGATGTTATTCGCAACCGCCATCAGCAAAGGCGAGCCGATCCGCGTCTTCAATCACGGCGACATGGCGCGCGACTTCACGTTCGTGGATGACATTGTCGACGGCGTGCTCCGCGCACTCGATCGTCCGGCCCAAGGCGAGCCGCCGCACGTTGTGTACAATTTGGGCAACCATCGCTCCGAAAACCTGATGGATTTCATTGGTGAGATCGAAAAAGCGATGGGCCGCAAGGCGGAGATGAAGCTTGAGCCGATGCAGCCCGGCGACGTGCCGGCCACGTACGCTGACATCGATGCAACACAACAGGCACTCGGCTACGAGCCGCGCACGCCAATCAGCGAAGGCATTCCGAAGTTTATCGAATGGTTCAAATCGTACTACCGCCATTGACCGGCCGGAAGTTCGAACAAACTCCCTGAGAATCCGTGTTTTTCGCCTGCTGAGGGGAGTCTGCTGGTTCCGTTCGGTTAACTCCCTTACGGCATTTTCAGCGGTGACCTATTTGGGGGAGTTCGCCACTATGACTGCAACCAAGCAGCCCATTAATCTTATTCACCGGGCAATTCTCGCCGATGGCGCATCCTGTTGCGATCCGGGACGCCTGAAGGGACTTTTTGGCTCAGGTCCACGAGCCGAGAACGGCTCAAAAGGCGGGGGCTCCGACTTGCGTATCAATCCCTTTGTTTCGCTGTTCGCGGCGTCGCTCATCGCGCTGTTGCCGACGCATGCCATGGCGCAGACCGCGACCGGCGCCGTCACGCAGGAAAACCAATCCGTGCAAAGTCGCGAGCGGCCGGACTACGATCCGCTCGGCGTTCGCATGGGCGCGTTCGATCTGAACGCGACGCTCGATCTCGGCATCGCCAGCACGGACAACCTGTTTGCCGCGGCGGACAACGCACCCACGCATGTCGACGACATGATCTACACGGTGAACCCGTCGGCGCGCTTGAGCTCCAATTGGTCGCGTCATGCGCTTGCGCTCGACGGCGGCGCGACCTGGACCTCACATGAGGATTTCGACAGTGAAGACACCGACGAATGGTTCGCCCGCACCATCGGCCGCTTGGACATCGGCACATCAACCGCGCTCCGCGGCACCGCCCGTACGGGCCACTGGGTGACGCCGCGCACGGACCCCGACTCGTTCGATGACGGCGTGCCGGTCGAGTACGATCGCACCGATTATTCGCTGGGCGTCACGCACCGCTTCAACCGCGCTGAAGTTGCGTTGACTGCCATTCAAGACGAGTACGAGTACGACTCGGCGAGCCAGCAATTCCGTGACAACGAACTCACCGCGTTGCGTGGCCGCGTGTCGTACGAGTTGAGCCCGCGTCTCGCCGTCGTGGTCGCCGCGTCCTCCGATGAACGCGATTATAACAACACGCCAGCTCTCAATTCAGAGGGCCAATCGGTCATGGCCGGCGTCACCATAAACACCGACCTGATGCGTGGCGAAGTCACGGTCGGTCAGTTCGAGCGCGACTACAACGATCCGGCCATCGCGACGCTCGACGGCCTGGCGCTCTCCGGCAATCTGGAATGGTACGTGACCCAGCTCACCACCCTGACCTTCACCGCGCGTCGCGACGCCGACGATCAGGTTGGCATCGCTTCAGGCGCGCCCTTCGTCAATCAAGAGCTCGGCGCGCGCATCGATCACGAGCTGCGTCGCAACATCATCCTGACGGCGGCGGCGCGTATTAGCGAGCGCGACTACGACTCGGACCTCGTTGACCGCACCGACGACATTCAGACCTACGAAGTCGGCGCGAACTATCTGCTGAACCGCCGCGTCGCGCTGAATGGCCGCTTCAAGTACGACGAAGTTGAGTCCAACGGCGTCGATGAAGGCCGCGATTACGACGTCAGCACTGTGTCGGTCGGCCTCAGCCTGCGCCTCTAGGCGAAGGCGCGCGGGACGGCTTAGATTTTCGACAGGATGCCCGCGCCCAAGAAAGCCAAAGCAAGTCGCAAGAAGCGGGCGGCGCCTCCAAAACGGAGCGCCGCCCGCAAGCGTGTGCGGTCCGTCGCGCCGCTCGCCGACGCGCTGGCCGAAGCCGGCTGGCGCGAGGCTGACGCCGCGTTGGCCGAGGCCCTGGCCGATCTGGACGAACTCAAATCCGCTCCCGCGGCGGCGCGTGACGCCGCCCTCGAAGTGCTCGCCCAAAGCCTTGCACGCGCTGCCCGCCGCCGTGGGCTGACGCGCGTCGGGGTCTTGGCGGCGCGCGAGCCCTACGACCCTGCCGCCCACGATCTGCGCTCCACTGTCGCCAAAAAGCCGAAGACGGTGCGTATTCAGGCGCGTGGCGTTGCGCGGGGCGGGCAGGTGCTTGTCAAACCGCGTGTCGCCGTGGTGAAGGCCAAGGCGCGCCGGAAGGGGGCATGAGCGACTGGACCATCTGTGTGGACTTCGGGACGGCGTTCTCGAAAGCCGCGGCTGCGCCCGCGGGCGCATGGACGCGTTTCGATCCAGGCCAAATTCATCCGCTCATGTTGGCCGCACACGATCCCGAGGCGAATGCGTTCCTTCTCGATAGCGCCGTCTACGTCGATGACGATCGCATTCTGTTCGGCCGCGCCGCCATCCAACGCGCCGCCGAGAGCGGCGACCGTAAGCGCATGGTGCTGCGCTCGTTCAAGACTTTGCTCAGCGTCTCGGATCTCGACCGCGCGTTGAACACCAACGCCGCCGCGTCGATCGACCCGCATCGCATTTTCCAGATGCGCGATCTGATCGTGCTCTACCTCGCCTTCTTGCTCGCTGCGATCGACCGCGCCGTGCGCGCCGATCCGGTGTTGGCGGATGCGTCTATTCGCTGGCGCTATGCCGCCCCCGCGTGGCGCGCCGGCGACAGCGCCGGTTCGCACGAATCCATCGTGCGCCTATTCGGCGAGGCCGAAGCCTTCCGCGCCGCTGCAGGGCGCCGGCTGCTTCAGAACGGCGGCGTCGCAATTTCGTTCGTAACCGACACGCTGCCAAAAACCACGGCGACGGCGCAGCCGTTCGACATGGATTTGATCTTCGAAGCGACGGCGGCGGCCTCCTATCTGTCCGTCGGTATTCAAGACAGCGCGGCGCACGTCATCGTTGTCGATATGGGCGCAGGCACCACCGACGTCGCGGCGCTGGCGCGGTCCGGCGCGCGCATCCAGGAATTGCCCGCCGCGCGCGTCACGCTGAAACAGGCCGGCGATTTCATGGACGCCGTCATCGCCAATCGCGCGCTGGAGCAGGCGTCGTGGGCGCGTGGTCCGGTCGTGCAGGCGCAGATCTGGTCGCTGCTGATGCGCCAGATGCGCGACATCAAGGAAAGTCTGTTCATCGATGGTCGCGCCACGCTGCGCTACGACAACCGCGCCATCACGCTCACCATGAAGGATATCGAGCGCGACAAGGATTTTCGCGCCTTCCTGAAGGGCCTGACCGAAGCTTACGACGAGAGCCTCTCGGTGGTGCGCGACGACGCCGTTGCGCGCAAGCGCTCGCAGCTCGAAGCGGTGGCGGTCGGCGGCGGCGCGACCGCGCCTTTCATTCAGCAGCTCATTCGCCGCAAACCCAAGCGTGGGGGTGTTCGCGTGAAGGCCCGCGAGGCCACGCCGGATTGGGCGTTCACGCCTGCGTTCCAAGGCAATCTCGCGCCGGTGTTTCCGCAACTCGCCATCGCCATCGGCGGCGCGCTGGCGCCGGATGGCATGGTGGCGACAGCGTCGGGCGCTACTCCCCCCGCAAACGACCGAAGCGGTATGCCGGCGGGACGCGATTGACGTAGATGCTGGCGTCTGCGTTGGCGCGCTTCAGGGAGCGCATCGCGCGGCGCAGCGTGCTCAGCGGCGTGCGATCCCAGGACGCCACCAGAACGCAACGCTCGGCGCCGGAAGCCGCAATCAAGCCATCCGCTGTGCCGAGCAGGGTGGGACAATCGAGAACCACCAGATCGTACGCCTTCGCGAGTTCGTCGATCAGCATCGGGAAACCGCGCGAGTCCACGAGGGTCTTCCACGGATTGCCCTCGCGAGCGGCGGGAATGAAATGCAGACCCGTCTCCCGCTCTTCGTGCACGAAAGCCTGCCACTCGTACGGGCGCTCGGCGGCTTCGAGCGTTCCGGCTTCGGCGTCGCTTTCGAGATAGCGAGACAGCGTGCGGCGGCGCAGGTCGCAGTCGATGACGATTGCGCGCCGGCCTTGTTGGGTGGCGCTCGCGGCGACGCATACAGCTGTCGTGGTGGCGCCATCGTCCGGCAGCGCGGACACGACCGACACGATGCGCGCGTCGCCGATCGCGTTTTGCAGATCGCGGAAGGCGGTGGCGAACGCCGAGGCCGGCTGAAACGCCAGCGCGCCAATCGGCGTGCGCCGGTCGGGCGGCAATAGGCGCAAGGCGCGCGGCGTGAGTTCGGGTGCGGCGCCTAGAATGGAGTAGTCGCGGTTCTTACCGAGGCTTGAAACGGACGTGATCGTGTTGCGGCCGATTTCACGCACCAGCCCGAGCGTCAGCCCCGCGATCAACGCGAAGGGCAACCAAAACAGCGCGGAGGTCAGCGGACGAATGCCCCCCATCGCGTCGTAAAGCACGCCCGCGCCCACCACGACGCATGCAGCAATCAGCGCGATCAACCACTGCCGCGCTGCCGAGCGGCGCAAACGCCCAACCGCCAGCGACCGCGAGGGCTGACGCCGCGCGCGCTGCGGCGGCGCGTTGCGGTCACGCCGGTTGGGTCGCTCAACTGCGGGCACAGATGTCACTAAAGGCCGCTCCTCCCAATGCGTCGCCTCTATCCGTAGCCGTGATTCTGGCGCCGAATTCCACTCAACAGCAGTCGAGCCTCAGGAGTTCCCAGCCCTGAATTCTTTCTGCGGAGCGCGTGATCGTTATTCACAGGATCGGCGTGACCCGCAATCGGATTTCCCGCGCCAAGTGCAGTCCCTGCGCGTATGGCCGCTAAGGGCAAAATAAACCGGGCAAGCGGAGGGCTGAGCCGTTGCGGCTTGGCGGAGAGCTTTCTAATCTTAACCACGATCCAGGCCGAGAAACTGCCATGCTGATCCAATTCCCGCAGACGCCGGGACAGCAGCAAGACGCTGAGAAAACAGCGACAAACGACGCTTTTGAGGCGGCGCTGCGCCGCGATCTCGCGACAGCTCCGGTTGTGCTGTGTGGCGCCATGGTCGGCGGTGCGTTCAAGCGCACGTTCGACCTCACGCTGACCGTACTGAGCGCGCCCCTATGGGCGCCGGTCCTGCTAGGCGCTGCGGCCATTGCTAGGCTGCGGCACTCGGCGCCCGTTTTTCAGGGGTTTGAGCGCATCGGCTACGGCGGGCGGCCATTCCAGTGCTGGCGCCTGCGCGTCAGCCCGCGCGCCGCGAAGATCGAGCGCCTGCGTCAGGTCGTGCCGGAGGCCGAGCCGGCGAACGATTGGGACGCCATCGAAGCCAAAGCGGAAAACCAAGGCGCCAAATGGCGGCGTGCGATCGAACGGCTGCCGCAGATGATCAATGTGCTCGCTGGAGAGATGGCCCTGGTGGGCCCGTCGCCGCTCTCGCGCGCCCAGGTGGAACCGCTGAAAACGGCGAAGCGCTATTATCTGAGCGCGCGCCCCGGCGTGTTTGGTTTGAGCTCCATCACCGAGGACGAGACCGAGGAAAGCAGCCAGTACAAGGTCTACGCCATGTCCTGGTCGCTCTCGATGGATCTCCTGATCATGTGGGATGCGTTCCGCTCGCTTTGGCGGCGCGGCACGCTGTGGAGTCCTGACATGAAGCTGGCGAACCAGCCCGCACCCACGGTGATTGTACGCAACCGCGGCGAGCCAACCCCGTAATTACGAGACGCTGTAGTAAGACTTCGATTGATCGAGGTAGAGGCTGTCCGAATAGGATTGCCAGCGTGGCAGCACGTAGTTCAGCGCGACGCCCAGCACCTTGCCGCCGGCGCTCTCTGTTTGCATGCCCGCTGAACGGAGCGCGCCAACCGCCGTACGGCCCGCGCGCGCGACGAGGAGCGTGGTGTCCGCCTGCGCCACCAGGATGCGCGTCTCGGCCACCGCCAGGATCGGCGCGCAGTCGAGGATCACCAGATCATAGTGCTGACGCAGATCGCCGATCAGGCGGCCCATGGCGTCGGAGCCGAAGACGTCGCGGGGCGTGAACCCCGCGGTCGCGACTGGCAACACGTGCGCGTCGGAGTTCGGATCGCGAATGATGGCCGAGCGCCACGGTGCTTCGCCCGCCAGCACCTGAAGAATGCCGACTTCGGTTTCGATATCGATGACGTCGTTGATCGATTGTTTGCGCAGGTCGCAGTCGACCACGATCACCCGCTGGCCGGACATCGCGGCGACGCGCGCCAAGCACATCGAGATCGTGGTCTTGCCTTCGTCGGGCACCGCCGAGGTGACGGCGACGGTTTTCACCGAGAAGTCGAGCTTCGAATAGACAATCACCGTGCGCAGCACGCGCAGCGCTTCGGTGAAGGCCGACATCGGCCGGCCGACGAGATAGCCCGACGGATGGCGCTCCGCCGGCGGCATCTGGCTCATCATGCGCTTCGAGATGGTTGGGATCGAAGCGATGCACGGATAGCCAACCTTGCCGTCGATATCCTCGGCGTTCTTCACCGACTGGTCCGACAATTCGGCGACGGCGCCCGCGCCCAGGCCGAGGAGCAGGCCCATCAGCAACGTGATCACCAGCGCGTTGCGAAGGTTCGGCGACGATGGCGAAGACGGCATTGCCGCGTAAGAGAGCAATCGCGCACTTGAAAGGCCCTGGTCGGCCGCGTCCTGATAGCGTTCGAGATAGCTCTCATACACCTGCCGGCTGGTTTGCGCTTCGCGCTCAAGTTCGCGCAGGCGCGTGCTCGGATTGCTCGTCGCCGGACGCATCTCGCCCGCGCTTGAACTCAGCGATTGCTGCAGCGATTGCACGCGCGCCCGGCCATTGGTGACGTCGTTGGCGAGCGTCGACGCCATGCGCGTCAACTCGCGCCGAATCTGCGCGTCCAGCTCTTGCCGCTCTTCGCGGACGGCTTGGACCGCCGGATGTGTGGGCAGATAGCGTGATTCCAGATCAGTCTGGCGACGCGTGACCTCGGCATCGCGCGTCTGAAGCGCGTTTAGTGTTTCTGCGCTGAACGCGCCGGCGATGCTTTCGAGCGGCGCGTTGGAAGAGCGGAGGTCCTGGAAGCGGCGTTGACGCGCCTCGGCGGCCTGAAGGTCTGCTTGCGCCTGCGCCAGCTGCGCCTGCAGGCTGCCCAGCGCCTGACCATCGCCGATATCGCCGGTGTCAATCCCCGACTCGGCGCGGAATTGCTCGGCCGCGTTTTCCTTTTCCTGCACGTCCTCGCGCAGTTCGGCCAAACGGCGCGACAGCCACGAATTGGCGCGCTCAGCGCCGTCGACGCGCGCGTTCATTTGGCTGGCGATGTAGACATCGGCGTAGGTGTTCGCGACCAACTGCGCGCGTTCGGCGCTGGTGGAGTTCGCGACGATCTCGATGACGTAGGTGTCGCCGCGCTGGCGAATCTGGATGGCGTTCGAGAGCGAGTCCGCGGTCGTTGCGTTCAGCGCAGTGCTCGCGCCACCGCTCTCTTGCAGGCCAAGCGCGATCGCCAGCTCGTTCAACAAGGCCGGCGAGCGCAGCAATTCGATTTCAGAATTGATCAGCGAGCGCGAATCCGTGACGCCGGGCTGCACGCCTTGCGCCGTTTCGCGCGGGCTGACGATCAACAGCGACGTCGCCGTATAGGTCGGCGTGCGCAGCACGAGAAACCCAAGTGTGATGAGCGCGGCCGACAAACCAACCGCGCCGACCAGCACCATCCGGCGGCGCAGCATGGTCATCAATGCGGTGATGCCCAGCATTTCGGCGACCCCGCGCGGCGGCGTGTAGGCCGGTGTCGCTGAGGGCGCGGAAATCGGCTCTTTGTTCATCATGTTCATTAGCGACCGCACGCAACTAGACCGGGCGCCATCACCCTAACCAACGGCCGGAATGATGTCGTCCTTTGCGCTGCAATGCACGAAACGCGCCGGTGGATTGTGACTAATTCGGCGCGCGCGCCGCTTAGAACAGGCGCTCGCCGATCCGCACCGTGTCGCCCGGCAGCACCGGCGTTGCGACGGTCAGGTTGTACTCACGTTCTTCGGTTCCGTTCGCGTGACGGATGAAAACGCGGCGCTCATTCGCGCGGTAGGTGAATCCACCCGCGGTGGCGACGGCGTTCAGCACGGTCAGGTTGGCCGAGTAGGGATAGGTCCCCGGACGCTGGACTTCACCGAGGATGAAGAACGGACGGTAGTTCGTCACTTCGACGCTGACGCTCGGCGAACGCACATAGGTCTGGAGCGCAGTCTGCAGCGCCTCCGTAAATTCCGGCACGGTTCGGCCGGCGGCCTCAATGCTGCCGACCAGCGGATAAGCGATCGTGCCGCTGGAGCCCACGACGTACTGGCCGGTCAATTCAGGCTCGTTGAATACTGTGATGCGCAACTGGTCGCCCGCGCCCAGCCGGTAGTCTGCCGTCTGCTGGATGCCGGCCGGCGCGCTCGGCATCGTCTGGCACGCGCCCAACACGCTCGCGCCCGCGCCAAATGCGAACACGCGCAGCAAGGCGCGGCGGCTGTGCCAAATCGGCGAAGTCATAAGCGGGTCTTCCTCCAGGCGGGACCGTCTACGCCATCGCAGGGCGTAAGCAAAGAACACGCCATCAAAAGCAAGGATTTTAGCGCTGTTTGGCTGCAGTGGGCGGTTAATGCGACGGCTGGGACCGGGGGAGCGGCCCGGCTCCAGGGAAGCAGATGGACACTGGCCCGCACCCTGCGTAAGCCAGAGTCATGTCGTTGCTGCGGTTGTTCGGCTCCCCCCCGCCCGCCGCCAGATTTCCTGACGGACGGGTCGGTTACGCCGTGGGTGATATCCACGGTCGCGCCGACTTGCTTGAGCGCATGGTGAACATGCTCGAAGCCCGCGCCGCGAACGAAACGCGCGATGGCGGGATGCCCATCGTCGTTTTCCTTGGGGATTACGTCGACCGCGGTCCGGACAGCAAACGCGTTGTCGACATGCTGGTCGCGCTGAAGCCGCAGGGCTACGAGCGCCACTATCTGAAAGGCAACCACGAGCAGTCCATGCTGGCCTTCATGGACGCGCCGCTCGCCAACAAGGCTTGGCTCCGTCAGGGCGGGGTCGAGACCTTGCTCTCCTACGGGGTGGCGCCGCCATCGCCGGTCAGCACCAATGACAACGATTGGCTCGAAGCCGGCGCCGCGCTGACCGCGGCCGTCCCGGAGCCCCACAAGCTCTTCCTCAACACGCTGGAGCGCTACCGCGCCTATGGCGACTACGCGTTCGTCCATGCCGGCGTCGACGCGGCGCGGACGCTTGAGGATCAGACGGACGACGACCTCTATTGGGCGCGCGAGCGCTTCATCGCGTCCAAGCGCCGCTTCTCGCACCGTGTCGTCCACGGCCACACGCCGGTGGATCGCCCTCACATCGACGAACGCCGCATCGGCGTCGACACCGGCGCTTACGCCTCCGGCACACTCACCGCCGCCCGGTTTGAGGGCGACGAGGTGACGTTCCACCCGGTCTCGGACCGGGTCTCGGCGGTCGCCTCCTAGGCCGGCGCCCGCGACGCCCGGCCCGCTTGTTCGCCCGGCCAACGCGGTTTACACCCCGCCCAACCAGTTACGAGGAGTGCGGCATGGCGCAGAGCGGCGCGCGCGGTCACATGGAAATCCAGGACCAGAAAGACACTTTCCACGGCTTCCTGATGGCCACGGTTTGGACCTCAGGGCTCATCGCGCAGTCCGTGATGCTGCTGACCCTGGCGTTCGCCATCGGCCTCGGCTGGTGGCCGGGTTTTGTGGCTTTCGTGGTGATCGGCATTGTGATCGGCAGCGCCTTCAAGCTCTCGGGCGTCTACTGGGCCACCCAGGTCGCCCTGTGGGTGCTCCTGGCCCTCGGCGGCCTCATCGTCCCGGCGCTGTCCGGCATGATGGGCTAACCGGCGTGCACATCGCCGTCCTGAAGGAGAGCGCGCCGGGCGAGACCCGCGTCGCCGCTACACCGGAGACGGTGAAGAAAATCACGGGCCTTGGCCACACGGTCTCAGTGCAAACTGGCGCCGGCGTCGCCGCGAGCTACCCCGACGATCTCTACAAAGCCGCAGGCGCCAGCATCATCGCCGATGGCGGCATCGGCAATGCCGACCTTGTCGTCAAAGTGCGCCGCCCGACCGAAAGCGAAATCGGCGGCATGCGCGCCAGCGCGGGCTTCGCCGCGCTGCTCGAACCCTACGGCGATCGCGCCATCGTGGACGTGCTGGCGAAAGCCAAGATCGATGCCGTCGCGATGGAATTCATCCCCCGCATCTCGCGCGCACAGTCGATGGATGCGCTTTCATCGCAGGCCAACCTCGCTGGCTACCGCGCGGTGATCGAAGCCGCTGAACTCTACGGCCGCGCCTTCCCGATGATGATGACGGCCGCAGGCACCATCGCTGCCGCAAAGGTATTCGTGATGGGCGTTGGCGTTGCGGGGCTGCAAGCCATCGCCACGGCGCGGCGCCTCGGCGCGGTCGTCACCGCCACAGATGTGCGTCCGGCCACGAAAGAGCAGGTGGCTTCGCTCGGCGCCAAGTTCGTCGCCGTCGAAGACGAAGAGTTCAAGCAGGCCGAAACCGCCGCAGGCTACGCCAAGCCCATGAGCGCGGAGTATCAGGCCAAGCAGGCCGCGCTCGTCACCGATCACATCGCGAAGCAGGACATCGTCATCACCACAGCGTTGATCCCAGGCCGCGCCGCGCCCACCCTCGTCACCGAAGCGCAAGCGAAGTCGATGCGTCCGGGTTCGGTAATCATCGATCTCGCCGTCGCGCAGGGCGGCAATTGCCCGCTTTCGAAGCCGGACACGGTTGCTGAGATCAACAGCGTGAAGATCATGGGCTTCACCAATCTGCCCGCACGCCTGCCGGCCGA
>Ga0068862_100004613_pt1 | contig 11615 bp, 8 predicted proteins | sample KBSSwiS52_FD_66598 | JGI IMG/M metagenome (GOLD analysis project Ga0068862, IMG submission 66598) | Switchgrass rhizosphere microbial communities from Kellogg Biological Station, Michigan, USA - KBS Switchgrass S5-2 | ecosystem: Host-associated > Plants > Roots > Rhizosphere > Soil ... | reverse complement strand
CGTGGCCCGCGCCGTGTGGCAACGGGCGACTCACGCCGGGAAGAGGGTGCAGGCGCTCGGAGGCGCCAAGAACTTCGTGGTCGTGATGCCCGACGCCGACTGGGATCGGTCGATCGGCGTCATCACCGAGTCCTTCTACGGGTGCGCCGGAGAGCGTTGCCTCGCCGGGAGCATCCTGGTTCCCGTCGGAGACGCGCACGCCGAGGCGCGCGACCGCATGGCCGCGTCCACGACGGCGCTCAAGGTGGGCGACGGGATGCGGGGTGGGGTCTCGATGGGGCCGGTCATCAGCGCGAAGCATCGCGAGAAGGTCCTCGGGTACATCGACAAGGGCGTGAAGGAGGGAGCGCGGCTCGTCGTGGACGGGCGAAAGGCGTCGATCGAAGGCAGCGAGAAGGGGTTCTTCCTCGGTCCCACCCTCTTCGACGAGGTCCGCCCCTCGATGACGATCGGCCACGAGGAGATCTTCGGGCCGGTCGCGTCGATCTCGCCGGTCGCGAGCCTCGAGGAGGCGATCGACCTGATGCACGCGCACCCCAACGCGAACGCCACCTCGATCTTCACGACGAGCGGGAAGGCGGCGCGCGAGTTTGCCCGCCACGCCACCGCGTCGATGGTCGGGGTGAACATCGGCGTCGCCGCACCCATGGCGTACTTCCCGTTCGGCGGCGCGAAGGACAGCTTCTTCGGCGACCTGAAGGTGCACGGGCGGGACGCGTACGAGTTCTACACGGATAAGAAAGTGGTGATTTCCAGATGGTTCTGAGCCGGGACATGGGACAGGGAACAGGGGACGCGAAAGATTCTCCCCCGTGTCCCATGTCCCGTGTCCCGTGTCCCGACTCCGGAGGATCCAATGCCTCGTAAGGTCATCGGCGGCCTGATCCAGTGCGCGACGCCGGTCACGGACGCGTCGCTCCCCGTCGAGCGAATCAAGGAGGACGCAATCGCGCGCCACATCCCGTTCATCGAGGAGGCCGGGAAGAAGGGCGTCCAGATCCTGGGCCTCCAGGAGATCTTCGACGGCCCCTACTTCTGCCCCTCCCAGGATCCGCACTGGTACGACATGGCGGAGCCGGTGCCGGGTCCGACGACCGACCGGATGGCGGAGTACGCGAAGAAGTACCGGATGGCGATGGTCGTTCCGGTTTACGAGCGCGAGCAGGCCGGCGTGTACTACAACACGGCGGCGGTGTACGACGCCGACGGCTCGTACCTCGGGAAGTACCGGAAGAACCACATCCCCCACACGTCCGGTTTCTGGGAGAAGTACTTCTTCAAGCCGGGCAACCTCGGCTACCCCGTCTTCCAGACGCGCTACGCCAAGGTCGGCGTCTACATCTGTTACGACCGGCATTTCCCGGAGGGCGCCCGCCTCCTCGGGTTGAACGGCGCCGAGATCGTCTTCAATCCTTCCGCCACCGTGAAGGGTCTCTCGCAGTACCTGTGGAAGCTGGAGCAGCCCGCGCACGCCGTTGCGAACGGCTATTTCATGGCGTGCAGCAACCGGGTCGGGGTCGAGCAGCCGTGGAACCTGGGGCACTTCTACGGAACCTCGTATTTCGTCGACCCGCGCGGGAACTTCCTCTCCGTCGGTTCGGAGGACAAGGACGAGCTCGTGGTCGCGGAGATGGACCTCGACGTGATCGAGGAGGTCCGGAGGGTCTGGCAGTTCTTCCGCGATCGGCGGCCCGAGACGTACCAGCCGATGGCCGAGATCCGCGCTTGAAGACGTTGATCCGCGGAGGCACGGTCGTCACGGCGAGCGACCGGTACCGCGGAGACGTCCTCATCGAGGACGAAAAGATCGCCGCGGTGGCCACGTCCTTCGAGGACGTGAATGCCGACCGCACGATCGACGCCGCCGGCAAGGTCGTCATCCCCGGAGGCATCGACGTGCACACGCACCTCGACATGCCGTTCGGCGGCACGACCTCCGCCGACGACTTCGAGTCCGGCACGATCGCCGCGGCGCACGGCGGCACCACGTCCATCGTCGACTTCGCGATCCAGTACCGCGGGCAGACGCTCCGGCACGCGCTCGACGCCTGGCGGGCGAAGGCCGAGGGCAAGGCCGCGATCGATTACGGCTTCCACATGATCGTCACGGACCTGAACGACGCGGTCGAGGCCGAGATGGATCAGCTCGTCCGCGAGGGAGTGACTTCATTCAAACTGTTCATGGCGTACCCCGGCGTCTTCATGCTGGACGACGCCTCGATCTTCCGGGCCCTCCTGCGCACCCGGGAGAACGGCGGAACGATCTGCATGCACGCCGAGAACGGCGGGGTCATCGACGTCCTGGTGAAGCGCGCGCTCGCCGAAGGGAAGACGGCGCCGAAGTACCACGCGCTGACGCGGCCGGCGCGCGCCGAGGCGGAGGCCACGCACCGCGCGATCGCGCTCGCCGAGATCGCGGGAGTCCCGATCTACATCGTCCACCTGTCCGCGGCCGAAGCCCTCGAGATGGTCACGGAGGCGCGGGACCGGGGTCTCCCCGCCTACGCCGAGACGTGCCCGCAGTACCTGTTCCTGTCGTACGACAACTACGAGGAGCCCGGCTTCGACGGAGCGAAGTACGTCATGAGCCCGCCGCTGCGCCCGAAGGAAACTCAGGATCGCCTCTGGCGCGGCCTCGCGTCGAACGACCTGCAGGCGGTGTCCACGGACCACTGCCCGTTCTGCATGAAGGAGCAGAAGGAGCTGGGGCGCGACGACTTCTCGAAAATCCCGAACGGCGCGCCGGGCATCGAGACCCGGATGAGTCTCCTCCACGACGGCGGCGTGAAGACCGGGAAGATCTCGTGGAACCGCTACGTCGAGCTGACGTCGACCTCGCCGGCGAAGATCTTCGGTCTCTTTCCGCGGAAGGGCACGATCGCGCCGGGTTCCGACGCGGACATCGTCGTCTTCGATCCGGAGCGCAAGCAGACCCTGTCGGCGAAGACGCTCCACATGAAGGTCGACTACAACCCGTACGAGGGGCGCGAGGTCTCCGGCGTCTCCGAGGTCGTGCTGTCGCGCGGCCGCGTGATCGTCGAAAAGGGGAAATTCACCGGAAGGGCCGGCGCCGGCTCCTTCCTGAAACGGAGTCCGAGATGAGCACCGTCGGCCGCGAAACCCGCCCCACCTCCGACCTGACGAAGAGCGCCCGTGCAAAGCACAAGGAGTACCTCTTCCCGGCGACGATCCAGTACTACCAGGAGCCGATCGTCGTCACCGACGCGAAGGGCCTGCGGGTGCGGGACGCCGACGGCAACGAGTACCTCGACTTCTTCGGGGGCATCCTGACCGTCTCGGTCGGCCACGGCAACGAGAAGGTGTCGGCGGCGATCAAGGCGCAGGTCGACCGGCTCTCGCACATCTCGACGCTCTATCCCACCCTTCCGGTCGTCGAGCTCGCGGAGCGGCTCGCGCGGATTGCTCCCGGCGACCTGCGGCAGATGTACTTCACGGCGTCGGGCACGGAGGCGGACGAGACCGCCGTCATGATGGCGGAGCTCTTCACGGGACGCTCCGAGGTGATTGCGCTGCGACACGGTTACTCCGGACGCTCGACGCTCGCCCAGTCGCTGACGGCCCATTCCACGTGGCGCGCGCTTCCCTCGAAGGTCGCCGGAGTCAAGCACGCTCCGACGCCTTACTGCTACCGCTGCCCGATGCACCTGACGTATCCCTCCTGCGGGATCGCCTGCGCCAATGACATCGAGGACATCATCCGGACGACGACCACCGGCCGCGTCTCCGCGTTCCTCGCCGAGCCGATCCAGGGAGTGGGCGGTTTCATCACGCCTCCGCCCGAGTACTTCGAGGCGGCGGTCGCGATCATCCGGAAGTACGGCGGCGTTTTCATCTGCGACGAGGTCCAGACCGGTTTCGGCCGGACGGGCACGACGATGTGGGGAATCGAGCACTGGGGCGTCCAGCCCGAGATCATGACGATGGCGAAGGGAGTGGCGAACGGCCTTCCGCTCGGCGTCACGATCTGCACCCCGGAGATCGCCGCTTCGCTGAAGGCGCTCACCATCTCGACCTTCGGAGGGAACCCGATCTCGTGCGCCGCGGCGAACGCGACGGTGCAGTTCATCGAGGAGGAGGGCCTTCCCGCGAACGCCGAGGCGATGGGCGCCCTCCTGCGCGCGGGCCTCGAAGAGCTGAAGCGCCGGTTCCCGAAGAACATCGGAGACGTGCGGGGCATGGGCCTCATGCAGGCAGTCGAGCTGGTGGTCGACGAGACTGCGAAAGACCGCACCCCCGCGAAGGAGATGACGAACAAGGTCTTCGAGGGGGCCCGCCAGCGGGGGCTCCTGATCGGCAAGGGGGGACTCGACGGGAACTGTTTCCGGATCGCACCGTCGCTGACCGTGAACGCTTCCGAAGTCTCCGAAGCGCTTTCGATCCTTCGCGAGTCCTTCGAATCCGCCGGAGCCAGCTGATGGCTGACAGCTGATCGCTGACAGCCTGGAGGCTTATATATGTCCGACCTCTCCGTCACGTTCACCGGGATCCGCTTCGAGAATCCCTTCCTGCTCTCGTCCGCGCCCCCGACCGAATCCGAGTCGAACATCCTCCGCGCTTTCGAGGCGGGCTGGGCGGGGGTGGTGACCAAGACGATCGGCGTCCATCCGGTCGTCAACGTGAAGGGCCCGAAGACGAACTTCCTGCGGACGGACCCGGCGACCGGGCACATCTCGATGAAGAAGAGAGCGGGCACCGCGCTCCACTCCTCCTGGAACTGGGAGCTCATTTCGGACAAGCCGCTCGACTGGTGGATCGGACGTCTCTCCCGGATCAAGAAGGCTCATCCCGAGAAGATCCTCGTCGCATCGATCATGGCGGGCTCCGGCTCCGACGAGGAAATGCGGCACTGGCAGACGCTCGCGAAAGCCTGCCAGGAGGACGGCGCGGACGCGCTGGAGCTGAATCTGTCCTGCCCGCACATGGACCGGCCGGACATGGGCTCGAACATCGGAAAGGACGACGAGCTCATCTCGGTCGTGACACAGGTCGTCAAGGAGGTCGCGAAAGTCCCGGTGTGGGCGAAGCTCACGCCCTCCACGACCGACATCGTCGTCGAAGCGCGCGGCGCCTTCCTGGGTGGAGCGGATGCCATTTCCTCGTCCAACACGTTCACGTCGCTTCCCGTCATCGACCCCGAAACGCTCGAGTTCGAGATGAACGTGGAAGGTCTGGTGTCGACCGGCGGTCTCGGCGGGCCCGCGATCCTCCCCCTCTCGCTCGCGAAAATGTCGCAGATGACGGGCACGTTTCCGGACCGGGAGTTCTCGGGGATCGGCGGCATCTCGGAGTTCTCGCACGCGCTCAACTACTTCCTGCTCGGCTGCGGGACCGTCCAGGTCTGCACCGCGGCGATGCTCGATCACGCGGTCGGTCCGAACGTCATCAAGAGCCTCGTGGCCGGCATGCAGGAGTTCCTGGAGAAAAACGCCCACCGGGGCTGGACGAAGCTCGAGGACTTCCGCGGCATCCGGCGCGAGCGGATCGTGTCCCACTCGAAGATCAAGCGGCCGGACGAGGCGCACTACCACGGCGGTTACGACACCGAAGAACCCGCGGCGGCCGAAAGGAGCACCAAATGAAAAGGATTCTCGGCCTCGCCGGGCTCTTTCTTCTCGCATTCTCGGCCCGTTCGGCCACGCCGGCCGCGCGCCGGCCCCCGCCGCGCGTCCCCAGGCAATACACAATCGAGCAGTTCTACGCGACGATCGGCCTCCGCGACGCATCGTTCTCCTCGGACGAGAAGCGGATCCTCTTCTCCTCGAACCAGACCGGCGTCTACAACGTCTACAGCGTGCCGGTCACCGGCGGCGCTCCCACGAACCTGACGTCTTCGACGACCGACACGACCTACGCGGTCTCGTACTTCCCGTCGGACGACCGGGTTCTCTACACGCGAGACCAGGGGGGCAACGAGCTCAATCACCTCTACGTCCGCGAGCTCGACGGCAAGGAGCGGGATCTGACGCCCGGCGACAAGCTCAAGGCGACCTTCGACGGCTGGAGCGGCGACCGGACGGCGTTCTGGGTGGAGACCAACGAGCGCGATCCGAAGTTCTTCGACCTCTACCGCTACGACGCGAAGACCTACGATCGCAAGCTCGTCTACCAGAACGACGCCGGTTACGACATCGCGACGGTTTCGCCGGACGGAACGTGGGTGGCGCTCGTGAAGCCGAACACGACTTCGGACAGCGACATCTACCTCTGGAGCGCCGCATCGAACGGCCCGAAGCTCATTACGAAGCACGAGGGGACGGCCGACAACACGCCGCAGGAGTTCGATCCCGTGTCCGGGGCGCTCTATTACCTCTCGAACGAGGGGGCAGAGTTCGCCCGGGTTCGCCGGTACGACACGGCGACCGGAAAGTCCGAGGACGTCGAGAAGCCAGCCTGGGACCCGCTCTTCGTCCGCTTCTCGAAGAACGGCCGGTATCGCGCGACCGGGATCAACGACGACGGCCGCACCGTCATCCACATCCTCGATACGCGCACCGGCAGAGAGATCACTCTTCCCCGGCTGCCTGCGGGGGACATCACCGCCGTCCGCTTCGCGGACAGCGAAAAACGGATGGCGTTCTACGTCAACGGCGATCGGTCTCCGAACAACCTTTACGCGTACGAATTCGGCGGGGAGAAGCCGGTCCGACTCACGGATTCGCTGTCGAAGCAGATCGACCCGGCCGACCTCGTCGATTCCGAGGTCGTGCGTTTCAAGTCCTTCGACGGGATGGTGATTCCGTCGATCTACTTCAAGCCGCAGCAGGCGACGGCCGAGAACAAGGTTCCGGCGCTCGTCTGGGTGCACGGCGGTCCCGGGGACCAGACGCGCAAGGGGTGGAGTGCGGGCATCCAGCACCTCGTCAACCACGGTTACGCGGTCCTCGGCATCAACAACCGCGGGAGCTCCGGCTACGGAAAGACTTTCTACACGGCGGATGACCGGAAGCACGGTAAGGAGCCGCTGTGGGATTGCGTCGAGGGAAAGAAGTACCTCACGACTCTCCCCTACGTCGACGCGAGCCGCATCGGGATCATCGGGGGCAGCTATGGCGGCTACATGGTCCTTGCCGCGCTCGCGTACAAGCCGGAGGAGTTCGCCGTCGGCGTCGACATCTTCGGCGTATCCAACTGGCTCCGAACTCTCCAGAGCATCCCGAAGTGGTGGGAGTCGGCGCGACAGGCGCTTTACCAGGAGATCGGCAACCCCGAGAAGGACGAGGCAATGCTGCGCGAGATCTCACCGGTGTTCCATGCCGACAAGATCCGGCGACCGCTCCTCGTCCTCCAGGGGGCGAACGACCCCCGCGTCCTCAAGTCCGAGTCCGACGACATCGTGGCCGCCGCGAAGAAGAACGGCGTTCCGGTCGAGTACATCGTGTTCCCGGACGAGGGCCACGGCTTCACGAAGAAGAAGAACCAGATCGAGGGTTACGGCGCGATCCTGCGCTTCCTCGACAAGTATCTGAAGGGCGCCGCCGGAACCTAGAGACGCCGGCGTCCCACCTTTTTCGACTCTTCCGGGTTCTTCGGCCTCTTCGCAAGGGAGATCCGCCGACTGCGGGTCGGCGTCGCTCCATTTCCGGAGGGACTCTTTTTCGTCGCCTGCGCATTCGATCCCTTTTCCCCGGTGGACTCGGGATCTCGAGCAACGTAGAGCATTCGGCGGCAGCGGGGACACGAGCACACGGACTGTCCCCGCCGAACGAAAGCGTGCAACTGCGGAGGCACGCGCATGTAGCAACCGCCGCAGTACGAGCCGCGCACCAGCGGAACGACGGCGGGGCGACGGCCGGACCGGGCGAGGTCGTCGTACGCGGCGAGCATGTTCGCGGGGATGACTTCCCGGAGCGCCGCACGGCGACCTTCGAGCGAGCGGGAAACGCGATCCTCCCCCGATCCCGGCGTCGAGAGCCGGAGATCGATGTCGGAAAGCTCCGCCAGGGCCCGAACGGTCTCTTCGATCGTCATCGGTGCGTCGCGCTCGCCACCGGCTCGAGCCGGCGCTCTTCGGCGGTGACCGCCTCGAAAATTCCCGGGGCGTCGGGAGCGGCCAGGATGGTCTTCACGACTTCTCCCTCCGCGAACATCTGCGAGAGCTTGTGGAGCCACGGGAGGTAGAGCTCTTCGAACTTGAGGCCGAGCACGAAAAAGAGGTGCGTGGGCTTTCCGTCCAGAGCATCGAAGTCGACTCCGTTCCGCGACCTCCCCAGGACCATGAAGGGACGAACGACCTGCACCGGGTTTCTTCGGAGCGCGTGCAGGAACGCAATGCCGTTGCCCCGGGCGCCGGGCATGATGTTCTCGCGCTCGATGAGCGCTCCCACGAACCACGTCTTGTCCCGGATGAGACCCAGGCGCGCCGCGAGTCCGGCCATCTCCTCGATCACCATGGTCTTGGTCGAACCTTCGAGCTCCGGAATGATGTGGTCGACCCCGAAGCAATTCGCGAGCTCGAGAAGCCTCTGCGGAGAACCGATCGGCCGGGGAGGGTCCACGAACTTCGGGGTGACGCCGAGCACCTGGTCATCCAGCCACGTGTCGATCATCGCCTTCCGGAAGCGCCACTGGTTACCGACCTTGACGCCGGGCAACGTCCCGTCGGAGACGAGCTTCAGGACCGTGCGGTCGTTGACCCGCAGGTAGTCCGCGAGCTGCTTCACGGTCATCAGCCGGTCTTCGGCGACGCGCTCCATCCTTCACTCATTTACATTACTTTACGCGAAATGTCAAAGAATTACGTCCCATTACCCTATAATACGGGAATGGAAAACAATTCGAATCGCGGCGTCCTCAAAGCCCCGACCATGTCCGTCTCCGAGGTGTCCCGCTTTCTTTCGCTTTCGGCGGCGAGCGTTTATTCGCTCGTCGGCGAGCTGAAGGCGGTGAGGGTCGGGGGTCGGTGGCACTTCCGCATGAGCGACGTCGAGGGGTGGCTCCTGAAGCAGCGGGCGGACGACGACGCCGAAATCGAACCGGTCCGGGAGCTCGGCTCCCAGATCCGGCTGCTCCCCTACATGGAGGAAGCGAACGTCTTTCTGGGGGTGACCGACACGGACGCGCCGACCCTGATCCGCCACGCGATCCGGCGGGCGCGGCTCGATCTGACGGAAGAGCCGGAGCGCGCGGCGAAGGAAAGGATCTCCGAATCCATCCTGGATCGGGAGATGCTCTGCAGCACCGCGCTCCATCCGGAGGTCGCTTTCCCGCATCCGCGCGACCCCGAGAAATGCCCCTTCGGCCGGGACCAGATCGTCGTGGTCCGCGCCCGGCAACCGGTCGAGTTCCGGGAGATCAACGGCTACCGGCCGCGAATCGTCTTTCTGCTCCTGGCGAGGACCGTTTCCCTGCAGCTCCTCTGGGAGGCGCGGTTGAGTCACCTTCTGCACGGGAAGGCGTTCGTGGAGGCCATCCTTTCCGCGCAGACCCCCCGGGAGCTCCTCGACGTCTTCGGGCCCTAGCGCGGCCGTCCGGCGCGCGCCGCGGCTGATGTAACCGCATCAGGAGGCTCCCGGAGCCGGAATTCCAAACTGCAGTTGATGCTCCGTCCTCTGTTCGTCCTTCCGCCGAAGGAGCTCGCGTCGGAAGCCCCACACAAATGAAGTAAAGGAGACCGAAATGATGAAGCGATTCGGAATTGTTTTTGCGGCCGCGATCCTCGCGGCGGTCACGTTCGCGGTTGCTGAAGGGAAAAAGTCCGACGAAATGCAGGGCTGCAAGGCGGCCTGCGCCGAGCATCACTCGGCGGCAATGAAGGCGAGCGCCGAGGTCGAGAAGCACCTCACGGAAGCGAAGGCCAGCGCCACTCTGGCCGAAATGCGAACCCACGTCGAGATGGCGGAAACCGCGATGAACGACATGAAGAAACACATGTCGATGTGCATGGAGAGCTGCGGCATGCACTCGGAGAAAACGGCGGTCGGAAGAGTCGTCGACCCGGTGTGCGGCATGGAGATCGACCCGACCACAGCGCTGTCGGCGACCCACCAGGGCAAGACCTACTACTTCTGCTCCGAAGAGAACAAAGCAAAGTTCCTCAAGGACCCCGCCCGGTACACGGCCCCCCGCTCGTAGAAGTTCGGCAGCGCTCGCTCCCCGCGGATTGGAGACGATCGGAGGGCGGGGGGCGAGCGCCCTCATCGCGTCACCCGCGACCGAAGCCCTGTTAGCATGCCCGCCCAAACCGTGGGCGCCAATCGGAAGTCGCGGGGACAGGCCCCTTTGGGGGCCTGCACCCGCAGCAGTCCAAGAAAGTCGCGGGGACAGGTCCCTTTGGGGACCTGCACCCGCAGCAGTCCAAAAAAGTCGCGGGGACCGGCCCTGCGGGCCTCCACCCGCCGCCGACCCTCCGGAGCCGTCGGCCGCAACGTCCCCCGCAAAGAGGGGCGGGAGAAGGTCACCGGGAGGGCGTTGTACGTCGACGACCTCACGTTCCCCGGAATGCTCCACGGGAAGACGATCCGGTCGACGATTCCCCGCGGCGAAATCACCCGGATCCGGCTGGACTTCGATCGCGACGGGTTCACGGTGGCGGACTACCGCGACGTTCCGGGACGGAACACGATCGCGCTCATCGAGCTCGACCAGCCGTGCCTCGCCGAGCGCGAGATCCGCCACTTCGCGGAACCGATCGTGCTGCTGGCGCACGCGGACCGCGAGAAGCTGATCGCGGCCGAGAGCCGCATCACGATCGACTACCGGTCCCTCGATCCGGTCTTCGATCCGGAACTCTCCGACCTCTGCTTCAAGGAAATCGACATCACCCGGGGGGACGTCGCCCGCGGCCTCGCCGAAGCCGATGTCGTCGTTGAAGGTCGGTACCGGGTGGGCCTCCAGGAGCAGCTCTACATCGAGCCGAACGGCGTCATCGCCGTGCCCGAGAACGGAGGCATCACCGTCTACGGCTCGCTCCAGTGCCCGTACTACGTCCACCGCGCGCTGCGCGTGCTCCTCGATCTGCCCGAAGACAGGGTCCGCGTGGTGCAGACCGAGACGGGCGGCGGTTTCGGCGGCAAGGAGGAGTACCCGTCGATGATCGCGGGGCACGCCGCGATCCTGGCCTTGAAGGCGCGCCGTCCGGTGAAGCTCGTCTACGACCGCGTCGAGGACATGGTCGCCACCACGAAGCGTCATCCCGGGGTCATCCGGCACTCGACCGGTGTCACGCGCGACGGACGCCTGACCGCCATCGACATCGACGTGCTCTTCGACGGCGGCGCATACATGACGCTCTCGCCGGTGGTCCTGTCGCGCGGAGTCATCCACGCGACCGGCCCGTACCGCTGCGACAACGTCCGCATTCACGGCCGCGTCGTCCGCACCCACACTCCGCCGAACGGCGCGTTCCGGGGGTTCGGCGCGCCGCAGACCCAGTTCGCCGCGGAGGTGCAGATGGAGCGGATCGCCGAGGCGCTGGGGATGGACCCGGTGCGTCTGCGCGAGACGAACGCGTTCCGCCCCGGCGACACCACGGCGACCGGCCAGAAGCTCGGTCGCGACTGCAGCGCGATCCCGGTGCTGCGCGAGGCCGTGAAACGCAGCGGCTTCCGGGCCAAGCGGCGCGCGTGGCGCGGCTCGGACCGCGGGATCGGTCTCGC
>Ga0068862_100004612_pt1 | contig 11615 bp, 10 predicted proteins | sample KBSSwiS52_FD_66598 | JGI IMG/M metagenome (GOLD analysis project Ga0068862, IMG submission 66598) | Switchgrass rhizosphere microbial communities from Kellogg Biological Station, Michigan, USA - KBS Switchgrass S5-2 | ecosystem: Host-associated > Plants > Roots > Rhizosphere > Soil ... | reverse complement strand
ATGCCGATGGCGAAGATCAGCGCGAAGAGCGTCACCCGGTTGAGCGTGTAGCCGAAGAGGTAGGAGGCGGCGAGCGTCAGCGCGAGCGTGGCGGGCACGGCCACCAGCACCACGATCGCCTCCCGGCGCCCGAGGGCGAAGGCCATGAGGACGACGACCGCGAACGTGGCGAGCCACAGGTGCTTGATCAGCTCGGAGGACTTCTCGCCGGCGGTGAAGCCGTAGTCGCGGGTCTTCTTCACCTGCACGTTGCCGGCGATCACCGGTCCGCGGAGCTTCGCGACCAGGGCGTCGAGCTCCTCGACGAGCTGGACGGCGTTCGTCCCCGGCTTCTTGGCCACCGCGACCGTGACCGCGGGAGCGTCGATCCCTGGAGCCATGATCCAGACGAAGTCGGCGGGCTCGTCGGGACCGTCGGCGACCACGGCCACGTCGCGCAGGTAGACCGGCCGGCCGCCGTAGACCCCGACCACGGCCGAGCGCACCTCCTCGGCCGAGCGGAAGAAGCTGCCCACCTCGACCTCGGTGTCGGCGTCGAGCTGCGAGAAGGCCCCGGCGGGGAGACGCCAGTTGAGGCTCGCGAGCGACTGGTGCACCTGGAGCGGCGACACGTGGTACCCGGCCATCCGGTCGCGGTCGAGCTTCACCGCGACCACCCGGCGCTCGCCGCCCAGGATGGTGACCCGGGCCACGCGCGGGTGGCGGTCGAGATGGGCCTTGAGCTCCTCGGCCGTCTGGCGCAGCTCCAGGGAAGTCGCGGGGAAGGAGCCTTCAGGGAAGAGCGTGTAGGCCACCACCGGCACGTCGTCGATCGAGCGCGGCGCCACGGCCGGCGGGAGCGCCCCGGGCGGCAGGCCCGGGATCAGCTCGGCGACCTTGGCATGTACGCGGGTCACGGCCTCGTCGGGGTTGGACCCGACGCGGAAGCGCACGATCACCATGCCGCCCGAGGGCTGGGAGGTCGAGTAGACGTACTCGACGTTCTCGATCTCGTAGAGGGCCTTCTCGACCGGGCCGATGAGCCGGCGCTCCACCTCGGCGGCGGAGGCTCCGGGCATGGCCAGGAAGACGTCGATCATCGGCACCTTGATCTGCGGCTCTTCCTCCCGGGGCGTGACGAGGAGCGCGAAGGCGCCCAGGAGGAGCGAGGCCACCACGAGGAGCGGCGTCAGCTTGGAGTCGAGGAACGCGCGGGCGATCCGCCCGGAGACGCCAAGGGGTCTGCCGGTCTTCACGGTGCCGTCTCCTGCACAGGCGCTCCCAGCGGGGGCACGTCCGCGAGCCCCACGAGCACCGTCTCGCCGCCCGCGAGGCCGGAGAGCACCTCGACCCTGCCGTCCCCGAGATCGCTCCCAAGGGTCACGATCCGGGAGGCGGCGCGGCCCTCGGAGTCGCGCACCACCACCAGGGTGGCCCCCCCCTGGCGCAGGACCGCCGCGGCCGGGATCGTCACCGCGGAGCGCTCGCCCGCGGCGACGAAGGCGCGGCCGGAGGAGCCCGAGGGGACCTCGATCGATCCGAGGGAGATCTCGACGGTGAACGCGTGGGCCATGGGATCGGCCGCCGGAGCGCGCTCGGCGACCGTGCCCGGGAACCGTCCCAGATCGGGCCGGGCGTCGATCGCCACGGTGACGGTCGAGCCCAGGGCGAGGCCGGCCTGCGCGAGCAGGCTCTCGGGCACGGCCACGGACAGCCGGTGGGCCGCGGAGGACTCGATCTGGACGAGGGGACGGCCCGGAGCCGCCAGGTCACCCACCTCCACCATGCGCGCGGTGACCCGGCCGTCGAACGGGGCCGTCACCCTCGATTCGGAGGCCACGGACGAAGCCGAGGAGACCGCGCCGCGCGCCTGCTCGACCGCCCCCTTCGCCTGGTCGTATTGCATGCGGGCGAAGTCGAGCTCGGCCTGCGAGGCGGCCTGGGTGGCGGCGAGCGCCTGGTAGCGCTCGTAGTTGCGCTCGGCCAGGGCGAGCGCCGCTTGCGCCTGGGAGAGCCCGCCGCGGGCCTGGGCCACCTGGCCGGCGGCGGTCTGGGCGTCGATCTCCACCAGGACCTGCCCGCGGCGCACCCGGTCGCCGGCCTGCACGTGGACCGCGGTGACCGTGGCCATGACCCGGCTGGAGACGGCCGCGGTGCGGTCGGCCTCCACGTTGCCGGGCAGCTCGATCGTGACCGGCGAGGCGGACTTCTCGGCGCGCGCCACGCGGGCGGAGATCGGCGACGGGGACGGCGGAGCGGCCGTCTCCTCGCGGCCGGCGCAGCCGGCGGCCAGGATGAGGAGGGGAATCAGCATCGTCATTCTCATTGGGTTACCTCCTCACCAAGCGCGGATTCCGGGGACTTGCCGGACTTCACGGCCAGCCGGAACGCGGCGAGCTGGGCCTGGGCGCGGGCGACGAGCTCGCGCGTCTCGGCCTCGCGCCGGGCGGTCTCGGCATCCAGCAGGTCGATGGTCTTCACGATGCCGGACTTGAAGCGCTCCTCGACGATGCGCTCGGCTTCGCGGGCGGACTCGACGGAGCGCCCGGCGGTCTGGCGGCGCGCCAGCGCGGTCTGCAGCTCCTGCCAGGCCTGCTCCACCTCCAGGCGGATGCCGCGGGCCATGCGCTCGACGTCGCTCCTCCCGGCCTCGGCCTCGGCGCGGGCCGCCTCGGCCGCGGCGCGGTGGCGGCCGCCGCTCCAGAGCTCCCAGCCCATCATGGCGGCCACATAGCTGGAGCCGCCGTGGGCGCCCAGCGGCCGGTCGTCGAAGAGGTCGTGCCGCACGACGAGCCCCACCCTCGGACGCAGCGCGGCGCGGCGGATGTCGTCCTCCAGCTCGCCGGCCGCGAGCATCTGCCGGGCGGCCTCCAGGTCCGAACGCGAGCCGGCCAGGGCCAACCACTCCGCGAGGTCGGGGCCGACGGCGGGCTCGGCGGGCAGCGGATCGAGCTCCCACGAGGTGGCGAGATCGGCGCCCAGCCGGAAGGAGAGGTTCGCCTCGGCCACGCGGGCGTTGCCCCGGGCCTCGGCGAGCATGTCCTCGATCCGCGCCAGCTCGACGTCGGCGCGCAGCAGCTCGGAGCGCACGAGCATCCCCTGGTCGACGTAGGCCCGCGCCAGCTCGACGTGGCGGGCCACGGTCGCGCGCGAGGTCTCCAGGAGAGCGGCGTGCTCCCGTGCCTGGGAGAGCATCACGTAGGCCTCGGCAGCGGCGAGAGCGGCGCCGTCCGCGGTCCATCCCCGGCGGATCTGCGCGGCCTCGGCGCTCAACCGCGCCTGCTCGACCCGATTCGAGAGCTCGCCCCCGGTGTAGAGCGGGAGCGAGACCTCCAGCCGGGTCATGGCGGTCGAGAGCGCGTCCGGATCGTTGGGATCGGACTGCGTGAAGGCCGGGAACGAGAAGCGCTCCTGGTTGAGCTGGAACGCGAACGCCTCGGCCGGCGAGTCGGTGCGGTTCCACATCTCCTGGAGCTGCACGGTGGGCAGGCGGAACGCGCGCGCCTGGCGGAGCTGGGCGGAGGCGGCCGCCGCGCGGAAATCAACCGCGGTCACCTCCAGCGCCTGCTCCCGGGCCCGGGCCAGGGCGTCCGGCAGGCTGAGCCGCACCGCCTGGGCGCGGACGGGCGCGGCCAGGACGGCCGTCATTCCGAGGATGGTCAAGAGCCGGTGTCGAGTCATTGTCGGTCTACCCTTCACTCCCTGAGAGACACGGGAAGGCCGCGGGGTTCCCGGGAAAGAAAAGGCCGGCGGAAAGACCGCCGGCCCAGGGCCTGAGGCCGCCAAAAGGGGAAGCCTCAGGCCTCGCCCGTCAACAGGCCCAGCAGGTCGGAGGTCGTGACGATCCCGACCACCTTGCCATGGCTCGTGACGAGCACCCGGTGGATGTGGGCCTCGCGCATCATGCGGGCGGCGCCGGAGACCGGCGTCGCCTCGTCCACGGAATGGACCCGGGGCGTCATGATCTCGCTGACCAGCAGGCCCGGCTCCTCCACCTGGAAGCTCTCGAACTCCTCGACCGTGAGCCTGCGCTCCCAACCGCGGAGGTAGTAATCGGGGATCGAGGACCGTTCGCTGCGGGGACGCTCGGCGTCGAGTTGGGACTGCTCCGACGTGGCCCGCGCCACGTCCGAGAGCGAGACCACGCCGACGAGCCGTCCCTCCGAGTCCTCCACCGGCGCTCCCGAGATCTGGTTCTCGGTCAGGAAGGTCGCCACCTCCTGCAGCGTCATGTCGTCCCGCACCATGATGACGTCGCGGCTCATGACCTCCCGGACCTGAATCTGGCTCAACGAGCGCATCGGCCTGCCCTCCACGGCTCCTGGTTTGCTCATCCGACCAGGACCTCCTCCGGGTGGATCGCCTCGCGCACGGTCTCGGACTGCTCCCGTGCCACCGCCGGCGGAACGACGAGCACGTTGGCGCCGCCGTCACGCGTCACCCGCGCGGCCACGCTCCCCACCAGGAAGCGCTCGAAGCCGCTGCGGCCGTGCGTGCCGATCACCACCAGGTTCGGCTCCCACTCGCGGATGCGCAGCAGGATCTCGTCCTCGACGTAGCCGGAGACCACCCGGGGCGTCACCACGAACGGGCTGCCGGCCGCGTGGCGACCGAGGAAGCGGTCCAGCTCCTCCCTGGCGTGCATCTCGGCCCGCTCCGGAGCCTCCTCCGGGTCGAGCTCCGAGGCGAAGAGATGACGGTCGAGATCGGTCACGACGTACATCGCCTCGATCTCCGGCAGGGCCGCGGCCGGGCCGGGCTCCCGGGCCAGCAGCCCGAGGACCTCCAGCCCTTCGTGGAACGCCTCCGCCGACAGGAAGGAAAGGTCGACGGGCAGGAGCACCCGCGCGGGCGGCATCGGCAGCTCGCGGCGGACCACGAGGACCGGGCAGGTCGCCTTGCGCACCACGCGGTCGGCGGTCGAGCCGAACAGCTTGGCCAGCCGGGGGGACTCGGCCGCTCCCACGACGATCAGGCCGGCGTTGATCTTCCTGGCCGTCTCCATGATCATCTGGTGGGCCGGCGCGGGTCCGAGCTCGAACCCGGCCAGCTCCTCCGGCTGGATCCCCAGGCGCAGGGCCTGGTTCTCCATCTGCCGCCGAAGGCCCTGCCTCTCGGCCTCGAGCACCTCGTTCATGGCCAGGTCGGGGACGTAGGGCGCCCCGCCGTACGCGACGTGCAGCGAGTAGGCATGGGCGAGCACCACCTGCGCCTTCGCGGCCCGTGCGACCTTCAGCCCGGCCCGCACCACCTCCTCGCTCGCTTCCGTGAGGGACGTACCGATCAGGACGGTTTCGATCTTCTTCAGCATGGCGCCCTCCTGAGCCCGGAGTCGAGTCGCTGCCCGGGCTCATCCCGAGTCTGGATCCCTGGCGGCGAGGGCACTACACCCTGGCGGGTAGGGGGACGGCGCGCAGGAGGGTGGGCGGCGGCCTCAGCGGCGGCCGATCGCGTCGTCGACGAACTGGGCCAGGCGGGCCTGCTCCTGCACGTCGAGCACCTCGCCGAGCCACTCCTGGAGCGCCTCGGGCTCGCGGAAGACCCGGCGGCCCGGGTGGTTCGAGTTGCGGATCACCCGCTCGACCTGGAGCGCGAAGACCGCGCTGTCCCGGATCAGGAACGCGGTCCGGTCGAGCTGCGGCGCGACCCCCGAGAGGAGCTTGATGAGGGTCTCGGCCACGGGCACGGGGAAGACCTCCGCCTGCAGCAGGTCCACCACACCGACATAATTGCGCGCCAGCCGCTTGATGATGCCTTGGAGCTCTCCGACGAGCTGCTGGACCTCCTCGAGGGCCAGCGGGCTCGCGACCCGCACCTCCACCAGCCTTCCGACCACGTTCTGGGCCTTGTGCATGCCTCCTCCTGGTTTCGCGACGGCCCGGTAGTCTATCGCCTTTCCCCCCCGGTTCCCGATACCGGGCCGCATGTTAGGATTCCGCGAGCCCTCCTGCCGATGGACCGCACTTCGACCGCGATGCAATTCTCAGCCGTCCGGCATCACTCATTCCGTGAGAGGGGAAAATTCCCCTGGACGATCCGGAAGGAGGAGCACCGATGCTGGCCGAAGCCGTCCCCGCCCGCAACCGGCGGGGGGTCGAGTGGAGCAGGGAGACGACACCCCAGGGCGGGATGGTCGTCCGGCTCCACTTCCCGCCGCCGGAGACCCCGGCGATGACGGTCCTCGGCGAGACCTCCCCGGCCGACCTCGTGCGGCGGATCCGCAGCGGCGATCCGCAGGCCGAGGAGGAGCTGATCGCCCGCTTCGGGGAGGGCCTGACCTTCCTGCTGCGGCGCTGGACGCGCGGACACGACGACGCCGAGGACCTCTACCAGGAGACCTTCCGTCTGGCCCTGGAGAAGATCCGGCGCGGCGAGGTCCGCGATCCGGAACGGCTCGCCGGGTTCCTGCGCTCGCTGGCGCGGAACCTGAGCATCGAGCACTACCGGAAGGCGGCCCGGCGGGGGGCGAGGGAAGAGGAGATCGAGACCGCCGCCGACACGGCCAATCCCGACACCGGCCAGCTCGGGCAGCTCCTGCGCAAAGAGAAGGTGACCCTGGTCCGCCGGCTCCTGGACGAGCTCGGCTCGGATCGCGACCGCCAGATCCTCTTCCGCTTCTACATCGCCGAAGAGGACAAGGAGAGCATCCGCACCGACCTGGGTCTCACCGCCCCTGAATTCAACCTGGTCCTGTTCCGGGCCCGCCGCCGCTACCGGGACCTGTACGAGAGGCAAGCCCACCCGGGCGCGCCGCGGGAGTGAGCCATGGACCATCGGCATATCGACGATCAGAACGTCGCCGAGCTGTACGTGACCGGCCGCCTGTCCCCCGAGGACGAGGAGACCTTCGAGAGCCATCTGCTGGAGTGCACCGAGTGCCGCGAGCGCGTCGGCTGGGCGGACGACCTCCGCACCTCGATCCGCGCCGTCGCGGCCGAGGACGCGGCCCGCGTCTCCGTGCAGCTCGGGTTTCTGGCCTGGGTCTCCCGGCAAACCCGCGGCGCCCGCGCCGGCGCCCTGATGGCCGCGCTCCTCGCCGTGGCCGCCCTGCCGGCCTGGCTGCAGGCCGACCGCGCGCGGCTGTCCCGCGAGCTGGCCGAGGCCCGATCCGAGGCCTCTGAAGCCAGAACCGCGGCCGTGCGCCCGGCTGCCCCGGCGCCCGCTCCGGTCGCGCCCCCGGCGCCTGAGAACAAGGCCGAGCTGGAGCGGCTGGCGCAGGAGAACAGCCGGCTGGAGCAGAAGCTGAGCGAGTCGCTCGAGCAGCTCGCCCGGCGCGACGGGCCGCAGATCAACACGCGCATCGTCTCCCTCGGCGTCGTGCGCGGCGATTCCGACCCCGAGATCGAGCTCGGCCCCTCTCCCGAGCCGATCGTCGTCCCCCTGGAGCTGTCCCAGGTCGACTACAAGACGTACCGGGTGACCCTGTTCGAAGGCAGGAAGCTGCTCTGGAAGAAGGACGGCTTCGAGCCCATGGCGGGCGACACGCTCAACGTCCTCCTCAGCTCCGGCACCCTCAAGCCGGGGACCTCGTACCTCTTCAGCCTGGACGGGATCGACGCCGGCGGACGCGCCGTCCACGTGGGCGAGATCCCCTTCAAAGCGGTCAAGGGATAACATTCCGGCGCATGCCCCGCGCTGCGCCCCGCAAGCGCCGCGGCCCGCTCTCCGGGCTGCGGGTGATCGACGCCTCGCGCGTCCTGGCCGGTCCCTACCTCGCCATGCTCCTCGGCGACCTGGGGGCCGACGTGATCAAGATCGAAAAGCCGGACGGCGGGGATCAGACCCGCGGCTGGGGACCGCCTTTCGTGGGTCCTCCCGAGGCGCGGGTCAGCGCCTACTTCGTCTCCGCCAACCGCAACAAGCGCTCCGTGGCGCTCGACCTCAAGAGCCCCGCTGGCCGCCGGGTCTTCCGCAGGCTGCTCGCCACGGCCGACGTCCTGGTCGAGAACTTCCTCCCCGGCGAGTGGACGAAGCTCGGCTTCCGCAGGTCCGACTTCCGCCGCACGAACCCGCGGCTCGTGCATGCCTCGATCACCGGCTATGGCAGCGGGCCGGACGCCGACCGTCCGGCCTATGACGTGATCCTCCAGGCGGAGTCCGGCCTGATGTCGCTCACAGGATTCGGGGAAGGCGAGCCGGTGCGGGTGGGAGTCGCGGTGATCGATTTCCTCTCGGCGCTCTACGGGCTTTCGGGAGTGCTCGCCGCGCTCGTCGAGCGCGGGATCACCGGGCGCGGCCGGCGCGTCGAGGTCTCGATGATCGACGCGGGCACCGCCTTCCTCTCCTACGCGGCCCAGTCCTGGCTCGCGGACGGCCGCCAGCCTCCCGCTCTCGGCTCACGGCACCCGAACCTCGCGCCGTATCAGGCCCTCCCCACCCGGGACGGCTGGTTCCTGGTCGGCGTCGGCAGCCAGGACCAGTGGCGGCGCTTCTGCCAGGCGATCGGCCGGCCTGACCTGGAGGCCGATCCGCGCTTCGCCACCAACGCCGACCGGGTCCGCAACCGGACCGCGCTCGACGAGCTCTTCGCCGGCATCTTCCGCGAGCGCCCCTCCGCGGACTGGGACCAGGCCATGCGCGCCCATAGCATCCCGGCCGCGGCTCCGGCAACCGTGGGCGAGTCGGTGGAGCGGGCGCGGGCCCGGGGTCAGCTCATGCCTCTCGGCGACCTCTTCACCGTGGCCGCCCCCTGGCTTCTCGATGGCGAGCGCCCGCGGCCCTGCCTGCCGCCGCCCGCCCTGGGCGAGCACACGGAAGAGGTGCTCGAGGAAGCGGGGCTGAAGCCCCGAAGGACCTCAAGGACACCAAGGACTTCAAGGACAAAAGCTCCTCTCCGGCGTCCTTGAGGTCCTTGGTGTCCTTGGTGTCCTTTCCTAGTGCCCCTCCCCTTCGACCGTGATCCAGGGGGCCAGGAAGAAGATCGCAGCCATGATCGTGTAGCCGGCCACCCAGGGCCAGGCGGGGGTGAGAGAGACCACCGTGTCCGCCGGGGTCCAGACGTACGAGTGCATCAATCCCAGGGCCGAGAGGACCGCCGCCGCCAGGCACCAGAGCGCCGCCACCCGGAACCGGCGCTCCAGGATGCCCACCGTGGCAGCCGACAGAATCATGGCCGTGAAGATGAACCCCTGCTCCAGCGCGAAGACGCCGTGGATCCAGGTATCCGAAGCGAGATACGCCTGCACCAGCGACTCCGAGAACGGCACTCCGCCCGGAGTCCCCATGCCCGCCGCCCGCAGGCTGTTCTTGGCGATCAGGGCGCCCCAGGCGGCCACCCCGGGCAGCAGCCCCACGACCACGGCCGGAGCATGCTCGCGAGGCGTCGCCTGGAACGCCTGCGCCGTGATCACCAGCCCGATCCAGAGCACGATCGCCATGCCGGCGTCGATCGGGATTGCCCACGAGATGTAGGCAAGCGTGCCGGTCAGCCCCACCAGCGCGAAGAAGGCTCCATTGAGGACCGAGTACCCCGCCCTCGCGCCCATCGCCTTCCACCCGGGGTGGCCAATGTAGATCGTCGTCGGGAAGCACGAGCCGAAGAACGCGCCCGCCAGGGTGCCGAGGCCGTTGACCGCCAATGAGGACCGGGTATCGTAGGAATCCCCCGCCGCCTCGGCCGACTCGATGTTCTGGAGCGAGCCCACCACGTTGAACAGCCCCATCGGCAGGATGACCGAGAGGTAGGCCACCAGGTCATGCCCCAGTGAGCCGAGCACGGCCCCCAGGACCGGCACCGGAGGGAAGAACCCGGCCCCGCCCGTAGGGAGCGGCCCCGTCGGAGCGATGCCGGTGATCCAGGCGATGGCCGTGCCCAGGGCCACCGCGACCAGCCCGCCCGGCAGCCCGCCCTTGAACCGCACCCGTCCGAAGTAGGTCAGGAGGATGACCGCGAGCGTCGTGAACCCGATGAGCGGCCGGGCGAACGTCCGGAACAGGAAGCCGATCGAGATGAACGTCAGCGCGATTCCGGCCAGGGTCGAAAGCAGCGCCGCCCGCGGGGTCGACCGCCGCACCCGCTCGGCCACGAAAGCCCCGAAGAATTCGATGAGCCCCGATCCGAAGCAGGCTACCAGCCCCGCCACCCAGGCCGCCCGCACCGGGTCCGGATGCCCCGCCGCCTGCGCCGCCAGCTTCGCGGGAAGCATGACCAGGAACACATAGGCGAACAGCGACACCGTGTTGATCCCATAAGGCAGGGCGCAGACATCCGTCCGCCCCGTGGCCTTGGCCAGCCGCATGGCCTGCCACGAGTAGTAGAGGTTGCCCACGACCAGCGACAGCGCCGCCCCGGGCAGGATCCGCCCATAGACCAGCTCCGCCGGGAACCCGAGCACGCCCCGGCACAGGGCATCGATCAGGAGGAACTGGACCAGGTTGTCGAGCGCGAGCCCGAAGAATCCGTCGACGTCGCCGCGGACCATCCAGCGCATGGGGGTCTCCTTCTTTGGAACCCTCTCATTCTACTTGACCAAGACCTTCCTGAGATTTTCCAAATCCTTTCCTCATGACGCCAAACCCTCCCTCCAGGCAGTCTGGAGCCACGGTCGCGGCCTTGAACGCCGCGAGCTCCTTGGAGGGTTTGAGATGGTCGCCAAGTCTGTCGTCGTCCCCTTCCACAGCCGCACGCCTCAACAGCCTGCCCCTTCTTCCGACGATGCCGCGGCCCGCGGCCGGGCCCTCCTCGAAACCCACTACCACCTCATCCAGAAGAAGCTCCAGCATCTGAGCCGGCGTAGCGGCCTGCCCGAGCACGAGGCCGAGGAGCTCCGCTCCTGGGCCCTGTACAAGCTGGTCGAGGACGACTCCCGCATCTTGGCGCGCTGGGAGGGCCGCAGCTCCTTCCCGACCTTCCTGACCGTCGTGCTGATGAACCTCATGCGGGACTACCGCACCCATGTCTGGGGCAAGTGGCGGCCCACCGCGGCAGCCAAGAGGCAGGGGGACGAAGCCGTGCTCCTGGAGCAACTCTGCGGCCGGGACGGGCTCTCGGTCGACGAGGCGGTCGCGCGGATGCGGGGCGAGCACGGAGTCTCGCTGTCCCGGGCCGAGCTCGAGCAGTTGGCGGATTCGCTGCCCCGGCGGACGGAACGGCGCTGGGTCGGCGAGGAGGAGCTTCTCCGCATCCCGGTCGACGGGCAGGTCGAGAGCCGGATCGAGGACGCCGAGCGCACCCGGACCGAGGAAGAGGTCCGGGTGCTGATGACTCCGCTGCTCCAGTCGCTCCCGGCCGAGGACCGGCTCCTCCTCAAGCTCTACTTCTGGGACGGCCTCAGCATGGCCGCCATCTCGCCTCTCCTGGGCCGGCCGCAGCGGGAGCTGTACACCGTGAGGGACAAGTGCCTCAAGAAGCTCCGGCGCAACCTGGAGAAGGCGGGGCTGAGCCCGGAGCGGATCCGGACGCTCCTCGGCTGCTCCAGCCTGGACCTCACGAGAGGCGATCTCTGAGAAGGAAAGGAGGTTGCGGCACCGATTTCTGTACACTTGCTGCGTGAGCGACCTCGGCTGGAAGCACCTGACGCCCTCCGACAAGGAGGCGATCCTGCGCGGGATCGAGGACGGCGTCGCCTACGGCGGGCCGTACCACGTCGAGATCCACCCCGCGGACCGGTGCAACATCGACTGCTTCTTCTGCTCCA
>Ga0068862_100004609_pt1 | contig 11617 bp, 9 predicted proteins | sample KBSSwiS52_FD_66598 | JGI IMG/M metagenome (GOLD analysis project Ga0068862, IMG submission 66598) | Switchgrass rhizosphere microbial communities from Kellogg Biological Station, Michigan, USA - KBS Switchgrass S5-2 | ecosystem: Host-associated > Plants > Roots > Rhizosphere > Soil ... | reverse complement strand
ATCGCACTATCGTCGGGATACGCGAGGTCCTTGTAGGCGCAGGCTTTAGCCTGCGATGAAGGCCTCTTGTATCGATCGGCGACGCGGCCAGAGCCAAGTCATCGCAGGCTAAAGCCTGCGCCTACAAAGACGACGCGTGTCGCGACGATAGTGCGGTGAATTGGCGCACAAAGCCTCAGTGAGACGAGCGCAGCGGATCAGTCGTCGTCGCGCTCGATCTTGCGCTCGACTTCGATGCCGTCGTCGTCTTCCTCGATTCGCTCCTTGATTTTCACTTCATCGTCGTCATCGTCGCGCGTCACTTTCTCCTCGACCACGATGTCGTCGTCGTCTTCTTTGACTTCTATTTCGCGCTCGCTCTCGTCATCCGCCTGCGATGCCTGCGGCCAAAAAGACGCTGTACCGAGCCAGATTCCGATGCCAATGGTAAGCAGATGTCTCGTCATCTTGCGGTCTCCTTTTGCAATAAATCGTATCACTCAGTCGGCCCTCGGAGAGTCACGTTCGCCGTCGTCCAGCAACCTGTTGAAAAGCCCCCCGGTCCCTTCGATGGGGCCTAGCGCGGGCTGACGCCCGCAACCCAAATCTGCGAAACGAGAACCTGGCTCCCCCGAGGGAGAGAGTGTGTCGACTTTGTCGAACCGGTCCGACGGAAGGCGAAATGGAAAACAGGAGACCGAAAACAGAAAACAGAAAACTGGTCGATTCGGCCGGTTTTACATCTCCGGTTTTCTGTTTTCTGTTTTCCATTCGTTCGCTGGTTGGTTGTGGAGGGGGTGCGATGACTGAGCCGCGGACTCCATCAGCGCCAGCACCGTCACCGTCAGCAACCTCCCGGCGTTCAGCGACCACGGGTAGCAGTCGAAAAGACCGATAATCACAATTACCCATGACGCAGCGGCGGCGGCAGACAACCACACATTGGCCGCTCCTCTTGTGAGCACCACGCCGGCCCATACGGCGATCGCCAGCCAAATGAGCAGCCCCGCGACCCCGACCTCCGCGCCGAGAAGAAGGGGGATATTGTGAACGTACTGCGGCCTTAGATTCGCTATCGCCGGCATCGCGATCGGAAAGTTGCCCGCCCCGACCCCAAGGAACGGATGCTTCGCGATCATCGCGATCGCCGCCGCGTTCATCTCACGTCGGCCCTCGAGCGACCCCTGCTCGGAACCCACCGCCTCTCCTTGGCCGATACCCAATTGGACGATCAACGGATCGAGGCGAACGACGATCGGCTTCCAGAACGCGGCGATTGCGAGCGCTGCCAGGCAACCGAACACCACGAGACTGCGACGCGAAATGGATGGTCGGCGCGGGTCCGCCCGACGCAGCGACCAGGCAAGTAACGGGACCACCAGCAGCAAAGCGAGGACGGCGGACCGCGACAACGTCGCCACCAAACCGATCGACAGCACACCCCAAAGCACTCGCGCGCTGCGACTCGACAGCAGCGGCAACAATAGCGTCAGCGCGACGGCGAGGTAGCCGCCGAGAGCGTTAGGGTGAAAAGTGAGCCCGTAGCCGCGCAGCCACATCTCGTCACCGAGGCGCACGATGGAAGCCGAGCGCCTCCCGGGCCGCAACGCCAGCTCACCCGGCAGGCCGAGCGGAGCTCCGTTCCATACCTGCAACAACGCGATCACGACGTGAACACAGAGGCCGAGCGCAAGCACGTAGGCGATGCGTCGCGGCGCCACCCGCGCCTGGACCATCGCCCAAAGCACGACGCCCGCGAGCAGCCAACGCAGCGCCGTGTAGACAGCCAACACGGGAAGCTGTGCCCCGAAGGCACTGACAACGCCCAGGACACCCAGCAGCAGAACGAGTCTCGCGAATACCAGACGCTTGCGAGCGAACGAAGCGCCCCGTCGCCGTTGTAACCAGCGTTCGAGGACGACAAGGAGCAACAGAACCGCGACGGGAATGTCCGCAAGCTCCAGCCCGGGTGTCACATACAGCTCGACCTGCCCCGGTCGGAGCGGTTCCGAAAGCTTGTACAGAACGCTGAAGGGCATCAGCAGCACGACGCCGTAGACAGCGGCGTGAATCAGCCGATCGAGCCACCGGGCGCGTTGATACACGACAGTCACCCGTACCCTTCTCGGTTCGCGCGGCTCAGCTCGGACGGCGCCGCAGCCAGAAAACCATCCCGGGGAGTCGGCGCTCCGATCGCCGGCCGTTATCGGCATCCAAGTAGGTCGCCGCGGCGCGCTCGAGCTCGAAGTAGGCACCGAACGCTCCGATGATCTCCAACTGCTTGTAATACTTCTCGTCGGCGTCGTCGTACGGGACGCCGTCGCGGAAGGCGCGATCGAAGACCATGAGACGCGCGTCGCCCTCGCACGACGCGGCGAGATGGCGCGCATAGCGGCGACGATCAGCCGGCTGAATCTGCAGGAAACAGCCGCGGTCCACGATCACCGCGAACGGGCCGCCCGCCGGCAAGCGCACACACAAGTCCGTTTGCGCGAAGCTCAATCTTCCCGATCCGTCGCCGAATGCCGCACGGGCGCGCTCAACCGCGGCGACGGCGATGTCGACACCCATCGCGTCGTACCCTTGCTGCGCCAGCCACGCCGCGACGCTGCCGTCACCGCAGCCCGCGTCGAGGGCCCGAGCCCCGGCCGGGAACCAGCCGTCGGCAACCGCCTGCTTGATCTCCTCCGAGACACCACGGCCCAACCAAGGGGCGTCGAAGTTCGCGTCGCCCCATTTGTTCTCCCAGTTGTGACGCTGCAGCGAGCGTGTTCGCGCCCGTTCGGCGTCGAGCGGCACCGACAGGTCGGAGTCGATGCGCCCGCGTAGATCATCGATCACGGGAGGATGTCCGAGAAGCCATCGTATTCGATCGATGCGGAACGAACCCGGATCCTTTCGCGCTTCGACATCAAGCCGCCGCACGATGCGATCGAGAAGCGCGCTCTCAAAGTCCTCGCGTGCCGCCGGATCGAGATCATCGGCGTCGATGGGCTCGTGGAATCTCACTTCCAGCGCGCCGCCACCGATGAACCGCCGCGTCACCGGCACAACCCGAGCGCCGGTAAGACGCGCCAGCGATGCCACGCCGCGTCCCACCGGAATACGCCTATCCAGGAATGACACCATCTCGCCGGCCTGGCGCTGCCAATCGACATGCAGTCCGACAATCGTACCGGCGCGCAGGGCGTCATGAGCCCGCTTCATGAACGCGGCATCCGATGCGCCGCGGCGCAAGTCGGCGTAGCGCAGCGTTTCGCCTTCGTTGTCGGGCTCTCCGGCCCGATTATAGACGGCATAGAGTGCCGGGAGCCCGAGCTTTCGCAACGCCGTCGATGCCGCCCGCGCCGGGCCTTGATGCCAGCCGACGACGATGACCGGCGTGCCACGCGAATGCAGACGGTGAAGCGGCTCGGCGTTGGCGACTCTGACAAGGCCGACCAGCATGTCGAGCGGGCTTTCCTGCGTCATCTGGTACAGCACGCGATTGCGATAATAGGTGCAGGCAATCTCGCGGCGGATGCGTCTGAGTCGGCTCGGTTCGAGCGGCCCGATGAGCTCGATCAGATCCTCGCTGAGCTCCGGCCTCCAGCGCAACAGACCCGACCCGGCAAGCATGCCGGCGATCATGCCCATCTGCAGTCCGGCGCGCGGCCAGCGCAGCGCCACCTGCACCGCCGCTCGTATGAGCTGACGTTTGAGAGCTCGCCTCACGCCTCACCCAGTGCGTCACGTCGCAATTTGCCGGCGGCGTCGCGCGGCAATGACTCGCGAAACTCGATGATGCGCGGCACCATGTGCGCCGGCAGCGAGCGTGAACACATTTCGATGAGCGCCTCGGGACTGATCGGATGCCGAGCGACTACGAGCGCCTGCAACGGCTGCTGCCCGACTCCCGGAATGGCGCGGACTGCCGCATCGACGACGTCCGGATGACTTCGCAGCACCTGTTCGATCTCCGCTGGATCCACCTTTCGGCCGGCGCGTGCGATCAGCAGCTTCCGGCGCCCGGCGAACTGCAGCAGACCGCCCCGGTAGCGTGCCAGATCGCCGGTGAAAAACTCTCGACCGACGATGCGACTGCCGCCGTCTTGTTCGCCGAGATAGCCGAGCGCGACGGCCGCGGAGCGCACGACGATCTCACCTGTCTCGCCCTCACCCGGCGCCGTTCCGGCGTCCGTGCGCAGCGAGACCTCGACGCCGGGGTATGTTTCGCCCAACGCCATGGTTTCGTCGACGTAGCCGGCGGAGCGATTCAACAACGCCGGCCCGCACTCGCTGGCGCCGTAGCTCTGCCACAGCTCGACGCCGAACTTGTCGACGAATGCGGCATGGCCGGCGCGCGTCAGGATGTCGCCGACCGAAACGCAGACGCGGACGGGCGCAAGCGGTCTGGAGCGCTCCGCGAATCGATGCATCCAATCGAAGAACAGCGGCGGAGCGGTGAACACACTAATCGCATTCGCCTCGATCTCGTCGATGATGCCGCGCGGGTGACGCGAGCCGGGAAAGACAATCTGTGCGCCCTGGGTGAGCGCCCCCAGCATCACGCTGTTGAATCCAAAGCTGTGCTCGAGCGGCACCAATGCCAGAACGCGATCGCTCTCGCCGATCTCGAGGCCGCCGACGAAGATGCGCACGCCGGCCTCGACGTGCGCGGCGTCACGCAGCACGATCTTGGGGCGCCCCGACGAACCGCTCGACAGCAAGGCCTGCGCGAAGCTTGTTCCGTGAGACGACGCGACAGCGCCGGCGCGGTGCACTTCATCGTCCGCGACTCGCCAGCGCGGCGCGAACGCCTTCTCGACGGTCTCCAAACTGTGATCCGGAAGTTCGGCGCTGACGGGCAACACCGCGCCGCCCTGCTGCATGAGCGCCAGGGCGTTGACCACCGTGCCGACGGTCGACCGACAGCGGAGTAGAACCCGGTCTTCGGCGGTTACGCCTGCCTGTTTCAGGAATTTGATGCGATCATGCGCCAGACTCGCAAGCTCGTCGTAGCGAACGAGCCTTTCCGCTGCGCGCAACGCGACGCGGGCGCCGCGCGCGGCAACGGCGTCGAGGTTAAGCATCGATCGGCGGAGTCGTGAGCTTGGCGGCGACGAGCTTGGCCAACGAACCGACGGTGCGCAGGTTCTCGGGGGTGACCTCGTGCTCTTCGAGCCGGCGTTCGATGCGCGTCTCGAGCGCCAACAGCAGCTCCAGCACCGCGACCGAATCGAGCGCCAGGCCGCCTTCCAGCAACGCCGTGGTCGCGTCGAGTTGCATGCTCTCCGGAAGTTGCTGCGATCGCCTGAGGACGTCGGCGACCACATCGACGATCTCACCATCCTTGCTTGCGTCCCCGGCGGTCACGACAAACTCTCCTCCTTGCGCTCGCACGTCATAGTCCGCCGCTCGGCCCGAAGGCCCGCGGTCGCGGCCGGTGAGATTGAGCAGGACGACGGCGGCCGGGTCGATCTGACCCGCTCGCGCCGACCGGCGGGCGGCAGCGATGGTCATCGCCGAAGCGAAGCAGATTTCGAGTCCCTCGGTTTCTTTCACCAGCTCGCGAGCCGCGCGAATGGCGTCGGCATCGACCGACACCATACTTCCGCCGCTGGCGATCACGATGCGTTGCACGTGCGGATAGGTACGCGACGGATCGCCGCGATGCGTCGCCTTGGCGATGCCTTGCGGGAAGGCGACCACGTCGTCGCGATGAAAGGTCTCGGCGCCGCGGGCGAAGGACTTTACCATCGGACTGCAAGACTCTTCCTGAACGCAGATGAGGCGCGGCAACGTGCGTTTCAGGTTCATCGCGCGGAGCTCGAGCGCCGCCCGTTGCGCAGCATAGACGCCGATACCGCTACTGACGCTTTGAACATAAACGTCGATCTCATGCGGTATCTGCAGCGCCGCCTCGAGGTATACGGTCTTCAGCGCTTCGCGCTTGGCGAAGAAGAAAAAGCCGATGTCGCGCGCATACCCCGAGGTCCGCGCGAACCATACCGCCGCCTCGCCCGCCTGCACGAAGGAACCGCCGACCAGACGATACACCGAGACGTTCGGCGCATCGGCGTAACCGACACGCGAAACAAAGTCGTCGCCGACGAAGATATGCAGATGCATCTCGGGAAAGCGGGCGATGATGCGCGCCATGGCGGTACACGAGTTGCCGGTCGAAGACGTGACGAAACTGTCGATCCCGAGCTCGCACAGCGCCGCGATGACCACGGTCCCCTGCCGATCCTTCGTGCTGCCGCTCGGATTGTCGCCCTCCACCTTCACCCACAGATTCCGCAGGCCGATCGCCTTGCCGAGCTCGCGAGCGTGCAGGCACCGCGTGTTGCCCTCACCACCGTCCAGCATCGACTCCGCCGAGCGGATGGGCAGAAGATCGCGGAAGCGCTCCATCGTCGAGCCGCTGTCGCGGATGCGGGCCTTGTCCAGATCGTATTCGACGTCGACGAACCCGCCGCAGCTGTCGCATGCCGGAGCTAAGCGCCATTCCTGAACGCGACCACAGCCCACACACACCAGGTTCATGCGCTCACCTCCAACGTGCCAACCGCCGTCGAGTGATCGTCGCGCACGCGGGCCACAGTCGTATTTCCAAAGGGCACGATGACTGTCTGGCGCGGCTTCCCGGCGAGCCTGGTGGCGAGCGCCATCGCCTCATCGAGATCGGCCGCCTTGTGAAATCCCAATGCCGCAGCTTCTTCCGGAGCCAGCTTCGAGATCATGATTACATGCGCGTGATCCGTGACTTGCTGCAGAAACAGCGCATTGTGCGGGTGCCGCAACTCGCCGCCGGCGATGCGGCGCGCAAGGTCGTGGCGATCGCTCTCCGTGCACAACTGCCGTAGCCACGGGGCCATACCCTCGGCGCACTCGGCCGCCAGGATGATCGCGCCGCCGCGACGAACCGATTTGTAGTTGTTGATCACGGCCTTGAGCATTTGCACGGCGTTGACGTCGCAGTGCGCACCGCCGCAGCTCAAGAACATCCAGTCGGCCGGCTGCTCGAGCACCAGGCAATCGCGCCGGCTGACCTCGTCGACGGCAACCGCATGGCTGGCTTCGAAATCACCGCCGTGGACGGCGACGATCTCATTGTGCGGATCCAGCACGGTGTTCAGAGTGAAGTCGGGCGGCGCCAGGTGCGCGGCCTCGAGCATGTCGAGATGAATCGGATTCGTCGCCAGGTTGCCGTTGCGCGCTTCCGGTTCGAGCTCGACCCTCGGCGTCATCCGCGTCACCATGCGGTGGTTGAACACGATCGTGTCGAAGCCGGCGACGCCCGGGAGAATCGCCTTACGGCCACCGGTGAAGCCCGCAAAGTAGTGATGCGTGACCCGGCCGGTGGCGATCTTCAGATCGGCGTCGAGGTAGTCTCGGCTGAGAGCGACGCGGTTGCCGCGTGATGTCGTTCCGACGAATTCGAGATTGTCGCGGCAATTGTGTCCGACGAATCGCAAACGCCCGGCACAATCGGCGCCGGCCAGGAGCGGGGCATCTTCGGGCCGCCAGTTGTCGTGCGTTCCGGTGGCGGCATAGACGAGGATGTTTTCGTCTGCGATGCCGGCGGCGTTCAGAGTGCGAACGATCTCGGGAAGGAACACCTGGCTCCCCGTGCGTCTGGTTCGGCAGGCAATCAGAATGATGGCCGAGCGCCGGCCTCGCGCCAATTGCGCGAGTGGCGGACTGTCGATCGGTTGCTCGAGGGCGGCGCGGACGAGACTGCTTTGCGAGGCAGCCGAGGCCGCAAGCGGAGGGCGGAGCGTCCGCACCTCGCCAGGCGCTTCGAACTCCATGATGCGCGAACCATAGGTGAGCTGTACCGGCATGGCTGACCCGGGATTGTTTCGAAGCCTGGCGAACGAGTCAATCGGTATCGCACGACGAATCGTTGCACCCGGAGGCGCTGCGATCCAAGTTGCCTACCGCCTCGCGGTGGCGGTAGAAGAGCGGCTCGAAGCGGAGGAATCGTGCGCAATGGCCTGAAAGTCCTTGACGCGGACACACATCAGATGGAACCCACACGCATGTGGGACGACTATCTGGCCGCCGAGTACCGTGAGAGTGCGCCGCGCGTGGCCGAGGTGAACGGCATGCGCCTGGTGACGGTCGAGGGTGAGCCGCTGGTGCGACAACGGGAGTATCCGTTTCCCGAGCCGCACGTGCCGCACCGTGCCACCGGCATCCTTACTCGCGTGCGCATCGCCCGCTTCGGCGCCCAGGCGCGCATCGCCGACATGGACGCTCACGGCGTCGATGTTCAAATCATCTTTCCCACGGTTTGCGGCCAGATGCTCGGTCGCGAGTTTCGCGACACCGGACTGTTGGCAGCATGCTGTCGCGCCTACAACGAATGGAGCCGCGAATACACCAGCGTCGCCCCGACTCGTTTGCGCTGGGTCGCGACCTTGCCGCTGCAAGACGTGTCGCTGGCGATCGCCGAGGCGCACCGCGCCGCGGGCGATCAGGCGGTTGCGTTCTATGTCCGGCCGAGCCCGGTCCTTGGGCGCAATCTTTATCACCCTGACTACGACCGGCTGTGGAGCGAGATCGAAGCGCTCGGCCTCCCGGTTTGCCTGCACGACGCCAGCTCGCCGCGGCTGCCGTCGTACGGGGAGCGCATGGAAACGCACACCAGTGGGCACATGCTTTCGCACCCGTTCGAGGCGATGGCGGCGATGATGTCGCTGATCTGGTACGGCGTCGTCGAACGTCACCCCAAGCTGCGCTTCATCCACGTCGAGGCCGATGCCGGCTGGCTGCCGTACTGGCTGCAGCGGATGGAGCAGCACTACGACTTTTCGGGTCGCGCCGAGCACGCCGAGTTGCGCATGTCGCCGACGAATTATTTCCGCCGCAACTTCTATGTCGCCTGCCGCGGCGACGAGACCACCTTGCCGAGCGTCGTCGACCTGGTCGGCGATGACCGCCTGCTGTTTCACACCGACTACCCGCATTCCGATGCTACCTGGCCGGGCGGCCTCGAGGCGCTGGAGTCGCAACCGATTTCGGCAGAGAGCAAGCGGCGGATTTTCTGGGACAACGGCGCCGGCGCGTTTGCTCTCTAGCGCGGCGCGCTGAGCTCCGGTCGGACTGAAGCCCTGGCGGAATTGGCATTGCACGCGCAAAAGAGCGTGCAATCCTTGGATTGTGAGACCTGGCGCACCTGCCGCGATCGCGACGTTGCCGAAACTGCCGGGCCCTTTTCACGGGGCGCGGATTCTGTTTGTCACTCTCCTACTGTCACTACTTTGCGGCTGCGCCAGTTTGCGCGGCGAGGTCGATACGTACCTGGCCGGCGAACCGCCGTTCCCGGGAATTCTCGGTTCGCGCGATCCCAGCGCGCTCACGGAGGCGCAGATCGACCGGCGGGTCACCTTTCTCAGCGAGCGTCTCGACGAAACCAAGCTGCACGCCAACCTCTGGCAATACGGCTGGCTCACCATCAACGTCGGAGGCGCCGCCTGGTCGAGCTATCAGGCCAGCCAGGATCACCGTAACGGCCAGATCAAGCATGCAATTCAGGGCGGCAAGAGCACGATCGGCATCATCTATCTGCTGACGGATCCGATGCCGGGACGGCAAGGCGCCGACCCGATTCGCGCCCTGCCGTCGAACACGCGCGAGGAGAAACTCGCTCAGCTCGAGGAAGCCGAGCGTCTCTTCCGCAAGACGGTCCGCCGCGCCCGGCAGCGCAAGCTGTGGCTCACGCACATCGGAAACTTCGGCTTGCACGCGATCGCCTCCTCGATCCTGCTGGGCATCGGTGAGGAGAAGGAGGCCTGGATGTCGTTTCTGATCGACTCGTCGGTCGGCGAGCTCCAGATCTGGTCGCGGCCCTGGGAGCCGGAGGGTGACTGGGAAGAGTATGAGCATCTGGTCGCCACCGATCTGCCCCCGGAGCCGCCAACGCGCTGGGGAGTCGGGCCGTCGGGGCGCGGACTCTCCCTGCTGGTGTCCTTCTGAGGCGCCGCCTCCCGCGACTGTCGAAATCGCCGCCGCCGGCCCGTCATGGTGATGACGGGATCAGAACGCCCGCCCACGAACCGATGAGGAGACTTCGATATGCAATGCATCCTTTTGCTCTATTCGAGAGAGGGCGGCTGGGCCGAGTTGACTCCTGCCGAGCAGCAACAAGCAATCGCCGAGTACGGCGCCTACTCCGAGGCGCTGAAGAAAGCCGGTGTGCTCCTCGCTGCAAACCGACTCCAACCCACCTCCGCCGCCGCGACGGTGCGCGTCGAGAAGGGCAAGTCGCAGGTCCTCGACGGTCCGTACGCCGAATCCAAAGAACAGATGGGCGGCTACTACCTCATCGATGTGCCCGACCTCGACGCGGCGATCGCCTGGGCCGCCCGCTGCCCGACCGCAAGTCACGGGGTCGTCGAGGTGCGCCCGGTGTGGACCGCGCCCGGTGGAGTGTCGGACGCCCGCGGCTGACCCGGACTATTCATGAATCTCGCGGGGCGCCCTCGATACGGAGCCCAAAGAACGGGCTCCTACTCGGGCCGAACGGTTTATTGCTTTCGAAGACAAACTACATCCCGTTCGCGTCGAGTAGCCGTCGTGTTCTTCGACGGCGTATCGAGACGCCCGCCCGCTTGGCAGCGACGTTTGTGAACAATCCGGGCTATTGCGTTCCGCAACGCCACAGCAATTGACACGGCCCGCCTTTCGTCTTGAAGTGGGACCGATGGCGGAACGGATCGAAGCGCTCGATTACCACGAGCTCAGCAAACACTCCGCCGTCAGCGTCCGCACCGATCAGCACTACCTCGATTGGGACAATCAGCCGCTGCCCTTCAAGATCTATCGCGGCCTCGAGGCGATTTCGCTGCCGCGTGACTTCTCTCGACACGAGGTGAGCGATCGCTCGAAGCTCGACCTTCTCAACCTGGCGCGCCTGCTCCACTTTGCCGCCGGCATCGTGAGGAAGAAGACTCTCGCCGACGGTAGCGAGTATTTCTTCCGCGCCGCCGCGTGCACCGGCGCGCTCTATCACATCGATCTCTACGTCGCGTGCGCCGAGCTCGCCGATCTCGAGGCCGGCGTGTACCACTTCGGCCCGCACGACTTCGCCCTGCGCCGCCTGCGCCACGGCGATCATCGCCGGCTCATCGTCGATGCGAGCGGTAGCGAAGCGGCCCTGGCGCGGGCTCCGGTCGTTCTGCTCTGCACGTCGACCTTCTGGCGCAACTCCTGGAAGTATCAGTCGCGCACCTACCGCCATTGCTTCTGGGACGGCGGCACGTTGCTCGCCAATCTCCTGGAGATGACGGAGGCATCGAAGATCACCGCGAAAGTCGTCGTCGGCTTCGCCGATACCGCGGTCAATGAGCTGCTCGGCCTGGACACGATGCGCGAGGTCGCGCTTGCGTGCGTCGCGTTGGGCGATACCGATGTCACGGCGCCGCCGGCGCCGCCGTTGACCGCGCTCGCCTACGAAACGATGCCGCTGTCGCGGCATGAGATCGACTACCCCGCGATCCGCGCCGCCCATGCCGGCTCGAGCTTCGAGACAGCGGACGAAGCCCGGCGGTTCCGCGAGCAGGTTTTCACGCGTGAGCTACCGGTCGCGAACGGAACGTTGACGCCGCTGGCGCAGCTGCCTGATCCGCCCCCTCTGCCGATCGAGGCG
>Ga0068862_100004608_pt1 | contig 11618 bp, 10 predicted proteins | sample KBSSwiS52_FD_66598 | JGI IMG/M metagenome (GOLD analysis project Ga0068862, IMG submission 66598) | Switchgrass rhizosphere microbial communities from Kellogg Biological Station, Michigan, USA - KBS Switchgrass S5-2 | ecosystem: Host-associated > Plants > Roots > Rhizosphere > Soil ... | reverse complement strand
CCACCGCGATTGCGACATCGAGGTCGTCGGGATAAGCGTCGCGCGGGACATCGGGTGTCTCATCGGCGGGTGACAGAAGGAGCTTGCCCGCCTCGGGCTTGAAATAGAACATCTCATCGGTGTCGATGACCGCTGGCCAGTCGTTGACATCGACACCTGGGGGAACGTCCACGAGCAACGCGGTTCGACGCAGAGGCTGCAATCCGAGTCTCGCGACACCGCAACGTTCGGCGACAATATCGGCCCAAGCACCCGCCGCGTTGACCAATACCGGCGCGCTCACCGCCTTGCCATCACTCAGCTCAATGGACCAGATACCGTTTCGCCGCTGCGGTTCGGTAACCCAACTCGAAGTGATCAGCACGGCACCGGCCGCTCGTCCACCCCGCAGGAACCCCTGATGTAGGGCATCGACTTCGATATCGGTGGCGTCTGAATCCAACGCCGCGGCGGCCACATAACCTTCGCGAAGCAGGGAGACACGTTGCGTGGCGAATTGCTTGTCGAGCATGACGACGTGACCACCCGAATCACGAATGCTGGTCACCATGTGATCCAGGTGCTCGAGTTGATCCGAGCGGGCGATATAAAGACACCCGCGGTCTCGAAGCAGCGGATGCTCGGTGAATCCAGCCGGTGGATGATCGAAGAAGGGGCGGCTCGCTCGTGTGAGCGCCCGGATCTCGCGGCCGCCGTAGCTCGGCGCGAACAAGGCAGCCGAGCGTGAAGTGGCGTGGAATCCAGGCCGGTCCTCGCCCTCGAGTACGCAGACGCGGGCAGTGGACGCGAGCTCGTATGCGATCGATGCGCCCACCATCCCCGCGCCGACCACAATAAAGTCGTACATCATTGACAGGGATAGTGCCTTAGAAATCCTGTCTATATCAAGAGAAAAATTCTCCCAAAAGGCCTTGTTTTCCATGAAGCGCTGGAATTGGACGCTGTCGATCGGATCCGCCCTGCTGTACACGCTCGCCTTCAATCTCATCTTCTTTATCCAGGAGCTGTTCCTGGTGGTGCCAAAAGCGTTCACGCCGGATCTGCGGCCTACGCTCTTTCATAACAATCACACCTGGGAGGGGGACAGCCCGCTGGTCGGGTTGCTGCAGGGGACGGGGGCGCTGGCGACATTTCTCACCGCCACTGTCTGCGTGGTTCTTTTGAGAAACGGGTGGGGGCGATCCTCCACGAGTCGGTTGTTTCTCATCTGGATGGCTTACAACGGGTATTTCTCGTCGTTGCCCCAGGTGGTGATTGGGGCGTTTGTGCCGGCCAATGATGTTGGAATGGCCATGCAGTACTTCGGGTTCACCCCGGCGTTGAAAACTGCGGCTGCCGCTGTTGCGTCGATTGCGATGCTCCTGCTGGGTGTTGGTCTGACACGGCCGTTGCTGAGTGTTGCGGACGATGCCGGTGAGATCGGCACTGCTGCGGCGCGCACGGGTTTTGTTTTTCGGGTTGCGACATTGCCGGCTGTGGCGGCGATTGCGTTGATTATTCCGTTTCGCGTGCCGCGGAATTGGATCGAGGTGGTGATGGTGCCGGTGGTGGTCACCTTCATCGGGATTCTGTGGATGCAGGCCGGCGCTTGGCTGCTGCGCGATGTGGAGGCGCGAGGGGATTCCCGCAATATGTCAGTAGGCCGTTTGGCCGCCGCTGCGGTGGCGCTGCTGTTGCTGTTTCAGCTCGTGCTTCGGCCCGGCATTCGGTTTTATTGAGCGGGTATCAAGAATCCAGGACGGGGGTCGATATAGGCTGCGACGAATCGCTCGTAGGGGATTTCCTGGTGGATATTGGCTCGCTGCTCAGTGCGTTGAATAAGGATATGCAGGCTAACGCGCTGTTTCCCAATGGGTTGGGCGGGCCAGCCCGGGGTGTTACGCCTCTTGGTGGCGGCGGGACGGTAGCCACAGCGGCCGCAGCCGCTTTGGCCGAGGCTGCCGCCGCAGCCAATCAAGGGTCCCCCACGGCGCAAGCCGCGGCAGCCGCAAATGCAGCGGCGCTGGCGGCAGCAGCCGGCAGTGGAGCCCCCGGCTCTGCCGCGAATGCAGCAGCACTCGCCGCAGCGCGAGCATCCGCAGCGAACGCCGCCGCGCTCAACCCCAATTCACCCGGTGACTCACGAGGGGGGAGTCTCCCTTCGGCTATTCGTATGGCTGGTCCTGCCGTCGGTGGGACAAGTGGCAAGGAAAGTGGGGGCGGCACCGCGGTAATGGGTGGTGGCGCCGGCCGACCAGGCAGCCTCACCCCCGGAGGCGCGACCAACCCAGCAGCAGCGGAAGCGCTGGCCGACGTCTACCACAGCTCAGGCGGCACCCACCCCACCCCCAGCCTCCTGGCCCAAAGCGGCGTCAAAGCCTACACCCAACTCCTGAGCACCCTCTCCCAAGCCGGCCACTCCGAAAAGTCCGCCGAAGCGCTGACCAATACCCTGTTGTTGACCTCAGCCACCCTGAAATCCGCCTACCAACAGGCGTTGAACCAACTCCCGGCCCTGCTGCAATCCAAGGACTGGCGCTTCTCCATATCCAACGGCGCACTCGTCTTCGCCGCCGGCAAGGACGAGCTGTCCTCCCAGGATCTGACGCTCCTGCGCGCAGCCTTCAGCGAATCCGATGTTAAGCCCTTCGCCCACGAAGTCGCCAACGCAATCACCACAATGGAAGCCAGGCGCTCAACCGGCGCCGACATGAACTCCCTCGCCTGGGGCCGCTTCCGCGCCGATGACAACAACTTCGAGCAGATCGTCGATCTGCGCTCCTACCTGACCTCAACCGCCCCCGGCAGCAAGTACAGCACCAACATCGCCGCCGACAGTCAGGCGATCCCCCTGACGCTGGGCGGCATGTATCTCGGCGATCTGGTCACCGCACGGTCTGATTTCTTCAGGCCCGATATCCCAGCACGCAGCGACGCGCTGCACCGGGCGGTGGAGGCAGCAGCCAGCGTCGAAGCCGGCCTGATTCTCCACGGCCGCTGTACCTGCGGTGAAGTCACTTTCACACTGGAGAACACGTTCGACTACGCCTACTACTGTCATTGCTCGCGCTGCCGCATGCGCACCGGATCCGCATTTGCCGCTATCGGCGGCGCCAGCATCGACAAGCTGCAAATAACCACCGGCAACAAACACCTCCTGATTGAGGGTGAGTGCTCCGATGGATATGGAGCGCGCTGCAGCCGATGCTACGCATTCCTATTTGCTGCCGTGCGCTCGAGGCAGTATGTGCACGTCAGTCTGGGAGTACTGGCCGGGACCCCGAGCCGTTTGCCCGACCACCACATCTACGTCGCCTCCAAAGCGCCGTGGTACGAGATCACCGACGGCCTGCCGCAGTACGACGAACTGCCCCTACCGCTAACCCGGCGCTAGTTCTTTCTTATAATTGGCAGGGTCAAACCCAACCAACAGCCGTTTGCCCTTTTCCAGGACCGGGCGCTTGATCATCGAGGGTTGCGCCACCATCAGCGCAATGGCCTTGCTCTCATTCAAGCCGGTCTTCTGCTCATCCGGAAGCTTGCGAAACGTGGTCCCGGCACGGTTGAGCAGCACTTCCCACCCCACCTGACCGCTCCAACGCTTCAGTACATCCGCCTCGATTCCCGCGGTCTTGTAGTCATGAAACTCGTACTTCACGCCCTCGCTGTCGAGCCACGTGCGTGCCTTTTTCATGGTGTCGCAGTTCTTGATGCCATACACGGTAATCATGGCGACAGTATAACTCACGAAGACAGGATCGATCCGCGGTGCACCCCGCGCGACCCACGGTTGCTGACCCCCAGGACGATCGACTGTTTGTCTTGGCGCAAACTGGTGTCAGAACGTCAAGTCAGCATCACAGCCGCCCGGGACGGATAGTCCACCGGCGGATCGACCCTCGCCCCTGGTGAGACGAACGTCCCGGCGGGATTCCGTTAGCTCTGAGGACTCCTGCAAAAACCAGCCGCCGCCCTGTCCAGTTGACCCCTCGCCATTCGTCGTCGGGCTAGGACCCTACGGCGGAACATTCAATTGCACTACTCAGCAGCGCAGATCCAAGAGCACCCGGCACTTCCCTATCGGCGCAACTATCCCCGCATCAAGCGCCCCTACCTGGTGTTCGTACGGGCAGGCAACGACTCCTGGCACCAGCGCCTGCTGCGTGAGAGTCCGGACCGCAACTGGGATTGCTGCGTCAACTGGTATGTCGAGCCGCGCGATGAAAGCGAGGCCGACTTCTACCTTACGGCTCCCCAGACGATCAACAAGCTGCAGGGATTCCTGGAATTCCGTAAGCAGTTCGGCGAGCACTGGCCGTACCGGTACGTGCTGCTGCTGGATGACGATCTATATCTCGAGCCCGGCGACCTGAACCACTTCTTCCACGTCTGTGACTACTACCAGACCTACCTGTCACAACCGTCGCAGCGCTGGTTCACTCACACGACACTGAACTCGCTGGTTCGCAACCCCGCCACCCTCCTGCGCCGAGTGAGTTTTGTCGAAGGCATGGCCCCCTGCTTTTCGGCAGCGGCGCTGGCCGAGTTGATTCACACGTTTGATTGGACCAAAAGCATCTGGGGGACCGATTGGGCCTGGGCGAGCCTTCTTCAGGATCGGAACGCCGTGCACGTCGTCGATGCCGTAGCCCTCCATCACACACGCAGCGGCAACGGACGCAAGACCTTGTTCTACCAGAGGCTGCTTGCGATGGGTGTCGAGCCGGGCGATGAGCTGCGGAGCGTTCAGCGCCGCTTTCCGCGGTTCACGGGGCCCCGAACCTTCAGGACCGGCCACGTGTACCGGTCCCAGGTCCCGAAGTCCCTGGCGACCGGCGTCCTGGTGCTGTTTGAGCGTCTGAAGTTCATCGTCCGCCTGCGTAAGCAGTTCCTGCGTAACTGGCGCGTCCTGCGCGCGCGAACCGCGGACATGTTGCTAAAATGAGCGACTCGATTCCCCTGCCGCAGTGGCGACCTGAACAGACGATGGACCGGCTCACGCGTTGCTTTCTGGAGATACGTGCTGAGCTCGTGCGGTTCCTGACCCGCCGTAACGGCAAGGCCGCTGCCGAGGATGTTGTACAGGAAACCTGGTTGAAGCTGCACGAGCGCGGCGACACCGAATCGTGGAACGAGCCCCGCGCGGTCCTGTTCACCACTGCCGCAAATCTGGGAACCGACGTTCAGCGCCGCGAAGCGCGCGCGGAGAAGTTGTTCGTCCGGGACGGTGAAGTACCCGAAGCGCCGCACCCCGGCGCAGATCCGGAATCACAGGTCCAGACCGAAAGTGAGTTGAACAGCGTGGCCGCGGCCCTCGAGGAGCTGCCTGCCCAATGCCGGGAGGCCTTTCTGTTGAATCGGGTGGAGGGACTGACTCACAGCGAGATTGCACAGCGCCTGGGTGTATCTACCAAGACCGTGCAGCGGCACATTGAGCGGGCGCTGCGCCGCTGTGTGCAGGTGTTGGAATAATGGCGCCTGCCGAAAAAGTAACCGACTTGCGCCTCCAGCAGGCCGTACGGTCCTGGACCTTGCGCCAATCGGGCTCCTGGACTCAGGAGGATGAGGCGAAACTCGAAAGCTGGCTCGCTGCCGATCCCGACAACCGGGCAGCCTATGAAAAAGTGGGCCGCGCCTGGACGGTGAGCGGCCAGGCCGCCGGGAGAGTCGCCAGGGAGCTGCCGACCCGGAGGCCTTACGCACTGTGGATCGCCGCCGCCCTCGTAGCTGCCCTCGCCTATCCGCTGTGGACAACGGCGGAATTGTGGTGGCACGGCCCGCGAGCCGAGTGGTCCGCCGAGCGCGGGCAGACCCGGAAAATTCAACTGGCCGACGGCACCCGCATCGTGTTGGACGCCAATTCGGCCATCGAGAGTCGCATCGGCTTCCGGTCCCGGCACATTGTGCTGCTGCGGGGTGAAATGCTGCTCACGGTTGCGCACAATCCGACCTGGCCGCTCACGGTCGAGTTCGGGGCCGGACGCATTACCGACATTGGAACCGAGTTCGATGTTGAAAGTCTGGACGGCCGAGCCCGTGTGTCCGTGCTGGAGGGCCGGGTCAGTGTGGCAACGCCTCACGGCCAGCTGGTGCTCGCGGCCGGACAAGCCAGTGGCTATGACAACCAGGGAGCCCTGCTTCCGGTAAGCAACATTGATGGCGCCGTCACCATCTGGGAAACCGGCCAGCGGCATTTCAATGCGGACCGGCTGTCGGATGTACTCGAACGCATCACGCGCTATCACCCGGTGAGCTTCGTGTTCAAGGAACCGGAGCTGAAGGACCTGCGGGTGAGCGGCACTTTCAGAACCGACAATCTGCCCCTGTTTCTGCGCACACTGCGGGCCGCACTGCCCATCGAGACCGTCTGGCTGGATGCGCAGCGAGTCGAAATCAGCCGGCGCACCGGCATCGGCTCCCGAGAATCCTTCGCCTCCAATCCCTGAGCTGCGCAGTGAACCTATTCCGGCGTACAACGCTCCTCGTAGCGCTCGTGGTGCTGTTCAGCGGCTTTGCACAGGCGGCCGATGAACAGTCTCGTTTCAACATCGCGGCCGGTCCTCTGCAACCGGCGCTCGAGCGCCTCGCGGCGCAGTCGGGATTGCAACTCCTGTACGACCCGGCCCTGCTGGAAGGCCGCACGACCCACGGCGTGGTGGGCAGCATGACGCCCCGCAGAGCGCTCGCAGCGCTGCTGGCAGACAGCGAAATCACATTCAACTTCACGGCGAGCGATGCGGTCGCCCTGGTCCGGAAACCCAAACCGCCGCGGCTGTCTCCGAGCCTGGGTGACTATGAGCGACCGCGCACCATCACGATCTCAACCAACCGCACCATTGCCGACCTCTACAACGCACCCACCAGCGTGACGGCGACGAAGGTGGAAGAGTCGTTCTTGAACGTACCGTTGGCTTCGGAGTCGTTGACCGCAGGTGTATTGCGTGACCTGCAGGTGAACCGGCTGGAGGATGCGCTCCAGTATGTCAGCGGCGCGGAAGTGGCACCGAACGGCCAATCCGCTTTGGGCTTCCTGCTGCGCGGATTTCCGACATATCAGTACTACCTGGACGGCGTGCGTGTGTCACCGGACATGCACCATGACGCCTTTCGAGACTTCGCCGATGTTGAGCGCATCGATGTAGTGAAGGGACCGGCCTCGTTGCTCTACGGGCGGACCGAGCCGGGAGGCGCGATCAATGTGATCACGAAGCAGCCGGTCGCGGACCCCTTTCTGTCCGTGGAACAACAGGGCGGCAGCTTCGGGTATGCGCGCACCGAAATCGATGCCGGCGGGCCGCTCCCTGGAGATCACAACCTGCTGTATCGATTCAACGCGGCCTACGAGGACCAACACTCATTCCGCGACACCTCCGGCAATCACCGTGTGTTCCTGGCACCTGTTGTGACCTGGAACCTGTCGGAGAGCACCTCCGAGACGCTGTACGCGGAATATCTCAACAGCCACGATCCGCACGATTCCGGCCTGCCGGTCATCGGCAACCGCTTGCCGCCGGTTCCGATCGAGCGCTCGCTGGAAGCCGGCGGCGACATCCACACCACCGACTATCGTGTGGGCCTGAAGGGCTCCCATGTATTCGAGAATGGCTGGACACTCCGACATCATGTGGATGCCCGGTGGGTGAGCTCGCCGCAAACACTGCAGGCAGCGCTTTCCGATGATGGACTCGACGCGGCCGCTTGCACCCCGGCCAATTGTCCCGTGAACCGTGAGCTGGTATCCATGCCGCACTCCAGCGGCCATACCTACTTCCTGTCGGTAGATGCGCTACGCGACTTCTCCTGGTGGCGCTTCCATGACTCTCTGTTGGTCGGCACGGACCTGTTTGCATCGAACGCCCACACGCAGCTGCTTTTCAGGAACGACACCAGCCTGCAGACCGACCTATATCATCCGACCGCTGCCCAGACGATCAACTGGTCGCTGATCGGGGACCCCGACTCTCGCACAGAGAACTACACCGAAGAGCAATGGCTCGGCGCCTACTTCCAGAACCAGGTGCAATTCGGTGATTCCCTGCACCTGCTGTTCGGCGGCCGCTTTGACAAGGTTCACGAACGAATCGCGCTGGGCGGCTTCATAACCGCCTCGGGACTCCCCTATCCGCCGGGCACGATCCTCGATCAGGACTTCAGTGAGTCCAACAAGCTGCAGTCCATCCGCGGCCGCGCCGGCCTGCTGTGGCACCCCCTGCAACCGCTCAGTCTGTATATCAACATCTCGCAGAACTTCGGCGTCACGGCGGGCCTGTTCACAACCTCCGACAATCGTCAGCTGCTGCTGCCGGCGGAACAATCGCAGGAGTGGGAGACCGGCCTGAAGTGGGAATCGAGGCAGGGCGCGATGTCCGGGACCCTGGCCTGGTTCCATCTGCTGAAGGAGAATGTCGCCACTCCGGTCCTGTCTCCGGCGCTGGATAATTCGAGCGCCGGATTTCTGATGAATTCCGCGCGCAACCAGGGACTCGAGGCAGACTTCCGCGGCACCGTTGCACCGGGTCTGCAGGTGCTGGCGAGCTATGCGTTCACGCAATCCACGATCTACAACTACGTCGGGGAATGGATCCCGGGGCCACCCAAGAATGCGGAACTGGTCGGCGACCTCCATGATCACATGTTCGGCGTGCCCAGGCACGGCGGCAGTATCTGGGCCTCGTACCACGTCGACGGCGGCACGCTACACGGACTGAAACTCGGGCTCGGTGCCGTGGCGCGTGGTAACCGCGCCGGTGACAACATCAACGACTACGAGCTTCCCGCGTTTGTCAAAGTTGACGCACTGGCCGCCTACGGCTGGCGCGCGTGGGACACGAGCTTCGAAGTGCAATTCAACGTCGACAACCTGCTCGACAAACACTACTTCGAATCGCTGAGCGGGACCCGGACAGTCATGCCGGGGGTACCGCGCCGGTTTATCGCCAGCGTGCGCGCATCATTCTGACTGTGCTGTCTTCGCCGGCGCCGTGTCGAGATCAGCCTCGACACCCACAATCGTCGGCATGCCGTCGGCCTTCTGCAGCGCCTCGCGCGCGAAATCCCAATGAATGGCCGCCACACTGCTACCCAAAGCCCGGTCGAGCTGTTTCGCCAGCAGATCCAGGTTGGGTTCGACCGACTGGCCTTCACCGTCGACGGGGGGATGGGCTTCCATCAACAGGTCACCGTTCACATAGGTGACTTTGACCGGATCATTGATCAGCCACACCTTCGTCCCCACCGGCACCTTGGGAAACAAGGCCGCCACATCCTCCGGATACATGCGGATGCACCCGTGTGTAATGGCCATGCCGACCGCCATCGGATTGTTGGTGCCATGGATCTCGTAGGTTCCGTCCCCTACTCCGAGCCGCATCTTGTAGGCCCCAAGCGGATTGTCCGGCCCCGGCGGCACCACCTTGGGGATGGGATCGCCGTTGCGCGCATGCTCCTTGCGAATCGATTCGGGTGGATACCAGTTGGGATTTTTCTGCTTGGCGACAATAGACGTCTCGCCGAGCGGTGATTTCCAATCCATCTTGCCGATGCTCACCGGGTAGGTGATCACCAGGTGATGCTGGCCCTTCTTCGCCTTCGGGTAGTAGTACAAGCGGTGCTCGGGCAGATTGACCACGAGCCCCTCTCGCGGGCCGGGCGGAAGGATCCGGCGCCCGGGCAACAGGATGTCAGTGCCTTCACCCGGCAGCCACATATCGACGCCCGGATTGGCGCGAATGATTTCCTCATATCCCAGGCTGTAACGACGCGCGATATCGAGCAGCGTGTCGTTGTAGGTCGACTTGATCCGCTCGTCGGTTCCGACCACCGATGAGCCATCCGCAGGCAGCTCGTAAACCGCTCCCCACGCAGGAACCCACATGCACGCCAAACACACACTCAACCAGGTCTTCATACAATCTCAATAGTCCACGTCACCGGGGCATCGGCAATCAGCGAGGAGCGCACGCTGCAGTACTTGGTCACGGACAGCTCCACAGCCCGGGCCGCTTTCTCGGGGGTGATGCCCGTTCCCTGCAGAGTGAAATGCAGAACCGCAGCCGCCAGCCGGCGCGGGATTTCACTGACCCGGGTCGCCTCGACGCGCACTTTCAGTGCATCGAGCGGCGTGCGCTGCTTGCGCATGATCTCAACTACATCGGTCGCTGCACACGCCGCGATTGCGGCGAGCAGCATATCGAAGGGGCCCGGGCCGCTCCGGGCATCGGCGTCAATCCTGACCTGGGGGCCATCCGGCCGGCCGGCATCGAATTGGGAGCCTCCGGCCCACTCGACCTGGATAGGGGAAGCATGGGGAGTCGCTGTCATACTGGTCACTATGCTGAGATTTCTGATTCCTGTCATCTTTGTCCTGATCTGGTCGACCGGGTTCATCGTTGGAAAGGCGGTTGCACCGCACGCGGACCTGCAGCTCTACCTGCTGGTGCGATTCGCGCTCACCGCACTCTTGATGGGGGCGGCTGCCCTGGCCGTGGGTGCGGACTGGCCGCGCGGCAAAGGCTGGCTGACGCACCTGATGGCAGGAGTGCTCATGCAGGGCCTCTATCTTTGTGCCAGCTACTGGTCGATCAGCCACGGCATGCCCGCAGGGATCATGGCACTCCTGGGAGCCCTTCAGCCCCTGTTCACCGCCCTGTACCTGGTAGCCGCCACCCGCGCGCAACTGGGGACCGGCACCTGGGTTGGATTGTTGGTGGGGTTTGCGGGCGTCGGGTGCGTTCTGGCTCCCAAGCTCGCTTCGGCCGGTACTGGTTCGATCACGGCACTGAGCGCACTCAGTGCCTTGCTCAGTGTTATAGCGATCACCGCGGGAGCCTTGATCCAGAAGTGGCTGCCGCGGGTGGACCTGCGCAGCGCCGCCTGTGTCCAGAATGTTGGAGGGACACTGACAGCGGCGTTGGCTGTCGTGTTTGTAGGTACAATCAATTGGGATAACACCCCGATCCTGTGGGGCGCGCTGGTGTGGGCTGTTCTGGTGCCGTCTGTGATCGGAACCACATTACTGATGTGGATGATGCGGCACGGGGAAGCGACCAAGGTCACAGCGCTCCTGCTGCTCGCCCCCCCGTTGGCCGCCATCCAGGCGTACCTGCTGTTCCATGAAACCCTGTCCGCGGTGCAGTTCATCGGGTTTGCGCTCGCCCTGATCGGCGTCCTGCTCGCCAGAACGGCCCGCACCGGGACCAACCGCACAGGATTGACGTCCGCCAAGGGACAAAGTCCTTGAAAAAGCGTAGAAAGTCGGTGTCGGACACAACATCGGGAGGAGGTCTTCAGGAATGAATACGACAAATCCGTATGCTCCGCCGCAGGCCGCTGTACAGGACGTCACCGATCCGGGCGACCAGGTGCTCGCCGGCCGGGGCGGCCGCCTGGGTGCCGCCATCCTGGACGGCCTCATCCTGCTCGTCGTCGTCTATTTACCGCTGATCGTCGTCGTCAAATCGAGCGGACGCCCGCTGTTCGTGAACGCCCGATTCAACATCGTCGGCCTCAGCGAGCTCATGTTTCTGCTGCCGCTGGCGGGTCTGCTGGCCTTCGCCTGGATGAACTACCTGTACGTAGCGCGCAATGGCCAGAGCATTGGCAAGAAGATCGTCGGCATCAAACTCGTGCGCGCGGACGGC
>Ga0068862_100004599_pt1 | contig 11628 bp, 7 predicted proteins | sample KBSSwiS52_FD_66598 | JGI IMG/M metagenome (GOLD analysis project Ga0068862, IMG submission 66598) | Switchgrass rhizosphere microbial communities from Kellogg Biological Station, Michigan, USA - KBS Switchgrass S5-2 | ecosystem: Host-associated > Plants > Roots > Rhizosphere > Soil ... | reverse complement strand
ACGTTGAGGGTGAAGCGCCCGCCCAGCCAAGTGGATTTCACGCCCGCCTCGAAGTCGAGCGAGGTCTCGGGCCTGGTGATTACTGGCGTCGCGCCGATCACCGTCGCCCCCGAATAGACCGGCACCGCCACCGTGTTCACTGCGCCGGACTTCACGCCTCGCGCTGCCGAGCCGTAGATCAGCAAGTCGGGCGTGATCTTGAAGCTGGGATTGACCAGCCATGACCACGAGTTGTTGGTCTGCTTGTCCGCCAGGCTGAAATAGCCACCGAACAGGCTGCGCAGCAGGTTGGTCTGCTGCGTCAACTCTGCCCCGGTGAGGCCGGCGGCACCGTTGAACGAGGTGCCTGTGTTCGAACCTTCGCGCTTTTCGTGGGTGTAGCGTACCCCCGCCGTAAGATCGAACCACGGGGCGATGTGCAGTATCGCTTGCCCGAAGCCGGCAATGCTGCGGGTGTGGGCAATTCCCACTTGATCATACTCGAGGCCGTTCAGCACGTAGGGATTGATCGTGATCGGCACCCGGGCGGTGAACGAGGCCGGTAGCGTGGTGCCGTAGAACCCGGCCGCATCCTTGCCGAAGATGATGCGATCGTTCGATTCGCGGTCGTCTTTCAGCGCATAGGCGCCCACTTGCCAATCCAGCAGCGTGCCGGGATCGGACGCGAGGCGGATTTCCTGCGACCAGAACTTGTTGTCGTTGTCGTAGCCGAGGCTGTAAAGATACAGCCCATAGTTGCCCTGGCTATTGCGCGGGTAGAGCCGGAAACTGCGAAAGGCGGTGACCGAAGTGAGCGTCACGCCTCCCAGTTCCGCCGTCAGTTCGTTGGAAACACCGGTGGCATACGAATAGAGCCGGGACGGATTGGTGGAATCGCCTGTGTACGGATCGGTGTCGAGACCCGTCAGGCCATAGAGCTGGAACAGCTTGGTGGCGTATGTGCGATAGGGCGCGCCATTGTTGTATCGCGTGATCGGCGATGAGACGATGCCGCCATAATTGTTGAACTCAGCCGTCTCCGTATGGTCGACGATCAGCCGGTCCTTGATCGTGTCGCTGGGTGTCCACAGCAGCTGACCACGTATGCCCCAGCGGTTGACGTCCTGGAAGTCCACGGTGCTGCGGCGATTGTCGTTCAACAGCGGCGAGTTGTTCCTGTAGAAGCCGTCCTGCTTGTCACGCAAAAAGCTGACGCGATAGGCCAGTTTGTCCGTCACCAGAGTGCCGGTCGAATAGCCGCGCAAGGACAAGCTGTTGTAATTCCCGGCGCTGATATCGATGGCGCTCTCCGGCGTGAAGCTGGGCGCGGCGTTGCGAACGATGACGGCGCCTACAGTCGTGTTCTTGCCCAGCAGCGTACCCTGCGGGCCGCGCGCCACCTCGATACCGGCGAGGTCATAGAGAGGACCCCAGGCGAAGCCGACATATGTATAGAACACGTTGTCGACGATCAGGCCGACGCCGGACTCCGAACCGTCGCTGCCGCCGTTGATGCCCCCGACACCGCGTATCGACAGCGCAGACGTGCGCGGGTTGGAGGTGTAGGGATTGAAGTTGGGGATCTTCTGCGCGAAGTCCTGCAATCGGTCGAGCCGCTCTGTCTTCACCACGTCCGCGGAGATCGCGCTGATGGAGAGCGGCACGTCCTGCAGCTTCTCGTCGCGATGCCGCGCGGTGACGACGATGGGGCTGCCGCCGCCGTATTCGTCGGACGCCGCCGCCGCGTCGGCATCTGCATCGGCGGCTGGCAGAACGGCTTCGCTTGCACGCGCCGTGGATGCGGCGCCCGCTGCGATCATCAGGCTCGCTCCCACCACCAGTCCTTTGGCTGCGGCGGTGCCGTTCCATTGGGTTCGAAGCTGCGCTCGTCGTGTCATCTGTTTGCCCTCCTCGTGAATGTCAGACGGCGTGCATATTCATCCCTATCGAAACGGTATAGTTTAGATCTCGTTTGCGGGGCGGTAGTTTTCCTTGATACAGCAAGATATAAGCGATTGTGGGCGAGATCTGGGACCCGATCTCCCGCACGCTCTCTTGCTAAGTCCTATTTGCTAAGTATGGTATTGGCTCGAGGAGTCAGACCAGCATGAACAGCCCCACCGTCACCAGCCCCAGCTCCACCGCTGCCAACGAGAGCGAGTACCTCTGGTACATTCCCAACCAGACCGAGGCGGGGCACCGCGGCGACACGGAGGATCCGCAGCACGACAGGCTGCGCACCCTCGCGGGCCACGCGCTGGCGCTGGAGCGGCATGGCTGGCAGGGCGCGCTGCTCGGCACGAGCTGGGGCCGGCCCGACACCTTCACCGTTGCCACCGCGCTCACCGCACTCACCACCACGTTCGAGCCGCTGATCGCGATCCGCCCGGGATATTGGCAGCCCGCGCACTTCGCCTCCGCCGCCGCGACGCTCGACGACCTGAGCGGCGGGCGCGTGCGGATCAACATCGTCTCGGGCCAGGACAGCCTTGCCGCCTATGGCGATGCCGAGGCCGACCAGGCGCATCGCTATGGCCGCACGCACGAGTTCATGCGCCTCGTCCGCCGGCTCTGGACCGAGGAGGACGTCACCTTTTCAGGCGAGCATTTCAGCGTCACCAACTCCACCGTGCAGCCCCGCATCCAGCCGCGCGGCGATCGCCGACACCCGCGCCTCTACTTCGGTGGCGCCTCACCCGCTGCCGAGGAGACCGCCGCCACGCAAGCCGACGTCCAGCTGTTCTGGGGCGAGCCGCTGCAAGGTATCGAGGAGCGCATCGCCCGCCTGAAGGCGCTGAGCGCGAAGCTCGACCGTGACCTTCCCCCGCTCCAGTTCGGCCTGCGGATCACCACGTTCGTGCGGGACACTACCGAGCAGGCATGGGCCGCAGCCGAAGCGAAGGTGGCCGAGATGCAAAGCCGCCTGCCCATCGATCATCACCGCCGGACTCCCGCCGTGGGCCAGCAGCGTCTGCTCGACCTACAGGCGCGTGGCGATGTCCTGGACGACAACCTCTACACCGCGCCCGCTCGGGCCGGGGGCGGCGGCGCAGGCACGACATGGCTGGTCGGCTCGGCACAGGACATCGCCCAGGCCTTGCTGAAGTACCAGGCATTGGGCGTGACGCACTTCGTGCTGTCGGACACGCCGTATTTGTCAGAGATCGGCCGCCAGGGCGAACAGCTCCTGCCGCTGCTGCGCGGGGCGGCCGAAGGGAAGGCGCCGTCGAAACAGCGCGTGCCTGTCCGCCCCAGCCATGACGCTTCCCTGCGTCCTTTGCTCCCGACGTAGGGTGCGTGGACAATTCGAAAGGCCGTTAGTGCCCAAGGCACGGTCCTAAAGCTGCCGTCGCCCCTGACTTGATCCGAGGGCACGCTCTCGGTTCCCAAACCGCCGCCATTCTGCACTTGTTTCGGGTTCATCAGTCCGCTGAAGCCGGAGCCTTGATCCGTCACCCGACGGCGCCGCTTGCCCACTCAAAACACCGCGCTTCCGGCCATAGACCCTGAAACAAGTCCAGGGTGACGAGCCTCAGAACCGGCGAGCCTGACGCCCGACGATCACGATGCGCTGCACTGCCTTACGCCGCTTCGTCGAAGCTGGAGAAGTTGCGGCGGTACAGGTCAGCATAGAGGCCGCCGCGCGCGAGCAGTTCGGCGGGCGAGCCCTGTTCCAGAATCGCGCCGCCCCGCAGCACGACGATGCGGTCGGCCTCCTTCACCGTCGCCAGGCGGTGGGCGATGAGAATGCTGGTGCGCCCCTTCTGCAGCACGCGCAGCGCCTCCTGGATCTGTGCCTCGACGAAGCTGTCGATGCTCGCGGTCGCTTCGTCCAGGATCAGGATCTGCGGGTCCGCGACCAGCGCCCGGGCGAAGCTGAGCAGCTGGCGCTGGCCGATCGAGAGGTTCTGCCCGCGTTGATCGAGCGGGGTGTCGTAGCCGAGCGGCAACCGCATGATGAATTCGTGCGCCTGGACCGCCTTGGCCGCCACGATCACCGCCTCTCGGCTGGCGTCGGTGGTGGCATAGCGGATGTTCTCCAGCACGGTGCCGGTGAACAGGAACGGCTCCTGCAACACGATCGCGATGTTGCGGCCCAATGCCGCGAACGAAAGGTCGCGCACGTCATGGCCGCCGACCAGCACCTGACCCTCGCTCACATCGTAGAAGCGGCGCACCAGCGAGGCGACGCTGGTCTTGCCCGATCCTGTCGGCCCGACCAGCGCCACCACCTGCTGCGGCGCGATCTTCAGGTCGAAGTCGCGGATCACCGTCTGGCCGGAATGATAGCCGAACGTCACGCCGCGCAGCTCGACCGAGGGCACCAGCCGGCCGGGATCGATCGCGTCGGGCCTCTCCTGCAGCAGCACCGGCACGTCGAGCACCTCGAAGATGCGCTTACCGGCGGCGGTGGCGCGCTGGAGCAGCGTGTACTGCTGCGAAAGCGTGCGGATCGGGTCGAAGAAGCGCTGGACGTAGAAGATGAAGGCCACCATCACGCCCACGTCGATCCGCCCCGAGGTGGCCAGCAGGCCGCCACCCAGCACGACCACGACCATGGCAAAGCCGGTCAGCACGTCGACGATCGGCACCATCGTCTGGCTCGACCAGGAGCCGGCGACCTGCGCGCGAAAGTTGGCCTCGGCCTTATCGGTGAAGTCGCGCAGGTTCTCGACCTCGCGGCGCGAGCCCTGCACTACGCGAACCCCGGCGATGTTCTCGGCCAGCGCGCCATTGACCACCGAGGAGGCATCGCGAGCGCGGGCGAACGTCACGCGGGCGCGCGGCAACCACCGGGCGCGCACGAACAGCAGCGCAGGGACGACGCTCAACGTCAACAGCCCGAGCCGCCACTCCATGACGAACAGCACGACGACGATGCCGACCAGCAGCGCCAGGTCGCCCACCGCCGTGATCGAGGTCTCGAAGAAGTCCTGCAGCGCGTTCACGTCGCCCTGCAGGCGCGACATGATGCGTCCGATGTGGGTCTGGTCCATGAACGAGAGCGGCAGCTTTTGCAGGTGCGCGAACATGGCGCGCCGCATGTCGAAGATCACCCGCTGCGCAAGGCGCGCCGCGGTGATCTCGTTGAGATAGCTGCTGCCCGCATTGGCGGCGATCAGGCCGACGAAGATCAGCAGGACGCGGTCGAGCGACCAGCTGCCGGGCGTCCCGACGATGCTGTCCACCGCCTTGCTGATCAGCCAGGGAATGCTGACCTGCGTGGCGACGAATGCCAGCACCGCCAGCACGGCGACGACCAGCTTGCCACGGTAAGGCCGGACGAACTGGCCCAGCCGCCCGAACGTCCGCGGATCGACGGAAGCGAAGATCTCTTCGCCGCGCGCTTCGGTCAGGGCCATCAGGCGCGCTCCCTCTCGACGACGGGTGCTGTGTGATCGGCCTGGCTCTGCAGCCGGTACAGCGTCGCGTAGTAGCCCCCGGCGGCGAACAGTTGCGCATGGGTTCCGCGCTCGGCCACGCGGCCGGCGTCTAGCACCAGGATCTCGTCGGCGTGCATCAACGAACCGACGCGGTGCGAAATGATGATCGTCGCGCGGTGTTGGGTCGCCTCGCGCAAGGCGGCGCGCAGCCGATGCTCGGTGGCGGCGTCGACGGCCGAGGTCGCATCGTCGAACACCGCGACCACCGGGTCGGGGACGAGGCCGCGCGCGATCGCCACCCGCTGTCGCTGCCCGCCCGACAAGGCAGAGCCGCGCTCACCCACCAGAGTGCCATAGCCGGCGGGCAAGGCAATCACATGCTCGTGCATCTGCGCCAGCACGGCGGCGTTGTGCACCGACTGGTCCTCCGCCTCCGGATCGGCGTAGGCGATGTTGCACGAGACGCTGTCGTCGAACAGGAACACATCCTGCTGCACCAGGCCGACCGCGGCGCGCAGCGACTCCAGCGTGACCTGGCGCACGTCCTGCCCGTCGATCGTCACGCGCCCCTCTGTAACGTCATAGAAGCGCGGGATCAGCTGCGCGATCGTCGACTTTCCCGAGCCCGAGGGGCCGACGATGCCCAGCGTCTGCCCGTTCGCCACGGTGAAGCTGACCTGCTCGATCGCCCAGGGCGCGTCTTCGGCATAGCGGAACGAGACCTCCTCGAACCGCAGCACCCCGGCTGTAATCGCCAGCGCCGCCGCATCGGGAGCATCGCGGATCGCCGGCTCGAGGTCGAGCACCTCGAACACCCGCTTGCCCGAGGACACCGCCCGCGCCGAGGAGTTCATGATCATGCCGATCTGCCGGATCGGCAATTGCAGGATGGTCATGAACGCGAGGAACTGGGTCAGCTGGCCGACCGTGATGATCCCCGCGGCGATGCGATGCCCGCCCACCCACAGCACCAGGCCCATCGTCAGGTAATAGGCCGAGTTGATCACCGCCATCGATCCCGATCGCACCACGATCCGCTCGTTGGCCAGCGCCAGTGCCGCATTGCCGGCCGCGTCGAACTTCTCCATTTCGAAGCCCTGGGAGGAGAACGCCCGCACCACCCGCGCGCCTTGCAGGTTCTCCTCCATCACCCGGGTCAGCACCGAGAGCTTCTCCTGCAGCCGCGTCCAGGCGAGGCGAAGGCGCAGGCCCATGTTGGCGGCGCGCCAGGCGACGACGGGCACGAAGCTGAGGGTCAGCGCCGCCATTACCGGATCGACCCGGAACAGCAGCGCGCTGCCGACGCCGAGCAGCAGGACCAGGCTGATCAGTCGCTGCATGCCGTTCTCGATGAAGCCGCGCACGCCTTCCAGGTCGAGCATGCCACGGGTGATCAGATCGCCGGAGTGGACGCGGTCATGGTAGTCGAAGCCCAGGCGCTGCAGCTTTTCGAAGAAGGCGATTCGCAGATCGCGCCCAACGCTCTGGCCAATGAACTCGCTGGAATAGCCCGATGCCATCTGCAGCCCGCCCCGAAGCACCGAGGCGCCGAGCACCAGGACGGCAGTCAGCCCCAGCGCCCGCAGGGCCTCGCCGCTCATGCCCGCTCCGCGCGAAATCAGTGCATGGACCTGGTCTACGCCACGCCCAAGCAGGCCAGGAACCGCCAGATTGAACACGGTGGCGCCCAGGCTTGCGAGCGTGGCTAGGGCAAACCGTCCCCGGTAGGCCAAGGCCAGACGAACGACCCGCCATAGCAAGGCCGGCGCTTCGCGCACGTCGATGCCCAGGCTGCGTACAACCGCGGCAGTTCCCAGTTCCGGGATCGATGGAGCAGACACGCAGGACCTCACAACTGCAATGTCCCACCGGATAGATATACATTGCGGGGCTGGCAAGAGGACGAGGAAGACAGTTGAAAGCGAATTTTATCGAGCATCCCTTTTAACGTCGGGCTTTGGGAGCCAGTGCGGTCATGAGGGAGGGGTAACGATCAATCTTGACTCATCTGGTATGATATGGAAGTTCTTGGGCGACAGATCGAAGTGCCAGGAGATCGACAGGCCCATGACCCTTCCCGCCCGCCAACTTCGCCTAGGCGCCTTCTTGATGGCGTCAGGTCACCACGTCGCCGCCTGGAGGCATCCGGATGCGCAAGCCGACGCCGGGCTGAACATCGCCCATTACCGTGAACTGGCGCAGACCGCCGAGCGCGGTAAGTTCGACATGGTGTTCGTCGCCGACAGCCCGGGCGCGGGCCTGAAGGGGGAAGCCTCGACTTTCGCGCGCAGCTCGCAAGGCGCCAAGTTCGAGCCGGTCACGCTGTGGGCCGCGCTGTCACAAGTCACCAGCTATGTCGGTTTCGTCGCCACCGCCTCCACGACGTACGAGGATCCTTATACCCTGGCGCGCAAGTTCGCGTCGCTGGACTGGATCTCGGGCGGGCGCGCGGCGTGGAACGTGGTCACCACCGGCGCCGACGTCGCCGCCAACTTCGGCCTCGATCGCCACCCCGACCACAGCTTGCGATACGAGCGCGCGGAAGAGTTCCTCACGGTCGTCAAGGCGCTCTGGGACAGCTACGAGGACGACGCCTTCGTGCGCGATCGGACAAGCGGCATCTACGCCGATCCCGACAAGGCCCACTCCGTCGAGCATCGCGGCGCGCATTTTGACGTGCGTGGCCTGCTCAACGTCGGCCGGCCACCGCAGGGCTATCCCGTGATCGTCCAGGCCGGCGCGTCCGAAGCAGGCCGCGATCTCGCCGCACGCACGTCGGAGGTGATATTCACCGCCAACCTGACGCTGGAGGATGCCCAGGAGTTCTACGCCGACGTGAAGGGCCGCCTGCCTCGCTTCGGCCGCAATCCCGAACAACTGCTGATCATGCCGGGCATCTTTCCGGTGCTGGGCGGCACGGAGAAGGAGGCTCGCGACAATTACGAGCACCTGCAGTCGCTGGTGCACCCGGAGACCGCCTGGGGCATTCTCAAGCGGCATTACCAAGGCGCGGACCTGAGCGGATACTCGCTCGACGACATTGCGCCGCCGCTTCCCAGCGAGACCAACGGCAACAAGAGCCGCCTCAAGCTGGTGACCGACTACGTAGAGCGCGAGCGGCCGACGCTGCGCGAACTCTATCGCACGATGGCCACCGCCCGCGGCCATCGCGTGTTCGTCGGCACGCCCGAGCAGACCGCCGACGCCATCCAGCTATGGTTCGAAAACGGCGCGGCGGACGGCTTCAACATCATGCCACCGATCCTGCCGACCGGCCTCACCGACTTCGTCGATCAGGTCGTGCCGATCCTGCAGCGCCGCGGCCTGTTCCGCACCGAGTACGAAGGCGCGACGCTGCGCCAGAATCTCGGCCTGGAACGCCCCGGCAACGCCCACACCCTCGCCGCCCACACCCTCGCCGCGACGCCGGTTCGCGAGAACGCCGCCTGACCGATCCTACAAGTTTGATGAAGAGGAGCAGACCATGACCACCAGCGTGCTCGAACGGAAGAAGACCTCCGTCAATTCCGTCGACAATCTCAAATTCACGCAGACGACACCAGTGATCGGCGCCGAAGTGACCGGCATCGACTTGCGTGAGGAACTGGACGAGGCGACCGTCGCCAAGCTGCGCCGCGAGCTGCTGCGCTACAAGGTGCTGTTCTTCCGCGACCAGCCGATCACCGACGAGCAGCACATCCGCTTCTCCAGCTACTTCGGCGGCGTCACGCCCGCGCATCCCATCACCAACGGCCGCAGGGGCGGTCCGGTGCAGGTGATGGAGAACGTCAAGTCGCTGCAGCGCGACCGCAAGAGCGAGTTCGACGAAGCGCGCAAGAAGCACCTGCGCGCCTTCGGCCGCCCGCGCGAGAGCCGCGGCTGGCACACCGACATTACCTTTGTCGCCAATCCCAGCGACATCACCTTCCTGCGCATCCTGGAGGGTCCGGTCGCCGGCGGAGACACGCTGTTCGTCAACCTCGAGGCGCTCTACAACAGCCTCTCGCCAGCGTTTCGCGACGTGATCGAGAACCTCAAGGCCGTCCACGGCCGCGACGATGCCTTCCGCGGCTTCACCCCGCCACCGCGCGACGACGGCCGCCCTACCGGCGCCTATCTCTCGCGCCACCCGCTGGTGCGTGTGCATCCCGAAACCGGCCACAAGTCGCTGTTCCTCAGCCCCGGCTTCATCAAGTACATCGACGGCTTCAGCGACGGGGAAAGCGACGCGCTGCTGACGTACCTGCGCAACGAGCTGGCCGGACAGGCGCAGATCCAGGCGCGCTTCAACTGGAGCCCGAACTCCATCGTGGTGTGGGACAATCGCGCCACCAGCCACTGGGGCCCGGTCGACTGGGAGCACTTCGAGGAAGAGCGGATCGTCCGCCGCACCACTGTCGGCACCAGCGCTCCCGTCGGCCCCGACGGCTTCGTCTCCGAGCAGATCAGCGGCGACCTCTTCTACACATTGGACGATCAGTAACGCTCGCCTTCCCTCCACCGTCAGGTGAGCGGTGGAGGGAATCGTCCGGCACGCCCAAACCTTCCCGACCGGGAGCGAGAGCTGCATGTTGGTCCGTGTGCGTTTTGCGACCGACCAATTTCAACTACGGGTCGCAGTAGCGAAAGCATCTCCCTATTCTCTACCAATATGGTAGAAAGGAGACTGTGCAGTGCGCGAACTCAGGCGACAACGCCAGGTCTCGTAGCTCCTGATTGCGGGAGGCAGACGATGACGATCAGCAAGCAAATCTTCTTGAGGCGAGTTCCGGCCAAGCCCGTTCGAACGGGAGCGGCGCCATGACCAATTTCAGCGATATCCACCGCGCGGCGCGGCAGGCGCGACGCCAGATCGCCGAACTGTCGCCCGCCGACGCGCGGGCAAAGGTGGCGCAGGGCGCGCTGCTGATAGACGTGCGCGACGAGGAGGAGCTGCTGCGCAATCCTCCGCTCGGCGGCGCCTTGCATCTCAGCCGCGGCCGGCTGGAGTACCTGATAACCGACGCCGTCAGCAGTAAGCACGACCCGATCGTGCTGTATTGCGCAGGCGGAAATCGCGGGGCGCTGGCAGCACTGAGCTTGCAAAACCTGGGCTATACGCAAGTGTTCAACGTCAGCGGCGGTTTGCATGCGTGGCGCAACAGCACCGGCCAACGGTGGATCCCCTCTCGTTGGGAGGCCGGCGGCGCAGGTGGCTCTCTGGGCTTCGCCTGAACCCCTCTTTTCCTTCGATCCGGTGCCCACCGGAGCTCGGGTTGCGGCAGGAGAGCGCTTGCCATATAGCCCTTGCCGATGGTTCGTCGGCCTCAAGCTGGGCCAGGCAGGGTACTTTACTTTCGCATGCTTTCCCAACGCGGCCGGTACGCGCTGAAGGCGCTTCTCAACATCGCACGGGCGAAGGGCAAGACGCGTCAGGTCTCCGCGATTGCGGAGGAGGAAAAGATACCTCGCAAGTTCCTGGAAGCGATCATGTCCGATCTTCGCCGGGTGGGCCTGGTCAGCAGCACGCGCGGCAACATGGGCGGCTACCAGCTGGCACGTCCGGCCGACCTCATCACCTTTGGCGAAGTGGTGCGCATCACCGACGGTCCGCTCTCGATGCTGCCGTGCACCAGTCGCAACTTCTACCAGCGCTGCGAGGACTGCCCGGACGAGTTGCGCTGCCAGCTGCGCTCCCTGTTTGCCGAAGTGCGCGACGCGACGACGAAGATCCTCGACAATCGCACTCTTGCCGATGCGCTGCGCGACGAAGCCGCCGGCCGCGACACCGAATTGACGGGGGTCGGGGAATAGCGAGACGCCTTGGCGCCTCCCGCTTTTTCTCCCGCCTCGCCGCCACTCCACAGACTCGAAAATGGGAGCCTCTTGGCGGCCGCCGCCGAGATGGTTCGTCGGTTTGCATCTCTGTTCTCTCTTCGGGTGTTCCGCTCGGGGCGATCGCGGCCTGACTGCAACGGCATCATGCCGAACGTCCTCGGCGCAGCCTGTCCACTGCCGAGAGTTTCGCGGCCAGACCCAGCGCGCAGGTAGGTATTGAAAGCCTACGGCGGTCTGTCATTCCCTCGATACGACCTGGATACGCAACCTTCTGCCGTAAAATCCATTCCTTGCTTGACGAATCTAATTCATATCTATTCAGTAGACAATAGAACGCAGTAGGAGTGAAGCGTGGCCGGCAGGCTGATCCGAGGACGTGAGGTAGGGACGGTGATCTCGATCATTCTGGTCGTGCTCGCCTTTGTGCCGCTGCTGCTCCACATCGTGC
>Ga0068862_100004598_pt1 | contig 11629 bp, 8 predicted proteins | sample KBSSwiS52_FD_66598 | JGI IMG/M metagenome (GOLD analysis project Ga0068862, IMG submission 66598) | Switchgrass rhizosphere microbial communities from Kellogg Biological Station, Michigan, USA - KBS Switchgrass S5-2 | ecosystem: Host-associated > Plants > Roots > Rhizosphere > Soil ... | reverse complement strand
CCCGATGGCGGCCATTTTAGGCTGCCTCGACCGGAATCCTGCCCCGGAATCAATGGGAATTGGATTGTTTTGCCAGCGGTGCGTATCCATACTCATTCGATGCCGCAGAGGCAAGCATTCACACAGCTTCCAGGCTGATTCTTCAATCATTTGGCGGGCATTGATGGAGCCTTCTTCCACCTCCCCCGGCGGTGCCGGAACCGGTCGGCCTTGGGCCGCGCCGCACGATGCCGTGGCCCGGTCCGGCAGCGGCTCGGTCGACCATGCCGAGATCGCCAAGTTCGAGGCCATGGCCGATGCCTGGTGGGACCCGACCGGCAAGTTCAAGCCGCTGCACCGGTTGAACCCGGTCCGCATCCGTTTCATCCGCGACCGGCTGGCGGCGGCGCTTGGCCGCAACCCTGAAGAGCCCGAGCCGCTGCGGGGGCTGTCGATCCTGGACATCGGCTGCGGCGGCGGTCTGCTGGCCGAGCCTCTGGCCCGCCTGGGGGCCGAGGTGACCGGCGTCGATGCCGCCGAGCGCAACATCGCGATCGCCCGGCGTCACGCAGAATCGGTCGGCGTCAAAGTCACCTATCTCCCCTGCACCGCCGAGGACTTGGCTGCGCAAGATGCGAAGTTCGACGTCGTGCTCGCCATGGAGATCGTCGAGCATGTTGCCGACCTCGACGCCTTCTTCAAGGCGGCTGCCAGCCTGCTGAAGCCTGAAGGCACGATGTTCGTCGCGACCTTGAACCGCACGGTGAAGTCCTTCGCCTTCGCCATCGTCGGCGCGGAATATGTTCTGCGCTGGCTGCCGCGCGGGACCCACGACTGGCGCCGCTTCATGCGCCCGTCGGAGCTTGCACGGCACTTGCGCAGCCATGGGCTCGACATGAAGGAACTGGCCGGTGTCTCCTACGACCCGATTGCCGACAGTTTCTCGATCGGCCGCGACTGCGGCGTCAACTACATGTCCGTCGCCCGACATTCCGTTCATCGATAAGGCATTTCCGCCTTATTTCAGGCGCTTCCGCCCGAGTCGACGCGATGAAATGCGCGTGAGGCAATTGCACCCAGGAACCCGCGCAGTTATGTGTGGGTTAGGGTTTGCATTCCCGAGTCGCAGGAGATCGCCGTGAAGAGTCTGAACCGCCGCACCTTGATTGCTTCCCTGGCGCTGGCACCTGTCATCGCGAAAGCCGGCCCGGCCTTCGCCCTCACCGACCAGCAGGAGTTGGTCGATAAGGCCCGCATCACCTTCGACAAGCTGATCACCGCCCTCGAGTTCGGCGAGCTGCCGGGCTATGTGAAGAAGGCCAAGGCGATCATGATTTTCCCGGACATCTTCAAGGCCGGGTTGGTGATTGGTGGCCAGGGCGGCAGCGGCCTCCTGCTGGTGCGCGACGGTGCCAAGGGCTGGAGCCAGCCGGCGTTCTACACGCTGGCGGAAGGCAGCCTCGGTCTGCAGATCGGCGGTCAATCCTCGGAGACCGTCTTCACCATCATGAGCCAGAAGGCGCTCGACGCCATCCTGGACAACCAGATGAAATTCGGCGGCGACATGTCGGTGGCCGCGGGGCCGAACGGCAAAGGAATTGGTTCGGACACGACGACCAATTTCTCGTCCGACGTCTATTCCTTCTCCAAGACCGCGGGCGCCTTCGCCGGCATCTCGTTCAACGGCGCCGGCATCCTGAAGGACGACGACGACAACCACGCCTATTACGGCCCGAATGCGACGCCCTATGGCATCGTCGTAGAGCGCAAGTTCAACAATCCGAATACCCAGAGCCTGTTGAACAGCCTGGCCCCCTACTGATCTGACAAAGCACTGAACCTGTCCGATTCCGCGTGACAGCCGGAGGGTCCGGCTGGAATATCCCCTTGCTCGGAAGGGCAAGGGGCAGAGGTCGGAATCGGGTGGCGGCGGGTAAACCCAACATTCTTTTCGTGATGTTCGACCAGATGGCGGCCCTTTCGCTGCCCGTCTACGGCCATCCGCTTGTCCGCATGCCGAACCTGGAAAAGCTGGCCCAGCGCGGCGCCGTCTTCGAGAACGCCTATTGCAACGCCCCGCTCTGCTCGCCCGCGCGCTTTGCGCTGATGACCGGGCGTACTCCTTCCAGCATCGGCGCCTATGACAATGCGACCGAGCTGCCCGCGGACCAGCCGACCTGGGCGCATCGCCTGCGTGCGCTCGGCTATCGCACCTGCCTTTCCGGCAAGATGGACTTCACCGGCGCCGATCAGTTGCACGGTTACGAGGAACGCCTGACCACCGATCTCTCGCCCTCGGATTTCGGCTGGGTGCCGAACTGGGACCAGCCGGACGCGGTCCTGTCCTGGTCGCATACGATGGCCAGCGTGGCCGAAGCCGGCCCCTGCGATTATTCCCTCAACATGGAGTATGACGAGGACGCCTGCTTCAAGGCGATCCAATGGCTGCACCGCCGCGGCGGGGAACCAGACCAGCGACCCTTCGCCCTCACCGTCTCCTTCATGCATCCGCACGATCCCTACCAGGCGCCGCGCCCATTCTGGGACTGGTACGAGGGCGTCGACATCGATGCGCCGCAAGACGACGGCCAGCCGATCGGCGCGCGCGACGTTTTCGGCCAGCGCATGTACCGGCTCTACGATCGCGGCGAGATCCCGGTCGATGCCCGCCAAGTCCTGCGCGCCCGTCGCGCCTATTACGGCATGCTGAGCTACTGCGATTCCCTGCTCGGCCGTTTGCTTGAGCGGTTGGAGATGCTGGGCCTCCGCGACGACACCGTGGTGGTCGTCACCAGCGATCACGGCGACATGCTGGGCGAGCGCGGCCTCTGGTACAAGATGGTGTTCTTCGAACGCGCGATCCGCGTGCCGATGGTCTTCGCCGGCCCCGGCATCCCGTCGGGCAAGCGTATCTCCGATCCGGTTTCGCATCTCGATCTGATGCCCAGCTTCACCGCCATCGCCGGCGCCGAGACGGCGCGCGATGGCCGCAATCTCCTGCCGTTGCTTCGGACCGAAGCCAAGGCGACCCGCGAGGTGGTCGGCCAGTACATGGGCGAAGGCTACGATCACCCGCTGATCATGCTCCGGCGCGAGCGCTGGAAATTCATCCATTCCGAGGCCGAGGGCAGCTTCCTCTACGATCTCGCCGCCGATCCGGCCGAGCGGCGGAACATCGCCGACAGCGCGCAGGGGCGCGCCTTGGCGGCGGAAGTGCGGCAACGCTGGGACCTCGCGGCTCTGCGTGCGGCGGTGCTGGCCAGCCAGCGACGGCGGCGCTTGATCCATGAAGCACTGACCCAAGGCCGCGTCGCACCATGGGATTTCGAACGGCACGAAAATGCCGCCGGGTCCTATTGGCGGAACTATGGCGACGACCGCCCGGATCCCGACCGCGCCTTGCGCCTGCCGCGAGCACCGCAATGAACGACCCCCTCCGGCAGATCCCGCAAGGCACGCCGGAAAAGGTTCGGCAGCTCGCCGAATATTGGCTGAGCCTCGGCGGCGGCACGGCACCGGAGCGCAATCTGCTCGATCCCGCCGCTTTCCTGCAACTGCTGCCCTTCGTCCTGCTGGTCCAGTTCGAGGACGCGCCGTTCCGCGTGCGCTATCGCCTGACCGGCACCAAGGTCGATGAGATGACCGGCATGAACATCACCGGGCGTTGTCTCGACGAGTTCGCGACCGGCGAGTTCCGAACCGTGGTGGAAGGCATCCAGCGCTGCTATGGGCGCAGCCGCGAGACCGGAGCCATGGTGATCGAGGCCTATCATTGGCCGAACGACCGCGATCTTTCGCGCCTGGTCTGGATGGGCCTGTTCCCGCTCAAGGTCAACGGCGAGATCCGGCAATGCATCTCGATCGAGGATTACGGACCGCTCGGACCGCAGCCCGATCCGATCGACTGGGGCGTCGCCCTCAAGATCTAGTCGTCATCCCGTAGGCGGTAGCCGACCCCCGCCGCATTCTCGATCAGCGACGCGGCGTCGCCCTCGGCATCGATCTTGCGCCGGACCTGACCGATGAAGACGCGGAGATAGGCGGTGTCCTCGAGATGCGCCGGACCCCAGACCGCCTGCAACAGTTGGCGATGGGTCACCACCTTGCCGGCATTCTGCGCGAGCAGCTTCAGCAGGTCGAACTCCTTCGGCGTCAGATGAATCTCCGCCTCGCCGCGCGTGACCTTGTGCCGCGCGATGTCGATCTTGAGATCGCCGGCCTTCACCACCGGCGTCGCACCTTGCTGCCGCAGGCGATGGCGCAGGGCGGCGCGCAGCCGCGCCAGCAGCTCGCCGATTCCGAACGGCTTGTTGACGTAATCGTCGGCGCCGAGGTCCAGCGCCTCGATCTTCTCCGCTTCCCGCGCGCGGGCCGAGAGCACGATGATCGGAATCTCCGACCATTCTCGTAGGGACTTGATCACGTCCTTGCCGTCCATGTCCGGCAAGCCGAGGTCGAGCACGACAATTTCCGGCGCGTCGGCTGCGGCGCGCTTCAGCGCCTCGGCGCCGGTCTCGGCCTCGACCACCTCGAAGCCGCTGGCGCCGAGACTGGCGCGCAGGAAGCGCAAGATCTGCGGCTCGTCGTCGACCACCAAGACGCGGGCGCTGTCGGTCATGATTCAACCTCGGCCTCGATCGCGCTGGCGGATTTCGGCTGCACCGGCACCGGAAAGGTCACGGAGAAGCGCGCACCGCGCCCGATCTCGGTCGGGCTCACCACCGCGATCTCACCGCCCATCGCCTCGACCAGGCCCTTGCAGATCGAAAGCCCGAGCCCTGCCCCGGCGCGCCCGGCATCGGCCCTCTTGGGATCAGTCTGGCCGGCACGGTAGAACTTGTCGAAGAGATGCGGCAGATCGGCGGCGGAAATGCCGGAGCCGTCATCGGTCACGGTGATCTCGACGCGGTTACCACGCCCATGCGCGGCGAGCTCGATCTTCGTGGCGCCGGCGGCGTGCTTCAGCGCATTGTCGATCAGGTTCACCAGCACGTTCTCCAGCAGCACGAAATCGGCGCGGATCAGCGGCAGGTCGCTGCCGACCTTCCGCCCGACCAATCCGGCCTTCGGCTGGCGCGCAAGGCGGCGGATCGCGGAATCGACCAGGTCGGCGATGTCGATCCAATCCGCCTTGGTCTCCAGCGCACCGGATTCCAGCCGCGTCATGTTGAGGAGGTCGCCGACGAACCGATCCAGCCGGTCCGCCTCTTCCTCGATCATCGCCAGCAATTCCTTCCGCCCGTCTTCGCTCAGGCGTTCGCCTTGCTGCCGCAAGGTGGTGACCGAGCCCAGGATCGAAGTCAACGGCGTGCGCAAGTCGTGCGAGACCGAGGAGAGCAGAGCGTTGCGGAGCCGATCGGTGGCATCGAGTGCCTCGACCTTGGCGGCTTCCTCGGCATAGTCGATGCGCTCGATCGCGACCGCCGCCTGGTCCAGAACCGCATCGAGGGTGCGCAGCATCTCCGCGGAGGCCGCGCGCTCGACCTCCTTTCGACGAATGCCGACCACACCGATGATCGATTCCTTGGTGCGGATCGGCCGGAAGTGCCATTCGGCGGTCGGGAGCGTATCAGTGCCGAAGCCGGCCGGCTCACCGTGCTCGCGCGCCCAACGCGCCGCCGCCCAGCCGGAGGGCTCCAGCGAATCCTCCGGCGGCCAGGCATGGGCGATGGAGAGCTCGTCACCATCCGCCAGCAGCACCATCGCCTGGTGATCGGAGACGCGGTTGGCGTGGATGGCGACCGCGTGGACCAGATCGTCGCGCCGGAACGTGGCACCCAGACGGCTGGCGAAATCGTAGAGTGCCCGCATCGCCTTGATCCGCGCCTGTGCCGCCTCCGCCTGCTCGCGCACCGTCCCGGCCAGCGAGCCGATCGTGACCGCAACGACCAGGAAAATGAAGAGCGTCACCAGATCGACCACATGCGCGACGCGGAAGTCGAGCAGTGGATCGAGGAAGAAGAAATTGTAGGCGAGAAACGCCGCGACCGAGGTGATCGCGGCCACCGTCCGCCCGAAGGTGATGGCGGAAAACACCACCACCGCCATGAGCATGGTCGACATGTTGCCGGGGCGATGCAGGTCCGGGACCAGCTTGCCGGCCGCGACCGAAAGCGCGATGCCGGTCAGGCTGGCGGCCCAAGGCAGCCAGCCCTTCGGCAACTGGATGTGCCGGCGCCAATGCCATTGCCGCGGCGCACTCTGGGTCAGAACATGCACTGAGATGCCGTTGGCGCGCCGCACCAGCTCATGCGGCAACGAGCGGCGCAGGATCTCCTTGACCCAGCTGCCGCGCGAGCGGCTCAGCACGATCTGGGTGATGTTGTTGCGCTTGGCGAAACGCAGGATCTCGCCGGGCAGGTCGCGGCCGACCACGCGCTCGACCCGGGCGCCGAGCTCCATGGCCGCTTTCATCGCCGCCTCGGCGGGGTCGCTCTCCGCGGCCTGCGGCAGCGGCGCGTTCGGGCGTTCGATATGGAGTGCTATCCACGGCGCCTGCATCTGGTCGGCCAGTCGCCGCGCCGCGCGCACGGCAAGCCCGCTCGCCGGATCGCGCCCGATGCAGACCAGGATCCGCTCGTTGACCGGCCAGGGCCCCTCGATGCCATGGGCGCGCATATAGCCCAGCACCTGGTCATCGACCTGGTCGGCGGTGCGTCGCAACGCGAGCTCGCGCAGAGCCGCAAGATTGCCGAGATTGAAGAACTTCTCCAAGGCACGGCCGGCCAGTTCCGGCGCGTAGACCTTGCCCTGGTTCAGGCGCTCGATCAGCTCACTCGGCGTGAGGTCGACCAGCTCGACTTCGTCGGCCTGCTCCAGGATTTTGTCGGGCACGGTCTCGCGCACCCGCACGCCGGTGATCCGCGCGACGACGTCGTTCAGGCTCTCGATATGCTGGATGTTCAGCGTGGAATACACGTTGATGCCGGCGAAGAGCAGCTCGGTCACGTCCTGCCAGCGCTTCGGGTGCAGGCTGTCCGGCGCGTTGGTATGCGCCAGCTCATCGACCAGCACCAGGGCGGGCTTGCGCTCCATCACCGCGGCGAGATCGAACTCCTGGAGCATATGGCCGCGATGGACGATCGAGCGGCGCGGGATGAGCTCCAGGCCTTCCAGCAGCGCCGCCGTCTCGGTCCGGCCGTGAGTCTCGACGACGCCGACCACGACGTCGCGGCCGGCGGCCTTGGCCGCCCGCGCGCCTTCCAGCATGGCGTAGGTCTTGCCGACGCCCGGCGCCATGCCGAGATAAATCTTGAGCCGGCCACGATTGCCGCGGCCGGCTTCAAGCAACAACGCCTCCGGTTCGGGACGTAAAGGCTCGTCGTCCTCGGTCATCCGGTCATCTTAGCCCATTTCAAGGATTGTTGACTGCGTCCAGCGCAAGGTTGAGCTGCAGAACATTCACATGCGGCTCGCCGATCACGCCGAGAAAGCGGCCTTCGGTGTTGTCGGCCACCAACTGACGGACCTTGTCCTCCGGCAGGTTGCGGGCCTTGGCCACCCGCGCCACCTGGAACAAGGCGCCGGCCGGGGTGATGTCCGGATCGAGGCCGCTGGCCGACGCGGTGGCGAGATCGGCCGGGACCGGCGCACCCGGATTCTCCTGCTTCAACGCCGCGACGGTCTGGCCGACCCGGTCGATCAGCGGCTTGGCGGTGGGGCCGTAATTCGAGCCAACCGAGAAGCCACCGTTATAGGGCGTCGGCACAGTCTTCGACGGATCCTGGGGGTCGGGACCCGGCGTCATCGACGGGCGGCCATGAAAGTACTTCTTCGACGTGAAATTCTGGCCGATCAGGTCGGACCCGATCGCGACGCCGTTCTTCTCGATCAGGCTGCCGTTTGCCTGGCGCGGGAAGGCGACCTGCGCGATCCCGGTCATCGCCAGCGGATAGGCAAGGCCCAGGATCAGGGTCATCACGACCATCATCAGGATGGCGGGGCGGACTTGGGACATGGATCTTCTCCTTAAGCGAGGCCGAGGGCGGTGACGATCACGTCGATCACCTTGATGCCGATGAAGGGCACCAGGATGCCGCCGAGGCCGTAGATCAACAGGTTGCGGCGCAAAGCCGCCGCGGCGCCCACCGCCCGGTAAGCGACACCCTTCAGGGCCAGCGGGATCAACCCGACAATCACCAGCGCATTGAAGATGATGGCCGAGAGGATCGCGCTCTGCGGGGTCGCGAGATGCATGACGTTCAGCGCCTGGAGCTGCGGATAGAAAGCGAGGAACATCGCGGGGATGATCGCGAAATACTTGGCGACGTCGTTGGCGATCGAGAACGTGGTCAAGGCGCCGCGGGTCATCAGCAGCTGTTTGCCGATCTCCACGATCTCGATCAGCTTGGTGGGATCGCTGTCGAGGTCGATCATGTTGCCGGCCTCGCGCGCGGCCATGGTGCCGGTGTTCATCGCGACGCCGACGTCCGCCTGCGCCAAGGCCGGGGCATCGTTGGTGCCGTCGCCGCACATGGCGATCAGCTTGCCCTGGGCCTGCTCGTCGCGAATGAGCTGCAGCTTGGTCTCCGGAGTCGCCTGGGCCAGGAAGTCGTCGACCCCGGATTCCGCGGCGATGGCGGCGGCGGTGAGCGGGTTGTCGCCGGTGATCATCACCGTGCGGATGCCCATTGCGCGCAAGGCCGCGAAACGCTCGTGGATGCCGCCCTTGACGATGTCCTTCAAATGAATGACGCCGAGCAGCCTGCCGTTCTTGGCGACGGCGAGCGGCGTGCCGCCGGCCTTGGCAATCCGTTCGGCCGCCGCGTTGATCTCCCGGGCGACCGGATCGGCGCCGGTCGCGTTGACATGACGAAGAACTGCATCCACCGCACCCTTGCGGATCGAAACGCCGCCGCTGTCGACGCCGCTCAGCCGCGTCTGGGCGGTGAAGGGCACGAAAACCGCGTCGGTCAGGTTCTGGTTGCGGATGCCGTACTTCTCCCCCGCAAGCGCCACGATGGAACGGCCCTCCGGTGTCTCGTCCGACAGCGAGGCGAGTTGCGCCGCTTCCGCGACCTCGCGGTCGCTGACGCCCTGGACCGGCACGAACTCGGTCGCCTGGCGGTTGCCAAGGGTGATGGTGCCGGTCTTGTCCAGGAGCAGCGTGTCCACGTCGCCCGCCGCCTCGACCGCGCGGCCGGACATGGCGAGCACGTTGAAACGCACCAGCCGATCCATGCCGGCGATACCGATTGCCGACAAGAGCGCGCCGATCGTGGTCGGGATCAGGGTCACGAACAGGGCGACCAGGACCAGCACCGAGGTATGGCCGCCGGCATAGGCGGCGAAGCTCGGAATGGTCACCACGGCGAAGACGAAGATGATCGTCATGCCGGCCAGCAGGATGTTGAGCGCGATCTCGTTCGGCGTCTTCTGCCGCGCCGCACCTTCGACCAGCGCGATCATGCGGTCGAGGAAGGTCGAGCCGGGTGCGGCGGTGATCCGCACCTTGATCTGGTCGGAGATCACCTGGGTGCCGCCGGTGACCGCCGAACGGTCGCCGCCGGATTCGCGGATGACCGGCGCGGACTCGCCGGTGATCGCCGCCTCGTTCACCGAAGCGACACCTTCGATCACCTCACCGTCGCTGGGAATGAGGTCGCCGGCTTCGACCAGCACGACGTCGCCGACCTTCAGCTGCGTCGCCGACACCGTCTTCCAATCGGTATTGGCGGTGTTGGTCAGCAGCTTGGCGTTGGTCTCGGTCTTGGTCTTGCGCAAGGTCGCCGCCTGGGCCTTGCCGCGGCCTTCGGCGACCGCTTCGGCGAAGTTGGCGAACAGCACGGTGAACCAGAGCCAGAGGTTGATCTGGAACGAGAAGCTGTAGTTGCCGGCGCCGGTGATGAGGTCGCGGATGAAGAGGACGGTGGTCAGCGCGGCGACCACCTCGACGACGAACATCACCGGGTTCCGCATCATGACCCGCGGGTCGAGCTTGCGGAAGGACGCGCCGATCGCCGGCAGCAGGATCTTCGGATCGGTCAGCGTCGCATTCGACGCGCGCTTGCGACTCTTGCCGGCCGGGATGGTGGAAGTCATGGTCATGATGGTTCTCGTCCTCAGAACAGGTTTCCGGCATTCATCGCCAGGTGCTCGACCACCGGGCCGAGCGCCACGGCCGGGAAGTAGGTCAGGCCACCCATGATCAGGATCACGCCGATCAGCAACCCGACCCAGAGCGGGCCGGTGGTCGGGAAGGTGCCGGCCGAAGGCGGCACGATCTTCTTCGCGGCGAGTGCGCCCGCCACCGCCAGCATCGGGACGATCATGGCGAAGCGGCCGATCAGCATCGCGACGCCCAAGGTGGTGTTGTAGAACGGGCTGTTCGCGGTCAGTCCGGCAAAGGCGCTGCCGTTGTTGGCGGTGCCGGAGATGAAGGCGTACATGATCTCGCTGAAGCCGTGCGGGCCGCTGTTCTGCAAGCCCGCCAAACCTGGCGAGATCACCACGGCCAAAGCGGTGAAGCCAAGGATCGAGAGCGGCAGGATCAGGATGGCGAGCATCGCCATCTTGACCTCACGGGATTCGATCTTCTTGCCCTGGTATTCCGGCGTGCGCCCGACCATCAGCCCGGCAACGAACACCGCGACGATGCAGAACAGCAGCATGCCGTAGAGTCCGGCGCCGACGCCGCCGATGATCACCTCGCCCAGCAGCATATTGACCATCGGAATGAGGCCGGCCAATGGCATCAGGCTGTCATGCATCGCGTTGACGGCGCCGCAAGAGGCGGCGGTCGTGACGGTCGCGAACAGCATCGAATTGGCGATGCCGAAGCGCACCTCCTTGCCTTCCATGTTGCCGCCGGACTGCAGAGCGCTCGCCGTCTGGTCGACACCCATGGCGACGTAGTTCGGATTGCCCTGCGCCTCGGCCCAGTAGCCCGGGGCGAGCAGCAGCAGGAACAGGATGCCCATGGCGGCGAACACCGCCCAGCCCTGCTTCTGGTTGCCGACCATTCGGCCGAACACGTTGGTCAGCGCGGCGCCGAGCGCGAAGATCAGCACCATCTGCACCAGATTGGTGAGCGCGTTCGGATTCTCGTAGGGATGCGCCGAGTTGGTGTTGAAGAACCCGCCGCCATTGGTGCCGAGCATCTTGATCGCTTCCTGGGACGCGACCGGACCCTGGGCGATCACCTGCTTGACGCCCTCCAGCGTGGTGACTTCGGCATAGGGATTGAGATTCTGCGGCACGCCCTGCCAGACGAAGAACAGCGTGACGACGATCGAGATCGGCAGCAGGATGTAGAGCGTGCAGCGGGTCAGATCGACCCAGAAGTTGCCGACGGTGCGCGCCGAACGGCGCGCGAAGCCGCGAATAAAGGCCAGCGCCAGCGCGATGCCGGTCGCCGCCGAGAGGAAGTTGTGCACGGCGAGCCCGGCCATCTGCGTCAGATAGCTCATGGTCACTTCCGGCACATAGGACTGCCAGTTGGTATTGCTGACGAAGCTGGTTGCGGTGTTGAAGGCAAGATCGGGCGCCACCGCGGCCTGCCCCGCCGGATTGAAGAACGGAATGACCGCCTGCAGGCGCTGCAGGGCATAGAGCGAGAGCACGCCGACCAGGCTGAACAGCAGCATGCCGACCGCATAGCCGGTCCAATGCTGCTCCTTCGATTCATCGACGCCGCTGATCGCATAGGTCA
>Ga0068862_100004595_pt1 | contig 11632 bp, 10 predicted proteins | sample KBSSwiS52_FD_66598 | JGI IMG/M metagenome (GOLD analysis project Ga0068862, IMG submission 66598) | Switchgrass rhizosphere microbial communities from Kellogg Biological Station, Michigan, USA - KBS Switchgrass S5-2 | ecosystem: Host-associated > Plants > Roots > Rhizosphere > Soil ... | reverse complement strand
AGGAACTTCGTATAGTCGCGTCCCGGCGGCGGCGTGCAGGCGGTGGTGGCGGGATCGTGTTGATCCGGCGCCGGGCTTTCCAGCGCGCCGAAGAGAATCGCCGCATCGGTGACGGTGCGGGCCATCGGGCCGGCGGTGTCGTGATCCGCGGTAATCGGAATGACGCCGTAGCGGCTGATGCGTCCGATGGTCGGCCGGATACCGACCAGCATGTTGGCGTTCGACGGGCTGATCACCGAGCCGCCGGTATCGGTGCCGACGCTGGCCGCCCACAGGTTGGCCGCAGTACCGATCCCTGAGCTCGATCCGCCGGTCTGCAGCGCCGGCCGTCCGTCGAACATCGCCTCGCGTGGATCGGGCCGGGGATCGTACGGGTTATAGCCGAAGCCGCCGACGGCGTTGTAGTTGCCCGGCATCGCCGTCGGGTTTCCCGCGACCCAGTTGGCGAGCTCGGTCAGCCCGGTCTTGGCGATGATGACCGCGCCCGCGTTGTGCAGGTTCGTCGTGAGGGTGGCCGCATACGGTGGCGTGTAGCCCGCAAACGCGAGCGCGCCGCCCGTCGTCGGCATCTCGGTGGTGTGGATGTTGTCCTTCAGCGCGATCGGAATGCCGTGCAGCGGCCCGCGGATACGTCCCTGAGCGCGCTCGCGATCGAGCCGATCCGCTTCCTCGAGCGCGCGCGGGTTGACGACGATCGCCGCGTGCAGACGATTCTCGTAGAGGCCGAGACGAGTCAGGTACTGCGTGACGAGCTGTCGCGACGTGAGCCGCCCGCTCGCCATCGCGTCGCGCATCTGCGGGATCGTCGCCTCAACGATTTGAAACGCGGCTGGCTGAGTGCCAGAGCCAGGCGTACGCGTCTGCCCGCCCAGGGCAATGCCCAGGGCGACCATCGACACGACCGACGCGAGCAGCCCGCGGCTCATCTCAAGTCTCAAGTCTCAGGTTTCAAGTTTCAAGTCTCACTGTCCCTCGGCCTTGAGCCTGAGAGTTGAGACTTGAGCCTTGAGAGTTGTTAGGGGTGCGTGGCGGACCGCCGCTCCGCGGTCATCTTCTTGATCTCGTTGACACCGTTGTTGACGATGATGTCGATGAGGTCCTTGCCGATCGCCTTGGTCGACGGACGGGGATCGCCGGTGACGCCGTTGTTCACGCGCGGTGGTGCATTGGGATCCTGACCACGGCCGCGTCCGCCGCCGCCCCTCCCGGCCTCTGCCGGCTGCGCGGTGCCGGCGGCGACCGCCGCCGCGCGGGCGATCCGCGCGTCGCGCGCGGCTTTCCACTGCTCCGGCGTCTGACCGGTCGGATCGAATTCCATCGTCTTGTACGAGGGCCGCACCCAGGCGCCGGGCGTCGGCTCGAGATACAGCATGATCGACGTCTCGAGCATCGCGCCGTGGCCGCCGATCGGCAGCTTGTGCTCGTACAAATACATGTCCACGTCGTCGTGCGTCTTGTTGTAGAAGTCGCTGACGTAATAGACGCGGACGCCCTTGGCGGACAGCTTCTTGTCCATCTCTTCGGCGGCTTCCTTCATCTGCTGCTGTCCGCCGCCGTGATCGCCCATCAGGTAGATGTCCTTGAACCCGCCGCGGGCCAGGCTCTCGATCTCCGCGAGCTGCACCTGCTTGAACACCTCCGCGGGCATCTGGATGGCGCCCGGCTGGTCGGCCATCTCACGGTTCGGATTCAGCCCGGTGGCGTTCACGGCCACCGGCAGGACCGGCGCTACCAGGGTTTTCCCCAGCTTCTTCGCAATCATGACGGCATGGCTGTGCGCCATCATCGTGTGGCCGCCGAGGACGTCCTGCGGTCCGCGTTCCTCGGTTCCGCCCGTCACCAGGAGAATGGAGGTCCACCCGTCCTTGAGCTTTTGCGAGACCTCGGTATGGGTGAGCAGTTCGAGGTCGACGATGTCGTTGATGTTGACCTGGGCGCCGGCGGGCGCCGCAGAGAGAATGAAAAGGGTTATGAATGCCAGAGCCTTCTGCATGCGTCCTCCAAGGATTACAGGCCGCTACTGTAATGCCCGGCGCCGATCCTGACAAGCAGGCGGGACAACCCGGAACCGCTCTGGTGCGTCTAACGTATCAATACTTACATCCAGCCGGGAGGCGGCATGTCCTTGTTGAAGCGTCTGTTTGGTAAGACCGAACCTCCGAAACAGCGGGTTCGGGTTTGCGTCGAGTGCGGCATGCCCATCGCCGATCATAAAGAGTGGTGCTCGATCCTGCGCGGTCAGCAGGAGATGCAGCGAAACGGCAGCGAATCGGCGTCTCGTTTGCAGTAAGTGTCGGCGCTATGCGCCGACTGGTCCTCGCCCTCATTCTGACGAGTTCCGTTGCCTGCCACCCCGGCCAGCCGTTGGCCGGGGGCGTCAAACAGCCCGTCGGTGGCACCGTTTCCGGGGCTGTCCAGGCCGGCGACACGTCGGTTCCGGTCGTCGGCCGTAAGGTCACGCTCACCGAAATCAGCACCAACGCCCATTACAACACCACGACCGCCGCGAACGGCGGTTACACAATTCAGGTCCCGCCAGGGACATACCGGATCGAGCTCGAGCTTCGGCCCGGAGAGGCGCTCGAAAAGCGTCCCGCAGAAACCCACATAAACACCAGCGATCTCGACGCCGGCCGTGACTTCGTTGTCACGCTCAAGCGTTGAGCTGACTCGTGTGTTCCGGCTCGAAGTTGGTACGCGCCATGCGTGTGTTTACACGCGTGATACACACCATTCTTCTTCTCATGTTGACCGTGGCGTGGCCTCATGCGTATGCGGCGCAGCAGCCACCGGTCAATGCCAACGCGCAACTGCTCCAGGATTTCAAGGCCCGGGTGGACAAGTACGTCGAGTTGCGCAACAAGGCGGACAACGACGCTCCGAAGATGAAAAAGACGAACGATTCCACGGAGCTTCGATCGGCCCAGCAGGGACTGGCTGAACGAATCGGCGCCGCGAGGACGCCGGCGAAACAGGGCGACATCTTCACGCCCGAAATCGCCGCACAGTTCCGCAAGATGCTGCGGCCCGAAGTGAACGAGCCCGGCACCAGGGCGACGATCAAGGACGACAATCCCGGCGCCTTCCCCTTCAAGGTGAACGGGCCGTATCCGTCCAAGGAGCCACTCTCGACGGTGCCGCCGAACGTGCTCGCGACACTGCCGCCTCTGCCCAAAGACATCGAGTATCGGTTCGTGAACAAGCATCTGATTCTGCGCGATGCGCGCGCGAACCTGATCATCGACTACATCCCGAACGCCCTTTCATAAGACCGAGGATTCACAATATGCATTCGCGTCCACACACTCGACTCGTGATTGCGTTGGCGCTGTTCGTCGCCGCGATCGGCGCGCCCGCCGCGCAGGACGTGTCGCTGCCGAACCAGCCCGACTCGCTGAAATTCGCGATCATCGGCGACAGCGGCACCGGATCGTCGTCGCAGTACAAAGTGGCGGAGACGCTGATTGCGTCGCGCGCGAAGTTCCCCTACGAGTTCGTCCTGATGATGGGCGACAACCTGTACAGCGGCAGCGGCCCCAAGGACTACAAGAAGAAGTTCGAGGAGCCGTACAAAGCGCTGCTCGACTCAGGGTTGAAGTTTTACGCCGCGCTCGGCAATCACGACAACACTGACGAGCGTAATTACAAGCCGTTCAACATGGGCGGACAGCGCTACTACACGTTCAAGCCGAAGAACGGCGTCCGCGTGTTCGCCCTCGACACCAACTACATGGACCAGCCGCAGCTCCGCTGGCTCGAAACCGAGCTGAAGGCCAGCGGTTCGGACTGGAAGATCGTGTTCTTCCACCACCCGCTCTATTCGTCGGGCGGGACGCACGGGTCGGACTACCAGCTGCGGGCGCAGCTCGAGCCGCTGTTCCTGAAACACGGCGTGGACGCCGTGTTCTCTGGGCACGAGCATTTCTACGAGCGCATCAAGCCGCAGAAGGGGATCTACTACTTCACGTCAGGCGGCGCGGCGAAGCTGCGCGACGGCGACGTCAAGAAAACCGAACTGACCGCCAAGAGCTTCGACAGCGGTTACCACTTCATGCTGATCGAAGTCACCAAGGACACGATGTACTTCCAGGCCATTACCGATCAGGGGAAGGTCGTGGATTCCGGCGCGCTGGTGCGATTCAGCGACGAGCAGAAGAAGAAGCTGTCGACGTCGTCGTAGGTTATTCTGCAGAAGCCTTCGCGCTCCATCAGGTGAATGCACCCGTTGGAGCGCGAGGGCTTCGCCAGTGTCTCAGGGTAGCGCGTACGCGATGTATTCCCCCGAGTAGTTGCCCCCACTCACCGCGACGACGATGTACTGCTTGCCGTTGACCGAATAGGTCATCGGCGAACCGCTCTGCTGCGCCGGCATCCACACGGCGCCGACTTCCTTGCCCGTCTGCTTGTCGTACGCGCGCAGCATCGCGCCGCGTTGGCGTCCGGGCGGCGCCGTCACCTGAGGATCGCCGACCACCACCAGCGTCTTCGTGACCATCAGCCCGACGCTTCCGCCCTGTCCCGTCTTCTCGGGGTAGTTGATGCCGAGGCGCTCGAGCGCTGCGCGTACGTTGTCCGGCGTGTCGCCGTGGGGCACCTTGAACTTGATGGTGCCGCTGTTCAGATCGATCGCGGTGAGCACACCGTAGGGTGGTTTGACGAACGGCAGTCCTTCCAATCCCTGCGTCAACCCGCCACGGCCGAAGCCTGCGGGAGGCGCCGCTGGCGCGCCGGCCGCGCCACGGGCAGCACCGCGACCCTCGGGCGCCCCAGGAGGCGAGCCGGCGCCGCGACCTGCGCCCGCGCCGCGCCCGAAGCCGCGTCCGCGCTCGCCGCTCATGTTCGGCGGCGGCTCGGCCTCCCAGATCGGAATGCGGTTCTTGGCCTGCGCTTCCGGATTGACCGTCGCCAGGTACTGCTCGCTGATGATCGTCGTTGTCACCGACGAGTTGTTCGCCTGGCCGTAGAAGATGGCGGTTTCAGGATCGAATGACGCGCCGGGCCAGTTGATGCCGCCCACGGTGTTGCCGACGTTGATCGCGCCGAGGCGGGTGGCGCTCGGGACGACACCTGGAATGAAGGGCGTCGGCTCCCAACGGAACTTCTTGAGGTTCTCGAGCGCGGTTGCCCGCAGCTGCGGCGTGAAGTCGATCACGTCGTCGACGGTGACATGCGTGCGCGCGTAAGGTGGCGGTTTGGTCGGAATCGGTTGGGTCGCCGACGATTTTTCTCCAGGGACATCGCTCTGTGGGACCGCGGTTTCCGGCATCGGCCAGATCGGCTGCCCGGTGATCCGATCGAAGACGTACAGGAAGCTTTGTTTGGTCGGCTGCGCGACCAGCTTGCGAGGCCGCCCGTCGATGACGGCATCGACGAGCAGCGGCGCCGACGAGATGTCGTGGTCCCAGATCGGATGGTGAACGAGCTGGAAATGCCACTTGCGTGCGCCGGTTTTCAGATCGACGGCGACCAGCGTTTCCGCGAACAGGTTGTTGCCCGGTCGATTGCCGCCGTACGTGTCGATGGTCGGCGATTCGACGGGGAGATAGACGAGACCCGCTTCGGGGTCGACGGTGATCTGCGTCCACACGCCGTTGTTGCCGGTCCACGACCACGATTCTTTGTCCCACGTGTCGTTGCCAACCTCGCCGGGATAGGGAATGGTGTTGAACCGCCAGATCTGTTTGCCGGTCTTCGCATCGAACGCACGGACGAGCCCCTTCGCGTTGGTGCTGTAGCGATAGCCGAGGCCTTCGGCCATCGACGAGCCGACGATGATCGTGTCGTTGACGACCGTAGCGGTGGAGTGGAGACCGATTTCGCCGCGGTCCAGATCGATTTGTCCGTCCTTGCCGATGATCACGCCTTCCTTCAGGTCGACGATCCCGTTCTTGCCGAAGCCGGGCACCGGCTGGCCGGTCCTGGCGTTCAGCGCCACGAGCCGATAGCCAATGGTGACGAGGAGGATACGGTCGTCGCCTTTGCCGTCGGTCCAGTATGAGAGTCCGCGTCCCGAGAGCTGGCGCGGCGCCGCCGCCGCACGCAGTCCCTCGTCCATGCTGTAGATCCATTTCAGCTCGCCGGTTCGCGCGTCGAGCGCGACGGCCGCCCGCCGGCTGCCGCCGGTGGTGTAGACCATGCCGCCGACCATGATCGGCGTCCCTTCGAGCTTGTTCTCCGGGCGCGGGCCGAGGTTGTCGGTCTTGAAGCGCCACGCCACGTCGAGCTTGTTGAAGTTCGTCGCGTCGATCTGATCGAGCGGCGAGTACTTGCTGCCGCGCAGGTCGGCCGTGTACATCGGCCACTCGCCGTTTTTCGTGCTGGGCATCGCCGCCGGCGCCGTCGATCGCGCGCTCGACTGGCCCGCCGTCGCACCTGCGGTGCTTTGGCGAGGCAGGCCCGCCACGCGGAACGGCACCCAGGCGAGCGCTGTCGCAAGCACACCTGCTGACACGACGATTCGAAAGGAAACACGCGTCATGAATCGTTCTCCTGCCGGCGGGATTATACGTCCGTCCTACCCCACGAATGGCCGCCTGACCACAAGTCGCTCGCATGCGTCCGCTCGACGGTTCAGGATGCGCGTCGAATCGCACGCCGATGATTCGAGGAGGAGCGCATGAGACGCGTCGGGAGCGTGATGCTCTGGGTTGTGACGCTGCTCGCGGCCACGGTGATGATCGGCCCGGGCCTGCAGAAGTTTACCGGACCGACCTGGCAGCGGATGTTTCGAGTCTGGGGATATCCCGAGCACTTCTATCTCGTCGTTGGCGCGATAGAGGTGCTCTGTGGCATCGGGCTGCTGGTGCCGCGACTGGCGAGCGCCTGCGCCGTCGTGCTGATGATCGTGATGGCCGCCGCGGCCGCGACGCACCTGCTGCACGGTCAGAGTCCAGTCGGCGATTGTGTCTTCATGGCCATGCTCGGCGTCGTCGCGTTCGCGCGATGGCCCGGCGTGCTCCAGCGTCTTCGAAGGGTGTGATACAAAGGCGCCGGTGCGGCGACGCTGGATAGTCTGGCTTCTGGTCTTCTCCGGCTGGACGGCGCTCGCGATCTTCTTTGCCGCCAGCAGTTCGTTGACCTACGCGCTCACGTATCAGCCGCCGCAGTGGCGGTTGACGCTCGTGATGGCGCTCACGGAATGGTACGCGTGGGCCGTCCTCACGCCACTGGTCGCATGGCTGGCGCGGCGGTTTCCGCTGCGCAGCGGGTCGATGGTCGCCGGAATCGCCGTGCACACGCCGGCCGGACTGATCGTCGCGCTGGTGAAGGTGACGCTGACGCGTGTGCTACGGCTGGCGTTGGTCGGCACAAACGCCTACTTCCAGATCAGCAATCTCGCCACGCACTACGTCATCTACTGGGCGCTGGTCGCTGCGGTGCACGCGCTGGCGTATTACCGCGCCGGACGCGAAGGGGAGCTGCGTGCCTCGCAACTCGAGGCGAGGCTCGCTGACGCCCGGCTGCAGCTGCTCAAGATGCAACTGCACCCGCACTTCCTCTTCAATACCCTCAACACCATCTCCGAGCTCGTGCACGAGGATCCCTTGACCGCGGACCGCATGATTGCGTCGCTCAGCGATCTGCTGCGCGAATCGCTCGACGCCGGCGCCGGCGATCGGGTCCCCCTTGCGAAAGAGCTGCAGTTGCTCGATCGCTACGTCGACATCCAGCGCGCCCGCTTCGGCGATCGGCTGGACGTGCGCGTCGACGTCGCAGACGAGGCACGCGACGCGCTCGTCCCGATTCTGATCCTCCAGCCGATCGTCGAAAACTCCATCCGGCACGGGCTTGCCGCGCGCGTCAGAGCCGAAACCATCCAGGTTCGCGCGAGGCGGTTCGACGATCGCCTGATTCTCGAGGTTGCGGACGATGGGATTGGGCTGGGGCCGGACGGCGCGGTCCGAGAAGGCGTCGGCCTTGGCAATGCGCGCGCGCGCCTCGAGGCACTCTACGGCCCCGACCAGTCGATCGACGTCAGCAATCTCGAAGGCGGCGGCGTCCTCGTTCGCCTGGCCATGCCGTGGCGATCGGACCGCGTCGGAGCCGTGGCGGGATGATGCTTCGGCTGCTGATCGTCGACGACGAACCGGTGGCACGGCGGCGGCTGCGCAGGCTCGTTCGCGAGATCGGAGACATCGACATCGCCGGCGAGGCGGGCGACGGCGGCTCCGCCGTCTCCGCCATTCGCACGCTGAAGCCGGACATTGTCTTGCTCGACGTCCAGATGCCGGAAATGGACGGGTTCGAGGTCCTGAAGTCGATTGGGAGGGAGGCCCTGCCGGATGTCATCTTCGTGACCGCGTTCGATCAGTACGCGCTGCGGGCATTCGAGGTGCACGCGCTCGATTTTCTGCTCAAGCCGGTGAGCGCTGAAAAGCTGGCTGGCGCGCTGGAGCGGGCGCGAACGCGCATCGCCGAGCGCCGCGGCGCCAGGGTCGATCCGCGCGTCGTCGCGCTGCTCGACGATCTCGCCACCCGCCGCCGGTTCTTGAGCCGGCTGCCCGTGAAGCTGCGCGGCAAGCTCGTCGTCGTCGACCTCGCGGACGTCGACTGGATTGAAGCGGCGGACAACTACGTCACTTTGCACGTGGGCGTCCAGACCTATCCTGCCCGCGAGACCATGGGTCGGCTGGAGCGCGAGCTCGATCCCGAGCGGTTCGTCCGCATTCATCGTTCCGCGATCGTGCAGGTCGATCGCATCAAGGAGCTGCTGCCGGACTTTCACGGCGATTTCGTCGTCGTGCTTCGTAACGGGGCGCGCGTGACCTTGAGCCGCACCTATCGGCGCAAGGTCGAAGCGATTCTGCGGCGGGAGCTTTGATTGCCGCGGGTGTGAGCCTGTTCTGCAGGATCGTGCGGCCCAACCGAGGCGCCAGTAGAATACGACCGATGCCCAAGCTCACGGTTCAGGGTTACGGAACGTTCGAAGTGCCGCAGGACAAGCGTCTGGTGCTGGCGATTGAACAGGACGCGAAGGTCGATATCCTGCACGCGTGCGGCGGCAATGCCCGCTGTACGACGTGTCGCGTCGAGTTCGTCGAGGGCGAGCCCTCGCGGATGACAGCGGCGGAGCAGCTGGTGCTGACGGCCAAAGGGCTCAGCGGTGTCCGGCTGTCGTGTCAGATGCTCTGCGACCACGACATGACCGTTCGTGCGATCAGCCGTCTCGAAGGCTCGGGCCGCCCGGACCCGGGCCGCACGCCTGAGCCGTTCATCACGCCGCCGCCGGTCTGGCTGTAGGACGTCAAAGATCTGTCCGGGCCAACGGTGTAGATATGCTACACCCATGGGTGTAGCATATCTACACCCATGCTGAAGCGCGCGCACTATCAGAACCGGATCGAGCTCCTGCAGGGGACTCTCGATCTCCTCATCCTCCAGGCACTCCAGTGGGGTCCGCAGCACGGCTACGGCATCAGCCAGGCGCTGCGGAGCCATTCCGCCGACATCCTGCAGGTCGACACCGGATCGCTGTATCCGGCGCTCCATCGGCTGGAGCGGCAGAAGTGGATCCGCGCGGAATGGAAGATGTCGGAGCGCAATCAACGCGCGCGCGTCTATCAGCTCACGGCCGCCGGGCGAAAACAGCTGCTGGCCGAGCGCTCCCGCTGGGAGCAGATTTCGGCGGCGATTGCGATGATCCTCGAGCGGCCGAGGGAGAGCGGGACATGAAGCTGCCGTTGTGGCGCCGCCGGCAGGACGCGGAGCTCGACGAAGAGCTCGCGTCGCATCTCCGGATGGCGATCGCCGATCGAGTGGCCCGCGGCGAATCGCCGGAGGCGGCCAGCCAGGCGGCGCGACGCGAGATGGGCAATCTCCCTCTCATCAAGGAGGTGACCCGCGACACCTGGGGATGGACGACGGTGGAGCAGGTCCTCCAGGACATCCGCTACGCCTGCCGGACGCTTCGCCAATCGCCGGGCTTCAGTCTGGTCGCCATCATCACGCTGGCGCTGGGCATCGGCGCGAACACCGCGATGTTCAGCGTCATCAACGCGGTCCTGCTGCGGCCGCTGCCGTTCCCCCATCCGGAACGCCTCGTGGCCGTGACGGAAACGGACCTGCGACGCGCGCCGGGCATCCGCTCGACATCGGTGTCGTGGCCGAATTTCTTCGACTGGCGATCGCGCGCGCACAGCGTCGAGTCGCTGTCGGCGTATCGCGACGCGGACTTCACGCTGACGTCAGGCACCCGATCGCTGCACATCGACGGCGCGGTCGTCTCGTCCGAGTTCTTCTCGACGCTCGGCGTCCAGCTCGTGCTCGGACGAGGCTTCCAGCTGGAAGAGGAACGGGCCGGCGCCGATGTTGCCGTCCTCAGCGACCAGCTGTGGCGGTCGCACTTCGACGCCGATCCGGCCGTCGTCGGTCGCGCCATGCGACTCAACGGACGGCGCTTCACCATCGTCGGCGTCATGGCGCCACGGTTCCGGTTCCCGGTCACCGTACCGACGCCGCTGCTCTGGGTGACGCTGGCGTACGACGCGCGGACCGAGTCGCCGGAGGACGAGCCGATCACCAATCAGCGAGGCGCCCATTTCCTGAAGGTCATCGGCCGCTTGCGGCCGGAGACGACCCTGGCGTCCGTCCAGTCCGAGCTCGACGTGATCGCGGCGGCGATTGCGCGCGATTACCCGGGCGATCAGGCGCGACGTGGTGTCCGCGTGCAGCCACAGCTCGAAACGCTGGTCGGCGAGCGCCGGCAGCCGCTGATGATCCTCTTCGCGGCTGTCGGCTGCGTGCTGCTGATCGCGTGCGTGAACCTTGCGAACCTGCTCCTGGCGCGCGGCGCCGGCCGGCATCGCGAGCTGTCGCTCCGCGCGGCGCTCGGCGCGTCGCGACGACGGGTCGTGTCGCAGCTGTTGACGGAAAGCGTGGTGTTGTCGGCGGCGGGAACGGCGTGCGGACTGGCGCTCGCGAAATGGTGGCTGGCGGTGCTCGTGCGTCTGTCGCCCGTCCAGCTGCGCGGGCTCGACGAGGCGTCGATTGACGGGCCGGTCCTCGGTTTCACCGTGCTGGTGGCGGCCGGCAGCGCCGTCGCGTTCGGCATGATTCCGGCGCTTCAGGCCGCGCGCACCAATCTCGCTGCCGGGCTGCAGTCAGCCATGCGAGCGAGCGCTGGACGTTCCCAGCAGCGCATCCGCGCGGGCCTCGTCATCGCGGAAACGGCGATCGGCGTGATGCTGCTGATTTCCGCGGGGCTGCTGCTGCGCAACTTCAACCGGCTGCTCCACACGTCGCCAGGATTCGATCCGCAGAACGTGGTCACCGCCCGATTCAGGCTGGCGGACGCGCGCTATCCCTACTTGAAACAGATCGCGTTCTACGAGGAACTGCTGCCTGACATCGCGGCCATGCCCGGTGTCCGGGCGGTTGCGGCCACCGCGCCCCTGCCATTGAGCGGCAGTCGCTACAGCCTCAGCGTCGAGCTGGCCGGAGCGTCGGTGCCAGCGGCCGAGAAACTGTCCGCGTCCTTCGGGATGGTGAGCCCGGGATACTTTCACGCGATGCGGGTGCCATTTCTCCGGGGTCGTGATTTCAGCCTCGCCGACAACGATGGCGCGCCGCGGGTCGCGATCGTGAACGACAGCTTCGCGCGGGTGCATTTCGCGGGACAGGATCCGATCGGGCA
>Ga0068862_100004592_pt1 | contig 11634 bp, 11 predicted proteins | sample KBSSwiS52_FD_66598 | JGI IMG/M metagenome (GOLD analysis project Ga0068862, IMG submission 66598) | Switchgrass rhizosphere microbial communities from Kellogg Biological Station, Michigan, USA - KBS Switchgrass S5-2 | ecosystem: Host-associated > Plants > Roots > Rhizosphere > Soil ... | reverse complement strand
CGCCGGCCGCATCCCGGGCGGCTTCTTCAAGCGCGAGCGCGGTGCGACCGAAAAGGAGACGCTGACCAGCCGTCTCATCGATCGCCCGGTGCGTCCGCTGTTCCCCGAAGGCTTCTACAACGAGATCAACGTCATCGCTCAGGTCATGAGCTATGACGGCGAGAACGAGCCCGACATCGTCGCGATGATCGCCGCTTCGGCCGCACTGACCATCTCGGGCGTGCCCTTCATGGGCCCGATCGGCGCCGCGCGCGTCGGCTTCGTCGACGGCCAGTACACGCTGAACCCGAAGCAGGATCAGGCGCTTGCCGACAACGGCCGCCTCGACCTCGTCGTCGCCGCTACCGGCGATGCCGTGATGATGGTGGAATCGGAAGCCAAGGAGCTGTCCGAGGACGAGATGCTCGGCGCCGTCATGTTCGCACATGACGAGATCAAGAAGGTCGTCGACCTGATCATCGATCTGGCCGAGAAGGCCGCCAAGGATCCTTGGGACGTCGATCTGTCGGACAACACCGCCGACATCAAGAAAAAGCTCAAGGATGCGATCGGCAAGGATGTTGCCGCAGCCTACAAGCTGACTGACAAATCGGCCCGCTCCAACGCGCTCAACGAAGCCCGTGCGAAGGCCAAGGCGGCATTCGCCGACGAGGCTCCGCAGACCCAGATGGTCGCGATCAAGTCCATGAAGAAGGTCGAGGCGGACATCGTTCGCGGCGCCATCCTAAAGGACGGCTCGCGCATCGACGGCCGCAAGCTCGACCAGATCCGCCCCATCGAGGCGATCGTCGGCTTCCTGCCGCGCACGCACGGCTCCTCGCTGTTCACCCGCGGCGAGACGCAGGCGATCTGCACCACCACGCTGGGCACCAAGGACGCCGAGCAGATGATCGACGGCCTCGATGGCCTGTCGTACTCCAACTTCATGCTGCACTATAACTTCCCGCCCTACTCGGTCGGCGAAGTGGGTCGCTTCGGCGCTCCGGGCCGTCGTGAAGTCGGTCACGGCAAGCTGGCATGGCGCGCGCTGCACCCGGTGCTGCCGTCCAAGGCGGACTTCCCCTACACCATCCGCGTGCTGTCGGACATCACCGAGTCCAACGGCTCGTCCTCGATGGCGACCGTTTGCGGTGGCTGTCTGTCGATGATGGACGCGGGCGTTCCGATCGAGCGTCCGGTGGCGGGCATCGCCATGGGCCTGATCCTGGAAGGCAAGGACTTCGCGGTCCTGTCCGACATCCTGGGCGACGAGGATCACCTCGGCGACATGGACTTCAAGGTCGCGGGCACCGAAGCCGGCATCACCACGATGCAGATGGACATCAAGATCGCCGGCATCACCAAGGAGATCATGGGTCAGGCGCTGCAGCAGGCGAAGGCCGGCCGCGCGCACATTTTGGGTGAGATGCAAAAGGCGCTGGGTTCGGCTCGTACCGAGCTTTCGGCTCACGCTCCGCGCATCGAGACGATCAAGATCGACAAGTCGAAGATCCGCGACATCATCGGCACCGGCGGCAAGGTGATCCGCGAGATCGTCGCCGAGACCGGCGCCAAGGTCGACATCGACGACGAGGGCGTGATCAAGATCTCGTCTTCGGACGTGAACCAGATCGAGGCCGCCAAGAAGTGGATCCTCGGCATCGTCGAGGAAGCCGAAGTCGGCAAGATCTACGACGGCAAGGTTGTCAACATCGTCGATTTCGGCGCTTTCGTGAACTTCATGGGCGGCAAGGACGGCCTCGTCCACGTCTCCGAGATGAAGAACGAGCGCGTCGAGAAGCCGACCGATGTGGTCAAGGAAGGCCAGGCCGTGAAGGTCAAGGTCCTCGAGATCGATCCGCGCGGCAAGGTTCGCTTGTCGATGCGCGTCGTCGATCAGGAGACCGGCGCCGAACTGGAGGACACCCGTCCGCCGCGCGAACCCCGCGAACCTCGCGGTGACCGCGGCGATCGCGGTGGAGACCGGGGCGGGGATCGCGGCGGCGACCGTCGTCGTCCGCGCGGTGACCGCAACGACCGTGGCGACCGTGGCCCACGTCGCGACCGTGAAGGCGGTGGCGATCCGAATCACATGCCGGCCTTCCTCAAGGAAGACTGATCGCGCCTAGCGACGTGACATGAAAAGGCCGCGCGGAGTTGATCCGCGCGGCCTTTTCTTTTGATGGCTATCGCTTTCTCAGCCGATGACAGCGTCGACCGGTAACGGTCGGGGTCAGCCGGTAACCGTCAGGCGCGGCACTGGACGGTCCTCGCGTTCGGATCGCTTCTCGGCGGGGACGACGCAGTTCTTGCCGGCCTTCTTGGCAGCATAGAGCGCACCGTCGGCGATCGGGATCACGTCCGATGCGCTGGTTGCGGCTTCGGGCACCGAGGCGGCGCCGAACGACGCACTGACCGAAACGCCATGCGCGTCCGACAAGCCTTCTATCCGCGCGCGAAGCATCTCGGCCTTCAAGCAGGCATCGTCCAGGCCGCAGTTCGGCAGGATCACGACGAGCTCCTCGCCGCCGTATCGTGCCACCACGTCCGAAGGTCGCAAGCTGGCAGTCAATTGGTTCGCGACGTCGCGCAGCACCGCGTCGCCCTTGGAGTGACCGTGCTCGTCGTTGAGGCGCTTGAAGTTGTCGAGGTCGATCATCAGCACGGAGGTCGCCTCGCCACTGCGCTCGGCCAGGCTGATGTAGCGTTCCAGCGCATCTTCCATGTAGCGGCGGTTGTAGAGGCCGGTCAGCGGGTCGCGCAGCGACTGGGTGCGCAGCTTCTCGCGCAGGGCGATGCTGGACAGCGTGAGCGAGATCGCGTCAGCCAAGGCTCGGGCGACACGCCGGACGCTGTACAGACGATCGTACGCGGGCCCGCCGTCGCACGCCAGTACAAGCAGCCCGTGAACCTGACCGCGGGCCATCATCGGCACTTCCACCGTCGCTGCCGCGCCGATCTGGTGCATGCAGCTCAGGGTATCGGTCGTGGTGTCGTTGATGTGAGGCTTGCCGCGCTTCAGGGCCCAGCAGTTGTTGGGCAGGAGGGTTTCGCTTGGCCGGAAGTTGTCTCCGGCGTTCCAGAACGTCGCAAGGTCGAGCCGGTCGCGCGAGTTATTGAACACGTAAAGCGCGCCGCCGAATTCCGGTAGCAGCCGACGCGCGGTCGCCATGAGCACGGCGCCCGCATCCTCGTGGTTCTCGGCCGCCTGGAGCATGTCGGTCATTTGGAACAGCTCTTCGATCTGGAGTTTGGCCTCCTGAGCATCCGTGTAGACCGCGCCCTGCTGGACCGACTCGGCTATGTAACTTTGGCACATTCGCACGACGACGATGAACATGGCCGAAGCCAGGCCCATGGATAGCCATGCGGCGATGCGGGCTGCCTCGCTCGGAAGCAGCACCGCCGCTGCGGCCGCAGCCGTGCAGAGCGTCTGATATGCCACGATGAGGTACCGCCGCAGCGCCACAAGCCGCTGGTTTGCGGTAAACGGGTTCTCTTTCTGCACCGCATTCCCACCATCATTGTTCACGGTAAGATTAGGTGGAAAGTCCTAACAATTCCTGACTCCGGTGGATTCGTGATGAACCGCACAGTAGTTATCGGCGCCTTAGGAAAGTAAAAACTGCAGGCGATCCGTGCCGCTTTATGGAAAAGTCGCCTTCCTTTGTAATCACCGAATTCACCAAGAGATGAAGGGGCCGCTCGTACGAGTTTGCTCTTTAAGGCGCGGTGGCCCTGGCGACCTGATTGCGGCCCGCCTTCTTGGCTTCGTAAAGCGCGCGATCTGCCGCCCATAGCGCATCGCGCGGGCGGGCGTACTGCCACACATCTGCCACGCCGGCCGAGAACGTCACCTTGCCGACGGGCACGTCCGTCGTGCGGTTGACGAGGCGGCGGGCTGCCATAGCCTCGCGCGCGGAGTCGAGCAGGGCGCAAGCCTGATCGAGCGTCCGGCCGCGCAGCACCGCGACGAACTCTTCTCCGCCGTGACGCGCGACATGGCAGGTGTCGTCGGAGAGCTCCGCCAAAGTCTTGGCGACGTTGCGCAGGATCCTGTCGCCCGCCTGATGTCCGTGCACATCGTTGATCCGCTTGAAGTGATCGACATCGCAGAAGGCCACGCACAACGGCTCGCCACTGTCGCGCGCAACAATTACCTCCCGCGCGAAGACCGCCTCGAAGGCGCGCCGGTTTGGCAGGCCGGTCAAGTGATCGACTTCGGCGTCTCGGCGTGCCTCCTGCAGCCGCTTCTGGAGCTTGCGGGTTTCCCGCTCGGATCTCTCCAGTTCGGCCTCGATCATGCGCGTGCGCGAGAGCATCGCCAGGGCGAGTTGCCCGATCAGGGCAGCGACATCGGCATCGCCTTCGTGCGCCAGCCCATCGACTTGCTGCTCCAGCGCAGAGGTGTATTCGCTGGTGGCCCGCCGGGCGGCGCCGGTGGTGCGCGCAAACTCCCCGATAGTGATCTCCAGGCGGTTCATCAGCTCGTGGAGCGTGCCGACCGCCTGGGGGCTGCCGGAGTGTCGCGCGGCATCGGCAAGCCAGGCGTCCGTCACCGGCTCGCCGAGCGCCACCCGCCGGCCCACCGTCTCGGCCAGGTCTGCATTGGCGCCGGAAATCAGCTCATGCGCGACGCCGAGGTTGAACGGACTTACCTCAAGCCCGTGTGCCATCAGGAAGCTGGACACGTCGGAGAGCACCTGCCGGCGCCGCCGCGCGCGGGGATCCTCGTCCGGTGCCGGTGTGCGGCATGGCTCGCAATCCTGCTCGTCGGCGGAGCCGAAGCCCAGCCAGCGAAGGAACGCGCCACGCGATGCATGCGGATCGTAAGCCGTCATGCTCCCGATAACGACGGGGTCTACACGTTTTTAAGAGGGGCCTCGCTCAGGGTGTGGCTGAAGGCATCGCCGGCATGGACACCCGTCTGACACTGACGATCCGGATTGGCGGCTCCAGCATCTGGCCCTTCATCACGCCTGCGCCTGCCGTGGCCGAGCGCGGCGCGGCCCAGATCCCGTCGACCACGTCCATTCCCGAGGTGACGTGGCCGAACGCTGCGAAGCCCGCACGCGCCTCCGGATCGGCCTCGCCGGGGTGCGCATCGAGCCCGGGCTGATCCGAAACCATGATCGAGAAGTCACCCGTCGCCGTTCCCGGTGCGTAGCGTGCCATCGAGATCGTGCCGCGCAGGTGGGTGATGCCGGTGCGATCGGTCGGCTCATGCGCCACCGGCTTGAGGACGCGCTTGGGATCGTTCTGCGTTCCGCCCTGGATCAGCCCATTTGGCGGTTCGCCCCAGTCGAGATGCATGGACCTGTAGAACAATGTTCCGTCGAACCGCCTCTGATCGGCGTACCGCAGGAAGTTGGCCGTTGTCAGCGGCGCGTGCGCGGCATCCAGAATGAGCGTGATAGTGCCGACGCTGGTGGTAATGGCGACTGGGACATCACTCGAATTGTCCGCGGGTGGTGGAGAGGCCGCAACGACGAGCGGCGCAACCAGCGCCGCCACAAGCGAGGCAAGCCGCCTTTTCACCGGTCGATGATCTCCACGCGACGGCAACCGCGCGCCGGCTCAGCGGACGCGCGGGCCGCCGAACGGCAGCGGCGGAGGCGGACGGCGCGCACCGCGCGGAAGCTGCGCCTGATACGCACGGCCGCAATGCTCGACGCAATAGGGGAACCCCGGGTTCACCTTGTCGCCGCAGAAGTGGAAGTCTGGCTCGCCCGGATGCCCCATCGGCCAGCGGCAGATGCGGTCGTTCAGGTCCAGCAGGCTGGTCTTCCCCGCGATTTCGGGGCTCGGCTTGGCGGGTACCAGACGGCGCGGCGGCGCCGGCGGAATCGGCTGCTGCTGATCCCCGGGGCCCTGACGGAGAAAGCCGCCCGGTCCGACCGAGACGATGCGCGGCTGCTCGACCTGCGGGCGCGGCTCCACCGGCGACTCGACCGAAGCTGCCGCTGTCACCGCGGCGGGCGGCGGTGCGGGCTGGGGGGGCGGCGCCGCCGGCTCCACCGACCGTGGCCGTTCGACCACTTCGGCTGGCGCGGGCTCGGCCTTCTTTACTGGAGCGGCCGGTCGCACAGGCTTCTCGTTCGGCTTGACCGGGGAAGGGCGAGCCTTGAGGCCCAGACGGTGCGCCTTGCCGATCACGGCGTTGCGGCTGACGCCGCCTAGCTCGTCCGCGATCTGGCTGGCGGTGGCACCGCCTTCCCACATCTTGGTCAGTTTCTCGATCCGCTCGTCGGTCCAACTCATTTGCATTCCACTTTCCTGGCCACTTTACTGGCTGTCGATATGTGCCGTTCACAGCCTTTCCAGGGGCAGAACGGCTCAGCGCTCTTGCCTGGCGGGAGCCCAGCCGATAGTCGCGGCACCATGGCCGATCAACCCAATTCGGCGGAGCTCATCACCCCGGCCGCCATCTCGCATCCCCGCAGCTTTCCCCAGAAGGGCGAGCCGCTGATCCGGCAAGTAAACTGGGTCGGGCTCAAGACGCTCTATATGAAAGAGGTGCGCCGGTTCTTCAAGGTGCAGACCCAGACGATCTGGGCCCCCGCGATCACCACATTGCTGTTCCTCGTCATCTTCACCGTGGCGCTGGGGCGTGGCGGCAAGGTCGTGCTCGGCGTCAACTTCGCGACGTTCGTCGCGCCCGGGCTGATCGTCATGGGAATGATGCAAAACGCCTTCGCCAACGCCAGCTTCTCGTTCCTGGCCGGCAAGATGCACGGCACCATCATCGATTACCTGATGCCGCCGCTCAGCGAGTTGGAACTGCTCGTCGCTATTGTGGCTGCGGCAGTTACGCGCGGCGTTCTGGTGGGGCTGGCGCTGGCGGCTGCAATGCTGCTGTGGCCGGACGTGCACCTATCGGTAGCCCATCCCTGGGCGGTTGTCTGGTTCGGGCTGATGGGCTCTTGCTTCCTCGCGCTGCTAGGTCTGCTCTCGTCGATATGGGCCGAGAAGTTCGACCACAATGCGGCCGTCACGACCTTCGTGATCGCGCCGCTGTCGCTGCTTTCCGGCACCTTCTACGTGATCGACAATCTCACGCCTGCCTTCCGGGTGATCAGCCGGCTGAACCCGTTCTTCTACGTCATTTCGGGTTTTCGTTTCGGCTTTCTTGGCGTCAGCGACATCGGCGACACGAACGTGGCCGTTCTTCACGGCGCGATCGGGCTGGGCGTCCTCACCCTTGCCTTGGGTTTGGCCGCGTATCTGCTGCTGCGTTCGGGCTGGAAGCTGAAGAACTGAAGTGGGCGGGCGGGGCCGGTCCTCGTCTCCTGTCTCGCCCAATGCTCAGTGCGTCATCCCGCGGCGCATGCGATACTGACCCTCGACAAAGGTGTCGAAAATCTGGGGGATCGATGGATGATCCACCGGCCCGCCGTCGCCATCGGCCATCAGGTTCTGCTGGCTGACGTAGGCCACGTAGCTGGAATCTCCGTTCTCCGCGAGCAGGTGGTAGAATGGCTGATCGCGCTTAGGCCGCATTTCCGCTGGAATGGATTCGTACCATTCCTCGCTATTGGCAAAGACCGGATCGACATCGAAAACGACGCCGCGAAAGTCGTGGTGACGATGGCGCACGATATCGCCGATTGTGAAGCGCGCCCGCGCTCTGCGCGGTGCATCGATGATGCGGCCAGCTTGCGGCAAGAAGAAGGATGCGCGGTTCATAAGCAAGGATATAGGTTTGCCGCATGTGCGAGACAAGCGAGCCGCCGGCCCTGTCCCCACAATTCGCGCAAGAGGGCTTGGCAACCGCCCCCCAGTCCGCTAACCGCCCGCTTCGCTTCGACCCGCGGGCCTTGCCCGCACAGGCGCAAGACCTCGCGGAGAGGTGGCAGAGTGGTCGAATGCGCCGCACTCGAAATGCGGTGTACGGGTAACCGTACCGTGGGTTCGAATCCCACCCTCTCCGCCAAGAACCATCTGCCGAAGTCTATAATCGTCTAAAAGCAAGCACTTAGGCTGAGAGAAAGTCTACCGCCGTCTACTGTTGATGACCCACAACTAGACCCCTACTGTGGGCAAACAGTGGGTAAGGAATCGTGCAGTGGGTAAGCTGACGGTGAAGAAGGTCGAAGCGCTCAGCGAGCCCGGCCGGTACTCAGACGGTGATGGCTCCGGCTTCCACCTTCGGATTGACAGCCAAGGTCGAAAGTACTGGATTTTGCGCGTTGCCGATCAAGCCGGCAAACGACGCGACATTAATATCGGTCCCGCACGCCGACTCACCCTGTCGGCAGCACGCGAAAAGGCTCGACAGGCACGCGACAAGATAGCTGAGACCGGCACGGTGCAGCAGGTCGAGGTGCCAACCTTCAAAAAGGCGGCCGAACTTGCCCACGCCTCTCGCACTGCGGGTTACCGGAACCGCAAGCACGTCATCCAGTGGCTCTCGACTCTAGAGACTCACGCCTACCCGCTGATCAGGGACAAGCCGATCGACCAAGTCACCCGCGCCGACGTGGTGGAAGTGTTGGAGCCTATCTGGCTTACCACGCCTGAGACGGCACGGCGCATCCTTCAGCGGCTCGACCGGGTGATGCGGTGGGCAGTAGGCAATGAGCACCGTCGCGACGCGATCGACATGACGCTTGTTCGAGATGCGCTGCCGCGCCAGCCGAAACGACGATTGACAGTGAGGCACATGCCTTCGGTGCCTTGGCCTAATGCGCCCGCATTCTGGGCGATTATTGCATACAGCCACAGCGCGCCGACTTTTATGCGCGCCGGGCGGTTTTATCGTGTCGATCAATACTGGAATGATGATCGAGAACTGATCAGCAAGCCGCCGGAATTTATCGAATGGGCGGATCGGCTTTACAAGCTGGTGAAAAAATCCCTGACCAAGGTTGAGCAAGGGCACTTTGCGGGGGTCGAGGCGCTGGCGATGCGAAAGTCTGGCATACCGTTTGAAGGGCTTGATATCGAATTTGCGTCACTTGAGGACTGAGCCGAAGAATTTGGTTCGCGACCTTTATTTGGGGCAACGCGACAGGTTGATTGACCAGTTGCACGCGCTTGATCCCAACTGGAGCTATGCTTCCCTGGGTGAGCCAGGCACGGCTCAGGGGAGGCTCAACGACCTCACCGATCTGCGCGCGCAGCGGGCGGCGATGGTGTATTCTCAAACCGGCGATACCCAGTTGCTACAGGTTGAGACCTTGCGGACGGTCCAGCGCTTTGTGGATGAAGGATATGCGCTCGGCACCCGGCGGTTTGATGATGGATTGCTGTCACCTCGGCTCAATCGGAACGAGGCAATCGGTAATTTTGTTGATCAATATGCTCGCCAGAATCTCCAGCGGTGGTTCAATCAATATGGTGTCAGCACAGGAGCAACGTTGCCTATCGGCGTTAACAACCGTGCCTATGCGGCGGACGGCAGCTATCGTATTCCCGACCTGCGCGTTGGCAATGCCGCGTTCGATCCGACGCTGTCGCTTAAGACTGCTTCCACACCGCAGGTTCAGGGCTTCTTCAACGCCAAGTTCGCGCCTAGCAGCGTCACTATCGTCCGGCCCACGGCGCTGGGCGGCTCCTATATCATCCCGCGTCCGAGGCACTGAATATGGTCACACCTTACAAACTCACCATCCCTGAAACCGTGGGAGCCGTGCAGGATTTGCTCGGCACCATGCAACTGACCTCGCCTGATTTTACTCACGATATGTTCCCTGGCATGAATATCGACACGACGTTTACCGAGTTGTTCGCAGGGCTGGATAACATCCGCGAGGCTATCGGTGGAGAGTGCCATGAGGCATTGGTGGCGATGGCGACTGAGATGCGTAAACGGTTCGAGGCAAACGAGGTGCGGGAAGGCAATATCATAGCCTACGGTATGCAGGAGATGATCACGGCAACTGCGAAATCGCGCCGCAAGAAGACGAATTAAGCGACGGATTTGCGCTTGAGGCGAAGCAAGATAGAAGCTATGGCACCGCTGGTCCCGTAATCTTTTGCCTGCACATCGTATTGTGGCGAATTGGACGGCACTGCCTCGGGTTGGGTGGTGCCGTTGTCGTGTGATGGCGCCCGATTTGCGCGCAGAATAGCCGTCGTCGCTGGGATGGTGGTTGGGGCGCAGGGCGAGATAAAAGCGCGGCCAGCCAGGGCGGCCTATATGGTTGGTTGTAGGCGGCTTTTGCGTATGGCCGGAATCGCCCCGGCCAGCCCTGTTTGCAAAAACGCGAGCAAAATCAAGGCGGGTCCGTATGGCCACGCGCGGCGCGGCCGAGGCTCTTGATGGCGCAGGCCGTGTGGGCCTCGACCTCGTCGGTGGTGATGCTGAGGCGCCGGGCGATGCGGCGGTAGGGCAGATCGTCGAAGCGGTGCATCATGAAGACCTCGCGGGGAAGCTCGGGCATGGCGACGAGCGCGGCTTCCATGCGCGCGAGCCGGGCGGGATCGACCGGCCGGGGCGGTTCGGCGATACGGGCGGTGCCGAACCCCCACCGCCGCCGCCAGCGCGCCCGCCGGCGCAGCGCTGCCTCACCCGCGCCCACGCTGCCGTCTCCTGCGTGCCGGAAACCCGTGGCCGGTAACGGCCCGCACATGATCGAGCAGCGCGCGGGTCAGGACGCGCATCTCGCCGGGCGCGGAGGGGCAATCGGGCGGCTTGCCCACATCGGCGTGCCGCCACTGCCCGTAGGGCGACAGGAAGGTCGCCAGCGCCGCGATCGGCGGCGCGTCGAGACCAAGCCCGCTGGCGTTGGCCAGCGCCAGCGATCGGTCGAGGTGGAGCTCGAGATGACGCGCGCACCAGGCATCGTCGAATCCCACATCAAGCAGGTGCACGGAAAGCCCGAGCTGGATGACGATGCCGATGTGATAGAGCAGCCCCGCGTCGGGCGGGACGATCCCCGCCTCGAGCCCGGCGAAGAACTCTTCGGCCGTGCGGTAGCGGGCACGGCGGAGATCGCGCCCGGCCCGCGTCCGGTGCAACGCTACCGGCACCTCGGAAACGCTCCCCGGCGATAGCGATTGTACCCCGCCTGGACTGGCGAGAACGGGAAGCACGGCGGGCGCGGCGGCCAGGGCACCAAGCAGCGCCCGGTGCGAGGTAGGCGCAGTGGCCGAAGGGGCGACCGGCGAAGGATCGCGGTGTGTTGAAAATCGTGACGACATGACGGACCTGCACGCTGGCGAACCCGTGCTGGGAAGCGCGGGTGGTGCAAGCGGTGTCCTCTGGTCGGCCGCATGGGTCAGCGGCTGTCAGCAACCGCCCGACGTGCGGCCGGGCGCAATGATGCCTGGCAGGATGATCCTGGGGGAGGCTCGCCAGCCTTGCCGTCCCGTGGGCGGGATAATGCCGTAAACGGGCCGCTACGACGAGCGGCCCCATGGTGCCGGTTACTGCGCGGCGGCGGCTTCCAGTTCGGCGATGCGGTCGGCGCAGACCTGGTGGACGACACGGCCGAGGTCCTCGATGCGCTGGGAGAGCCAGGCCAGCTCCTCTTCGGTGATGCGGTAGTGCTTGCTGTAGCGGGCCTTGGTGTAGGCCTCCTTGAGCTTGTGGAACATGGCGCGCTCGCGCCGGGTGCCTTCGGGCCAGATGCCATAGACACGCCGGTCGAGCCCTTCGGCCAGCGAGCGCAGGAAGGCGATGTTGTGGTTGTAGGGGGCGTAGAACGTCAG
>Ga0068862_100004591_pt1 | contig 11636 bp, 12 predicted proteins | sample KBSSwiS52_FD_66598 | JGI IMG/M metagenome (GOLD analysis project Ga0068862, IMG submission 66598) | Switchgrass rhizosphere microbial communities from Kellogg Biological Station, Michigan, USA - KBS Switchgrass S5-2 | ecosystem: Host-associated > Plants > Roots > Rhizosphere > Soil ... | reverse complement strand
GACAACGAGATCTGCCTCGAGCTCTCGTTCAAGGAACGCGAGCCGACCGACCGGCAGGTCGTCGAGCAGATCGCGGAATCCGTCGCCTTCTGGGCGCCGCATATCGACAGCGGCGCGAAGGATCTCCGCGTCGAAGCGGCGCGGGGAGCCGCTGAATGAGCGATCCGATTGCCTGGATCGGCACCAGCTGGAAGATGAACAAGACTTTGGCGGCGGCGAAAGCCTTCGCCGAGGCTCTGGCGAAGGCTGACGCGGCGCGCGATCCCCGGATCCAGCGTTTCGTCATCCCGCCCTTCACGGCCGTACGGCAGGTGAAGGAAATCCTGGCGGCGAGCTCGCTCAAGGTCGGCGCGCAGAACATGCATTGGGCCGACCAGGGCGCCTGGACCGGCGAGATCTCGCCGCTGATGCTGAAGGACTGCAACCTCGACCTGGTCGAGCTTGGCCATTCGGAACGGCGCGAGCATTTCGGCGAGACCGACGAGACGGTCGGACTGAAGGTCGAGGCCGCGGTCCGCCATGGCTTGATCCCGCTGATCTGCATCGGTGAGACCATGGCCGACCGGGAGAGCGGACGTGCCGATGAGGTGCTGGAGCGCGAGGTCGAGGGTGCCCTCGGCAAGCTCTCGACCGAACAGCGCCAGGCACCGATCCTGCTCGCCTATGAACCGGTCTGGGCGATCGGCGAGAACGGCATTCCGGCCACGGCCGAATACGCCGATGCCCGCCAACGTGAAATCATCTCGGTTGCGAAATCCGTGCTCGGCCGTCGCGTGCCCTGCCTCTATGGCGGCTCGGTCAATCCCGGCAACTGCGCCGAGCTGATCGCCTGCCCGCATATCGACGGCCTCTTCATCGGCCGTTCGGCCTGGGAGCCGGACGGCTATCTCGACATCCTCGCGCGGTGTTCGAAGGCGCTCTAGACGTTGACCGCGAGCACCGAGATGCAGTCGCCGGTCTTCACCAGTCCGGGGAAGTGACGGCCGGCAACGACGCCCGCCATCTTGGCGCGGTATTCGGCAGGCTTCACGCCGGTACGGTCGGCCGGCCACACCCGCGCGATCACATCGCCCTTGCCCACAGCTTGGCCGAGATCGACGCAAGGTTCGATCAGGCCGTCATTCTCGCTGAAGCTGAAGCAATCGCCATCGGGCATGTCGAGCATCTGCGACGGCTGCCGCTTGATCTCGCCCTCAAGGACGCCGGCATGGGTGAGCAGGTTGCGGACGCCGCGCTTGGCGATGCCGACGGTCCTGGCGCTGGTCGTGCCGCCGCCGCCGAGCTCGGTGGAGATGAAGGTCTTGCCCATCGCCTCGGCGGCGGTGTCGTACATGCCGACGCTGTCGATCTCCAGCAGCATCATCGAGTAGGGCGCGTTGAACGCTTCCATCGCCGCGACACAGGCCTGCTCATGGCCTTTGTCCGGGAGCCGGTGGGTGCAGCAGAACGGCACGAATTCCAGGGTCTTGCCGCCGGAATGGATGTCGAGCACGACGTCGGCCAGCGGCAGCAGGGTGCGCTGGAAGTAGTCGGCGATCTTCTCGGTAACCGTGCCGTCCGGCTTGCCGGGAAAGGTGCGGTTGAGATTGCCCTTGTCGATCGGCGAGGTGCGCGTCGCGACCCGAAACGCCGGGAAATTCATGGCCGGCACGATGATCACGCGGCCTGAGAGCGCCAGGGCATCGATCGCGGCGGCCAGGTCCATCAGCGCGACCGGTCCCTCATACTCGTCGCCGTGATTGGCGCCGGTCAGCAGCACGGTCGGGCCTCTGCCGTGCTTCGCGACGGTGATCGGGATCATCACCGCACCCCAGGCGGAATCGTCGCGGCTGTAGGGCAGCCGCAGGAAACCGTGCTGCACGCCGTCACGCTCGAAGTCGACGGTGGCGGAAATGGGGTTGGCCCGCGTCACAGGATCGGACAATGGATCGGCTCCGGAATGGTCAGTTGGAATTGTCGTCGGGATAGCGCTTCATGCGCTTGACGCTCATCGAGATATGGCTGCGGCGGATATGGCCAACGGCTTCGAGGTCGCCCAGCTCCATGGCGGCGAGGATATCCGCCACTTCGCGCCGGAAGACGATGATCTCGTCCTTGAAATTGAGGTGCGGCACGGACTTCAGCCAGATCCGCGTCGTCAGGTAGTAGAGGCGTTCGGAGATCTCCTTGAGCGGCGCATTGCCGATCATGACGCCGAGCTCCTGGAAGAAATCCATGTTGATCCGGGCATAGACTTTGGCATCCGGAGCCGTGGTGAGTGCATCGCAACGCGCCAGGATTTCCCGCACGCGGGCGAGATCGGCCTCGCCGCGCGGGATCGGATCTAGCTTGCCGATCAGCACCGCGAGCTCCATGCGGAGCTGGAACACCTGCGACAGGGCATCGATATCGACATCGGTCACGAATGTCCCGACGCCGTGCCGGCTCTCCAGCAAGCCCTCGCTTTCCAGGCGCGAGAGCACGCGGCGGATCGGCGTGCGCGAGACATCGAACTCGCGCGCCAGCTCTTCTTCGCTCAGACGTTCGCCGGGCTGGTATTCCAGCAGGCAGATGCGGTCGCGGATCGCCTTGTAGATCCGCTCGAACCGCTCGCGCGACATACTGAGCGGGCGTTCCGCATTGTCGTCGAGTGGGCTCATACCGCATCCATGACGGCACGCAGAAACTGGCGGGTCCGCTCGTTCTGCGGCGCGCTGAAGAGCTGCTGCGGCTCGCCCTGCTCGCAGATCTTGCCGCGATAGAAGAAGCAGACCCGGTCGGCGAATTCCTTGGCGAAACCCATCTGGTGCGTCACCATCAGCATGGTCAAGTCGTGCTCGCTCCCCAGCTTGCGAATCACCTGCAGCACCTCGCCGCAGAGTTCCGGATCGAGCGCCGAGGTCACCTCGTCGAACAGCATCACCTTCGGCCGCATCGCGAGAGCTCTTGCAATGGCCACCCGCTGCTGCTGGCCGCCCGATAGCTGTGCCGGATAATGCCCTTTCTTGTCGGCCAATCCTACCATATCCAGGAGCTCGGCGGCGCGTTCTTCCGCCTCGCGCTTCTTCATGCCGAGCACGGTGACCGGCGCCTCGATGCAATTGGCGAGCGCGTTCATATGCGGGAACAGATTGAAATGCTGGAACACCATTCCGATCTTGGCCCGCACCCGCCGCAGGTGCTTCGGGTCGGCCGGTGCCATGCCGCTGCCGCGCTGCACATGGGTCAGCGGTTCGCCATCGACCCAGATCACCCCGCCGTCGATTCGCTCCAAGGTCATCAGCATCCGGAGCACCGTGGTCTTGCCGGAACCGGAAGGGCCGATGATCGCCACTTTCTCGCCGCGGCGGATCTCCAGGTTGAGATCGTCGAGCACGGTCAGCGGGCCATAGCGCTTGGTGACCGATTCGAACTTCACCATGGGCTCGAGATTCGCGTTCATCGCAGGCTCCGGCGGTTGAGGCGTTTCTCCACCCAGCGGATGCCCGCCGAGGAGATCAGGCTGAGGATCAGGAAGGTCACTCCGACAACAGTCATCGGCTCGGTGTAGCGGAAGTTCTCCGAGCCGAGGATCTTGGCGGTCTGCACCAGCTCGAGCACGGCGATTGCAGACAACAGCGGCGTGTCCTTGAACAGTGCGACCAGGTAGTTGCCGAGCACCGGCACAATCGGCGGGATGGCCTGCGGCAGGACGATGTTCTTGAAGGTGTTCCAGCCGCTGACGTTCAATGCGATACAGGCTTCCCACTGTCCGCGCGGCACCGCCTCGATGCCGGCGCGATAGACCTCCGAGCAGTAGCAGCCGTAATGCAGGCTCAAAGCGATGATGCCGGCGGTGAAGGCATCGAGCGCCACCCCGTAGCGCGGCAGCACGAAGAAGATGAAGAAGATCTGGATGAGAAGCGGCGTCGAGCGGATGGTCTCGATCAGGGCCGAGGTCACCCAGCCGACCACTCCGCCGCGCATCCGGAGAATCGCCAAGGCCAGGCCGAGGATCGCGGCGAAGAAGAAGCTGATGAAGGTCGCCTCGACCGTGACGATCGCGGCACGGGCGAGATCGGGGAGGATCGCAAGCGTATAGTTCCAATCCCAGATCATGCGCCGCCCCTTCCCCGCACCATGCCGCGCACCGCCATCCGATCGAGGTAGCGCATGCCGATGGTGATCGCGAGCGAGACGATCAGATACATGAGAAAGGCGAGCGTGAAGATCTGGATGGTCTTCAAGGTCGCATCATTCAAGGTCCGTGCCTTGAAGGTGAGATCGCTCATCGTAATGGTCGAGACGAGCGCCGTGGTCTTCAGGAGATCGATCAGCAAGTTTCCCCAGGGCGGGATCATCGCGACCAAAGCCTGCGGCAGGATGATCCGCCGCAGCGCCTGGACCCGCGTCATGTTGAGCGCGGTGGTCGCTTCCCACTGTCCGCGGGTGACGCCCTGGATCGCACCACGCACCACCTCCGCGCCATAGGCGCCGACGTTGAGGCCGAGGGTGACGACGGCGACGGTGAAGGGCTCCATCAGGATGCCAAAATCAGGCAGCACGAAGAACAGCCAGAACAGCTGCACCAGCGCCGAAGTGCCGCGGAAGAACTCGATATAGGCGATCGCGAGCCAGCGCACCGGCTTCGGGCCGTAGAGCTTCGCCAGCGCCGCGACCAGCGCCATGACGACGGCGAGGACCGCGCCCGCGACGGTGATGCGCAAAGTCAGCCACAGGCCTTCGAGCAGGCCCGGCATGAAGATCGCATTCTCGCCGCTGCCGAGGACGGCAACGGCGATCATGGCCGCAATCAGCATCGCGGCTAGCGAGGGAATGCCCATCGCGCGCTCCTCGGCCCAATGGCGCCACGCGGCAGCGGGGCAGGTTGCCCTGCCCCGCGCCGATTCACTCCAGCGGGAACGTTATTCGCCCTTGCAGAGCTGCTCCATGGTCTTGTTCGGCAGGTAGTCCTTGCCGAAACCGAGCGGCGTCACCAGCGCTATATGCTCCGACGTGCCGATGAACTTCTTCAGCTCGGCATTGAAGGCCTCATAGAGATCCTTGTCGTCCTTGCGGAAGCCGAAGCCACCATGGCCCTTCACCGACTTGCCCGCGACCTCGCCGAACGGCGTGGTGGATTCGACGCCCTCGCCCTTCTTCGCCATGTCGGCGATCGAGAGCGCGGTCAGCGCCGCCGCATCGGCACGGCCCGACTGCACGGCCGCGAGCAGGCTCGACTGATCCGGCAGCACGACCAGCTGGTCTTGCGGCACATTCGCATCCTTGGCATAGCCGGCTTCGACCGCGCCGGCCATGACGGCAAGCTTCAGATCCTTGTTTCCGGCGATCGAGGCGTAATCCTTGACGCCCTTCGGATTGCCGGCCTTCACCAGCATCGCCTGGCCGATGCCGTAGGACGGTTCGGAGAAGTTGATCTCCTGGCAGCGCTTCGGGTTGATGAACATGCCCGCCGCGATGATGTCGAAACGTCCGGCCTTCAAGCCCGGGATCAGGGCGCCGAACTCGGTCAGCACGCCGTCCACCTGGGCGATTCCCATTTTTGCCAGAACAGCTTTGGCCACTTCCGGAGCCTCACCGGTCAATTTTCCATCCGGCGTCGCATAGCCGAACGGCGCTTCGTTGGCGAAGCCGACGCGAATGAAGCCGTCCTTCTTCGCGCGCTCCAGCGTGGTCTCCGCCAGGGCGAACCGCGACCCGGCGCCCATCACGCCCGCTGCGGCACCGAGACCGGCCGCCGACAGCAAGAGCGCGCGGCGCGTCACCCGAAAATTCTCACTCATTCCCAAACCTCCTCTATTGCCTCGCCGGATGTTTTTGCTGTTCGAGCCCGAGGGGGCCGGACCGGCGCGCCCTTCCTCGGAAGCTTCTTCTTGCCGTGTTGTATACAACTTATCTTCCATCGTCGCAATGACCGAGATATCATGGGCGAAAATAAGAGGATTTCTCTCCCCAGATGAAGGCAATCGTTAATGATGTGTACAATGTCAGATGAACTCCGCTGATTTGACGCCCGATCTGGCGGCAATCCGCGCCGCCCGCCCGGCGATCGCCGCCGTGGTGCAGAAGACTCCCCTGCTGCCGGCCGTGGCGCTTTCGGCGCGCTTCGGGCAGGAGATCCTGCTGAAGCTCGAAAGCCTGCAGCCGACCGGCGCCTTCAAGCTGCGCGGCGCGACCAACGCGATCGGCCGCTTGAGTTCCGAACAACGCAGGCGCGGCGTCGGTTGCTGCTCGACCGGAAACCACGGCCGCGCCGTCGCCTATGCAGCGCAACGCGCCGGGATTCGCGCCGTTGTCTGCCTCTCTTCCTTGGTTCCCGAGAATAAGGTGGAAGCGATCCGGACTTTGGGCACCGAGGTGCGGCGCATCGGCCAGAGCCAGGACGAAGCGCAGCGCGAGATCGACCGGTTGGTGCGCGACGAAGGCCTGACCGACATCCCGCCCTTCGATCATCCGGACGTCATCGCCGGCCAGGGCACGATCGCGCTCGAACTGCTGGAAGAGCGGCCGGATCTGTCGGCGATCGTCGTCCCGCTGTCCGGCGGTGGATTGATTTCCGGCATCGCCATCGCGGCCAAGGCGCTGAAGCCCGAGATCCGCATCGTCGGCGTCTCGATGGAACATGGCGCGGCGATGCATGAAAGCCTTGCCGCCGGCCGGCCGGTCGAGGTCACCGAAGTCCCGTCCCTGGCGGACTCGCTCGGCGGCGGGATCGGCCGCGGCAACCGTTACACCTTCGCCGCATGCCGCGCGCTGGTCGATGAAACCTTGCTGTTGAGCGAGGCCGAGATCTATCGCGGCATGCAGGCTTTGTTCCGCGAGCAACACCTGGTGAGCGAAGGCGCGGCCGCAACCGGTGTCGGCGCGCTGCTTGCCGGCAAGCTCAAGCTCGACGGGCCGACCGCACTGATCGTCAGCGGTCACAATGTCGACCCCGACCAGTTTCTCGCCGTGGCTTCCGGACAGCCGGTCAAGCTCGGCGATCAAATCGTGAAAGGCTGATCATGCGCGACATCTTCGTTCTGAGCGAACGCGATTTGCGCGGCTGCGTTGCGCTGGATGGCACCGCGATCGACGTGGTCGAACAGGCGTTCCGGGCGCTGGCCGGCGGCAAGGTGGTGATGCCGCCGATCCTCTCCATGGATCTCCCGGAGGTGCACGGCGAGGTCGACGTGAAGACCGCCTACATTCCGGGCTTCGCCGGATTCGCGATCAAGGTCAGCCCCGGCTTCTTCAACAACCCGAAGCTCGGCCTGCCCAGCCTCAACGGGCTGATGATTCTGTTTTCCGCACAGACCGGCCTGGTGGACGCGCTGCTGCTCGACAACGGCTATCTGACCGATGTCCGCACCGCTGCAGCCGGTGCCGTCGCGGCGCGCCATCTGGCGCCGCGCACGGTCGCCACCGCCGGCGTGCTCGGCAGCGGCGTGCAAGCGCGGCTGCAGATCATCGCCGCGCATCAGGTGCGGCCCCTCCAGCAAGTGCTGGTCTGGGGCCGCGATCCCGAGAAGGCCATGGCCTGCGCGCGGGACATCACCGCGGCGACCGGCGTCGCATCTCGCGTCGTCGCCGATCCGGCGGAACTGGTGCGCGAAAGCCAGCTCGTGGTCACGACGACGCCGGCGCGCGCGCCCATCCTGAAGGCCGAGTGGTTGCATCCCGGCTTGCACATCACCGCCATGGGCTCCGACCAGGCCGGCAAGAACGAGCTCGATCCCAAGGCGGTGCAAGCCGCGACGCTGTTCGCCTGCGACCGCATCTCGCAAAGCGAGAAGCTCGGCGAGTTGCGCAGCGCCCGCGAAATCGGATTCACCGCCATTCCGCCGGAGCTCGGCGAAATCGTGGCCGGCAGCAAATCCGGCCGCCGCAGCGAGAGCGATGTTACGATCTGCGATCTGACCGGCACGGGCGCGCAAGACACCGCGATCGCCACCCATGCGCTTGCCGCCGCCCGCAAGGCGGGGGTCGGCACCGTCATCCAGGCCTGAAGGAGAAAAGTACCATGGCCGTTTATGAGAAGACCTTCGAGAAGGCTGAATATGCACGCCGCGTCGCCGACGTGAAGCGGCGCATGCAAGCGGCGGGCTTCGATCTGCTGATCTGCCAGGACCCGGCGAACATGGGCTGGCTCACCGGCTTCGCCGGCTGGTCCTTCTATGTGCCGCAATGCGTTCTGGTACATCTGGAGGAAGAGTGGCCGATCTGGTTCGGCCGCGCCCAGGATGCGAAATGCGCCGTCGTCACCACCGATCTGCCGGCGAGCAACGTCGTCCCCTTCTCCGAGCGCCTGGTGCATCACCCGGTCGAGCATCCCTATGACGAGCTGGCGCAGTTGATCCAGTCGCGCGGCTGGGACAAGGCGCGGATCGGCGTCGAGATGGACGCGCATTACTATACGGCGCGTTGCCACGCCCATCTGGTGAAGGGCTTGCCGAACGCCAAGTTCTCCAACAACGGCGACCTGGTGAACTGGGCGCGGCTGGTGAAATCACCGGCCGAATTGAAGCTGATGCGCGAGGCCGGCAAAATCTGCACTGCGGCCATGAACGCCGGCATCGCCAAGATGAAGCCGGGCGTGCCGCAGCATCATGTGGTGGCCGAGATTTATCATGCGCAGACCCTGGGTGTTCCCGGCGGCGCCGGCGGCGACTACACCGCGATCTGCCCGCTGATGCCGGTCGGCGAAGGCACCAGCACGCCACATCTCACCTGGTCGGACACGCCGTTGCCGAACGATTCGCTGGTCATGCTGGAGATCGCGGGGTCGCGCCGCGGCTATCATGCGCCGCTCACCCGCACCGTCCATCTCGGCAAGCCGCCGAAAGAGATGCTGGATGTAGCGAAAGTGGCGGTCGAAGGCGTCGATGCCGGCCTCGCCATGGCGAAGCCCGGCTGCACCGCCGAGCTGGTCGAGGCCGCCTGGCAGGCGGTGCTCCGCCGCAACGGCCTCAGCAAGGAGAGCCGGGTCGGCTATTCCGTGGGTCTCTCTTTCCCGCCGGATTGGGGCGAGCGGACGGTGAGCCTGCGCCCCGGCGACAAGACCGAGCTGCAGAACGGCATGTGCTTCCACATCCAGGCCGGGCTCTGGCTGAAGGACTGGGGAGTCGCGATCTCGGAATCCTTCGAGGTGACCGATAAAGGCGGTGCGCGCTTCTGCGACGTCACGCGCGAGCTCATCGTGATCGATTGAGATGCGAGATCCCGACCTCAAGCTGGATGAACGCGATCTGAAGATCCTGGCGATCCTCCAGCAGGAAGGCCGCATCACCAAGACGGAGCTCGCGGAGCGGGTGAACCTCTCGCCCACGCCGTGCTGGAGCCGGTTGAAGCGGCTTGAGAAGATCGGGCTGATCGAGGGTTATCGGGCCAAGATCGCGTTGAAGCGTTTCGGCCTCACCCTGGTCTTCATGGAAGCCGAGCTGGAAAGCCACCGCGCCACCGACTTCGCCCGGTTCGAGGCGGAGATGCGGCGGATTCCCGAAGTCACCGGCTGCTGGTCGGTCGGCGGCGGCATCGACTACCTGATCCAGTTCATGGTGCGGGATGTCGATGCCTATCAGCGCCTGGTCGACCGGCTGCTGGAGGCAGGCATCGGGCTGAAGCGCTACTACACCTACATCGTCACCAAGGCGATCAAGGAAGATGCACCCGCCCCGCTCGCCGGGCTCGCCGCGCATTGAAGGAGTTTCCTCCGCCGCGACCGCGGACGGAGGAGGAATCCTCTTCCTTGGGGCGGGAGTTTGGACCAAAGCACCCCGCACCGGCCGCTAGACTCCCCGCGAATACGACCGAAGGAGAATCGCGTGCAGGCTTCCGCCACGACCAGACGCAGCCGTTCCGCCGACTTGGAGCGGCTGAAAGATAGCCGGCTGCTGAAGGAATTCGCCTATGTGGCCGGTGCCTGGCGCGCCAGCACATCGGGGCGCGTGATCGCGGTGAACGATCCGGCGACCGGTGAATGGATCGGCCAGATCCCCGCTCTGACGGCGGCCGAGAGTGCCGAAGCCGTCACCGCGGCCAGCCATGCCTTCCCGACCTGGTCGGCGCTGCTCCCGCAAGAACGCGCGCGGCTGCTGCGCAATTGGCATGACCAGATGCGCGCGCATCGCGAAGATCTCGCGGTGCTGATGACCTTGGAACAGGGCAAACCCCTGTCCGAAGCGTGCGGCGAGATCGACTATGCCGGCGCCTTCATCGAGTTCTATGCCGAGGAAGCGAAGCGCACGAACATCGAATCCGTCACGTCGCATCTCTCCGGCACATCGATGAGCCTAAGCCGTGCGCCGATGGGCGTCGCGGCCCTGGTGACGCCGTGGAATTTCCCGAGCGCCATGATCACGCGCAAGGCGGCCGCGGCGCTCGCCGCCGGTTGCACGACGGTCGTCCATCCCTCGCGCTATACCCCATTCTCCGCCCTCGCTCTGGCGGAGCTGGCCGAGCGCGCGGGAATTCCCGCCGGCGTCTTCAATGTGGTGACCGGCGAGGCCGCCGAGGTCGTGGCGCCGATGACCGCGTCACCCAAGGTGCGGGTCCTCTCCTTCACCGGCTCGACCGAGGTCGGACGGCTGCTCTATCGACAATGCGCGCCGACGATCAAGACGCTGATCCTGGAGCTCGGCGGTCATGCGCCGTTCCTGGTCTTCGCCGATGCCGATCTCGACCGCGCGGTTCAGTCCGCCATCAGCGCCAAGTTCGCGACTTCCGGCCAGGACTGTCTCGGCGCCAACCGCATTCTGATCGAGCGTCCGATCTATGACACCTTCGTCGCCCGCTTTGCCGAACGGTCGGCGGCGCTCACCGTCGGCGCCGGCCTCGGCGACCCGGATATCGGTCCACTGATGAACCCGGCCGCGATTGCCAAGCAGGAGCAGCATGTCGCCGATGCGCTCGCGACCGGCGCGCGTCTGATGCTCGGCGGCAAGCGGCACAAGGCCGGGCCGCTGTTCTTCCAGCCCACCGTTCTGGCCGATGTGCCGGCCGAAGCCTTGATCTTTCGCGAAGAAACCTTCGGCCCGGTGGCGGCGCTGGCGCCTTTCGACACCGAGGCGGAAGTCATCGCCCGCGCCAACGCGACCGAATACGGGCTGGTCGCTTATCTCCACACCCGCGATCCCGGCCGCATTGCGCGCGCCACGGCCGCCTTGCAATACGGCATGGTCGCGGTCAATCGCACCAAGATCACCGGCGCGCCGATCCCATTCGGCGGCGTCAAGCAATCGGGCCTCGGCCGCGAAGGTTCGCGCTTGGGCATGGAAGCTTTCATGGATATCAAGTACGTCTGTCAGGATGCGGCATAGATTCAGAGCCGCCCAAAAGGAGCAACAAGATGCTGCGCAACGACCAGCTCGATCAGTGGGATCGTTCGGCCTTCTTCCACCCCTCGACCCATCTCGGGCAGTTCGCGCGCGGCGAGATGCCGAACCGGATCATGACCGGCGGCAACGGCGTCTACATCCAGGACCGCGACGGCAACAAGCTGCTCGACGCCTTCGCCGGACTCTATTGCGTCAACGTCGGCTACGGCCGTCCGGAAATCGCCGAGGCGATCGCCAAACAGGCGAAGGAGCTCGCCTACTACCACGCCTATGTCGGCCACGGCACCGAGGTCTCGATCACGCTCGCCCATATGATCCTGGAGCGTGCGCCGAAGAACATGT
>Ga0068862_100004590_pt1 | contig 11636 bp, 12 predicted proteins | sample KBSSwiS52_FD_66598 | JGI IMG/M metagenome (GOLD analysis project Ga0068862, IMG submission 66598) | Switchgrass rhizosphere microbial communities from Kellogg Biological Station, Michigan, USA - KBS Switchgrass S5-2 | ecosystem: Host-associated > Plants > Roots > Rhizosphere > Soil ... | reverse complement strand
CATGCTGACGGGTATCAGCGACGAGATGGTGCGCACCGCTCCGAAATTCGGAGAGGTGGCCGCGGACCTGCTTGCGTTTATCGGCGACTCGGTGTTGGTCGCGCACAACGCCGGTTTCGACCTCCGGTTTCTCGATCACGAGGTCGGGCGGGTCTACGAGGATTATCGAGTCGGGAATCCATCGCTTTGCACCGTGCAACTCTCGCGAAAGCTCTTGCCCGAGATCGACAATCACAAGTTAAAGACGCTAGCCCAACATTTTAACGTCGAACTGATAAACCACCATCGCGCGAATGCCGACGCGTTGGCGACCGCAAAGGTCTTCATAAATTTACTCGAAGGTTTGAAGGAACACGGCGTTCGAGACCTGGGCTCGGCCCAAAGATTTGCAAGAAAAGGTTATGTCAAAACAAGCACAGCTCCAGCCGGAGAATTTGCAGAACCTGGATATCAAGCCGACGCCGCGTGAGGAAATGAGCCTTTACGAACTCGATACGTTCGCGTACGAGTTCGTCGGTCGGGAGATCTGGGTGGAGTTCGAGATGCCGGAATTTACGGCGATCTGCCCGTTCTCCGATTTTCCCGACTTCGCGATCATTCGGCTGAAGTACATGCCGAACGAGCGGTGCATCGAGCTGAAGAGCCTGAAGCTGTACATCAATTCATTCCGCGAAGTGAAGATCTTTCACGAGCACGTGATAAATCTCATCCTCGAGGATTTTGTCGCCGCCTGCGATCCGCTAAAAGTGGAGATCGAGGGCGATTTTCATGTGCGGGGGAATATTAAGACCGTGGTACGAGCAAGTTATGTGAAGGGCGATAGGACCTGAGTGCGACGAGAGCGTTAACCCCAGATGAACGCGGATGACGCAGATAAAGCCCAAGAACGGTTCTTTATCAGCGCTATCTGCGTCATCTGCGGTTAAAGTACTTGGTTCAGCCGGGGCCTCAGTGGACCGTCGCCGTCATGACACGCGGCTGGGAACGTAAGTGCTTTCGACACGCGATCTCGACCAGCCGGTCGATCTCCGCTCGCAGCGTCTCTTCATCATCCAGGTTGGAATTAATTATTTCCGAGACAATGAGGAATTTCGATTTTTCCAGGAGCGTTTGCTCGCGGAATGAGAGTTTTTTCTCGTGACTCAAAAACGTGAGTTTCTTCAGAACGTCAGCGGCCTCGAAGACGTCGCCCGACTGAAGCTGCTCGGTGAAACCACGCGAACGCGTCTTCCAATCGCAGGAGATCGGTTCGAAATCGGTCGAGAGCTTGTCGATAAGCGCGTTGCACTGGATCGGGCTGATGATGGGACGAATGCCAACGCTCTCCGCGTTAGCCATCGGCACAAAGATCACTGAATTGTCACTTAAGACCCGGAGGGAGTAAAACCTTATCGACGTCTCTCCGATGACCTTTTTTCCAATCTTCTCAACTAAGCAAACACCCTGACTTGGATAAGAAACCTTCTGTCCGATGCTCAGCTCCATGTTTGGTCCTCCGTCAGAAATCCCCGCGGAAGCCTGTATGAACAAAACCCGAAACCCGTCTGTTCCGGGGCGTTCAAGTTTGTCGTTATTTGGACGCTATTATATCACCTTGTTGCGGCCGCCAGACAAGAAAATTCCGGAGCGAAAGGTCAGTTCCGTGGAAGTTCGATGGTAAACGCTGTTCCCTGGCCCAGTACGGAGCTCACGGAAACCTCGCCACCGTGAAGCCTTGCCAGATGTTTGACGATCGCGAGTCCGAGCCCCGTCCCGCCTACATCGCGTGTTCGGCCGCGATCGATGCGGTAAAAGCGTTCGAATATCCGATTAAGATTGTCGGCCATGATCCCTTCACCGGTGTCGGTCACCGAAACAAGATCTTTGTCACTTCCGGACACTGCGGCGACGGTCACGGTTCCGGCGGGCCGGTTGAACTTTATCGCGTTGTCTACGAGATTCGTGATCATTTGCTCGAGTCGCATCAGATCTGCGCGGACGTGGCCGTCCGCCGGAACATCGTTCACAAGCCGGACGTTTCGGTTTGCTGCTTTCGACGAGAGGGCCGCGAATATCTCATCGACAAGCGCCGACAAGCGAAGTTCGCGAATATCGAGCGAGACATTTCCGCTTTCGATCTGGGACAGTTCGGCGATGTCGGCGATCAATCCATGCATCCGCTCAGCATTCCGGCGGATTACCGCGAGGAATCGTCGATTGTTGTCAGGATCGTCGATCGCGCTGTCCTCGAGTGTTTCGACGTATGCAAGGATCGACGTGAGCGGTGTGCGAAGCTCGTGCGATATGTTCGAAAGAAACTCCTGTCGGACGCGCTCGAGGCGTTCAAGCTGAGTGATGTCGTAAAAGACGCCAAACGCCTGAAAGTCGCCCGCGACCTGGAACGGTGCAACATGAACGTCGAAACTTCGTTTCTCGACGTTTGTCGGCAGTTCGACCTTTAGATCGGTCGATCGAGCTTCCGTCACCGCTTGGCGAAATGCTTCGTGCAGGTACGGATCGCGAACGACCTCGCTCAAACGCCGGCCGACGAGCTCTTGACCCAGTCTGCCGAAGACTTCATGCGCCGGAGTGTTTGCCGCCGTGATCCGCATCGACGAATCGACGATCAGCATTCCTTCGCGCGACGCGCTGAGAATCCCGTGCAAGACATCTTGCGGGCTGCTATTGTCGCTTGGTTGCTTCACTGCACGCGGCGAGCCGATTGAGATCATTTGAATCCGACAAAGCGATAGCCTACGCCGACGACCGTTTCAACGCAGGTCCCGCACTCGTCCATCTTTTGCCGGAGCCGGCGGATATGCACGTCGAGAGTACGGGTGTCGCCGAAGTAACTATAACCCCAAACATTATCGAGCAGCTGCTGTCGCGTCGCCACCCGTCCGACGTTTTTGATGAGGTATTCGAGCAGGGCGAACTCTTTTCGGGTGAGCCGGACACTCTGGCTATCGCAGACGACTCGCATATCGTCGAAGTCGATAGACATCCTTGGGTCCTCGTATTTTGGCGCCGATTCCTTTTCCGCCCGTCGGAGAACCGCACGCACACGCGCGATAACCTCCTTCACGGAGAACGGCTTGACGATGTAGTCGTCCGCCCCCACCTCGAGCCCGGCGATCTTTTCGGCCTCCGCAGCTTTGGCTGTGAGCATGATGACGGGGGTGTTTTCGGTAAGCGGTTCGCGACGAAGTCGCCGGCACAATTCCATGCCGCTCATTCCGGGAAGCATCAGGTCAAGGAGGATGAGCGAGGGCGAGGTTTTTTCGTCGAGCGCAATGCGAAGTCCTTTCTCGGCGGACTCGGCAACGGTCGGTCGAAAGCCCTCACGTTTTAAGTTGTAATGAAGTCCCTCGGCAATGTCGGCGTCGTCTTCGACGATCAGGATGTTTTGTTGCATATTTCGCCTGTCTGTCGAGAAGTCTAGCCGCCCGTCCTTAATCGCGTATTACAAATATGTTGCCGAAACGTTAAATCGGGCTAGTTTGCCAAGTTTCTTTAACCGCCGCGAGCGGTTTTCTTCGATTCGTCTTTCGGACGTATGATCTGCCGAAGCATGCCTTGCTCCGATCCCACGTCTTCCCACCGGGCGATATCAAGATCAATTATTGCGAGAGCCGCGGTCGGCATCGATTCAAGCTTTCCGGTCAAGAGCCTGATGAATCCTTCCATGCCCGGATTGTGTCCGACGATCATCGCCGAGCGAAACTCGTCGTCGATCCCCGCCACAACCTGCTTCAGCGTCTGCGGGCTAGCCTCGTAGATGCGTTCTTCAAAGCGGATCTCGGCGTCTAGCTTTCCAGCTTTCTTTGCAAGGAACGCGGTCTCGCGTGCGCGGACGGCGGGCGAGGAATAGATCACGGCTGGAACGAGATCGCGTTCCGCCATGATCCGACCCATAAAGGGGGCTGCGGTCTTGCCCCGGTCATTCAACGGACGGTCGTAATCGGCGAGCGAGGAATCGTCCCAACTCGATTTTGCGTGTCTCAGAACGAAGAGTGTTTTCATCTGATATGTTGTCCGGCTTTACTCATTGTACTTACGGTGCGCCAAACGACAAATCGCCGAAACCCTTTGGATTGGCACGCGTAAAATGAAATTGATAGACTACGGTCGTTGTGCAAAACACCTATCGACAGATCAGTTGGAAAAAGGGCGTGCGCCGCTTGTTCGCGGTGGCATTTCTCGCGCTCCTGCTAGTCGAATGGGGCTCGCACAACCTGGCGTTCGCCCATGCATATAGCGATGACGGTCAGGCCGTCCAATCTCAGGACAACCCGGATGAGGATCCGTGCAAGACGCTTATTCTATGCAGCGACGGCCCTCGCCAGGACCACCGGGTACCGAAGTTCGGTCACGATATTCTTCAATACAGCACACTCTTTGACGGACTGCTTGCCGCGCCCCGCTGGGCCGACCTTTACAAAGATCCGCGGCTCCGCCGTCGACCGCTCCACCCGCTATCTCGCTCCTTAGATCCACTCTTTCATCCTCCGAAAATCTCATAGGTTTGCGCAGAACCTTGGATTCGAGTCGGTTTTCACACGTGTGATAGCCGGGTCGGTTTCGTTAGTTTCTAGTGCTGATCCGATCTGACGATCAGCCGGCCACGAGATTTTTAGGATGGATATCATGAGAAGAATTTTCTTCGCTTTTGTTTTCGTAATTTTTGGATGCGGTCTTTCCCTCGCACAGGGAACCGCTAGTATTTCGGGGACCGTAACGATCACTGATTCCTCAGTGCTTCACGGCGCCACGGTTCACATATTGCAGTTGAAGCGCTCGGTCCAAACGGACGATTCCGGCGTGTATAAGATTGGCGAACTCGCCCCAGGACGCTACACGGTTCTTGTACATATGGAGGGATTCGGCGACGCCAGCAAGATCGTCGACGTCGCCCCCGGCGCCACCGTTAACGCGGACTTTCAACTCGAGATCGCATCGATTGAAGAGCAGGTGACGATCACAGCATCGGGGACTGAGCAATCGGTGTTCGACTCGTTCCAAACCGTAAACTCTGTCGGCTCGACCCGCATCACCGAACGAGCTGCGACTTCTCTCGGTGAGGTCCTCGAAACTGAAACGGGTGTCGCGAAACGCAGCTTTGGCCCGGGATCTTCGCGACCGGTGATCCGCGGCTTCGATGGTGATCGTGTTCTCGTACTGCAGGATGGCGTTCGAAGCGGATCGGTCGGTTCGCAGTCGGGTGACCACGGTGAGACTGTCGACGCGTTGAGCGCCGAGCGGATCGAGGTTGTAAAAGGACCGGCGACGTTGCTCTACGGGAGCAATGCGCTCGGTGGTGTCGTCAACGTCATTGGTCATCATGAAGATGACGCGCATGAGGGTGTTCGAGGATTCTTTACGGGCGTTGGAGGAACGACAGACAAGCAGGCCGGCGGCGCGGGCGGTCTGGAATACGGGTTGAACATGTGGCTCATTAGAGGGAACGCAAGCGCGCAACGGTCAGGCGATTTCGACACTCCGCTCGGCGAGATACCAAATTCGGCGACCCGTTCGAACGCGTTGTCGTTCGGGGGTGGGTACTACGGGAAGCGGGCTTATATCGGAGGATCGTACGGATTCGACGTGCGCCGCTACGGCATTCCGTTCGCGGCGCTTTTCGAAAAGGCTCCGAAAGAAGGTGAGCTTCCGGTCGTCGACGACGAGATCGACATACGCGCCCGGCGCCACAACGCCAGGATTTCGGGCGGCTTGCGCGACCTGACAAACCAATTCATTAGCGGTGTGCAGTACAACTTCGATTACACCGATTACCGGCACAAGGAGATCGACGTCGTTGACGGGGCCGATGAGGTCGGCACTACTTTCGACAACAAGACGGTCTCTTATCGCTCGCTTTTCGAGCAGGCGAAGCGCGGCAAGCTTACCGGACGTTTCGGGTTCGAAGGCTTCAGCCGCGATTACGAAGTGAATGGTGAAGAGCAACTGATCCAGGGAAAGATCGATCACAACAACTTCTCCGCGTTCGGTCTCGAGGAACTCAACTTCGACCGCGTCAAGTTTCAATTCGGCGGAAGAGTCGAGCACAACAGCTACGATCCCGAGAACGGGGACTTTGGCGACCGGAGCTTCACAGGTTTCTCGGGCGGCGTAGGCGTGAATTTTCCGTTATGGAAAGGCGGGGCGTTTATTGCGAACTACACGCACTCGTTCCGATCGCCCGCTCTCGAGGAGCTGTACAACAACGGTCCGCACATCGGCAACGTGACGTTTGAGGTCGGCAATCCCGATCTGGTAACCGAGCGGTCGAATGGGCTCGATTTTTCTCTTCGTCACCAGTCGGAACGGATCAAATTCTCGGCGGATCTGTACTACTACAACATCAACAATTTCGTGTTTCTCGCGTATCAGGATGCAGACGGAGACGGGCACGTCGACACGATGGACGGTCTGCCGATCGGGCGTTACGAACAGGCGAACGCTGCGTACTTTGGCGCGGAGTTGAATGGTGAGGCGACATTCAATCAATACCTAGGCGGTTTTGTCAGTCTGGATTTCGTTCGTGCGCAACTAGTCGACGAACATCTTGATCTGCCGCGAATTCCTCCCGCCCGCGCACGTATCGGTCTCGAACTTCGGTACAAGGATCTGAGCGTCCGTCCCGAAGCGGTCTTTACGGCGGACCAGGACAAAGTCGCTCCCTTTGAAACTCCGACGGCGGGTTACGGTATCGTCAACATTGGTGCCTCGTACACCATAGGCAGTCAGCACCTGGCGCACATCTTCACGGTGAACGCGTACAACCTGACCGATCGCCTGTATCGGAATCACGTCTCATTTATCAAAGACCTTGTTCCCGAGATCGGGCGCGGCATTCGGTTTGGTTACACTGTGCGGTTCTTCTGATCGACGGACGCTCGACTACTATCCTTCCGACGGTTTGTCTATAATTTCGTCATTAGACAATTCGTCGGGAGGATATTTCGTCCATGGCAACAGAAAGCTTGTCGTTCGATACCGCTAATGGCGCGACATCAGCGTACGTCGCGATGCCGGACTCGCCAAATAAGAAAGCCGTCATCGTCATTCAGGAATGGTGGGGGCTAAACGATCACATCAAAGACATAACTGCTCGGTGGGCGGGCGAGGGTTTCATCGCCATCGCCCCCGACCTCTACCGCGGCAAACTTGCGAAGAACAGTGAGGACGCCGGCCGGTTGATGCACGAGTTGAAGGTCGAAGACGGGTTGGACACGATAAAGAACTGCGTCAGTGCGGCTGCTGATAAATACGACTTGACCCACTTCGGTATCACCGGCTTCTGCATGGGCGGGACGTTTGCGCTTCGGTCGGCGTGCGAGCTGGAGGGTTTCAGCGCGGCCGCGCCATTCTATGGCGACATCCCGGAAGAAGACGTCTTACAGAAACTCACCACGCCGACGATCTTCGTCTCCGGTACGAAGGACGCCTGGATCAATCCGGAGAAGGTTGCCACGCTAGAAGACGCCGTGGAGAGATACGAGCTGCCGGTTCAAACCGTTAAATACGAAGCGGACCACGCGTTCTTCAACAACACGCGGCCCGAAGTCTATGACGAAACCGCCGCACGCGACGCGTGGGCCCTCGTCGTCGGATTCTTTAACGACAAATTGTAGAACTTACGACGCGAAGTCGATCGTGGTGTTAGATGCAGGAGCGATGATCTCGATACTGGGCGCCTTCACCATTTTTCTCAACTCCTTTCGCCGGTACATCATCGAGTCTGCCGACTTGATCGCTGCCTCGAGGTCGCCGGGATCCGCATAATCCATAAAGCCCGACGAGACTCCGATGCTGATGGGCTCGGGGATACCCTCGACATAGACGTCCTTCAGAAGGGAATCGAGTCTCGCCATCCGATTCTCGGCCATTTCGGCGTTCATGCTCACCATTATCACGAAGAACTCGTCACCGCCCCAGCGGTAGATCAAGTCCTCGGCCCTGATCAACTCACGGATCGCGCGAACGACAGTGCGAATGACCATGTCGCCGGCGGTGTGACCGAAACAGTCGTTGATGGCCTTCAGATCGTCAATATCGAAGAACCCGACACAGCCCGTCGATTCCGTTTCCGACTCGCCTTGCTTTCGCATGAAGCCATAAAAAGCGTGGCGATTGAACGCGGCCGTCAGCGGATCGGTATGGACGAGAGCTTCGAGTTGTTTCTGCGTAGAACGCAATTCGTTGTTCGTGTCCTCAGCTTCGCGCAGTACCTGCTCGAGCAGGGTTATCACCATGCCGAAGCCGAGGGCCGTTTGCAGGACCAGGTTGACGACCGAGTTGTAAACGAGGAAGTCGGTGTCGATACCGGTTAGTATCCTCGCGGAAAAAGCCGACGCGTAGAATAGGAAGTCGAGCGTGAGAAAGATGAGCGCCAGATGCATCACATGCCAACCGAACGTTTCCTGACGCGAGCGCCGAATGTAGAAAAGTGCGGTCGCGTACAGGACCGAGAGGAGTAGAGCATGTATCGAGTACGCGTCATTGAAATCCGAGGCTAGGTGAGGCAGTCCGATTGCGGTAAGGACAAACGGAACCATGAAAAACTCGGAACGCGGCTTGGCCTCCTCGTTTGCCTTCAGGCTCTGGCAGCCCGCGATCAGCATAAAGCCAAACAGGTATTCGCCGAGGAAGTAGTAAGTGAATAGGAATGACGAGTATTCGTCGTAGCTGAAGGCGAGTCGCAAACAGATAAGGGCGAACGAAAGGCACAGCCATGCCATCGTCCAGTATTTCAGTGCCTGCAGCTTGAGAGAACGCCTGAGGCAAAGTGAAAGGACGGCGAGAAGGATCACTCCATTTAACTGGATGATCAAACCGATCTTTGAATCCATAGTGCGGGGGCGTCGGGAGGAGAAGGATGTGTACTACGGAGAGTTGGGAAGGTAAAACTGTACTAAGGAGTCGGGAGGTTCCGGCATTAATATGGTAAGGCAGTGCCCGAGCCTGTGTCTACTTTTTTTTCAACAGCGAATCCAGCTCATTCCGCGTCGGGAGTGCGGTCCGGGCCCCGACAGAACGGCACTTTAGCGCGGCAACGCCGTTTGCCATCCGGGCACTTTCCTCAATGCATTCGCCGGTTAGCAGGCCGTATAGAAGCCCGACCCGGAACGAGTCGCCGGCGCCGGTCGTGTCTTTGCACCCTCCGGGGACCTCGAATCCGGGGGTCTCGATAAACTCACCGTCGCACAAAAGAAGCGACCCGGCCTCGCCGAGAGTGACCCCGACAACGCTGGAGCCGAAGCGTCGATGCATCTCAGTCAGTGCTTGACGCTTGTTTGAAATGCCAAGCAGTCTTGACGGAAACTCAGCCGACGCGACGATGACGTCGACCAAGCCAAGAAGTTCCTCGATGTCGTCGACGACATTGTCGACGTCGATCGAAACGATCGTTCCGAGTTCACGCGCCGCGCGAGCGAGCCGGATGCAGGCACGCGTATCATGCGGAGTGATGTGAAGGACCTTTGCATTTTCTATCGCCGCGACCGGCGCTTCGTCTTCCGTGTAGCGGAGTCTTTTATCGCGCTTCCAGATCACGGTCCGCTCGCCATTTCGTTCATCGATCACGATAAACGCGATCTGGGTGTCGGCGCCATCGATACGTTCCGCGAACCTCAGATCAACCCCCTCATCACGGAGCGATGTCATCCCCAGGTCGCCCGCGGGGTCAGTTCCGAACCGGCCGATGTAAGAAGCAGTCAGTCCGAGCCGTCGCAAGCCGACCGTCGTCGTGGCGATCTCGCCACCCGCGGCTTGGGCGTACTCGGTCAACTCGACCTTCGAGTTGAACTCGGGGTAGTGCGGTACCTGGATCAGGAAGTCGACCGCGTTCGTGCCAAAGCCGGCAACGTCGGTCTCGGCATCGTCTCTAAGCTTAAAGGGAAATTGCATCGAGGAAATTGTAAATCGAAACCGGAATCAAATAGAATTTCAAGAAACGCAGTGACGAATGCGACCGGGCGTGTCGGTAAGGCGAGTTGCCGTTAAGTTCACATCCGCGCCATGCACAGTTAAATCTATTTGATTTTCGGAGAAAGAAAAAATGCCGACATCGATCTGCCCCGAGTGTGATGAAGAAATCTTCGTGAGTGCCGAGTCGGAGCAAGGCGACCGCGTGAGTTGCGATGAGTGCGGATCGCAGCTCGTGATCGTCGGACTTGATCCGATAGAGATGGACCTTTACGAGGAAACCGAGTCGGATGCGGATGAAGAGGAAGATTACGAGGCTTACGATTACGAAAACGACCGGTATTGACCCGCCCGGTTACTTAACGTCATAGCCGGTCCTGTTCTGCCTAACAACGTATCCACTCTTCGATCGAATGGTCACGTGGCGCTCCTTTGCCGGTGACGAACCCGCCTTGTCCGGATAGAAAGCGATCGCATACGAAGCAGTTATTTCTTCCGCTAGCGCCTCAAACAAGGCTTGAAAAGATTTCTCTGTGGCGTAAAAACTCTTGCCGCCGGTTCGCTCGATCAGTCCACTCGCCTCGAGCGGAGTCATAACCGGTCTCTTGTCTATCTGCAACCTCGAATACGACGGCAGGATCACCGAATAGACGCTCGTTTCAGCGTCATTCGCACGCTCGATCAAGGTCCTGGGTGATACCGTATCACCAACGGGAAAACCGTCGCTGACGACAATCACCGCTCTCTTTGGAATCTTGTCTCGGACGACCTTCGGCGCCTTGCGAGCTAGGAGACGCACCGCTTCGTCGATCGCGTCGTAGGCGTGCGTCGAGAGTCCATCTTGATCGCGAGCCAGTTTGTCGAACGACTTTTCGAGTTTCTCCTTTCGATTGGTGAACGACTGAAGCGTGCGCACCTCCATCGCAAAACTGATCACCGCGAAATAGGAATCGTAGTCCGCAAGACGCGCGATAAAACTCTGCATTGCGCCCCGAAGACGTTCGATCTCCGCTTCGGTCATGCTTCCCGAAACGTCGAGCGCAAAAACGACCGACAGCGGCCGGTCCTTTTCGTTCCTCGTCAATGGTTGGAAGAAGTCGATACTTCGCTCGGTGCCGTCCTCGAACACACGAAACTCGTCTTCCTTAAGATTTCGCACCGGCTTGCCGTTCTTGTCGACGACCGTGACCTCGAAAGAGACAAGCTCGGTATCGATCTTGATCACGTCATCACGGTCCTGGGCGGACGCTACGACTGCGAGGATCATCATGAGAGTTGCGCACACTAATCCTCGATTCCAAAGCTGCATGTCATTTTGAACACGTTCGGTCATTCTGAACACTTCAAACTGAACGGAAGAGCGTCTGGATTTGCGATTATTACCGGGCTTATCTCAGCAAACCCAATGATAGGACTTTGGCATAACCCTTGTATAGTCCCTCGCGGGAAAGTGGCTCCTTCCACACAGTTAGTCTGTACACGAAATGCGAAGCATTTGTTCACCCCAAAATTCGTGGCAGTCAAAAATACTCTGGTACAGCGTAGTCATCGCGGCCGGAGTAGCCGTACTTGCGTCGGTTATCGAGGTACTGTTCGGGACCTCCTTTTCTCATATATCGGTTCTGTTAGCCGCGCTCTTTGTCTCGATCCTCATAAGCAGATACGAACTCCGCATCCCCGGAACTTCAGTCAATTTCTCGGCGAGCGACATCTTCGCTTTCTGGGGCGTG
>Ga0068862_100004589_pt1 | contig 11638 bp, 8 predicted proteins | sample KBSSwiS52_FD_66598 | JGI IMG/M metagenome (GOLD analysis project Ga0068862, IMG submission 66598) | Switchgrass rhizosphere microbial communities from Kellogg Biological Station, Michigan, USA - KBS Switchgrass S5-2 | ecosystem: Host-associated > Plants > Roots > Rhizosphere > Soil ... | reverse complement strand
TACCCGAAGGCATCGGCAATCGGCTTCGCGACCATCCCCTCGCCGGATGAAGGCGGGCTCGCCATCTCGGCCGTGAACCGGATGGTCCAGGGCGCCGTTCGCGGCGTCAAGGCGCGCGAAGCCCGTCGCTAGCGGAAGTTCGCTCCTCGAGCCGCTCGCGCCGAGAGCCTTGATCCCGGCGATGTTCTGCACGATAGTTTTCGGGGGAAACGCACATGTCGCGAGCAGCCTTATGCGCCGCGGCCCTTCTGATGCTGCCGGTGGCGGCGCTGCCGCAACCGCCCGCACGTGACAACGTCGCACCCGCCACTGGCACGGCACGCATTCGCGGCCGCGTGGTTGACAGCCCAGGCAACCGGCCGTTGTCGCGCGTGGAAATACGCGCGGCCTCGGGCACTGGCACATCGGCCAGCGCGCTGACCGACGCCGAGGGACGCTACGAGCTGACCGACCTGCCGGCGGGCACCTACACCGTCAGCGCGACCAAGGCCAACTACATCCGGACGTCATGGGGCGAGCAGCGGGCCGAAGGACCGGGCAAGCGCATCGCCCTCGCGGACGGCCAGCGGCTCGACAACATCAACATCAGCCTGCGGCGCGCCGGCGTCATCACTGGAAGAATCGTCGACGAGTTCGGCGATCCGGTCACCGACGTGTCGGTGATGGCCATGCGCTACCAATACGTGCAGGGCTCGCGCCGGCTGATGCCGAGCGGCCGTGGTGGTCAGACGAACGACGTCGGCGAGTTCCGCCTCTACGGACTGTCGCCAGGTCAGTATTTCGTCTCGGCGACCTTGCGGAGTTTCATCGGGCCGTCGACGGACGTGACCGATCGCACGGGATATGCACCCACGTTCTACCCAGGTACGGGCAACGTCGCGGAAGCGCAGCGTGTGTCGGTGTCGCCCGGACAGACGATTGCGTCGGTCAACATCGCGTTGTTGCCGATTCAGACCTCGAAGATCACCGGCATCGTGCTGGACAGTGACGGCCGGCCGCTGCCAGCCGTAGCGGTCAACCTCATGCAACGTATCGGCTTCGGGCAGTTTGGAGCGAATTTCGCACCCGTGGCCGCGGACGGCAGGTTCACCATCGCGAATGTGACGCCGGGCGAGTATACGATTCGGGTGAACCAGCCGACCGGCGACGGCGCGTCGGTTTCGGCCGATATCACGGTCACGGGCAGTGACATCAACGATGTCCGGTTGATCGTAGCCAAGCCCTCGACGCTGCGCGGCCGCATCGTCTTTACCCCGAGCGCAACGGCCGACGGCCCACCGAAACCGACCGCGATCGACCTGGGCGCCTGGCGGGAATGGGCGCTCGGTCAGCCCGTCCGCAGCACGGCAAAGATCAAAGAGGATGGCACGTTCGAGTTGTCACTGGCCGCGGGCCACGTGCAAATTCGCGCGGCCCCGACCGCGGCGGGCGGATCCAATCCGTGGCGATTGAACCGCGTGATCCTGCACGACGCCGACGTCGGCGACACCGGCATCGAGGTCCCGCCCAATGCCACGATCGACAACATCTTCGTCGAGATGACGAATCACGTCGGGGAAACGTCAGGCCGCGTCACCGATGCGGACGGCAGCGTCGTTCGCGACTGCTTCGTGATCGTCTTCGCGCAGGATCCCGTGCATTGGACCGTGCAGACGCGATACGTGAGCATCGCGCGTCCCGGCCTTGACGATCTCTACACAGTGCGCCTGCTGCCCGGCGATTACTATGCCGTCGCGATGACCGACGTCGAACAGGGGGCGTGGACCGACCCCGACTTCCTGTCGCAGGCGCGCGATCACGCGACGAAGTTCTCGATCGGCGACGGCGAGAAGAAGACCGTCGACCTTCGCGTCACCCCCGCGCCGGTGTTCTGACCCACGAGATGACCATGCGCGCATTCCTCTTCGGCCTCATCGTGCTGCCCCTGGCGACGGCCGCGCTCTCTGCTCAAATCGTGCCGCCGCAGCCGATGCGACCGCCGCAGTCGCAGGCCGCCGCACCGCCTGGCACCGCGACGCTGCGCGGCCACGTGTTTGCCGCAGATACCGGCCAGCCGCTCCGCAAGGCGCAGGTGCGCATCATCGCCAGCGACTTTCGCGAGAACCGGATCACGTCGACCAACGAAACCGGCGCCTACGAGTTCAAGGAGGTGCGGGCGGCTCGTTACACGGTGATGGCCAGCAAGGGCAGCTACGTCAACATGTCGTACGGCCAGCAGCGATCGACCGATACGGCGAAGCCGATCGAGATTCTCGACCATCAAACCGTCGAACGGGTGGACCTGATGCTGCCCCGCGGCGGCGTCATCACCGGCCGCGTCGTCGACGAGTTCGGCGAGCCGGCGCCGGAAATTCAGGTGGCCACGGAACGGTACCAGGTGATTCAGGGCCAGCGGCGTCTGTTCCCGGCCGGTCGAAACGCCATGACCAACGACATCGGGGAATTCCGTCTGTTCGGGATTCCGCCCGGGCAGTACTACCTCTCCGCGACGTGGCGCAACACGAGCGGCTTCAACCCGAACGGAAGCCCGAGCGAGCGAACGGCCTACGCGCCCATCTACTTTCCGGGCACGATGACCGCAAGCGAGGCGCAGCGCATCACGGTGAGCGCCGGACAGCAGATTGACGACCTCGTGATGGTGCTGAAACCGATCAAGGCCTCAAAGGTCACTGGCACCGCGATCGGCGCCGACGGCAAGCCGCTGGTGCCGGCGATGATCATGGTGATGCAGTCGAACGTCGGATTCGGGTCGATGATGGGCGGCGGTCAGGTACGGCCGGACGGCACGTTCACCGTGGGCGGGCTGGCGCCTGGCACCTACACGCTGCGGGCGCAGCGGGTGGGTCCTGGAGGACCGCAGGTGGCGCTCGAAGCTGCCAGCGCGGCGATCACCGTGACCGGCGACGACATCGCGGACGTGCAGCTGGTCGCTTTCAAGCCGTCGACGCTCAGCGGACGCATCATCGTCGATCCGGCCGCGGCGTCGTTGCTGCCGCGGACGCTCATGATCCGCGCTTTTTCCGCCGATCCGGCGGGTATTCCGGCGCCGCCGCCGCCACCCGCGCGTCTGGCCGACGATCTCAGCTTCGAGATCAAATCGACGCCAGGCCGGATGCGCCTGATGCTGGGCGCCGGCTTTGGTCCCGCGACGGAAGGCTGGTCGATCCGATCGGTGCGCGTGAACGGCGTCGACGTGACGGATGCGGGCATCGAGTTCAAACCGAACGAAGACATCAGCGGCGTCGAGGTCGAGCTGACGAACAAGGTCACGACGATCGCCGGTACCGTGAAAAGCAGTCGCGGGGAGTTGTCGACGGAGTACACGGCAATCGTGTTCGCCCAGGACAAGGAAAAATGGACCGGCAACTCGCGCTACCAGAGCGCGGGCCGGCCGGACCAGGACGGCCGTTTCAAGATCACGGGGCTGCCACCCGGCGAGTACTATGTCGTCGCGGTCGATCGGCTCGAGCCGGGCCAGACGAGCGATCCCGACTTCCTCGAACGCGTCCGCAACCGGGCCGTGTCGCTGTCGCTGCGGGAAGGCGAGACGCGAACTGTGGATCTGTCGCTGATCGCGAACACGATGTAGAAAAGGCGATGTCGGGGCTCGGGGCAAGGGGCTAGCGGACTACTGGAGAGACGCATGAAGGCTCGACACCTGTTCGTGGGATTCGCGTGGCTGGCTCCGGCTGTCGCGCTCGCACAAGGCACCGCGGCCGACTACGAGCGGGCGAACGGTCTCCGCGCGAAGTACGAAGGGCTCGTCGCCAACCTGCCGGGAACGGTCACCTGGATCGAGAACACCCATCGCTTCTGGTATCGCAAGGTCACCAGGGGCGGGTACGAGTTCGTCATGGTCGACGCCGAGACGCAGCGCAAGGCACCGGCGTTCGATCACGCGAGGCTGGCGGCCGGGCTCTCCAAGGCCACTGGCAAGTCCTATTCGGCAACGACTCTGCCCTTCACCAACCTCACGATCGCCGACGACGAGAAAACTCTGGAGGGGACGTTCGACGGCGCCTCGTGGTCGTGCACGCTCACCGACTACGGATGCTCGCCGGCCGAGCCGCGACGACGGACCGAGAACACCAGGCCGCGTGTGTCGCCGGACAAGAAGTGGGAAGCGCTGATCAACAACTTCAACATCGCCGTGCGGCCCGTCGGTGGCGGGGCGACATCGCTCCTGAGCCTGGACGGTTCCGAAGGCAACCCGTACGAGCTGTCGTCGATCGCCTGGTCGCCGGATTCGAAGAAGATCGCCGCTTACCGCGTGAAGCCGGGCTACCGGCGTGACGTCCACTACGTCCAGTCGTCTCCGGAGGATCAACTGCAGCCGAAGCACTCGACGCTGCGTTACGCCAAGCCGGGAGACGTGCTCGACGTGCAGCAGCCGGTCATCTTCGACGTCGCAACGAAGACAGCGCTGGCGATTGACAACAGCCTCTTCCCGAATCCGTACGCGCTCTCGCGCCTCCAGTGGCGAAAAGACAGCCACGCCGTGACGTTCGAGTACAACCAGCGCGGGCATCAAGTATTTCGGGTGATCGAGGCGGACGCGGCCACGGGAAAGGCGCGAGCCGTCATTTCCGAGGAACCGAAGACGTTCTTCAACTACCGGACCGCGAACGGCAGCCAGAGTGATTCAGGCAAGAAACACCGGTTCGACGTCGCCGACGGCAAGGAAGTCATCTGGATGTCGGAGCGCGACGGCTGGAACCACCTGTACCTGCTCGACGGCAGGTCGGGCGCCGTGAAGAACCAGATCACGACAGGCGCCTGGCCGGTGCGCGGCGTTCTCAAAGTGGACCCCGACCTGCGCCAGATCTGGTTCACCGCGAGCGGGATGTATGCGGGCAGGGATCCGTACTTTTCGTACGTCTATCGCATCAACTTCGACGGCTCCGGCCTGACGCGCCTGACGGGGGACGCCGACGCGAACCACGTGACGAGCGTGTCGAGCGATCAGAAGTACTTCGTGGACACCTACTCGCGGGTGGACCTGGCGCCGGTTTCGGAGCTCCGCGCGCTCGGCGACGGCGCGCTGGTGGCGGAGATCGAGCGCGGCGACGCCGGCGATCTCGTGAAAGCTGGCTGGCGAGCGCCGGAAGTGTTCACCGCGAAAGGCCGCGACGGCCAGACCGACATCTGGGGAGTCATCGTCCGTCCGACCACCTTCGATCCGTCGCGAAAGTATCCGGTCATCGAGAACATCTACGCCGGCCCGCAGGGCTCGTTCGTGCCGAAGTCGTTCTCGGCGTTCAACCCGATGATGGCGCAGGCCGAGCTCGGATTCATCGTCGTGCAGATCGACGGGATGGGCACGTCCAACCGCTCGAAGGCCTTCCACGACGTCGCTTGGAGAAACCTCGGCGACGCCGGTTTCCCCGACCGGATCCTGTGGCACAAGGCGGTCGCGGCGAAGTACCCGTGGTACGACATCACCCGCGTCGGCATCTACGGGACGTCGGCCGGCGGACAGAACTCGCTCGGCGGCCTCCTGTTTCATCCGGAGTTCTACAACGCCGCGGTTTCGGCCGCGGGGTGTCACGACAACCGGATGGACAAGATCTGGTGGAACGAGCAGTGGATGGGATGGCCACTCGGTCCGCAGTACTCGGCTTCGTCGAACGTCGACAACGCCTACCGGCTGCAAGGCAAGGTCCTGCTGGTCGTCGGCGAGATGGACAGCAACGTCGACCCCTCGTCCACGATGCAGGTGGTGAATCAGCTCATCAAACACGACAAGGACTTCGATCTCCTGTACATCCCCGGAGCCGGTCACGGCCCCGGCGGTGCTTACGGCGAACACAAGCGCTTCGACTTCTTCGTACGCGAGCTGCTGGGCGTCACGCCGCCGGCGTGGACCAAAAAGGATCACAAGGCGTCGACGGCCGATCAGGAGTTTGAATGAGTCGCGCGGCGCAGATTCTGGTGTTCGCGGCCGCGCTCGTCGCCCACGTCTCACCCGCTGAGCGGATCGTCAACACGGTGCCGGATGTCGCGCGCCCGCTGCCGCTGACAGCCGTGCGCCTGACCGGCGGTCCGCTGAAGCGCGCGCAGGAGCTGGATGCCAAGTACCTGCTGGATCTCGAGCCCGATCGCATGCTCGCGTTCTACCGGCAGCGCGCGGGTCTGGTACCGAAAGCGCAGCCGTACGGCGGCTGGGATGGCGACGGCAGGAACCTCACCGGACACATCGCGGGGCACTATCTGTCCGCGGTGAGCCTGATGTGGGCGGCAACCGGCGACGTTCGATTCAAGCAGCGCGCGGACTACATCGTCGGCGAGCTCAAAGCCGTGCAGGACAAGCACGGCGACGGCTACCTCAGCGCGCTCGCCGGCGGGCGGCAGGCCTTCGGCGACTTGTCCAAGGGAATCATCAAATCGGCGGCATTCGATCTGAACGGCCAGTGGTCGCCGTGGTACACGCTGCACAAGACGTTCGGCGGTCTGCGCGACGCCTACAGGTACGTAGAGAATCGCACGGCGCTGGACGTCGAGGCGAAGTTCGCGGCGTGGGCCGAGGGTGTGCTCTCCCCTCTCAGCGACGCGCAGCTGCAGCAGATGCTCAACACCGAGTTCGGCGGGATGAACGAGGTGCTGGCGGATCTGTACGCGGATACCGGCGAACGCCGCTGGCTCGCGCTCTCGCACAAGTTCGATCACCGCGCGGTCCTCGACCCGCTGGTGCACGGCGAGGATCGCTTGAATGGCCTGCACGGCAATACGCAGGTGCCGAAGCTCCTCGGGTCGGCGGTCCGCTACGCGTACACCGGCGATCGTGACGACCGGTCGGCGGCGACGTTCTTCTGGGATCGCGTGGTCGGCCACCACACCTTTGCGACCGGGGGACACGGGAAGGACGAGTACTTCCGGGAGCCGGATCAGTTGGGTCGCATCATCGACGGCCGCACGGCGGAGACCTGCAACGTCTACAACATGCTCAAGCTGACGCGGCGGCTCTTCGCGCTGGAGCCCGATGTCCGGTACGCGGAATTCCACGAACGCGCCCTCTTCAATCACATCCTCGGCTCCATGGATCCGGCAGACGGGACGACCTGCTACATGGTGCCGGTCGGACGCGCCGTGCGCCGCGAATACCAGGACCTTTCGCGGAGCTTCACCTGCTGCGTGGGATCCGGCATGGAGAGCCATGCCCTCCACGGGCTCGGCATCTACTACGAATCGGGCGATCGCCTCTGGGTCAATCTGTATGCACCATCAACGGCACGGTGGGAGGCCGCGCGCGTGTCCCTCGAGATGGCGACGACGTTCCCGGAGGGAGAGTCGGCATCGCTCACGATGACAGCAACGGCGTCGAAGCCGTTCACGCTGGCGCTGCGTCGTCCGTCGTGGGCCGCCGACGGCTTCGCCGTCCGCGTCAACGGCGTGTCGGTCCCGAATCTGCCGAAGCCAGGATCGTACGTAGAGCTGAAACGGACGTGGAAGACCGGCGACCGCGTGCAGCTGACATTGCCGAAAGCGCTGCGGCTCGACTTGGCGCCGGACAACAATCGACGGGCGGCGGTCCTGTGGGGGCCACTCGTTCTGGCCGGCGACCTCGGTCCTGAGCCGCCGCGCGCCGGCCGCGGCTTGAATGCGGATGGCTCCGCGCTCGTCGAAGCACCGCGACCGGTCACCACCCCGATGCTCGTCGCGGCCGGGCGGCCGATCGCCGACTGGCTGAAGCCGGTCGCGGGCAAGCCGGGCACGTTCAGAACCGCGGGCGTCGGCAAAGATCGGGACCTGGAGCTCTCGCCGTTCTACCGGCTGCACCATCGGACCTACGCCGCGTATTGGGATCTCTTCACGCCGCCGGAATACGACGCGAAGCTCGCCGAGCTGGCGGCGGATCGGGAGCGGCTACGGAAGCTCGACGCGGTGACGGTGGCATTCCTCCGGCCGGGTGATGCCCAGCGGGAAAAAGCATTCAATCAGCAGGGAGAAGACACGTCCATCGTCCGCGCCGACGACCGTGCGGGACGCCGCGGGACGAAATGGTTCTCCTATGACATGCCCCTCGATGATGCCACCGCGCTCGTCGTGACCTATCAGACCGACAATCGCCGCATTCGAACGTTCGACATCCTGGTCGAGGGCCAGCGTGTCGCCAGCCAGACGCTCGAGCCGAACGGCGAGTCGCGCTTCTTCGACGTCGAATACGCGCTGCCGCCGGCGTTGGTGGCGAACAAGCCGAAGATCACAGTACGGTTCGAGGCGACCGGCGGGAACGAGATCGGCGCCGTGTTCGGCATGCGCACAATCCGTGGAAACCTGCCGCGCTGACTGGTAGGCCCGGCTGACTCCGTACGTGGTGTCCGGCTTTAGCCGGACCGTCGCTGACCGCGTATCGCGAATCCACCGATGCCAATCGCGATGAGGACGGTGACAATCGCCTCGGCGATGTGAAACGTCGAGGAACCGGAAGACAGCGCGAAGGTCAGGAGCCCGAAGAAGGCGACGAGCACGAGAAAGGCGACGGGATTGAAACGCATGCGTCACGCCCCTCTGGTTACTCTAGCACTGCTCGTCTTGCTCGCGAGTCCGTCAGCACAACCGGTGTTCACGGGCGCCGACATCTTTCCGCCCGACGAGTTCGCGTCGCGTCGCGCGAGCGTGATGGAACGGATTGGCGACGCCGTGGCCATCCTCCAGGGCACGACCGAGCGGCCGGGCGAGCAGCCGCTGCGGCAGAACAACCAGTTCTTCTACCTGACCGGCGTCGTCGAGCCGCGCGCCATCGTCGTCATCGACGGGCGGACGAAAAAGACGACGCTCTTTCTGCAGCCGTTCAACGAGCGCCGCGAGCAGCGGATGTTCGGGCCGGGCCTCCATCCGGGCGACGACGCGGCGCGGTCGACCGGGATCGACGCGGTCGTCGCGCGCGACGCATTCGCGTCCACGCTTGCGGCATTCGGCCGCGATCGCCGCACGCTCTTCACGCCGTTCCGCCCCGAGGTGCTCGGCGAAGCGTCGTCGAGCGATCCGGCGGCGCTGGCCAGGGCGACCAGAGAGGATCCCTGGGACGGCCGCGCGTCGCGGGAAGAAGCGTTTATCGCGAACGTCAAGCGCGCCGCGCCGGAGTCCGACGTCAAGGACCTCGATCCCATCCTCGACGTGATGCGGACGATCAAGAGCCCACGCGAAATTGCCGTCGTCCGTGAGGCCACGCGCATCACCGGCCTCGCCATTCTGGAAGCGATGCGCGATGCCCGGCCGGGGATGTACGAGTACGAGCTGCAGGCCGACGCCGAGTTCGTGTTCAAGAAACACGGCGCTTACGGCCCGTCGTATTTCGCGCTCATCGCGACCGGCACCAACAGCCTGTACTCGCACTATCACCGCAACACGGCGAAGCTCGCCGACGGCGACCTGGTGCAGTTCGACTACGCGCCGGATTACAAGTACTACCAGTCGGACGTGACGCGCGTCTTCCCCGCCAACGGCCGATTTGCGCCTCGCCAGCGCGAGTTCTACACGATCTATCTGCGCCTCTATCAGGCGCTGATGACATCCATCAAGGTGCGGACGGCCCCGCGCGAGATCATCAAGAACGCCGTCGTCCGGATGGACGCCATCCTCGCCAGTTACCCGTTCACGGACGCCAGGATCAAGGCCGCGGCGACAGCGTTCGTGGAGCGTTATCGCACGAGCAGCGCGAACAGCCTGGGACATTCGGTGGGGATGGAAGTGCACGACGTCGGCCGCCCCGCCCCGACGCTCGAACCGGGGATGATCTTCACGATCGAGCCGGCGATGCAGATTGCCGAGGAGCACCTCGGCATCCGTCTCGAGGACATGATTCTCATGACCGACAGCGGATACGAAAACCTGTCGGCCTTCGTCCCGGTCGAACCCGACGAGATCGAGCGCGTGATGCGCGAGCCGGGGCTGTCGAAGAAGTAGAACGGCCAACACGAAGGCACAAGGACGTTTCGGGTCTTCGTGTTCCCGGTTGCGCCGTTCCACGGTCGACTGAGAACTTACGACGTGCGGCTGGCGTCGCCCCGTTCTGTAGGCGTGAGCGCCTCGCGATCGGCGCCGTGCGGCGTCAGGAAGAACGTCGTCGCGCATGCCCCGCACCGATACCAGCGGTTGCCGTCGGGGGACGGCAGGATGCCGCGAATACGGCTCCGCCCGCACCACGGGCACGCCGCGGGATGGTCGTCCGCCTGGAACAAAGCCTGGTCAGTCACGACGCCTTGCGCTCCGGGCCGCAACTGATTGGCAGCGAGCGCGACGCGGTCGACGGCGTGTCGTCCGCGGAATCGGCCGGGCGCCACCCGAACGCCTCGCCGAGCTCGTCGGGAACTTCGACGAGGCCCCGGGAGACGACGAATGCTCCCTGTGGCGTTCTGACAATCCCCCGGATTAGATGCGGGTGCTGAAACATGCCCATGATGCCCTCTCAGACGCGCGTGTCGGCGAGCGACGCGGGAGCGCGATGACCCGTTGACAGGACCGGACCGGACGCAAGGTCGGGCGTCCGTGCCGTGGCGTTGTCACGCCGGCGAAGCCACAACACATTCAGTGACTCCTCGAGCCTGCGGGGGATCAGGGTCGGCAGGAGATGCGGGGGAACTGCAATCGAGAGCGTGTGCCGTACGTCGCGGCCGTGGACGTTGAAGTCCCACCGACCGCCCGTCGCCGACGGCCTCACGATCACACGCCACGAACCGGGCAGCGACATCTCCTGAAATACGCGGCGGATGGTCTGCTCGATTTCCGCGACGAGCTCGGCGTCGTCGATCGCTTGCACGACAATCGCGAATCGATCGCTCATGCCGGCGGAGCGGTGCAACCGAATTGCCAGCCGTGTTTCGAAATGCGATTCTAGTAAATCTAAGTAAACAGGATGTTTAGTTGGAGTAACGAAGATTGGACTGGCCGAATGTGTGCCACATCGTGACACACACTGGCCAGTTTAGGACACTTAGTGACTGTAGCGGACTTGGAATGCCCTACATGCGGTTCAGAATGTGAGGCGGACACCCAGCTGGCCGACCCTCGCCGGCACGTAGTTCGTCCGGATACCGAAGTTCGACGAGCGGGCGTCGGCCGACAGGAAGCCGGTGGCCGCGCTGACGTTGAAGAGATTGAAGACGTCGCCGCTGAGCGTCATCTTGCGCCCTCCCGCCAGCGTCAGGTCCTTGGCCAACCGGATGTTCACGAGGTGCGAATCGTCGGCGGTCAGCATGTCGGCGTCGTATTTCAGCGCACGCGGGTAGGCGACGTTGAAGAAGGGGTCGGACACCGCCCGGCCGTTCGACAGGACCACCGAGGGCGCCGTCGCGTTCAGGGCGAAGCTCCCGGTCAAGACGTCCGAACGGTTGGCGCCGGTATAGATGTAGAACGCCGAGAACGTCGTCGTGAACGGCAGGTTGACGAACGTCGAGACCCGTCCGTGATGGCGCGGCGCCGTGCGCTCGGAGGTGGCGTCCTCCGGACTGATGCCGTAGAACTGCAGCGTATCGGACGTCGGATTCCAGCGCGTGCGGAAGCGCGACGCGAGAATGTACGAGTAATTCGCGTTCATGCCCCACCGGCCCACGAAATTCCTGGTGTAGAGCAACTGAAGTGACCGCTGCTCCTGCCACGTGTAATTGGGGTTGTAGGTGTTGCGGATCGTGTCGTACTG
>Ga0068862_100004588_pt1 | contig 11648 bp, 10 predicted proteins | sample KBSSwiS52_FD_66598 | JGI IMG/M metagenome (GOLD analysis project Ga0068862, IMG submission 66598) | Switchgrass rhizosphere microbial communities from Kellogg Biological Station, Michigan, USA - KBS Switchgrass S5-2 | ecosystem: Host-associated > Plants > Roots > Rhizosphere > Soil ... | reverse complement strand
CGAGGTTGCCGCCGAACGCCGAGACGGTGTTGTAGACACTGACGCTGATCGTGCGGCGGCTGTCGGGAGCCCAGCTGAAGGTGCCGTTGTAATTGGTGGTGCCATAGCGGCGGCCGAAGTGCGCCGAGGCGGCGGTGCGCGGGCTGGGGCGCCACATCACGCCGACATCCCAGATCAGGCCGTCGGTATCGTAGGCGATCTGGCGCGGCGAACTCTTGTCGGTCACGAACCGGCCGCTGCGGCCGATTACCGGAAAGCCACGCGCATCGCGCAGCGCATCGCGGTTGGACACCTCGACATCCTCGTAGCCCACCGCGCCGGTAACCTGCAGGTTCGGGCTGACCGGGACGGTGACGATGCCCCGCGCCTGCATGTCGCGCACGCGCTGGTCGAGGTTGTTGACGTCCTCCTGATAGAAGCTGCCCGCCACGCCCACGCCCACGGGTAGGACCGTGCCGGGCGCAAAACCGGCCTCGGCATCGGCGACCTGGGACACGCTGCGATCGAACACGTCAGGCGCGATGGCGACCCCCGCCTTGCGGTTGGGGTGCGAATCGATCCGCGTGTAACCGGCCCGGTAATTGGCCGAGAGCGTCAGATCGCCGGCCCGCGTCACCAACGAGGGGCCACCCTGTATGGCGTAGACGTTGAGATCGGAATCATCGCGGCCGAAGTTGCCGCCGAGGCCAGCGCCCTCGCCATTGGTGCGCACCCGCGCGGCGAGCCCGCCGGCCTGCAGTGTCAGGCCCGGCGCGATGGTGGTGTAGCCATTGGCGATGCCGGTGATCGAGTCCCCGTCGCCCGCCTTCTTGCCCCACCCGTAATGGTATTCGTAGCGGATCGAGGCGGAGGCCGCGTTGTTGCGCCCGGCGACGCTGGCGTCCACGCCCACCGCGATCTGCGAATAGGTGACGACATCGCTGCCCGGCGCAAGCTCGGCGTCCACGACCTGGTTCGCCTCGATATAGGGCGTGATCTGGATCGGCTTGACGTGCGGTGTGCGTCCGCGCCTGCCCTTCTTGGCGAAATGCTCGCTCGTCTCGCTGCCGGTCACCGCCGGATCGCCCTGGGCGCCGTATCCTTCGCTGCCGCTCACGTCGCCATAGCCCACCGACTGCGCGTGCGCGGTTGCCGCGCCGAGCAGCGCGCCGAGCGTCAGCGCCGAAAGGCCGAGATGTCGGACCATGCGGGTCACCCCTTGTATCCGTAGTAGGAACCGAATTTGCGGCCGCTCGGACTGAACTGCGCGGCATTGAGCAAAAGCTGGATGTTCGGACAGGCCGAGAGCAGCGTCACCGCATCCTCCAGCGCGCCCTGCCCGGTCTGGTCGGCGCGCACGACGACCACCGCCTGGCCGACGTACTTGGCCAGCTCCGCCGCCGGAGAGGCGGCCAGGGCGGGCGGCGAATCGAAGATCACCATGCGGTTGGGCGCATCGCGGGTCAGCCGGTCGAGCACGCGCGCGGTTCGCGAGGAGGCGAGGTACTCGCTGTCGTTGGTGGTGGCGTCGCCGGCCGGCAGCACCCACAAGCCGGGAACGTCGGTGCCGATCACGAAGTCGGCGACGTCCACCTTCTCGTCCATCAGCGCGTTCATCAGACCCGGGCCGCCCGGCAGACCCAACGTGGAAAGGATCGACGGCTTGGCGAAGTCGGCATCGACGAGGAGCACGTCGCACTCCTTCTCGGCAGCGATCGCCAGCGCCAGGTTCACCGCACAAAATGTCTTGCCCTCGCCCGGATGCGGCGAGCAGATCAGCACCCGCTGCGCCCTCGCCCCCGCGTTCGCGCGGCGCATCTCGGCCGCCTCGGCGAGGAGCTGGCGCTTGACGATGCGGAACTCCTCCAGTGTCGCGGTGACCGAACCTTCGGGCACGATCATCCCGGTCTCGCGCAGCAGGTCGCGATCGATCGGGTGGAACTTCTTCGTATCGGCGACCGGTCTTTCCGGCGCCGGCTTCGGGGCGAAGCGGGGCTCCTGCGTCGGCGCCACAATCTCCTCAGGCTCGCGCACCGGCTCGACGACCGGCGCCTCGGGACTGACAGATTTGGGGCTGGCCGGTTCGAAACTGGCGGCTTCGGGGCTGGCTGCCTCAGGACGGGACGCGTCGGGAACACGCCGTTCGGGCGCGGGCGCAACCGGGTTCCCGCGCCGCGGTGGCGGCGGCACGCGGTTCACCGGAGGCGAGGCGATGTAGCGATTGAGGTCGAAGCGCTCCGCCGCCCGCTCGATGAGCGATTCGCGGCGCGGCCGGCTGTCGTCCGGGACGGGGATCTTGCTCTGCTCGGTCATGTTCGTGCTCCCCTCAGGCCACCATGCCGCGCTGGATGAATTCGACCGCCAGCAGCACCACGAACAGGCCGCCGAGAGCGGCGCCGCCCGCGTACCAGAGCTTCAGCCGCTTGCGCCGCAGCCGCCGCGCCGCCGAAGTCAGCGACTGGGAGACCGCGCCGAGCACCGGAAGGCCCGTCGCCCGCTCTAGGCTGGATGTCGTCGCGAAGGTGTTGCGCAGCTTGCCCACGCCGAACGCCGCAGCGGCTCCGCCCGCCAGCCCCGCCACCAGCACGCCGAACAGCAGCAGCGGACGGTTGGGCGCGGTCGGCTTAACGGGGGTCGTCGGCGGGTCGACAACTTCGAACTTCACCGCCTCCCGGTCTGACTTGATCTCGCCGCGCAGACGCAATTCCTCACGGTCCTGCAGCAGCTTGTCGTATTGATCCTTGAGCACGTCGTAATCGCGGTTGATCTTCTGCGCCTCTGCCGCCGCCTCGGGGTTGTCGAGCGCCTGCGCGGTGAACTGGCCGATGTCGGCCTGCAGTGCGGCGCGGCGCGCGGCCATCGCCTGGACGTTGGCGGCACGGTCGGCGCGGATCGAAAGGAGCGTGCTGTACGCGGGGTTCGGAACCCCGGCACCGCTGCGCTCTTCCTGCGCGGCCGGACCCTTCAGCGCCGCGATCTGGTTACGCGCGGCGATCACGTCGGGATGGTTGTCGGTCAGGCCCCGCGCGCGCATCGCCGAGAGATCGGCCTCCGCCCGCGCGAGCGAACCCGCGGCCCCGCCACTGGCGCCAGGCAGCGTCTTGGGCGTGCCCCCGAGCTGGCCGTCGATCGCCGCCAGAGCGCTCTGCGCCGCCACCAGGTCGCCCTCGACGCCGCGCATCTCCTGACGCGCCGCTTCCAGCCGCTGCATACTGCCGCCGGCACCGTCCGCCATCTCGGGATGGCGCTGCTCGAAGTCGCGGCGGCGCTGCTCGGCCGCCTCCAGCTCCTTTTCGCGCTGGGCGAGCTGGCCGCTGACGAATTCCAGCGTCTCGGTCATCTCGCCGCGATTTCCGGCGAGGTTCTCCTCGCGGAAGATGTCGATCAGCTTCTGCGCGATCTGCTGCGCGATGCGGGCGTTTTCGGCATCGGAGAAAGAGCCGTCGTTCGACTGGGCGGTGATGTTGAACAGGTTGTCCTGCTCGTTCACCACCTTCACGTTGTCCGCCAGCGCGAGCACCGCGGCTTCCATCTGCTTGGGCGATTCGATGCGGTCGCCGATCGGCGTGCCACGCACCACCTTCTCCAGGTTCACCGCGCTCGTCAGTGTCTGGCGGATGCGCTCGATGTCGCGCTTGCGATCGGCCACGCCGATGCCGACCTGCTCGGCCAAAGCGTCGTCCAGCTGGATGAAGATACGCGCCTGCGATTCGTAAGTGTTGGGGATCAGCGCCACCACCAGCCAGCCGACCAGGCAAATCGCCCAGGCGACCGCGAGCGCAAGCCACTTTCGGTGCCAGACGCTGTGGATCGCCGCCAGCGCTTCTTCGTAGATCGAGTTCATGCGGTTCGCCCCACTTCGCCGCCGCCGCTCAGAACATGCTCTCGGGGATGATGATCACGTCCCCCGGGCTGAGGAGGACGTTCGCCTTGCTGTCACCCTTCTTGAGCAGATCGCCGAGCCGCAGCGCGAACTCGCGCTGCTTGCCCGTGGTCTTGTCGAAGCGGATCAGCCGCGCGCGATTGGCGGCCGCGTATTCCGACAACCCGCCGACCGCAATCATCGCGTCGAGCACAGTCATGTTCGCACGGTAGGGGATCGAGGCGGGCTTCTCGGTGGCTCCGACGACGCGGATCTGCTGGCTGAAGGTGCCCGCGAACTTGTCGACGATGACCGAGACCAGCGGCTCCTGGATATATTGCGAGAGCTGCAGCCGGATATCCTCGGCCAGCATCGAGGGCGTCTTGCCCACCGCCGGCATGTCGGTGATCAATGGCGTGGTGATGCGCCCATCGGGCCGCACCTGCACTTTCGCGCCCAGTTCGGGATTGCGCCAGACGAAGATGGTCAGCTCGTCCAGCGGGCCGATCACATAGTCCTCGCCGGGTCCTTCCTGCATCGAGACGAACGAGGCTGACGGCAACTGCGGACCGCTCGGCCCTCCAGCGCAACCCGTCACGGCAACGCTCGTCACGGCGCAAAAGGCCAGGACAGGGGCGAGGCTAGGCTTCGGCATGGACACTTCCCTGTGGCGCCATGCGGTTACCGAAAGCGGTTACCGCAGCTGGAGGCTTGGCAATATTCAGCCTCGGCTATCGGTAAAAAGGGTGAATATCTGGTTAGGAAAACAGCGCAAGTTGGGCGCGGTCCCGATTTGGGACGAGGAACCGGGCCAAGCGTTAACCTGCCGGCCGAGCGCGCCGCAGCAGCCCCGAATTCTCCTTCGGGCGGTTCCCGCAAGCGCCGAACGAAGCGCGCGAACCGGCCGTTTTCAAGCTCCGGCCGGAGCCGCCCAAAGCCACATCGACGTCGCCTTAGACCAGCATCTCCAGCGCGGCCCCCTGCCCCAGAAATGCCGAGGGGCTGGCACTGGCCCCATAGGCTCCGGCACAGAACACCGCGACCAGATCGCCGGGATCGGCCCTTGGAAAGGCCCCCTTGTCGGCCAGCCGGTCGAGCGGGGTGCACAGACAGCCCACCACGTTCGCTTCTTCCTCGGCCTCCGCGTCGAAGCGGGTGGCGATGGCCACCGGGTAATTGCGCCGCACCACGGTCCCGAAGTTGCCGGAGGCAGCGAGCTGGTGGTGCAGGCCGCCATCGGTGACGAGGAACACCTCGCCGTGGCTGATTTTCCGGTCGATCACTCGCGTGAGATAAACTCCCGCTTCGCCGACGAGATATCGGCCCAGCTCGATGCAGAAGTCGGTCGCCGCCAGCTCGTCCGGCAGTGCGGCGAAGCGCTCGTCCAGCCGCTCGCCCACCAGCGCCACATCGACCGGCATGTCGCCCGGGAAGTAGGGAATGCCCATGCCGCCACCCAGGTTGCAATGCGGCAGCGGCACGCCGCTTTCTCGCGTCAGCCGCGCGGCAAGGTCGAGCGCCTGCCCCTGCGTTTCGGCGATCGCGGCACCGTCCAGCGCCTGGCTTCCCGCGAAGATGTGAAAGCCGCGCCACTGCGCGCCCGCCGCCACGATCTCGCGCGCCAGCGCGGGCACGCGTTCGGCATCGAGACCGAACGGCTTGGCGCCGCCGCCCATCTTCATCCCCGAACCCTTGAGGTCGAACTCCGGATTGACCCGGATCGCGAGCCGGGGCGCGACGCCCAGCGCATCGCCGATCGCCAGCGCGCGGCGGGCCTCCGCCTCGCTCTCGCAGTTCAGCGTCACCCCCGCCGCGATCGCCGCTTCCAGTTCCCGGTCGCGTTTCCCCGGACCGGCGAAGCTGACACGCCCCGCCGCGATCCCCGCCGCCTGTACCAACGCCAGCTCGCCGCCGGAGGCGATGTCGAACCCGTCGACCAGCTCGGAAAACACTTCAAGAACCGGACCGAACGGATTGGCTTTCACTGCATAGTGCAGCGCCAACCGCTCGGGCATGGCAGCGCGAAGCTGCGCCACCCGCGCGCGGATGCGATCTGCGGAGTAGAGGAACAGCGGCGTGTCGCCCGCCTCCTCGACCCACTCGGTGACCGGACGGCCCGCGAGCGCGAGCACGCCGTCGATGGCCGCGAAGCCCGCCGGTATCGGCCCGAGCGGCTTCACGCCGCAACCTCGCGCAGTTCGGCGGCAAGGCCGGTTCGATCGATCTTGCCGTTCGGGCCGATCGGCATCGCCGCGCGCCAGTGAATCGTTCGCGGCTGCATGAAGTTGGGCAGGTCGCGCGCCAACTGCTTGCGCAGCGCTTCGCCCGCATCGGCTGTACCCGGCGCCGCGCGCACGACCAGATGCACCGCCTGCCCCAGCCGCTCGTCGGGCACGCCCAGCGCCACCGCCTCCGCGACGAGGCCGGTGGCGAGCGCCGCCTCCTCGATCTCCTGTGGGCTGATGCGGTTCCCCGCGCTCTTGATCATCGCGTCGCGCCGGCCGACGAAGTGGAGGAGACCCTCGCTATCGCGTCGCACCCTGTCGCCCGACCAGACGGCGGTGCCGCCGTATGTCGACGCCACGGGCGCCGGCCGGAAGCGCTCGGCGGTGCGCTCTTCGTCCTGCCAGTAGCCTTGCGCCACCAGCGGCCCACAATGGACGAGCTCGCCCTCCGCGCCATCCGCCGCAACCTCGCCGGCATCGTCGATCACCAGGATTTCGGCGTGCGGGATCGCCTTGCCCATCGAGGTGGGGTGGGCATCCACCAGCGCGGGATCGAGGTAGGTGGAGCGGAACGCCTCGGTCAGCCCGTACATCGGAAACAGCCTCGCTTCGGGAAACAGCGCACGCAGGCGGCGCACCAGATCGACGGTGAGCGCGCCGCCGCTGTTGGTCAGGCGCCGCAGTTTTCGCGAGGTCTCGGCCGGCCACTCCAGCTCGGCGAGTTGCACCCACAGCGGCGGAACGGCGGCAAGCGTGGTAACTGCGTGCTTCTCCACCGCTTTCATGACGTCGCGCGGCACGAGATAGTCGAGCGGGATCACGCATCCGCCCGCATACCAGGTGCTGAGCAGCTGGTTCTGCCCGTAGTCGAACGAGAGCGGCAGAACCGCCAGCGTCCGGTCCTGCGGTGTCAGCGCGAGGTACTGAGCGACGCTCTCGGCACCCAGCCACATATTGGCGTGGCTGAGCATGACCCCTTTCGGCCGCCCGGTGGAGCCACTGGTATAAAGGATCGCGGCCAGATCGTGCGGATCGGCGGACGAGGGCGGCAAGGTTTCGTGCAGCGCGCCTGCTTCCTCCAGCGCCGCCGCCTCGCCCAGCGCCGCGCAGTGCTCCGGCAGGTCGCCCGGCTCCAGCGTGGCCAGCCGCGCGGGCGTGCCGATCAGCAGCGCGGCACCGCTGTCGGTAAGGATATGCGCCACTTGTGCGCGCTTGAGCAGCGGGTTCACCGGGACGTGGACCAGCCCAGCCCGAGCGGCGGCGAGCGGGAGCAGACACGTCAGCTCGCCCTTCGCGGCCCAGCTCGCCACCCGCGCGCCCTTCTCGGGGATGCGCCGCGCCAGCCAGCCGGCCAGGGCGGCGACACGCGTTCTTAAGGTCTCGTGGTTAATCGTGCCTTCGCGCAGCACCAAGGCGGGCGCTTGGGCTTCTCCCCGCTCGGCGAGATGGTCGAGCGTGCGAACGGGGGTTAGCGCGGCATTCAACTGAGGCAACTCCGGGGCGGATCGGTCACACGTGGTTAGCGTCGAATATCACGACGACCTTAAGGAAGTGCAATGCGGCGCGGAACCTGTGCGGTCCGCGTTGGCGACTCTGCTGTCCGACGCGGTGCAGGTGGCGCCGTTCGACCGGCTCGCGTGGTGGACGATGCTCGCCGAGCACTGCGGCCTCGCGCCGACCCTGGCGGTCGCGCGCGACGGCGTCGACATCGCCGTCCTGCCGCTCGCGGGCGCTCCGCCGCACATGCGCCAATTGTCCAATTGGTACACGTTCCGCTTTCGCCCGATCGTATCGCCCGGCGCCGATGCGCGCGCCTTGCTGACCGCCATCGCCGCCGACCTTTCGGCCAAGGCGCGCCGCCTGACGCTCTCGGGCCTTCCCGAAGACGATGCATCCCTCGTGCAAGCGGCGTTCGGCAAGGCGGGCTGGCTGGTCCTGCGCGAGCGATGCGACGTCAACCACATCCTCACGCTCGCCGGTCGCGACTGGGCAACTTATCTCGCCGGCCGTCCGGGGAAGCTGCGCACGACCCTGAAGCGCAAGTCCGGCAAGGTCGTCGCGCAAGTGCTTACCCGCTTCGATGCCGCGACATGGGCGCAGTACGAGGCGATCTACGCCGAAAGCTGGAAACCCGAGGAAGGCTCCCCCGCATTCCTGCGCGCCTTTGCCGAGGCGGAAGGGACGGCCGGGCGCCTGCGGCTGGGGGTCGCCCACGCCGCCGACGATCCGCAGGGGCCGGCGCTGGCGGCACAGATGTGGACGGTGGAAGGCGGCACCGCCTTCATCCACAAGCTCGCCCATCGCGAAAGTGCCAAGGCGCTCTCGCCCGGATCGGTGCTGAGCGCGGCGCTGTTCCGCCACGTGATCGACGAGGATCGCGTGGCGACGATCGACTTCGGCACCGGCGACGATCCCTACAAGCGCGACTGGATGGAAGAGGTGCGCTCGCGCTGGCGGCTGGAGATCGTGCGCACGGGCGCTCCGGCGAACTGGCCCCTCCTTGCCCAAAAGGCCGCGCAATCGCTTGCTGCCCGCATAAAGCGCAGCTAGAGCGCGGCACTTTCTCATGTTACCTCTCGAGAGCGCCATGTCCGATGACACCGATCTGCAGCTGCGCCGCATCCTCACGGACGTGCTCGGCCTGAAGCAGGAGCAGGCCGCCGGGTTCGACGCGGACACGGGTTTGTTCGGCCATTTGCCCGAGCTGGATTCCATGGCGGTCGCCGGTCTGCTGACCGAGCTGGAGGACCGCCTCGACATTGTGATCGACGACGACGAGATCGACGGCGAGATGCTGGAGACCTATGGTGGCCTCCTCGCCTTCGCCAAGGCCAAGCGCGCCGAGGCATGATCGCGCGGTGAATCCCATCGCCTGGCCTTGTCCGCTGCCCGGCGGCGGCAGGGTCGATGAATACGCGCTCGTGGTGGACCGCGCGCGCGATAAGCGGCTGATGATCGTTCCGGCGCTGTTCGACGAGGCGAACCGCCTGCGGCGGCTGACGGTCGAAGTCATGCGCCGGCTGGACGGTGCCGGGATCGACGCGTTCCTTCCCGACTTTCCCGGAACCAACGAAAGCCTCCAGCCGCTCGACCGGCAGGAACCCCAGGACTGGGTCGATGCGATGGGCGCCGCTTCCCGGCTATTCGGCGCCACCCATGTGCTGGGCCTGCGCGGCGGCTGCCTGTTCACGCCGACCAACCTCCCCACTCTGCACTATGCGCCCGCCAAAGCCGCCGCGCTGCTGCGCCAGATGCTGCGCGCCCGCACCCTGGCCGCGCGGGAGGCCGGACGCGAGGAGACGCGCGAGGCACTGATGGCAACGGCACTCTCCGACGGCATCGAGCTGACCGGCCACCGGCTGGCTGCCGAATTCGTCCGTCAGTTCGAACCGATGGTTCCCGTGCCCGAAGCCACGCGGATCGATCAGGAGACCCTGGGCGGGCCAGGCCTCTGGCTTCGCGCCGAACCGGGCGAAAGCCGGCAGCAGGCCGACGCGCTCGCCGCCGCCGTGGCAATGGCGCTGGCGTGAGGCGCCACTTCACCTTCGACTGCGAAGGATCGCGTCTGGTCGCCACGCTCGACGAGGCGCCGGGCAGCACGGCGCTGCTGCTGGTGACGGGCGGCAACGAAGTCCGTGCGGGGGCCTGGGCCGGACAGGCGCAGTTCGCCGCCCGTATCGCCGGGGCCGGATACCCCGTCCTGCGCTTCGACCGGCGCGGCTGCGGCGACAGCGAGGGGCCGAACCTGGGCTTTCGCGAGAGCGCGCCCGATATTGCCGCCGCGCTCGCCGCGCTGCGTCGCGAATGCCCGCAGGTGGAGCGGGTCGCCGCCATGGGCAATTGCGATGCCGCCAGCGCGCTGATGCTGGCGGGCGGCGCCGGCTGCGACGCCCTGATCCTGTCCAACCCCTGGACCTTCGAGAGCGAGGCCGGGACGGTTCCCGCCGATGCGGTACGCGACCATTACCGCCGGCGCCTTGCCGATCCCGCTGCGATCCGGCGGCTGCTTTCGGGCAAGGTGGCGCTGCGGCCGCTGTTGAAGAGCCTCTTCTCCGCCGCGCGGCCGGCGGCGGCGTCCAGCTCGCTGGCGCAGGCGATGGCCGCCGGGATCGGCGCGTTCGAAGGTCCGGTCCGGTTCCTGGTGGCAGAGCGCGATCGCACCGGCCGTGCCTTCCTGAGTGCATGGAACGGCACGGACGCGCGGATCGAGCGCTGCGCCGGCGCTACCCACAGCTACGTTGAGGCCGATGCGCGCGACTGGCTGGTGGCGAGGACGCAGGCCACCCTGGAAGGCCTTACGACCGCCACCTGAACGCCCGTTCAGAATGCGGTGCATTTCTGCCACACAGCCTTCAAATCCTCCTCTTCAGGCAACTTCCGGCCTGCCTCCAGCATTGGGCAGGCTCACCGCTTCGTCGGTGCATGTGAAGATTGGAGTTTGAAGATGAAGAAGATTCTGCTTGCCGCGGTGATCGCCGCCTCGATCCCCGCCGCGGCCGCGGCACAGGATGCAGGCACGACGGATGCGCCCGCCCCGACCGCGCCCGACGGCACCCCCGCGTTCGGCATCGAGCCCTACGTCGGCGTGCTGGGCGGCTACCACGAGTTCGACAAGAACAGCGAGTTCGGCAGCCCGCGCGGTGGCCGCATGAACGGCGGCCTGATCAGCGGCGTCGCCGGTGTGAACATCCCGCTCGGTCCGGTGTTCGTCGGCGCGGAAGGTAACGCCACCAAGGGCTTCGGCGACATCGACTGGGAATACGGTGCCCGTGGCCGCATCGGCGCCCGCGCCGGTGACAGCGGCATGATCTTCGTGTCGGGCGGCTACCAGTGGGTCAACGGCAAGCGCGCCTACGCCGATCACAAGGACTGGATCTATGGCGTCGGCGTGGAAGTCGGCCCGAAGGACATCGGCCTTGGCGGCATCACCGGCAACGCCGGCATTCGTCTGCGCTTTCAGGCCGAAACCTACGACTTCGACAGCATCCGCCCGATGGCGGGTGTAATCGCCCACTTCTAAGGGCGGTCGGCTGACCCGTTCGTCACGGCGAGGGCGAGAGCAGAAGTAACCCGGAGCCCGTCGGCACTGTGCGGTGGGACAAGTTTCCGGGTTACTTCACCCGCCGGACGGCAGGCCAAAGGGCCACAAGCCCGCAGCCACCGGGAAAGCCCGTCGAGACACCAAAAAAAGGGCCGGTCGCAAGACCGGCCCTTTTGCCTTCTCCGTCGATGAGGGACCTCAGGCTTCTTCGGCCGCCACCTCGGCCACTTTCGCAAACTCGTGCGCGGTGAGGTAGCGCTCGGCGTCCAGCGCGGCCATGCAGCCGGTGCCGGCCGCGGTCACCGCCTGGCGATAAGTGTGGTCCATCACGTCGCCACAGGCGAACACGCCCGGGATGCTCGTCTTGGGAGTACCCGGCTGGACCTTGAGGTAACCACTTTCGTCCAGTTCCAGCTTGCCCTCGAACAGCGAGACCGCCGGTGCATGGCCGATCGCCACGAAGGCACCCTCGGTCGCCAGCTCGGTCTTCTCGCCGGTCTTCGTATCGGTCAGCGCGACCGCCGCAAGTTGCCCGGTCGTG
>Ga0068862_100004587_pt1 | contig 11651 bp, 7 predicted proteins | sample KBSSwiS52_FD_66598 | JGI IMG/M metagenome (GOLD analysis project Ga0068862, IMG submission 66598) | Switchgrass rhizosphere microbial communities from Kellogg Biological Station, Michigan, USA - KBS Switchgrass S5-2 | ecosystem: Host-associated > Plants > Roots > Rhizosphere > Soil ... | reverse complement strand
CTTCACTCCGCCCGGGGGCACCATTACGGTTGGATGCAGTCGGAAAGGCGAAAACGTGATCATCCGCGTCCGCGACACCGGCCGAGGCATCAGCCCCGAGGCTGTGCCGCATATATTCGAACGCTACTGGCAGGCGGGCAGCAACCATCCGAGAAAGCAGGGGCTGGGTCTGGGGCTTGCGATTGCGCACAGGCTCGTTGAGTTGCATCTCGGGAGCATCGAAGCCCACAGCGACGGCGAGGGGCGTGGCTCTGTATTCACGGTCACATTGCCTGTCGCGCCGGCTGACTCGGTGAGCACACCGGTTGCAGGTGATTTTGAGCCGATGGCCGCAGCGAGTGCGCGCATCATCGATGCGGCTACTGCGACCGCGGAACGCGATCCGGACGCAGTGATCAGCGCCTCACCTGCACTTCATGTCCTTGGTATGACAACGCCATTGCGCGGCGCGAATTCGGATGACAACGAAATCTCACTGCGCATTCTGTTGGTGGAAGATCACGATGGCATCGCCAGAGCGTGCCAACGACTCCTGGTCAGTCATGGCCACGTGGTCATTCGAGCTGCCGGTACGGCAACTGCGTTGGCTGCCGCTGAACGCGAGATTTTTGATCTATTCATTTGCGACATGCGGCTGCCGGACGGGAGCGGCCTCGAGCTCTTGCCCAGACTGCGCTCGTGTTCCCACGCTGCATCGCAATGCAACATAACTCCGGCCATTGCCATCAGCGGCAGTGTTTATGAAGGAGATATTGCAAGATGCCTGCAGGCCGGCTTCAACGCGCACGTAGCCAAGCCATTCGACGAGGACCGGTTACTGGCGGTGATTGCACAGGTGATGAGTGCCGCGTCGCAAAAGAAGGCGGTAAATGGGATCGGGGGCGTCCCTGCCCCCGTCCCAGCTCGTCATCGGTGACCCATAGAGCACCGCCGACATGGATTCACCATCGTTATGCGCGTCCATGGCGCATGACGGATCGATTGACGAGGCTACACACTTGGGCCGCTGCCACGCTGAGCCCGCGGCCATGATGCGCGCCTGAGAAGTACGCACAATTGGCCCAAGGTCCAATACGCGTCGCGCGCGGTTGTCCTGTTCAGGCTTGGGCTTTTGGATAGATGTTGGGATTAACACCGGCAAGGGATGCCAGGTGTACGAGATCGACGACAGAAGTGGCGTTCATTTTGCGCATCATGCGCGAGCGATGCACCTTGATGGTCTTCTCGACGATGCCCAGGTCTGCGGCGATCTGTTTGTTGAGTCGGCCGGCGACGACTTTCTCAAACACCTGACGTTCACGCGGAGTCAGCGTGTCCAGTTTTGCAGACGCCGAATGACGGAGCATCCACGAAGCGCGCACCGATGCATCGATCCGCAAAGCCTCTTCAACTGCTTTGAGAAGCTCGTTGTCATCGACGGGCTTGGTGAGAAAATTCACGGCTCCCGCTTTCATCGCGCGGACGCTCTTGGAGATATCGCCGTTGCCGGTGAGGAAAATAATCGGGCGCTGACAATCGGATGCGGCCAGGTGCTCCTGCAGCTCGAGGCCGTTCAAACCGGGCATGGCGAGATCGAGGAGGATGCAGCCGGCGGAAAAGCGCGCCTCGCCGCTCACCAGGAACTCACCGGCCGAGCCGAACAGGCGCGTGGTGTAACCAGCCGATCGCAACAGTCGCGAAAGCGCTTTGCGCACCTCCGCGTCGTCATCGATGATGTAGATGATTACGGGAATTGCGTTCACTTGGGCCGCTCCTTCCGGTCGTCCGAGCTCTGTTGCAACATGGCCCCGATGCTGCGAACGATGACGGCCGCGCGTTTGTCGTCAGTGACGATATCGCTCAGGATCTCGCGAAGCTCCTCCAGATCGACCTGATCTGACGCGAGGAAGCGCTGAGCTGCCTGGGCATTGCTCAGGATCGCGGTCAACGGCTGGTTGAGCTCGTGAACCAAGGCCGCTAGTACTGACGGAGACTCCGGCACAAAGCACCACTCTCATCGGGCGGACGGGTCCGCCGTTCCTTGATTCGCAGGCGGCGCATCTATCCCCGCGATGCACCAGACACCGATTGTGCAGCCGGGGTGCGCACCGCTCAAGAGGGGTTTGCACCGCTAAACAAAAAAATCCGGCAGCAGCTCTTCCTCACGCACACCTTCATGGCGATAGTGTGAAAAATCCGTCACTCCTGCACTGCGCAAGACCTCTTCGTCGATGCAGAACCGGCCCGTGAATTCACGGCTGTTGGCGGTGAGAATTGCATGGGCCGCGTCGGCCATGATTTCCGGCTTGCGGACACGCCGACGCTCGGCGGTGTCATATTTAGCCATGGCAATGCGCAGCGCGGCGGTGTCGATGACAGTACGCGGCCACAGAGCGTTTACAGCGGTTCCCTGGGCACGCAACTCACCGGCAAGGCCCAGCACGCATAAGCTCATTCCGTATTTGGCAATGGAATAGGCAACGTGCGGCGCGAACCAGCGCTCCTCCATGTTGAGGGGCGGCGAAATCATCAGGATATGGCCGTTGGAAGAGCGCTCCAGGTGCGGCAAACACAACTTGGAGCACAGGAATGTGCCGCGCGTGTTGATCTGGTGCATGAGATCAAAGCGCTTCATGTCGGTGTCCGGCGTCAGCGTAGGGCTGATTGCGCTGGCGTTATTCACCAGAATGTCGATGCCGCCGAAGGTTTCGACGGTGCGCGCAATAGCCGCAGCGACCTGTTCGTCGTTACGGATATCAACCGCCAGCGGCAATGCTTTCCCGCCTGCGGCTTCAATCTCGGACGCGGCTGTATAGATCGTTCCGGGGAGCTTGGGGTGCGGCTCGGTGGTTTTGGCTGCGATTGCGATGTTCGCGCCGTCAGCGGCCGCTCGCAGCGCGATGGCTAGGCCGATTCCGCGGCTGGCTCCGGTGATGAATAGAGTACGCCCCGCCAGTGAGACTGATTGACTCATCGCCCAACTCCCCCTTTTTGGTGGCGCTCCCTATAACCAAAGAGAATTAGCCTAGGTCCCATAACGCCCCCAGAACGGTCACGGTCCGGTAACATTCTGCCCCAATGGGATTACTACAGGTGACTTTATCTTGGCTGCGATAGGAACGGAGCGGGTACTCAACGTACAGCATTGGACGGACAACCAATTCACCTTCACCACCACCCGCGACTCGAGCCTGCGCTTCGAGAACGGGCAGTTCGTGATGGTGGGGCTCCAGGTCGACGACCGGCCACTCCTGCGCGCCTACAGCATCGCGAGCGCGAACCACGAGGAACATCTCGAGTTCCTGAGCATCAAGGTGCCGGATGGTCCGCTGACATCCCGTCTGCAGCACATCCGCAAGGGTGATGCGGTACTCATCAGCCGCAAGCCCACCGGTACGTTGTTGCTGCATGACCTGAAGCCGGGTAAGCGTTTGTACCTATTGAGCACCGGCACGGGCGCTGCTCCGTTCATGAGCGTCATCAAAGACCCTGAAGTCTACGATCGCTTCGAGCATGTCATTTTCGTTCACGGCGTGCGCTGGGTGCGTGAGAGCGCCGTCGTGAAGCACAAGATCGAGGAGCTGCGCGAGCACGAGTTCCTGGGCGAGATGGTGCGCGACAAGTTGCACTACTATCCGACGATCACTCGCGAGCCTCACCCGAACTACGGGCGTCTCACGACGCTGATCCAGTCGGGGAAGTTGTCTGATGACCTGAACCTCCCGAAGTTGGATGCGAAGGAGGATCGGGTGATGGTGTGCGGCAGCCCGGGGATGCTGGCGGATACGCGGCATCTGCTGGACTCGAGCGGGTTCCACATTTCTCCGCACATCGGTGAGCCCGGCGACTACGTGATCGAGCGGGCGTTCGTCGAGAAGTAGCCCGCCCGGCGCCGATTTGTGACGCGTGCCCGGCTTTACGGGCACCCGTCAACGTCCCTGTTCAGTTAACGTTGCAAAGGAGTAGCGTAGATTTGCTTTTGAAATCTATGGATTCCGCGGCGATATTCAGCCGCCGTTCAGACAACGCAACGAGGTCATCATGGACAACCAATCGCGTCGCCTCAATCCGGTCCGAGCCGCTATCGCGGGGCTCGCGTTGGCGGCACTGCCGATGTCTTCCTTCGCGTTTGTTTCCGTTGGGGTTTCAATCACTGTAGCGCCACCTGCTCTGCCGGTGTACGTGCAGCCGCCTTGCCCGGCGGTTGGGTATATCTGGACACCGGGCTACTGGGCTTATGGCGACGATGACTACTACTGGGTGCCTGGCACCTGGGTGATCGCGCCCTCTCCTGGTTTGTTGTGGACACCTGGTTACTGGGGCTGGGGTAACGGCCTGTACGTCTGGCACGCAGGCTACTGGGGCCCTCACGTAGGCTTCTATGGTGGTGTCAATTACGGGTATGGCTACGGCGGTGTTGGTTTTGAGGGTGGTTACTGGCGCGGTGGCTCGTTCTACTACAACCGGTCGGTTTCCAACCTGGGTGGTGTTCATATCACCAATGTTTACAACAAGACTGTTGTGAACAACATCAATGTGACGCGGGTGAGCTACAACGGTGGTGAGGGTGGTTTGCGGTCGCGGCCGAACTCTCGTGAGTTGGCGGCTGCGCGTGATCGCCACGTTGAGTTCACTGCCATGCAGCGTAATCAGGAGCACGCCGCGTTTACTAATCACGACCTGCGTGCTTCGGTGAACCAGGGTAAGCCGCGGATTGCGGCTACCCAGCGGGCTGGGGCGTTCACTGGGCATGGGGTTGAGTCGGCGCGGGCTGGTGAGTGGCACGGTGGGCCGGCGGGTGGCCGCGGGACTGAAAGTCACGCGGCTAACGACCGCGGCGGACCGGGCCGGGGCGCGGATGTGCACGGCGCTGACCGCGGCGGACCGGGCCGGGGGGCGGATGTGCACGGCGCTGACCGCGGCGGACCGGGTCGGGGCGCCGATGGCGCTGACCGTGGTGGGCCTGGGCATGGTGGGCCTGCGAATGTAGCCGGCCGGAATGATCGGCCGTCGGGGGCTGCGGGAAGCACTGAGGTGCGAGGCGGCACGGGTGGTGGCCATGGGCCCGAGAACGGTGGCGGTCGCGGTGACCGGCCGTCGGGGAATGTGGCTGCGAACCACGGGCCTATCGCGGGTGGTGAGCCGGCTGCGCGCAACGGCTTCGCCGGTGGGCGCAATGATCGGCCGCCGGCAGCTGGGGGCGGCGCGGAGGCCCATGGTGCGCCGGGCGGCGGTGGCGATCGGCCGGCGGGCAATGTGGGCGTGAATCACGGGCCTACCGTGGGTGAGCCTGCCGCGCACATGGCGACTGGCCGCAATGACCGGCCGCCGGGGGCTGGTAGCTCTGAGGTTCGTGGTGGTGCCGGCGGTGGGCGCACTGAGCAGCCTCATGTAGCTATTGCTCGCAATGAGCGGCCATCGCAGCCGAATGCTGGCGGTAACGCAATGAACCGTGGTCCGCAGCAGCCGCGTGAGATGCACACAATGGCGCCGCCGGCACGGCCTGCGCCGCAGCCGTCTCAGCAGCAGCAGCATTTCAACGGTGGCGAGCGCTTTAACGGTGGCGGCGCGCAGCCGCGGCCTCAGATGGCGCCCCGCCAGGAGGCCCCTCGTCAGGAGGCTCCGCGCCCGCAGGCGGCTCCGCGACCTGAGGCACACCAGGGCGGTGGCGGACGGCCGCAGCCTCAGGGGCGTGAAGGCCGTGGTCCTGGCGAGCACAGCCGGCGCTAACGCCCTCTGACGATAGGGCTCGTGAGCAAACGACGCGCGATCGATGAGGTCGCGCGTCGTGTCGTTTGAGGCCGGACGAAACCGGAGGGCGGTGAGGCGCAGACGTCTGTAACGTCACTCATGGCAAGCTGACGGGCGAGACGCCACTACGCCAGGTGACCCGCCCGACATGGATCAGCTTTCACGCAGGGAATTCATCCAGACCGCCTTCGCTCTCGGAGCAACGGCAGCCGTGGCGAGGGTGAGCGGCAAGCCTTCTTCGACGACATGGCACGAACGACGCGACCTTTTCCCTGAGGGTGTCGCGTCAGCCGAACCTACATCGGACAGCGTCCTGCTGTGGACGCGATACCCCGCGCCGCAGGTTGCGAGCGCCGTTGCGAACCGCGCGGGTAACGCAGCGGCAAACCAAGGTGGCGACATCGCGGGCAACCGAACGACCGCCGCAAGCGACCACGCCACAGGCGATCGCGTCGCGGGCAATTACGTCGCGACGAGCGCTTCGGCGTCACTTCGAGTCGAAGTTGCGAGCGACGCTGCGTTCGAGAAGGTCGTCGCTACTGCGACTGCCACCGTTACGTCGGCGAGTGACTGGACCTGCCGCATTCTAGTTGGCGGGCTCCAGCCCTCGCACGAGTACTGGTATCGCTTCACCGACGCCCAGGGGAATGGCAGCCGAGTTGGACGCACGCTCACCGCGCCTGCGGAGAATGACCCTCGCCCCGTCAAATTCGCGTTCGTGAGCTGCCAGAACGCCAACCAGGGCTCTCAACACGCCTACCGGCGCATGATCTTCGAAGACGAAAAGGCAGCGCCGGCTGACAGACTCGGGTTTGTACTGCACCTCGGCGACTTCATCTACGAGCTCGTCTGGTACCCGGAAGATCGCCCGCAAGGCATGTACGACCGCCGGTTGAGCGACATCGTGCGTTACGAGCACGGTGAGAAAATCAGCGACTTCCACATTCCCACCACACTGGCTGACTATCGCGCAGTCTATCGCGCGTATCTGCACGACCCTGATCTGCAGGACGCGCGCGCCCGCTGGCCCTTTATCAACATGTGGGACAACCACGAATTCTCCTGGCTCGGCTGGCAGGGAATGCAGGACTTCGGCGGAAAGTCACGCCCCGCCCAAACCCGCAAAGTGGCCGCCAACCAGGCTTGGTTCGAATACCAACCTGCGCGCGTTACTCGCCCCGGCGTGGGCGTCCTCGAGCGCTTCGAGCCGCCTGTCGTTCACGACGCGCCCATTGAAAAATTCGACGACGACGGTTTCGGGCAGGAGGCCAACAACATCGCCGCTGTTGACAGCCTGACGGGCTATCGAGCCGTGCGCTGGGGCCGCAATGTCGATCTCATCATCACGGATCAACATAGTTACCGTTCGCACGAGCCTACTACCCGCCCCGAAGCCCAGGCACTCGATAACGCCGACTTCCCGGACCTCGTCCCCGAAGAAGTCATGCAGGTCCTCGACGCCGGTCGCGAGTACAACGGCGGCAAGCCGCCCGCGTTCATCGAGTTTGGCGCCACCCGCATACCCAACTTCTGCAAGAGCGACCCTCCCCAAACGATCTTTGGGAAAAAGCAGAAGCAATGGTTCCTGGAGCGGCTGCGGACCTCTCAGGCTACGTGGAAGATCTGGGGCAACACGGAGGGAACACTCGACACCCGAGTGGATCCACAGAATCTGCCTGCCGGACTCGTGAAGCCCTGGCCCGGCGCCGGTTACGCCACATTCGGCGGCGGTGGCGACCACAGCAGCGCTTATCTCGAGCGGGCCGAGATTTACGACTTCGTGCGCAAGCACGGCATCACCGGTTTCGCCACGGTGGCCGGCGACCGGCATAGCTTCTGGGCCGGGCTTGCGGCAAAGGCTCTGCCGCCACAGGCGTTTGAGCCTGTAGGGATTGTGTTTGTCACGGGCTCGATTTCGGCGCCTGGACTGTGTGAGGCACTCGAACACAAGTTTCCTGCCGATCACCCGCTGCGCGCGCTGTACGTGGCGGATGCGCCGGCAAAGGCTCAGGTGGTGAATGTTCTGTTGAGGCACGGTGTCAAATCGTGTCTGGAATATCATCGCAGCCGGGATATTGCTCAGGCTCGCAAGCTCTCCAATCCGGACCTGGCGCCGCACCTGGCATTCCTCGACATGGGCGGCCACGGTTACACTACGGCGCGGGTGAGCAGCACGGCATTCGAGACGGAGTTTGTGTGTATTGCGCGGCCCGTCGAGAGAATCGACCGCCCGGACGGCGGCCCCCTGTTGTATCGGGTGGCGCACCGTGCACAATTGTGGTCAAAGGACGGACGCCCGCGACTCGAGCTGACCGTTCTCGAAGGCAATCCTCAATTCAGTCTGTAACGGAAGCGAAAGGCCTGACATGTTGTATACGATTCTGTGTTATCACTCGGAAAAGGTGGTTACCAGCTGGAGCCCGCATCAGGATGCGGAGGTGATGGAAAAGCTGGCCGGCATTCAGACGAAGCTGGCGCAACAGGGGAAGCTGGGTCCGGTGGTGCGGCTGATGCCGACGGGCACAGCGAGCACGCTCCGCAAGGAACCCGCGCCGATGGTATTTGACGGGCCCTTCGCCGAGACGAAGGAGCAACTGCTGGGTTTCTACGTGGTGAACGTCGCCTCGCAGGAAGAAGCGGAGGGAATCGCGCGTGATCTCGCCGCCGTGAATCCCGGCGGCGGTTGTTATGAGATCCGCCCGGTGATGATCATCAACCCAGTGCACTCCGGCCTGCTGCCCTCGAGCGCCACCGCCCAGATGGCCTCGGGCTGAGGATCATAGGCACGGCACCGACATTGCCTCGGAGCGACGGGCGCAGGGACGCGCGGCCCGCAACGCAAAGCTGACCGCGCAAGCGCACGCCAACGCCCCCCGCCATGCCCGGTGTGTTGGCTACGCGAGGCGAGCGGCTCCGGCAACGCGTTGCGCTCAACGTAGCACCGCCTCCCGCGCGCCGATGGCGACTACGAATCGCAGTCGCCACGTGGCGCCGAACAGCGGCTCATTTCGTCGGTGTGATAGCAATCGACGACACGATCGCTTGGCCCTTCTCGGGTGCGAATTCGATCAGCAGGGAGCCGTCGTGGGCGGGTGCTTGAACCGTTCGTTCGACGCCCTTCAGTTTGCCGCCGGCGGTGGCGAAGACATCTAGCTGCTTCAGCAGACGCTTGCCGTTGACGGATACGTCGAACACCCGTTCGCCTGCCGCGGAGGCAGTTGGTTCGGCGAACCGGAGGGTGATCTTGTATTTGCCGTCGGGGACGGGGACACGGTAGGAGAACCCCCCTGTTCGATAACTATCAAACAATCTCGGGTCAGCGGCGTCGACGTTGATCCGCTTCTCCGTAGCGGTGTCGGGAGGATTGATGCCCTTCCCTTCCCCGCCTGAGAAATACATGTCAGACCCGTAGCGCTGATGCTCCATCGACACGTAGCCAGTCAGGTCGCCCGCCTTAATCCGCACCTCATCCGGCTTCCCGGCGAAAGTCCACTGCAACGAGTCACTGACAGCTGTGCCACCGATATCGGCCGTGACTCGTAACTCGTTTGCGCCTGACACCAAATGAACCGCATGCCAGAGGCAAATGCCAGAGGCGCATGACGCGGCACCTACGTCCTTACCGTTTAGGGACAGGTGCACCTGAGTTGCATTGCTGTACGCCTTGACGTCGAGCACGCCATAAGGCCGGTCAACATATCGACGGCCCACCAGGTGCAACGTGGGCTCCGAGCTCCAATTGGCGCGGTAGAAGTAGAACGCATCCTTACGTACCTTGCGGTCGTAGCTGACGAGACCTTTCTCGTTGATGTCGGTCAGGTCGCCCTCCCGGCGGGAGTCGCTGGCGAAATCAAACATGTTCCAGACAAATGAACCCCATAGGTAGGGCCGCTGATGGAGCGCCGCCCACGAGGCTTCGTGGTACAGGTTCTGGTATTCCTCGGGATGAGGCCGACCGTGGGGATTGATAGGTCCCCCGTCAGGATCGTCGCTGTGCTGGGTGAGCGCAGCTCCTGCACCATATTCCGACACCGAAATGGGTGTCTGGGGATGGCGGGCGTGGGCCTGGTCCAACATCGTGCCAAAGTCGGCGAAATGGCCGGTGTACCAGCCGAAGTAACGGTTGTAACCGACGGTGTCGGCGATCCCTACGATGGCGTCGCGCAGGTTGGCGGGGTCGCCAACATGCGGCGGGATAGCGACCTCACAGCAATCCGCAAAGGTCGTGGGACGGTCCGGGTCCTGCGACTTGGCGAGCGCGTTCAGTTCCTTCAACAGCGGGGCCGGATGGCTGGGGCCCTTCACCTGGGTGGGGGTCAGATCGATCTCATTGGCGATCGACCACAGGGCCACTGACGGATGGTTGCGATTCTGCTGGATCAGCTCCAGTAATTGTTGCCGGGCATTGGCGGAGAACACTGCATTTGCCGGGGTGCCGTCGTAGGAGACTTTATTCACCAGCGGGATTTCTGCCCAGATGATGATGCCCTTGGTGTCCGCCACGTCGTACGAGCGTTGATCGTGTTGGTAGTGGGCCAAACGGGCGGCGTTGGCGCCGAGGTCGGCGACGATGTTGAAGTCTTCGTCCTGGTCTGCGTCCGACACGGCCCAGCCCACAACCGGGCGGTCCTGGTGGATCGCCACACCCTTCAGGTAGTGATGCTCGCCGTTCAGGAAGAAACCTTTATCGGCGTCGAATTTCACCGTGCGCAGGCCCAGGGGCTGCGTTACGCGATCCAGCACTGCTCCCTTGGGAGATCGTAGGGTTACAACCGTGTGGTACAGGTAGGGATCGCTGACACCGTTCCACAGGTGTGGATTGCCTATATTCAGATTTGATTTGATGACAGACACCGCGCCCGGTGCAACGGGGCCGGCGTCGCTGGTGGTGGATGCGACGACCTTGTCGTCGGCGCCCAGGACTGCCGTCTCAACACGGAGTCGCTGTGGTTTGGGGTCGTTGTTGGTTACCCGGGAGGTGATCTGGACGGTGGCTGCGCCTGAACTGATGTCCGCACGCTCGTAGATGCCGGGGCCGCCGAAGTCCAGCATGTCGATGTGGACGGGCCGGGTGATGATCAGCGCGGCTTTTCGATAGAGACCGCCGAACATGAAGAAGTCGCCTGACAGCGGAGGAATGTTCTCCGTGGGGGCGCCGGGGGCTGGGCGGGTGTTGTCGGTTTTGACGACCAACAGGTTGTCGCCGGTGGGGTTCAGCGCCGCGGTGGCGTCGAAGCGGAATCGGGCGAAGGCGCCTTCGTGCTTGCCCAGGTAGTGGCCGTTCAGCCAGACATCTGCGACCGTGCTGACGGCGTCGAACTGGAGGAAATAGCGGCTCCCCTTGGGGGCGGCGGGTGGCTGGAATTTGAGGCGGTACCAGCCGGTGCCCTGGATGTTGTTGGAATCGGGGGAGCGTTCATAGCCTTCATTGCCGATGCGGTTCCACGTGTGTGGCACCGTCACCTGCTGCCAGGTGGCGTCATCGAACTGCGGCGCCTCGACGCCGGTGAGCCCGGCAGCCTGCTTGAATCGCCACCCGCTCGCCAGCGGCACCTCGACGCGCGCACCAGCATCCGCGGTGGCACCGGGCGCAGGTGCAACGCCCGCAGCAGCGACCACGGGCACAGCCGCCAACGCAAACACCGCAGCAATAACGGCATGCGCCCCGGTCACGCGGGCAATGGATCCAGCCACGACCACGCGATTCGGCGCATTGCGCAACACCGCAACGGCGCTTGGGCTACCGACCACCCTCACGTTGCGGCCGACGCCAACCGCCGCTCTCACGCGCGCCGTTCGCGCAATGCCAAGCGCCGCGCCAAACGCCGCAACGGCAGCACGAACGTATGGCATCCGCACTGTGCCCAATGCCGCAATGGCAGCAAGAACATACGGCATCCGCACTGTGCCCAATGCCGCAA
>Ga0068862_100004586_pt1 | contig 11653 bp, 8 predicted proteins | sample KBSSwiS52_FD_66598 | JGI IMG/M metagenome (GOLD analysis project Ga0068862, IMG submission 66598) | Switchgrass rhizosphere microbial communities from Kellogg Biological Station, Michigan, USA - KBS Switchgrass S5-2 | ecosystem: Host-associated > Plants > Roots > Rhizosphere > Soil ... | reverse complement strand
CTGCTCGACGGCAAGATCCGCTCGGCCTTCGCCATGACCGAGCCGGCGGTGGCGTCGTCCGATGCCACCAACATCCAAACTGAGATTAGACGGGACGGCGATCAGTACGTCATCAACGGCCGCAAGTGGTGGACGTCGGGCATTCTCGATCCGCGCTGCCAGATCCTCATCGTCATGGGCCGCTCGAATCCCGACGCCCCGCCACACAAGCAACAGTCGCAGATTCTCGTGCCGCGTGACACGCCCGGCATCACCGTCAAGCGGTTCCTGCCCGTCTTCGGCTACGACGACGCGCCGCACGGACACGGTGAAGTGCTGTTCGAGAACGTTCGCGTCCCCGCCGCCAACGTTATCTCGGGTGAGGGCCGCGGCTTCGAGATCGCTCAGGGGCGTCTAGGTCCCGGCCGCATCCATCACTGTATGCGTGTCATCGGCGTCGCCGAGCGCGTGCTCGAGAAAATGTGCGAGCGTCTGATGACGCGCACCGCTTTCGGCAAGAAGATCTACCAGCACTCGGTCTGGGAGGAGCGCATCGCTGACGCCCGCATCGAAATCGAATGCGCGCGCTTGCTGACGCTCAAGGCGGCTTTCCTGATGGATACGGTCGGCAACAAGGTCGCACGCGCCGAGATCGCCATGATCAAGGTGAAGGCGCCGAACATGGCCTTGAAGATCATCGACGACGCGATCCAGGCCTTCGGCGCCGCCGGCGTGACCTCGGATTTCGGTATGGCGCGGACGTGGGCGAACATGCGCACAATGCGTCTGGCGGACGGACCGGACGAAGTTCACCGACGGCAGATCGCGAACATCGAGTTCAAGAAACAGGCGAAACGCGCGGGAATCGAGATCTAGTCACTGCCTCAATGCCTCAAAGCCCACGCGCCTGACTGGCCGCTGCGACCGCCTTCATGGTACGAAACCATCGAGAGGTGACCCATGCCCGACCTTCACGATGACGACTGGACGCGGCCCGACATGTTCAAGGCGCCGCTCGAGATCTGCTGGCAGTTCACCTACGACGTCTCCCAGGAGAAGCTCGAAAATCTCTACCGCAAGGCGAAGCAGTCGCAGTGGGACGCGGAGGAGAGGATCGACTGGGACGTCGAGATCGATCCGTCGAAGCCGATCATCGACGAGCAGCGCAACTTCTTTCTGCGCATGCCGTTCTTCAAGCGCCTCTCGAAGACGCAACGCGACACGTTCGCCGCCCACGCGACGGCGCAGCTGCTGTCACAGTTCCTCCACGGCGAGCAGGGAGCTCTCATGACCGCGGCGGCGCTGACCCACGCCGTGCCCGACTACGACGCCAAGCTCTACTGCGCCACGCAGGCGATGGACGAGGCGCGCCACGTCGAGGTGTACAACCGCTACGTCAACAAACTGGCGCTGATCTACCCGATCTCACCGTGGCTCAAGGAGTTGATCGACGCGACCCTCAAGGCCGATCACTACGCCAAGATCATGGTCGGCATGAACATGGTCGTCGAGGGTCTGGCGTTGGCCGCCTTCCACAATATGCGTCGCGACAGCGCTTGCCCGCTGCTGCGGAGCATCACCGAGTACGTGCTGCGCGACGAGTCGCGCCACGTCGCCTTCGGCAACCTCTATCTACGCGAGACCCTCGCGTCGGCTCATCCCGACGTGCGCGAGGACGTCGCGCAGTTCGCCTTCGAAGCGGTAAAGAGCATGGTCGACGCGCAGGGCGGCGTCGACGGCAGCGGCCGGCGCAAGGCCGACCCAGGTTTTATGAAGGTGCTCGAGCACAGCAATATCGACCTCAAGGACTTCGTCGAAGCTCTCAAGGAAGCGGGCGCCGCCGGTATCAAGATCAAGATGCCGCCGGGGCGGCTGCATTCCTTCCGCGATCTGATGATGCCGGCGCTGGTGCGCGTCGGCGCCGTTACCGAGCGCTCGCGCAAGCTCTACGAAGCAGAAGGAATTCCCGTGTGGGACGATCCGTCGGTGCTGGAATCGATGGAAGATCTAGACACGGGCGATATCGTCTTTCCCGACTGACCGTAAGTCTCAGCTGAATTTCCGTTCGCCCTGAGCCGGTCGAAGGGCGTCGAGACTTGCGCATACGTAGTCTCTGCACGGATCGGTCTTCAGGCCGACAACGTGAACCAGAACGTGCTGCCCTCGCCCGGCTTGCTGTCACAGCCGACCCCGCCCCCGAGCTTTTCGACGATGCGTTGCACGATGGACAGGCCGAGGCCGTGGCCTTCGGACCGGCGCGGCTCGAGGCGCGTGAACTCGGTGAACAGGCGGGAGCGCTGTTGTTCGTTCAGGCCGGGACCGTTGTCGCGCACCCAGAACCGCCGCGCACCGGCGCCGTCGGGCGACGCGCCGACCTCGACGCGCGGCGGCGAGCCGCCGTATTTGATCGCGTTCGAGATGTAGTTGGTCCAAATCTCCTCGACCCAAATCGGATGACCGACGGCCACCGGCCATTGTTCCGGAACGACGATTTCCGCCCGCGAAGCGGCGATGGCCGCGGACAAGCGCTGTAGCGCCGCATCGACGACCTTGCTCATGTCGAGCCGCTCGACGGCAATTTCATCCTGCGTGCGCAACTGCGCGAAGCAGAGCAAAGCGTCGACCGTTGCGGTCATCCGACCGCACACCCGCTCGGCGGCGCGCAGATGTTCGGTCGATTCGCCGCTCAAGCGCTTGTTTGTCTGTTGCACCTCCTCGATCGAGCGGACCACCTCGGCGAGCGGACTCTTGAGATCGCGCGCGACGGTTTCGGCATAGGCGTCGAGCTCGCGGACGAGACGTACCGATGCGGTGACGTCGTGCAGTACGATCACGCGACCGAATTGGTCGCCGCTCTCGTCGCGTATGGAAGAGCACGTCACCTCCACCACCGTTCCTGCTTCGTTGGCAAGATCGATTTCGATCGCGGGCGACTCGGCGCCGTCGAGACGTGTCTTCACCTGGTCCCAGAAGGACATCGCTTCTCCGGCCGCCATGCCGGCGTGCCGGTGCTCGTGCCGGAGGAGTCGTTCGGCCGCTGGATTCAAGTCGACGACGCGTTCTTCCGCGTCGAGCACGACGACGCCGTCGTCGAGCTGCTCGAGCAATAGACTGCGAGCGACCGGTCTGACGTCGAGCAAGCCGAAGTGCAGCGTCGACAGCGCGAATGCCGCGACCACCAGGACGACGGTGACGGGAGTGACGTCGATGTTCGGCGTCGTAGGCGAATTGAGGAAGAAGTTGACGGCGATAGGGATGACCACCGACGTCGTCAGCAGCACGATGTGGCGCAAGTAGAAGGTCTGCGAACCGGCGGTGCCGAGGATCAACACGATCACGCCGGCAAGCGGCAGCCCGTAAGCGGTCGGCCGAAAGATCCAGAAGAACGCCGGTCCCGACTCGAGCCATGGCACACGCGCGAAACCGAGGTCGACCCAGCGCACGCCGGGCCACAGGAGATGGTGGTAGCTGTTGGTGACCATCACCAACAGATTGGCGACGATGAGAAAAACGACTGGAGCTCTGACGAGCTCCCACCAGCGCTCACGGCGTGTGTAGATGCACGTGAAACGGAAGAACGCGAAGCCCACGAAGAGAATCAGAGCCCAGCTCGAGCATTTGAGCAGGACCTCGATCGACGGAAACTCGGCGAGATAGTTGAACAGATCGAAACCGGTCCATAATGCTGCGACCAGCTCGACCAGGGCCAGCCAGGCCGCGCCCGGTTGTTCGCGACGCTGCCAGGCGAATCGCGCCGTGACCAGTGCTCCGATCGTGGAGATGAGGAGTACAAACGGAACCAGTTCATTTACCCCCGGCGCGCTCACGCCGTCCCATTAGCGAGGTCCGCCGTTCTCCACAAACGGCGCTGCGCGGTCGGTTGAGTCTTCACTTGCAGGGGAGGGGCTTTCGGAGGATAGCTCGGACCGCTGATCATGTTCGGACTCGCGTTTGCCATTCCGTACATTCTGGTGCTCGCTGCCGGCGGAACGGTGTGGCTGGCGCGGCAGTATCGACGGCGGCGCCAGCCCGGCGCGGTATGGTTCAGCAGGGCGTTGGAGGCGTGCGCGATTTGGATGTTGCTCCATGCCGCGGCTTTCCTGCTTCCTTCGCCCGCATTGCAAGAATTCGCGCGTCACTTGATCTGGCCGGTGGCGGTGTGGGCGACGCTCTCTTTCTTCCGCTTCGGCTGCGCCTACTCGCAGCGATCGAGCTGGTGGGCCCGCATTCGCGCCCCGGTCTTCGCCGCAATAGCCGTCGAGATTGTTCTCATGTTGACCAATCGATTCCATTCACTCATGTGGCATGCCTCGGAGTGGGTCGATTTCGGCGCGATGCGCGTGCCGAAGCTCGTGCCCGGCGCGGCGTTCTTCTGGCTGCACGTGCCGGTCTGCTACGGACTATTTCTCGGCAGTGTGCTGGCGCTGATCGTGCACGCGACCGAGTCGCAAACCTTCTACGGGCGCCGCGTCGTCGTCTTGATCACGGCGATGCTGATTCCATTCTCGGTCAATGTTCTGGTCATCGGGCAGATGATGGAGGGCATCGACCTCACGCCGCTGGCCTTGGCCCTGTCGTTCGTCATTCTTGCGAGCACGACGTTCCGTCAACGACTGCTCGACGTCATGCCGGCCGCACGCAGCCTTCTCTTCCGTCAGCATCGCGACGCCGTGATCGTCGTCGACACGGCGTTGCGAGTCGTCGACGCAAATCCGGCGGTGGGACGAATGCTCGGAATTGAAGCGACGCCGGGGGCGTCCATCGCGACGCTGCTGCCCTTCTGGGAGCAGGTGCGCGACCTGGGCGAGCGCGAAGGAGGCGGAAGTATCGAGGTGGCGCACGCGGGTGCGGTACTCGAGATCAGGTCGCTTCTCATGCGCGATGAGCGCGCCACGGCGATCGGCCGGCTCATCGTGCTGCACGATGTTACCGAACGGGCGCGTCTGGTGCGCGAGCTCGACGCGTATGCGCGAACCGTCGCGCACGATCTCAAGAATCCGCTAGGTGGAGCGATCGGCTACCTCGATATCGTCCGTGCGGATGAACCGGACCTCGACAAGGACTCCGACCGCATCCTCGGCCAAGCGTACGACACCTGCCTACGTATGGTAGGCATCATCGCCGACCTGCTGCGCAAGCGCCCCAAGCCGTCTGAAACCTGATTGTGATCGGCGGCTACGGCCAGACCCTGTTCAACCGATCACCGACTACAGATCACCAGCTACTTGGTCGTCCACGCGCCGTCCTTCTTCTGGATCGGCCATCCTTTTTCCGCCTTTTGAATCCAGGTGTCGGCGAAGATCTTGCGGACGTCTTCGATGCGATCGGCTTCGAAATTGTTGGCCTTGGAGATCTCCTGGTAGAGCGATTCGCGATCGCGGTTCTCGGCCTCGACCAGACGGCGAACCGTCGCCTGGTCGCGCAGAGGGACGCCTTCGAGGGTGCGTACGTCCAGCATCCCCTTGTTGCTAATGCCGACCTGGCCCTTGTCGAGATAGGGCTTGAGCTGGTTGGCGCGCGTTCTCATCTGCTCCTTGAGCGTCCGGATGGCGGCCGTGCTGACGTTGATATCAACATCCTGCGCATGGGCGACACGCGCGACGAGGGATGGCACCCAAGATGATTCGGGCGCGACGCCGGTGTCCGGCGTCGCCACCGCACCGCCGGGCTCATTGCCCCAGGTTTCCTCGACGATCTGTTCCGCCGCCTTTCGAACTTCGGGTGCCGGGAAGTAGATGTTGACGGTGATGCAGCCGGCGACGAGAGATGTCGCGGCCAATGTCAGGATGGCTGTGGTGGCGCGCGTCTTCATTGAGATTCTCCCTTCTTCTCCTCGGCGGCCTTGGCTGCCGTGACTCGCTGCAGCCGCCGCACCATCTCCGAAAATGAGATCACCTGCGTGTGGCTGACGACGTCGACCCGCGGCGGTAAACGCGAGCCGACGACGAGATACTCTTTTCCGTCGATCGTCTCGACGCCGCGCAGCAGGAATCGGTCGTTTTCCAAGCGGCATTTGAACCCCATCTTCGCATAGCGGTATTCGTCGAAGAAGCCGAGCACACCCTGACTGAAAGGGTCGCCGCCGGACCCGCCGAGGATCGAAAGCTGGCGAATCGCCGATACGCTCACTCGCTGCGGTACGCCCGGCCGCTCGACTGTCTCCATCCACGCGTCGAAGCTCAGCGGCTCGCCGTTGACGATCTTCAGGCCGTGCGCGGCGCCGCGAGCCACCCCCGAGATCTTGCCGATCTCGAGCGTCTCCGTCAGCCGGGTGAGCGAAATTTCCTCGAAGTCCATGTCGAATCCGAGCGTCGGCACCGACGAGAAAAGCTGGTCGACCGAGAAATTGCGCACGGTCATGTCGCCGTCGAAGGCGCGGATGCGAATCTCTCCTTCGCTGCGCAGCTCGCTGCTGGTCGCCGTCACCCGCGGTATGGCGCCGCTCATCGTGCCGCGGAACACCGGCAAGCCCAGGTTCTTCGTCAGTCCTTCGAGGTCGAGATTCCGGATGGTCACGCCCATTTGCGCCTGTCGATCGGCGGCGGCAACCTTCTCCAACGCGAGCTCATCGATCTGCAGCGTGCCGCCGAGCAGCTCCATGGACAGCGGTTCCGCCAGATCGACGGTATTGGCGCGCACGTGCAGCTTGCCGTTCACCTCGCCGACCGCGATATCGCCGAGGAGCATGCCGGCGATCCCGAGCCTGCCCGCACGCGGTGCGACTTCTTTCACCGCGCCGAGTGCGAGCGGCACATCCAGCTGGACTCCTCGCGCCTCGAAGAGTGGATCGGTCGAAGAGATCGTGGTGTCGGTCAGGCGCAGGTTGCCGGTAATTCCGAAGTCGGAGTCGGAGCGCACGTAGGCGATTTGAAGGCTCATCCTGCCGCCGACCTTGGTGTTGGCGAGCGCCGGATAGCTCTCCTTGTATGCGTCGCGCACCGCGACGGCGTAAAAGTCATCGAGATCGCTGACCTCGATCTGCGCGTCGGCGCGTTCGATCGCCGCCGTCGCACCGAGGATGGCGTCGCCTTTCAATCTGCCGAGGCCTTTGGCAACCGCCTCGATGCGGTCCAGTTTGAATCCTTGCGCCACAGGACTGACGTCGCAGGTCACAGTCAATGGGTGGCGGCTGATGTCGGCATAGATGGGAATCCAGAGAAGCTCACCCGTCGCTGCCGTCAGGCTGATGCGTATCGCTGCCGGCGCGGCTGATCGCCAGTGCCCGTCGAGAGTTCCCCCGACGACGACGTTCTCGATCGCTCGTTCGGAGGAGGCGTCGCGGCCCTGGAGCTTGTCGACGCTCACGTTGCCGGTGGCGTGGACGCCGTCGTCTTCGAGGTCTATGGCGCCTGTGAGGGTTGCCGCAGCCGCCGAACCATTGAGGCCCGCCGCGCTCCATGTTGCGCCGTTGAGCTTCAGGCCGGGTTCCGCGAGTGTGACGCGCCTGCCGTCGAGAGTGAACGGCGCATCGATGTCGCCGGCGAGCTCGGCGCTGCCGGTTTGATAACGCAGTCCCTGAACGCGGAGAGAGCCGCTGCCGGTCAGCTCCTGCAACCGGCCGGATACGTGCGCCGACAAATCGAGAGTGCCGTCGATCGCCGCCGTGGCCACCGTGGGAAAGCGCTCGTGGACGATCGCCAAAGGCACGTTCTTCCAGTCGAGCTGTAGCGTCGAGAAGCGGAGCCCACCTCCACTGGTATCGATCGCCGCGACGACATCCAGTGGCGGCAGTCGCGGATCGATCAGCATCGTTGCATTCGCTTCCTGTCCGGTCTGGACGGCGTCGAGCGTCACCGTTATCGGGCCGACCTCGTCGTCCGCGGTCACGAAATAGCCTCCCTCGATCCGCACCCGGTGAAACGGTAGCGCCGGTTCACCTCCCGTCCCGCCCGACGCCGGCAACCGATCGACGAAGATCCGCGGTGAATCGAGGGAGATGGTGATCGGGTGCCCCGAGAGAAGTCCGCGTGGTGAGAGATATGCCGCCGCATGTTCGACCGTAAGGAACGGGTTTCCTGCAGGGCCGCTGGCGGACAGGTTCGAGAGATGCAGGCCCAGGTCGTAGCCGACTCGAACCTTGGAGATTTGGACTTGGCTTCCGGCGGCCGCTGAGGCGGCGTCTTCAAGTCGACGGCGAAAGCTATCCATCGAGCCGATGACGGACAGGAAGAGATACGCGGCGACCGGCAGCGCCGCTGCTAGGACGAGGGCAATGCGTCGGGTCCGCCTGCCGGTCGGCGGCTGATTCGGATCTAGAAGGGGCATGCATGGAAGCTCTTAATCTGGCGCACCGGGGGTGGCTAGCGGCTCGCGGTCAGGCCACGGACTTACAAAGGCCCACCAAGTTGCAATAGATACGCGAAAATACGGGCAAACCGTGATGGGGCCGCGGAAATGGGTTCACATTCTGCGCCGCGAAAACGTGTGGCATCGGTTCTGCTGCGTTTAGGGTTATGACCATCAGCAGGACCAAAGGACTTCACGAGGCCGACAAGCTGGCCGGCCACCTCCTAGTCATCGACGACGACGACAGTTTCCGCGACGCGCTGTGTGAGTTGCTGCGCGACGACGGATTCGAGGTCGACACAGCCAGCCACGCCACGGCCGCGGTCCAGCAGCTCAAAACTAAGAAATTCGACGTTGTTCTGAGCGACCTGATCATGCCGGGCAACGGCCACTTCGTGGTCGAGTACGTGCGTTCTCATCAGCCCGACACGCCCGTGATCGTGATCTCCAGCCACGAGTCTTCGTCCCAAGCATTGGCAAGCCGCGGCTGGAGATCGGTCGCCTGCCTCAGCAAGCCTGTGCGCTTCGCCGAGGTTCAGCAGGCCCTCGAGCAAGCCATTCACCATTCCACCGGACACTCCAGCTAATTCGCTTTCCGCCGTTCGCGGCGGTTGAAAACCTTGAGACGGATTTTGTCGAATCGGGGTGGATTCGACTCATTTTGTTGGGCGAGGTTGAGTTGAAAGGTAAGACCGGCGTGCCGAGGAACTTTGTCCGTCGGCACGCCGGGGGGTTCGGGGGGAGCTTAGATTCTGGGGAACCTGGGCACGGGCGTTTGCGCAACCATGCCGGCGCGCAGCGCCACGGGTGACAATTGCAATGCTTCGCAGACGTTGACGAAGGAGAACGGATGGGAGCGGTCGTTCGACATCACCCACCGATACGCTTCGCTGTAGATCCGGCGTCCGCGCCGACGCAGGTCGCTGCGGCAGCGTTGCAGGTCGTTAGCCGCCTGAGCCAGCATCGCCAGCAAGAGTGACCGTTCCGGTGAGCGGGGGTAGGAAGGGGTGGCGCCGACATCGGCTCGGAGCGGCGCAGTTGAGTCGGGGTACGTGGTGTCATGGAACTGGAGCATTCGGTGTGTTCTCCCTTTCTGCACCCCCGGTTGGCGGCGGCATCTTCGAGCTGCCTGGGCCGTTGGTGTCGGTGATAGGAGGGATAAGCGGCTTCCGTGCCATTCGCACGGCGGCGCGGTGACTTTGCTCCGGAGTATCGGAGTGCCCCGCGGCGCGTAAGATTTTCAAGGGAGGAGGTAACTTCTACCCGACCGCGAGGTGCTCACGGGTGGAAGAGGAACAGTTGCTATGAAGTGGGGTTGGCACGGAAAGCGCAACGAAGAATAAACGTACCCCGCTCCCCTCAAACCCTGGCGGCGGAAGCGTCCCCCTCGCTTCCGCCGCCATCCTTCCTACCTGCAGAGGTTCGAAGTGGGAGATGGCCGTAAAGACGCACGATCGAAGCCGCAGGTGACCATACGAGACCGCTATCCGAATTCCTTGGAGGGATTCGGTCTCACTTGGCCGCCTGCGGCTTCTCTTTATTCCCCAGCTTCTTTCCGCATCGCCCGTCGCTGACGATAGTCAAGTCACCAGTCAGACGAGTCCGACTAGCCAGACTCGTCTGACTCTCTCGTTGAGGCGGCGGTGTTGGCGATTGCGAGCCGAGACCAGGAACGTAGCCTCGGTTTTGGATGCTCCTGTCGGCTCAGATGCCGACCCGCATCGATTACTTATCGCGATATTCGTTGAGGCGGTTGTAGAGAGTCTTCAGGCTGATGCCGAGGACTGAGGCGGTCTTGCGCTTGTTGCCGCCGTATTGCTCCAGCGTTGCCAGGATCAGTCGCCGATCGGCTTCGGCCAGTGAGGTGCCCACGCCGACTTTGAGCTGCTGAGAAACGTCGACGGCGGCATCGGCTGTAGGCGAGTCGCTCACGGCGGCGGCGTCGCTGTTGCCTCTGACCTGCATTGGCAGACAAGCCGGACCGATGTCCTGATCGGCGAGGATGAATGCCTGGTGGACCAGATTCTTCAGCTCGCGGACGTTTCCCGGCCAGGAGTAGTTGCGCAGTTTGTGTACAGCGTCGCGGGTGAACGCCTTCTTGGTCTGGAAATCGCCGCCCTGGTTGAGGAGCGCGAGGAAGTGGTTGGAGAGCAACTCGATGTCCTCTCCGCGTGCCCGCAGCGGCGGCAGATTGATCGGAAAGACCCGCAGGCGATACAGCAGGTCTTCGCGCAACTTGCCCTGAGTGACCGCGTCCTCGGGGTCGCGGTTGGTGGCGGCGATGACACGCGCATCGACGTCGATGGGCTTTTCCCCGCCGAGGCGCACAATCTTCCCGGTTTCGAGGACGCGCAGCAGCTTGACCTGCAGCTCGATCGGCATCTCCGTGATTTCGTCGAGGAATAAGGTGCCGCCGTGGGCGCGTTCGAAGTAGCCCTTGTGCATGCGTTCGGCGCCGGTGAAGCTGCCGCGTTCGTGACCGAACAGATCACTCTCGATCAGGGTCGGGGAAACCGCGCCGCAATTCAGCGGCCAGAAGGGGCCCTTGCTGCGGCGGCTGAGGGCATGCAAGGTCTGGGCGACAACATCCTTGCCGGTGCCGCTTTCCCCGGTCAGCAGCACGGTAGCCTCGGTCGGTGCGACGCGCCCAATGCGGTCGTAGAGCTCCTGCATCACCGGCGAAGCGCCGATGAGGTCGCCGAAGCGGCCGAGTTTGCGCAACTCGCCGCGCAGCGTGCCGATCTCATCGCGCAGCTGGCGAGTCCGCAGGATATTGCTGAGGACGGCCTTGAGACGGGAGATATCGATCGGCTTGGTGAGGTAATCGGCGACGCCCAGGCGCAGGGCTTCGACGGCGTTGTCGACGCTGGCGTGCCCGGTGATCACAATGAACTGGGTGGTGCTGTCGACCTCGCGGAGCAGGTCGGTGCCGCTGCCATCGGGCAGGACCAGATCGCAGAGCACAACATCGATGGTGGTGTCCTTGTTTTTCTCGATCAGCTTGCGGGCGTCGGCGAGATTCCCGGCGACGCTGGTCTGAAAACCCTCGGCTTCGATCAACTCGGCAAATGCCGAGAGAACACCGGGGTCATCATCGATTAACAGGGCATTCGGCATGGTTTGGGCCTGCTTTTCCGGGAGCGAGACTTCCTCGAGTGTCGTCAGTCTTGTCATGCGCCCACGGGGCGAAACGCCTAGAGTCTGTTCAATACTTACATGCCCAAAAGGGGTGAAACAATCCGCTTTGAAGCGCTTGCGTCGATTGGACGAAAGGTGCAGCACACGCAATGGATCCATTGTAATAGCGAGCTTGTGGAGCTACCTCCAAAGGTCTGAAGACCGCCGGACGTAACGGATCATCATGCGCCTGGTAAACAAGAGCACCTTG
>Ga0068862_100004581_pt1 | contig 11658 bp, 14 predicted proteins | sample KBSSwiS52_FD_66598 | JGI IMG/M metagenome (GOLD analysis project Ga0068862, IMG submission 66598) | Switchgrass rhizosphere microbial communities from Kellogg Biological Station, Michigan, USA - KBS Switchgrass S5-2 | ecosystem: Host-associated > Plants > Roots > Rhizosphere > Soil ... | reverse complement strand
TCACGAGGCCGAACGGCTCGAGCACCGCGGAGAGCCGCGCCCGGTTGGCCTCGGACATGCGGCACATCGGCAGACGGAACTCGGGCTCGATCAGGCCCATGAGCGCCATCGTCTCCTTCACCGGGATCGGATTGGTCTCGATGAACATGGCCCGGGACAGCGGGAACAGTTTCAGGTGCAGCTCGCGCGCGAGCTTCCAATCACCCGCGAGCGCGGCATGGGTCATCTCCGCGGTCTCCCTGGGCACCACGTTGGCGATGACGGAGATGACGCCTCGGCCGCCGACCGACATGAGCGGCAGCGTGATATTGTCGTCGCCCGAGAGCACGGAAAAGTCCGGGCCGCAGGCGAGGATGACCTGGGTCATCTGATCGAGGGATCCCGAGGCCTCCTTGACGCCGACGATGCTCGGGCAGTCGCGGACAAGGCGCGCCATCGTGTCCGTCTCGACGTTGACGGCGGTGCGGCCCGCGATGTTGTAGACGATGATCGGGATATCCACGGCCTCGGCCACGGCCCGGAAGTGGCGGTACAGTCCCTCCTGGGTCGGCCGGTTGTAGTACGGGTTCACCACGAGCGCGGCCGCGGCCCCCGCCTGCTTGGCATGCGCGGTGAGATCGATGGCCTCGGAGGTCGCGTTCGAGCCGGTGCCCGCGATGATCGGGAGGCGCCCTCGGGCGGCGTCGATCACGACCTCGACCACCCGCTTGTGCTCGTCGTGGCTCAGGGTCGGGGACTCGCCGGTGGTTCCGCAGGGGACGATGCCATCCGTGCCCTGCGCCACATGGATGTCCACGAGCTCACGCAGCTTCGCCTCGTCCACCTTGCCGTTTCTGAACGGGGTGACCAGAGCAACGATGGAGCCTTGGAACGTGGGACGCGTCATGGCCTGTCCTCCATGAGGAGATGTTTCGCTGCCATCCCTCTTCCCGGGACAATGCACCGATGGAAAGTGAACCGATGCTAGCACCGGCCCCAATCGAGTTCAAGACGCGAGGGCGGGGGCACTGGGCCAATTTGATTCGCCAGATCCACTCAGCCCTCGCCTCGCAGCCGAGCTGCTCAGCTCGAACTGCCACCTTGCGAGGGGCCCGGCAGCCCTCAACGAGGCTCGCTCACGCTCGCCCGGGTTTCCATATCCGCTCGTCTCGCCTACGGCTGCGGCTCGCCCAACCTCACGTACGCCTCGGGCTACCGGGCCGCTCGCGCCTCGTCTGGCTCGCAACTTGCTCCAGTGCCGGGGCCCAAGATGACCCACTCGCTGGCGGGGTCCGCGCGCGCCACTCACGGAGCGGTGGCGGTGACCTCATTCGAGCGGGCGCTCTCGTTCGGCGTGCGCGCGCGGTCGATGGCGGTGACCGCATAGCGGTACACGGTGCCTGCGCGCACGTCGCGGTCGATGAAGGTCGTCGTGCCGGCGAGCGCCGTCCCCACCCGGACCAGCCCGCTGGCACCCGGCGCCCGGTACACGGCGTAGAGCGCGACGTCGTCGTCCGGGCTCGCCGTCCACGCGAGGCGGAGCGCACCGGGCGAAGGGACGACGACCAGGTTGGACGGCGGACGTGGCGGGGTGGTGTTGGCAGGAGCGGCCGTCACGGGATCCGAGGGCGGTCCGGCGGCGGGCACCCGCGGATCCGCGCGCACCGCACGAAGCACGTAGCGGTACTCGACATCATTGTCGAGCCCCACGTCCACGTAGGTCGTGTCCTGGACCCCCGGGGTTACCATCTCGAGCGCGCCCTCACTCCCCACGCCTCTCAGCACGACGTAGGCAAGCGCGCCCGCGACGGGGGTGCCGTCGAGGAACTCGGCCGGCGGATCCCAGTCGAGGGTGATCCGGCGGTCGCCGGGTGTGGCGCGGAGGGCGCGCGGGGGCCGGGGCGCCGCGAGGTAAGGGACGGCGAGCCGCTCCGAGGGTGCACTGATTCGCCCCTGCGCGTCCGCGGCGGTCACGACGTAGACGTAACGCCGTCCCGGCGCCAGCCCGCGGCGGTCCACCCACTCCATCGCATCGCCCCGCACGATGGCGGGCGCGGGGGCGTCGAGGCGCACGACGGCGATCTCATCGTAGCCGACGATGCGTCCAGCGGAGAGCATCGCCGCCTTGGCCGGCGCCCCGTCATCCTCCTCCCTCCGGTACAGCCGGATCGAGCTCAGGTCACGCAGCGCCGAGCCGTCCGCCCGCGTCCGCGGGATCGTCCACCCGACGACGACGGCCCCCTCGTCGATATGGGCGTGGAGCGCCGAGGCGGGACGAGGGAGCCGGAGCTCCGGCGCGACCGGAGGGCCCTGTTTCCCGCACGCGACCAGGATGACCCCGGCGAGCCCCAGCACGACGAGCCAGCGGCCAGCGCCAGTCGGGAGCGATGTCACTCGATCAGTTTCCTGGCCAGCGCGAGCTGGTGGCGCACCGCCTCGGGAGCCGTGCCGCCGATGACGTTCCGCGCGCCCAGGGACGCCTCGAGCGTGATCGCTCCGTGCACGTCCGCGCCGATCACGGGGGAGAACGACTGCAGCTCGTCGAGCGTGAGCTCGCCGAGCTCCTTGCCGTGCGCCATCGCGTGGCGCACCGTCTTGCCCACGACCTCGTGCGCGTCGCGGAAGGGGAGCCCTTTCTTGACCAGGTAGTCGGCGAGGTCCGTGGATGTCGAGTAGTGGGCGGCGGCGGCGGCGCGCAGGCGCTCGACCCGCCAGATGAGGCTGCCGAGCATCGGTGGCACCACGCGCAGGATGGCCTCGAGCGTGTCGATCGTGTCGAAGAGCGGCTCCTTGTCCTCCTGCATGTCCGAGTTGTAGGTCAGCGGGAGCCCTTTCATGACCACGAGCGCCGCGGTGAGGTTGCCGTAGAGCCGGCCCGTCTTCCCCCGGATCAGCTCGGCCACGTCCGGGTTCTTCTTCTGCGGCATGATCGAGGATCCCGTGGCGAAAGCGTCGGAGAACTCCACGAAGCCGAACTCCGCGGTAGCCCACAGCGTGAGGTCCGCGGCGAGCCGCGACAGGTGCATGCCGAGGATCGCGGCGGCAGCGAGGAACTCGAGCACGAAGTCGCGGTCAGCCACGGCGTCCATGCTGTTCGGGCTGGGCGCGGTGAAGCCGAGGTCACGGGCGAGCGCCTCGCGGTCGATCGAAAACGCCGTGCCCGCGAGCGCGGCTGCCCCGAGCGGCATCACGTTGACGCGGGCCAGGCCGTCGCGGAATCGCTCGCGGTCGCGCGCGAGCATGAAGACGTAGGCGAGCAGATGGTGGGCGAGCAGGACGGGCTGCGCGCGCTGCAGGTGCGTGTAACCGGGCATGGGGTGCTCGGCGTGCTCCTCGGCGCGCCGGACGAGCGCGGCCTGCACGGCGCTGATGCCCGCGTCGACGTGCCCGATGATGTCTCGCAGATAGAGCCGCTCGTCGAGCGCGATCTGATCATTGCGAGAGCGGCCCGTATGGAGCTTGCCTCCGACCGGGCCCGTCAGCTCGATGAGCCGGCGCTCGACGTTCATGTGGATGTCTTCGAGCTCCCGCCGGAACGGGAAGCGGCCGCTCTCGATCTCGGCGCGGACGGCGGCCAGCCCCTGGATGATCGCGGTGAGCTCGGCCTCGCTGATCAGCGCCGCGCGCCGGAGCGCGCGCGCCCAGGCCGCGCTGCCTTCGAGGTCATACGGCCAGAGGCGGCGGTCGAAGGACAGCGACGAGGTGAATGCCTCCGCGGTGGGATCCGCCCCCTCGGCGAAGCGCCCCGACCAGGCCTTGCCCGAGGACTCTCCGCGAGGCGCGGTCACTAGGCCCCCGCTCGGCCGGGCGCGGTGGTCAGGGGCTCGCGCTCCGCGGCGAGGAGGGCCGCGATCTCCCCCATGATTCGGCGCGTGACCTCGTCCCGCTCCGCGCGCGTGACGCGCCGATGCCGGGGCCAGCCGAAATGCATCGCGGCCCCGAAGCGGACGGACAGCGGGTGCGCGCGCGGCACGTAAAACCGCCGTCCGTGGAGCGCCTCGTACGTGCCGTGGATCGCCGCGGGGACGACGGGGACGCCGGACCGGAGCGCGATCAGCGCGACACCGGGATGCCCGCCGACGAGGCGGCCCTCTCGACTGAACGGGCCCTCCGGGAAGATGCCGACGATGCGGCCCGCGTTGAGCGCTCGCAACACGCGCTTGATGGCGCCGGGGTCGGGACGCTCGAGGTTGACGGGGATGGACCCGATCCGCCGGTGAAAGAACGGGTGCAGTGGGCTCGCGCGATAGACGCGCGGCATGACGAGGAACGAGATCGGCCGTGGCACGGCGGTGCCGAGGAGGACGCCGTCGAGGTAGTTGTGATGATTCGCCGCGAGGATGAACGGCCCCGAGGCGGGCAGGCGCTCGAGCCCGCTGATCCGATAGCCGAAGTGCGAGCGGAGCACAGGCGTGCACCCATCTCGGATCAGACGGTAGAGCCAGGGGAACACGTGCTCGCGCCGACGGCGAGTCGGAGCACCGGCGCCGGGCGCCAGGACGGACAGGGTGCTGGGCTCTTCGCCGACAGCCATGATCGCACCGTTATAGCATTCGCGGCCTGTGGCTGACAAGAACGGCACCCGCTCCCGCGCCGGTAAGAATGACCTGAATCAATTACCGAGAGTCGAATGGGCAAGAATCGATCTCGACAGATTTGGCCTTGCGCCGCAGGGCTTTGGGGCGTGGCATTTGCCTTGCTCTGTCAGTCGGCGAGCAAACAAGAAGCGAAGCCGAAACCACTAACCGACTCGGAGGAGATCGATCATGCACAAGAGCAAGCAGACGATGATGGTGGCACTCGTGGCCGGCCTCATGGCCGTGGCTCCCCTCACGGCGGGCGCCCAGGACAAGACGGACAAGGCGGTGGACAAGACGAAGAGCGTGACCCAGGACGCGAAGGTGGCGGTCACCGATAGCTGGGTGACGTCCAAGACGAAGATTGCCCTCTTTGCGGACGATCGGGTCAAGGGGTCGGAGGTCAAGGTCGAGACCAAAGACGGTGTCGTGCATTTGCGCGGCAAGGTGGACTCCGCGGAGGCGAAGGCGGCGGCGGACTCTATCGCCAAGGGCATCGACGGCGTGAAGTCGGTGAAGAATGACCTGCAAGTCGTGTCGCCGGGCGCGCGCAAGGCCGTCGACGCCAAGGACGCTGACATCGCCAAGGCGGTGGAGAGCCGCGTGAAACGGGAAAGCGACCTCAAGAAGGTCGACGTCCGGGCAGACTCGGGCGTCGTGACGCTGACCGGCGAAGTGCCGACCATCACTGCGAGCGCCAAGGCCTCCGAGGTGGCGCGAGGCGTGAACGGCGTACGCTCGGTCAAGAATGAGCTGACCTTCACCCGGTAACTGCGTGATCCGCGCCGAAGCCGCGGGCGGCGAGACTCGATCTCGCCGCCCGCGCACAGCAGGAAAGGGAGGACGCTACCATGTCGCTGATCGTGCTCATCCTGGTGATCATCCTTCTGGTTGGGGCGCTGCCGAGCTGGCCGTATAGCTCAGGGTGGGGATACTACCCGAGCGGGGGCCTCGGATTGGTGCTCCTGATCTTGATCATTCTCCTCGTGACCGGTCGACTCTAGAAGCACGGTAAGGGAGACATGTCATGGCGAAAGGAGATACATCATGAAGACGACGCCATCGATCTATTGTTCGACGTGCCACACGCTTCGGGGCATTCACGACTGGCATGAGCGCCGCGACTCTCTCGCGATCGAGCTCGAGCCATGCGGCCACGTCACGGTGAAGGACGCGCGCCTCGAGTGGGTGACTCATCCGAAGGCGGCGTGATCGCCTCCGGCATAGGCGTGATCGCCTCCGCATCATCTGGGATCGCTCCCCACCCGTGATCGCGATCGAGGTCATCGCGATCACGGGTGGGCCCAAGCTTCGCGGGATGCTTGGGCACGGGGCCCGTAATTCGTCGTTCGAGGAGACGCCGCCCTCCGCCGCTCCGATCCGGTAGAGCATCGGATCTCCGCGCGCGACATCCCGCCATCGCCAAGAGCCCAGCGCTCCGCAGCGCCTTCGAGGAGCGCCGCAGACACCATTGCCGCCCGTCGATGATTGGGCCATCGCGAGGGCGGTGGCGGCGGCTGAAAGTACGGAATCGCGGACGACTGCCCGACATCGGCACGCGACCAGTGACAGAGAAAGCCAAAAGCCGAGTCTTGTTCGACTCGCACCGTGTCCGCCCGGCAACCAACGTTCCAGCCCGGGAGGGTTTGCGCGTTCGAGGCGTTCAGGATGAGTCGTGAGAGCAGGAGGATGACGGCCAGAGCCATCGTCCTCCTGCTCTAAGGCGTCCCTCTTGAGAGGTCGACGGTATACGCGGCGTGTCGTTTTAGAACACCCTGGGCCGGACTGCATCCTGGCCGGCCTGGAGCGTCGTATGGACCTGCTCCTTTGCCGAATCCAGCACGCCGCCAGCCGTCTGCTCCACCGACTGCAGCGTCTCGGCGGCGCGCTCCCTGACTGCTCGAGTGCTCGTAGTCGCGTAGCGCTTGAGCTCTTCGCCCCAGAGCCAGATGGCCAGGCTGCCTGCCAGAGCCCCGATCATGAATCGAAACATGGCTAGTCTCCTTTCATGTGTCTCGCGGTATTTCGCACTACCGGGAGCAAGACGAGTGCCACGCATGACTCTGCGCGGAGGCCATTAGATTCCGAGCCATGCGGCCGATCGCATACGGCGTAAACGGAGTCCTTGCGGCAGAAAGTGCGTTCTTACTCGGTAAGAGTTTCCAGGGGGCCATGACTTTCATTCATTCGCCGGCGGTCAAGACTTCCCGCGGCATGCGGTGGTGGCTCCGGAATAGGATGCCGAGCATGACGCCCGCGGCGAGGAGATTGGCTCCGAGGATCGCCCAGATTGGAATCTCTTCGATCAGTCGTTCGGCCAGCGCCATGACCATTCCGATGACGAACACCTCGAAACAGCAGAAGAGCATGAAGACGGCGAACAGGACGCGGCGCTCGTAGTCGACGAGCGCAAAGAGGCCGGCTGTCGCAATGCCGAACGCGAGGAAGGCCAGACCATGGAGCACCGTGTACTTGAGCACGAGTGCCGGTGTGATCACGAGCGCGGCTGGATCCCGCAAGCCGTCGAAGATCGCGGCACCAAGGAGCGCCGGTGTCCGGAACGGCACCCCAGCCGCGAGATCGTACAGGAGGAACCAGGCCGCCACCGCCACGGCGCCGGCCAGTCCGACCCCTATCCCCTCTCTGATGAGGCTGCGTCTCATGATGGTCTCCTGTCTGGGTCACCGCCGCGCCGGGTGGGGCGCGGGCGCGTGAGCCCTCAGTCGTGCATCTGGTTGTGGCCGTGACGACTCACGAAGGAAGAAGCAAGGCACATGCCCCGCGATGGCCCTCGTGCGCGAGGGCGTTGATGGCACGCGAGTTGAATCTGCGCCCTCCGCAAGGAGGAATACACATGAAAGGTCCGTTCATGATCGTTGGAATCGCTCTGATCATTCTGGGAGTCATTGCCTTCGCCTATCAGGGCATCACCTACACGACGCGGGACAAGGTGCTGGAGGTGGGGCCAATCACGGCCACGAAGGACACCAAGCGAACCATTCCGATCCCCCCGGTGCTGGGCGGTATCGCGCTGGCGGGGGGTGTCGCGCTCCTGCTGGTGTCGGCGCGGCGGTAAAGCGGAGTGTCCGGCGCGCCGGGATTACACGGCCCGGCGCGCCGGTGTGAGGTGGCGCGGAGAACGCCTCAGGCGGTGCCGGCGGGCTCAGTGCGCGGCCGGTCTTCCCGGTGGCTCTCACCCGGCGGACGCGGCTCGTGCTGATCCTTGTCGAGCTGAACGGGGCGCCCGATCGACTCCTCGTCGCTCCGCTCGCCCGGCCGACCCGGAAGCTTCTGCGAGTGAACCTTCGGCGGCTTGTTTGGCCCGAGGTGATCCTGGCCAGGCTTCTGCTGCGGTCCCCCCTGTTTGTTCTTCTCGTCGAGCCGCTTTTGCTTTTCCACGGCGCTGTCCTCCTTCAAGGTATGGCCATCCGCTTCGCCTCGGTTCAAGCGCAAGCGTTGTGCCATCAACCGATTGAACGAAAACCGCGATCATCGGGTAGGTGAGAACCTAGGCTGGCATAAACGGTGTCGATCTTACCGCGTCAACTCGACCGAATTCCCTTGCTGGCGCCCGAATCAGACAAGGACTGGACGGGAATCATAGGGCTGACGAAGCCGACCACAAACTGGAGCCAGGGCGGCACCGGTTGGCACGGCGCTCGCTGCCGGCCTCCTACAAATTGGTCGCGAAAGGAGATCCAGGTGGCACGTCAACGTCGAGGGGGCACCAAGAAAGTTCGAAAGGTCATGCGCGAGTACAAGACGGGGACGCTCAAATCCTCGTCGGGCGCCAAGGTGCGCAAGCGCAAGCAGGCCATCGCCATCGCGCTGAGCGAGGCTCGGCAGGCGGGCGCGAAGATTCCCAAGAAGAAGGCGGCGGCGAAGAAGAGAAAGGAGACCGCCCCGAAGCGTTGACCACACCCAGCAAGGAGAGCTACTCTCCGCGGCATGGCTCAGCAGCGTGGAGCCCGGCAAGGAGACGGTGGTGGTGAATGTGGAGAAGAAGCGAATCAAGGAGTCGCCGCCCTACGAGTCCGGCGAAGCGATCGATCGAGAATACGAAGCACGCCTGCACGATTACTACGGGTACCCGTACTACTGGGTTTGACGGCGTCAGGACGGTCCCCTCTGCTCATCGGTTGCGGCCGAGGCGATACTGGGCGACGGCGGCGTTGTGATCCGCGAGCGTGCTCGAGAAGCGATGACGCCGCTCATCGCCGGTGGCGACGAAGTAGAGATAGTTGACGGAGGCGGGGTTCGCCGCGGCCTGTATCGCGGGCAGGCTGGGGCTGGCGATAGGGCCAGGAGGCAGGCCCGCGCGACGATAGGTATTGAAGGGCGAGTCCGTGAGCAAGTCGTCTCGCGTGAGGCGCTGCCGGTCCTTTCCCACGCCGTACTGCACGGTGGGGTCGGCTTGGAGTGGCATCTCCAGCTTGAGGCGGTTCCAGAAGACCGCGGAGATGAGCGGCATCTCGCGCCGCTCCACCGCCTCTTTCTCGATGATCGAGGCGAGGGTGAGGAGCTGGTGCATGCTCAGATCGCGGGCTCGCGCGGCGGCGAGAATCTCGGGCGAGATCCGTTCCCGCAGGCGTGCCACCATCCTCGCCAGGATCTCTTCCGGCATCATGCCCTTGACGAACTGGTAGGTATCGGGGAAGAGATAGCCCTCGACGCTGTCCGCCGGGATCTCGACCGTCCGGAGAAATGGGCCGTCCCGCGCGACTCGGAGGATGTCCTCGGCCAAGGCGAGCCGCTCGTTCTCGAGCTGGCGGGCAAGCTCCGCCACCGTCGAGCCTTCGCGAAAGACGACGTTGTGCTGGAGCACTTGACCGCCTTCGATCAGGGCGAGGACGGCCAGCGTATTGGCACCTTGAGGGATCTGGTATTCGCCGGCCTTCAGCGAGCGCATGCTCCCTCTCGCGATGGTGAGGAGCAGGAATCCGAGCGGGCTTCTGATGACGCCCGCATCGTCGAGCTGGCGGGCTACCTCGAGCAAGCCCCGGTGGGCCGGGATCTCGACGATGCGCGGCCCGCTCCTGACCCCGGGAGCCGGGGTGAGAATCCACCAGGTCTGAAGCCCCAGGAACAGCATGGCCGCAGTGAGCAGCACGGCTAAGAGCGGCCGGAGAACCGGGCGGGACCGCGGCTCGGGGTCGACCCAGTCCCGGAGGATTCGAGGGCGTTCTCGGATCATTTTGCCTTATTTTGCCTGGGCTTTCAGGAGGCGTCAACCCACCCGCACGGCGTGATTTGGCCTCCCACGGCTTTCTGGTATACTCCACATCTTGGGGCCGACGGCCTCGACTTTTCCAGGAGGGACTCCATGCAGCAACTCGCCCTACCCGTCCGTCACGAGTGGATCGTCCGCGAGCAGTCGTACGGCAAGATCGCGATCGAGCCCTTCGAGCCGGGCTTGGCGCTCACCGTGGGCAATGCGTACCGGCGGGTACTCCTGTCGTCGATTCCCGGCGCCGCTCCCACGTGGGTGAAGATCGAAGGCGTGCTCCACGAGTTCTCGCACATGCAGGGCGTGAACGAGGACACCCTCGACATCATCATGAACCTGCGCAAGCTGGTGTTCGCGCTTCACATCAATCGTCCGAAGCTGTTGCGCCTGAAGGCCCAGGGGCCGCGAACGGTCACCGCGAGGGACTTCGAGCCGGACGCCGACGTGGAGCTCCTCACGCCGGACATCATCCTCGCCACGCTCGACAAGGATGGCACCCTCGAGATGGAGGTCTGCGTCGAGCGCGGGCGCGGGTACCAAGGGGCGGAAAAGCGTGAGCCGGAGGCCCTGCCGATCAACGCGATGCTGATCGATTCGGACTTCGCACCGGTGGATCGGGCGAACTTCAGCGTCGAGAGCGTCACCAGCGAGACGAGCCCGCGTGAGCGGCTCCTCCTCGAGCTCTGGACGGACGGCAGCGTGTCGCCCGAGGCGGCCGTCGGCGAGGCGTCCCGCATCCTCGAAGATCAGTTCAGCCTGATGACCAATTTCATGGAGAGCCCGCCGCCGGACGTCGAGCCGCCGGACCCCGGCGTCGAGCCGGTTGTGCGCACGGACCTCAACGAGCATCTGTTCAGGAGCGTGGACGAGCTCGAACTGTCGGTGCGAGCCTCCAACTGCCTCAAAACCGCCAATATTCGCAGCATCGCCGACCTGGTCCAGCGCACCGAGTCCGAGCTGCTCAAGACGAAGAACTTCGGCAAGAAATCGCTGAACGAGATCAAGACCATCCTGGGGGAGATGGGGCTCTCCCTGGGCATGCGCCTCGATCCCGAAGAGCTGGAGCGGTTGCGCGCGCACTACGAGCGCACGCTCGGCGCCTAGCCCTCCCGCTCTCCGCGCGTCCCACCACGGCCTCCGGCACATGCTGGAGGCCGTGGTGCGTCGGGCGTCCTCGGCACCCGCGCGCTCAGATTTCCGGTCCGTGAGGCTCGGGGTGCAGATCGAAGACCTCCCTGATTCCGCTCGCCCAGCGCGTCACCCAGAGTCGGGTGCCATCGGTTTCGACGATGACGGCGCCATCTCGGTCGGTGCGGTAGACGCGGGCGCCGGCGGCGTCGAGACGGCCGAGGGCCTCCGGCGCCGGATGGCGGAAGGGGTTGCGGGCGCCCGCGGAGACGATGGCGAAGGCGGGGCGCGCCGCGTCGAGGAAGGGCGCGCTCGAAGAGAAGCGGCTGCCATGATGAGCCACCTTGAGCATCGTGACGCGCAGTGGCCCGGCCTGGTCGCGCATGCGCTCCTCGCCCTCCCATCCCAGGTCGCCCGTGAGGAGCAGCGAGACGCCCCGCCAGTCCAGCCTGAGCACCAGGGACTCATCGTTGGCGTCGGTCCGCACTCCACCATCGGGGTTGAGGACCGTCACCAGCGCCTCGCCTATCCAGAGGCGATTGCCGGCGCGGAGCACCCGCCGCGGCGCGCGCGAGCGCTCGAGCGCCTGCAGCGTCTCCTCGGCGGCCGGTCGCCACGATCCGTTTTCCCAGAACTCGCTCACCGTGAAGTGACGGAGAACAGCCGCGAGCCCGCCCGCGTGATCCGCGTCCGAGTGAGAGAGCGCGACCACGTCGAGTCGTCGCACGGGGCGGTTCCAGAGGAACG
>Ga0068862_100004578_pt1 | contig 11663 bp, 10 predicted proteins | sample KBSSwiS52_FD_66598 | JGI IMG/M metagenome (GOLD analysis project Ga0068862, IMG submission 66598) | Switchgrass rhizosphere microbial communities from Kellogg Biological Station, Michigan, USA - KBS Switchgrass S5-2 | ecosystem: Host-associated > Plants > Roots > Rhizosphere > Soil ... | reverse complement strand
CAAACTGGGTGGTCCGAAGACTCATTGACTTCATAAGCATGTCGCCCAAAGGAGACATGACCATAAAATCCAGCACCACAGTAAATTGTGTAAGCGCAAGTAGTGTTATTACAAATTTTTCGTAGGATGAAAACTTTTCAAGTATCTTCTTATTGTTTGCCATGCATTAAGTAATTTCTTAGTCAGGAAGCTCTTCACAATGGTACCCTGCCTCATTGATTGTTTTAATAATTTCTATTGGATCATTCGATGTAGATACTACACGAAGTATTTTATCTGTATCATCCCTGTCTACATTCCATTGAATGATAGATTCATCAGCGGATAAATAAGACTTTACTACTCCCACGTCTTTTTTCAGCCTGATGTTGGTCTTGAAGATTAAAATATTCATAGCTCTTTTCATTTAACATTTTAAAAATAGCCTGCGATACTTTATATTGAACAAATATTGATTTAATTAATGGTTAATTTTTCAAGGTTTCAGCGCTTTTAAAACCAACTCAAAAGTTTCTCTCATTATTTTATCTGATAAAATAAATTTCCTGCCGCCGAGGCTTTTACCCGCCATATGAAATTTTACAAGATTATATAGCGGCGCAAATGCGATAGACCAATATACCTCAACCGGAACTTTTACCAGCTCTTTCTTCTTAATTGCATTGCTTATAAAATCACCAAAAATTTTTTTAAAAGTTTCCCCCATCATCTCGGATAACTTTTCACCATAAGGGGAATGGCGCAACTGCTCCAGGAAATGCATCTGATCAGGATACTTCATACAATATTTCGCCCTGTTAACCCATTGTACCCGTAATCCCTCGCTAAAACTCATGGAAGGATCAAAATTTTTAAAAGTGATGTCCATCATTTTTGTAGCTGCATCCCTGGATATCTGGGCAACCAGGTCTTCCTTGTCTTTAAAATAAATATAGATGGTTGCCGGGGAAATATTAGCGGCCTTCGCCAGCTTATGCATACTAAAACCATCGAGGCCTTCTTTCACCATCATTTTGAGAGCTGCCTCCCTTATGATGCGCACCTTATTTTCATCCCTTGTTCTCATTGTGCGGGCAAAGATAAATGAATGTTCATTCTTTTATGAATTTTTTTTATCCACATTTTTAGTGGATGAGAAATAGCTGTTTCTGCATTCCCGTTTTGATCCCATGCCCTTACCCAAGCCGGGCCTGGGGTCCCACCCTCATCTTAATAATTGCCCGTAATAATTCTTTGTGATTATTTTTGTACGCAAAAAGAAAACAAAAGACAATGATGAATACGGGCGCAGCCGACACAGCAACGCAAACAAAAAAACTAGCGGAGGATACCATCTTTTCTATTTTACTAACTATCAGCTTTTCACATTTGCTTAACGATACGATACAAAGTTTAATACCTTCAATGTACCCGCTTGTAAAAAAATCCCTTCACCTTAATTTTTCCCAGGTAGGTTTAATAACCCTTACCTTTCAAATGGCTGCTTCGATCCTGCAGCCTGTTGTAGGCTTTTACACCGATAAAAAACCGCAGCCTTTTTTCCTTGCTATTGGAATGAGCTTTACCCTTATCGGCCTTGTGCTCTTATCGCAGGCAGCCAGTTATTATTTTTTATTAGTAGCTGTAGCACTAATAGGTGTCGGCTCATCGGTCTTTCATCCTGAAGCATCTAAAGTAGCCTATATGGCTGCAGGACCCAGGCGAGGCCTCGCACAATCTATTTTCCAGGTAGGTGGCAATGCAGGCAGTGCGCTGGGTCCTTTACTTGCTGCCCTGATCATTGTGCCTTACGGGCAATCTCACATTATATGGTTTTCATTAGTGGCCCTGCTGGCCATTGTGGTATTACTCTCAGTAGGACGCTGGTATAAAGCCAACAGGCACCGCATTAAAGGCAAACCAAAAAATGCGGGTATGTCGACACATACTGTATTTTCGAAAAATAAGATCGCCTTCTCTGTTGCCATATTACTGGTGCTTATTTTTTCTAAATATTTTTATCTTGCCTGCATGGTGAGCTATTACACGTTTTATTTGATCCATAAATTTCATGTGTCCGTACAAACATCGCAGTATTACCTGTTTATATTTCTTGCTGCCGTTGCTGCAGGCACTATTATTGGCGGCCCTGTCGGTGACAGGTTTGGCCGCAAGTATGTTATCTGGTTCTCCATTTTAGGTGTTGCTCCTTTCACTTTATTACTACCCCATGTAAACCTTTTCTGGACGAGTGTGCTGTCGGTTTTTATCGGCATTATCCTTGCCTCGGCTTTTTCTGCCATACTTGTTTATGCGCAGGAATTGCTCCCCGGGAAAATTGGTATGATATCAGGTTTGTTTTTTGGTTTCGCCTTTGGCATGGGTGGCCTGGGCTCTGCATTATTAGGAGCCCTTGCAGATCGCACAAGTATAAAATATGTTTACGAAGTATGTGGCTTCCTTCCCCTGATAGGTTTGCTAACCTACTTTTTGCCCAACATCGGGGCACCAAAGAGAGCGGTGCGTCTTACATAGAAGACAGTATTATTTACAAAAACAGGCAACTCTTACTTAGGACATTAATAAAAAAAAATTGGATTTCAATGCTGCAAAAAATTATAAATTGTGACTAAAAATCTGCAATTAAATGTGCAAGGTAAATCCCGGCCTGCCCCCTGCCGCATATAATTAACTAACAGCAATTAAGATAAATATTTATGTCAAACGAAAGTAAAACATCCTTTACCGTTAAGAAAGAAAATGACAAGCTTACTAATTTTTATAAAGATATTGTCGAAGGAAAACTTGATCCTTCATTGGATAATCAGAAGAAGTTCATGCTCCAGCTTCTAAATACTAAGATTACTCAATTAGAACCTAAAACAGACCGGATTAAGATCATTCATTATTGTTTGAAGATAACAGTCATGTTGTTATCAGGATTGTCAACAGTAATCCTGGGAATAAAATTTTCATCAGTAAACTGGCTCTCAGAAAATAATTCAAATATTGCATTGATTATTACAGCAATAGTTACTTTCTTAAGCTCTTTAGCAGTTTTCTGGGATACTGAAACTTATTGGAAACGAAATAAGATAATGCTCAATAAATTAAAAGAACTGCGGTATGAATTCGTATTTTTTGTAGAAGGGCAGGAACAAATAAAAAGTAATGATCTGAAAGAATATTTAAATAAATTCATCGGAACCCTTGGAGATGAATATTGGGAAAGCTTTTTAAAAGGCATGAACAAACAAAATACAGACGTAAAATAATTCTCATTTCCAATCCCTTGTTCGTGTCTCGTAATCACGCTTTAGAACAGCGGGTTTTGTATTTCTTTGAGTCATCGGGGTTTGCACTGCATGACAGGGAAACATTATCATTAGTTGCCACGCCTGTTTTATTTAATCACCCGTGAGGTAAGCTTATTAAATCTTAAATGCATTATCCGTCCGTTGTTAACTTCAAATCCTGTTATAGCTTTTTTTTCGTTGCGTAGAACTTTTAGATGACTCATCCACCACAAATCATCGGTCAAATGATCAGTGCCAACCAAATTTAAGCGGGCATCATTGTATTTATCGTTGGTTAACACAAGGTGATGGTCTTTTAATGATATCCTATATTTGCAATCCAGTTCGGGGCAGTAATAAGTGCCGGTATAAGTTTGAAGCACTTGCTCCGCCTGTGATGTGTCGGCAATGTATTTTTTAAGGAAATGTTTTTCATCGGGAGAGAAAGCGACAAAGACAATTGTGTCCCCGGCTTTATTGCTAAATGAAAGTTTTATGCCTGGATCAACAAAAAGGGAAAAAGTATCTTTGTCTTTTTTGAATGCAAGATAGGAGTGGCCAAACGCATCTGCGTAAAGCTTTTTATTGCTTAAATGGAAACTAACCTGCATACCATCGTCAGAGATATAGTTCCCTGTAAATTTTTTCATCGTAATGGTATCTTTTAAAGCAGCCTTACTACTATCGTTTTTTGCAGGTTTGTCAGCCACTGTATGTTTTGCAGTATCCTTAATAAAAAGATTGGCAATATCGTACAATTTAGCCCCCGGATTAAAATCCCCAAGATTGCTAAAAACTGCAATGCCCATTTTCAAATCAGGGAAAACAGTTAGGTAGGTTCTGTACCCTGCATCGCCTCCGGCATGTGAAAATTGTTTCCAGCCATTATAGGTGTTCGATACAATGCCCAATGCATAAGTCAGTTCCTTGCCATTATTCAGTTTACCTTTTTGTGTTAACTGGTCAATATCTTTTTGATCTCCCACCTTATGATCATAAAAATTCATTATCCATTTTGACATGTCATTTATATTCGTAAACAGGCTTGTTGCACCTGCATTGGAATAACTTAGAATACTATTTGTATAATGGGTGCTGTCTTTTCTCTGGTAGGAATAAGATCGGTTTGTAACGATCTCCTCATAATCATCATGAAAATGAGTGTCGTTCATTCCCAAAGGTTTAAAAATAGCTGAATCAGTAAATTGCCTTAGCGATTGCCCTGAAACACTGCGGACTATTTCTGCAAGCATGGTAAAGCCACTGTTGGAGTAATTGTATTGCTCCCCGGGTTTGAAATTAAGCGCCTCTTGTTTGCCAAGGATTTTGATAATATGATCCTGTGTAATTACGTCATCCAGCCTGGTGCCCGAGATGGCGAGCAATTGCCATTGATCTCTTACACCGCTGGTGTGGTTTAAAAGATTCCGTATGGTGATCTTCTCTTTCAGGTCAGGGAACCATGAAAGATATTTATGTATATCATCATCTATTTGCAGCTTACCCTGTTTCGCAAGCAGAACAATAGAATAAGCAGTAAATTGTTTTGATACTGAAGCCATGTGAAAAATGGTCTCCGGGGTAACAGGTATTCCATATTCAAGATTTGCCATTCCATATCCCTTTGCATAAATAAGAGAATCATTTCTTACAATGCCTATAGCACAGCCCGGGCTATTTTTATTATTCCATGTTATAAAAAGGCTGTCAATTTTCCTGGCAGTGGAATCGGGAATTGACTGCGGGAATACATATGCCGGGTTTGTAAGGGTAAGTATTAAAAAGATGCATAAACTGATTCCTTTAATTCTCATAATATGTTTTTTGATTATTTGAGATCAATGTTATTAATTCTACGATGCTTATATGGGATAAGTGTTTATGATATAGCCGCAACAAAAATTACTTTAGTATAGTTAAAGATATAAAGCATTATTGAAAAACCGAAGCTCAACTTCGTTCCGGATTGCCTGCAGTGTCATTATCTCTTAGAGTCAATACTCCAGCGCTTTAACAACGAGGCATGACGTATTTAAAGATACCGGTTAAGTCTTTTACCGGTTAAAACATTCCTGCAAAAAAACTATCTGTAAATATCGCTATACTCTTTGCAGGTTTCTTCCCAGTATTAATTTATGATCTGTTAGCCATCCGTTGAATAACCTTTCCACCTGCCCGAAATGTATGAAACCGGAGTCTAAACATTAAAGATTATCCATACAAATACCTTTCCATGCAACTCTGTAGAAATCATTCAACAAATTGTATACATATCCCACATTATCATCAAAATGTAATATTGAATGTTTACCATAATGCTAAATACAAGTAAATAATAATACCTATTTTCTAAATAATAATATATTATATAAATCTTCCCTGTTAAATTAATTGGCAGGATAGAGAAACAAATTTTCAGGTATAATTTTTAAGGGTAACCATGTATTGTTAACTATTAAACACTAATATTTATGGAACAAAACAACCGGTATGATCGTTACCAGGATGATGATAACCGATCATCTAATTACAGGCGACAACAATACAACCGCACGGGACGGGACTTTGATGATGCGTGGGATGATGATCAATCAGGATACCAGGGACAATCAAGGTATCCAGGGCAACGGGGCTCTGACTATAATAGCCAGAGAGATGAGTACAGAAGCGGTCAATACAGAGGAAATGGCTGGCGGGAAAACAACTGGAAGTCCGGTGAAAGCAATTCTTACAGATCCGGGCAGGATTATGATAACGCCTATGGAAACTATGGATCTTCTTACGGAACCGGATATGGCTATGAACCCGGCAGGGGAAATCAGCCCTATAACAGGAATTATGAAGAGCGCAACCAGGGCCGGAACAGCAGGAACTGGAGCGATAGAAATCCCGACAGGAACCAGGACCGGTACTACTCAAACCGTGGTGACTACGACAGAAATGAGCGTGACTGGTGGGACAGAACATCTGATGAAGTATCCTCATGGTTTGGAGATGATGATGCAAAACGCCGCCGCCGGATGGACCGCATGAATGAAGGCAGCCATTACGGCAAAGGGCCAAAAAATTACAAGCGCTCCCAGGAAAGGATAAAAGAAGATATAAATGAGCGTTTAAGCGATGATGATTACCTGGACGCTTCTGATATCGAGGTGATAGTAAATGGAACAGAAGTTACTCTTTCCGGAAGTGTTGATTCACGTCATGCTAAACGCAGGGCCGAGGATTTGGCAGAATGGGTGTCAGGTGTTACCAATGTTCAGAATAACCTAAAAGTAAGTACAGGCACCGAAAGCCCAAAGGGTACCACAAGGAGTACCAGTGGTGCTTCATTAACCAATTCAAAAATCAACAAAGAGCAGCATTTGCATAATTAAGATTGCTTGCTTATCTTTTTTAAGCCCCGGTTATACGGGGCTTATTTTTTAATTGGATAGAAAAAGCTGCGTACTTCAGCTACCATGGAAATAATCATTCACAAAGATGGATGCCACTTGCCGATTGGGTGCTAAACAGTATCTTATTTACCTTAGCGGCGCTATTATAATACAGGATCAATATACCATACCCGGTTTGAAAAGCGTCCCAGTTCACGTCTTTTATTTGCGGCGGGCCCAGCCATTTAAATAAGCTATTTCGCGGTGCTCCCATCAACGGTATGCTCAGTTTACCTTTAAAAGCGGGGCCTATTTCTACATAATCCCGGGTGGTAAAGAAAGATACATCCTTGTCTTTGTAAAAAACACCGGCGCCACATTTGGCCGAAGTTCCTTCCTCTTCAAAACTGGTAAAGCAGGGCAAATTAAGTTTGATCTGCCCAACTGTGGAAGTTGGAAGTATGTTTTTGTTTATTATTCCATCGAGAATATCAATATCGAAATCAGGACATTTGGGTGTCGTTTTTAACTGGCCCGATGCAACAGCACATAAAATGAGGCAGGCAAGAGATACAATAATCGTTTTCATTTAATAATTCTATTTACTTTGATTAGCTTGAGAGATACGGCAGCTTTTATTAAGCAAATTTCCTGCTAAACTTTCATTTCGCAACATTAAAAATTTTATTGCAGCTATTGGCCTGTTCTATTTTAGAAATGACAATCTCATTAAAAATTATTCTTTATGTAGATTATCCTTCACTCTCCGGCTGCAACCACCATAGTCTTGCCTGTTTTTTCTTTATTTGTTTCCGAACCATTTCACTATCGGCTCGATCCATTCCTTATATCCTTTGTAAATAAACCCATGGCTAAGGCCCGTATGGAGTGTGATCTCCTGGTAACTTTTCACATGGTTCCGTTTATCGAAAATCATGCCGCAGGTGCCATGCGGATCCGTTGCTTCAATAATCGAAAGGAAACGACCATACAATTCTGTGTTGAGGTAATCCCTATAACTTTCGGGCCAACAACCTCCCATGATGACATACCTTATTTTTTCATCCTTACGTTTTGAAGATACGCCGAGGGTAATGTTCCAGCCTGCAGATGCCCCGATTACCAGGATTTGTTCAGTCTTTACCCCAGCCATCAGCAGGCTGTCTATTTGTTTCAATATTTTATTTACGTATATCGAATCATTAATGCCCTTTTGCCTTCTTTCACTAATCACATAAAACCCTTGCTTCCGTAAAGAATCAAGAATATTGGAATATTCGTAAGCCCCCCATTCGGGGACCGATTGGTTAATGGCGTTGTCTCCCAATTCAGTAACTACTGCGCCATGGAGATAAAACAAATATTTCCCACTTACGTCCACTTTCGCGGGAATTGATGAACCTATAGTCTGGCCTGTGGCATTACCATTAGTTACCAGGAAAAACAGAACAAAAAAAATATATGGTCCTGTTCTTTTCATAGCATTAAAGATACATTAACCTTGTTTTTCACGATGGACAGAATATAACACCTTATCCGACCACAGAAATTGCCGGAGAACTTTGGGTCAACTGCCCAGGTCACAGATCAAATCTTAGCTTTTTCGCTTATCATAAATGGAAAATGTCCTAGACGTCATGCATGGGTCGGGCCCTTGCAGCACATTACCTCCACCGGTTCGCGCATTGCATTCGCTCCTGCGCTATCACTCAATCATGCTGAAAATCATTTGGAATACTGATACCTGTCATATCTTCAAAATTACATTTATGTCAACTTTGCCTGTGACAATCAATCATAAAGGTGAGAGCCGGCACTGTAAATCAATGGCAAAATTAAAATGAACCCTTTAAAACTTTCAACAATCATTCTAACACTATTAGTGTTCGCCTTATCAGCTTGCAAAAAAGATAGCAATTCTCCAACAACCAATACGATATCCAATATTGTTCAACAGGGCAATTGGAGGGTAACGTTATACAATGATAGTGGAACCGATGAAACCAACCATTTCACCGGCTATGCTTTTACATTTAATTCAAACGGAACATTAGTGGCTATAAAATCTTCTTCGACTGTGAATGGAACCTGGAATTCGGGAAATGATGACAGCGAAAATAAATTGTATCTCGATTTCGGAGCCACCACACCATTTAATAAATTAAATGACGACTGGCATTTGATTGAAAAAACCACCACTAAAATTCGTTTAGAAGATATAAGTGGAGGTATTGGCGGGACGGACCTTCTGACATTTGAAAAGAACTAATTTAGAATAACGTCATATTAAGATCTACAATTGCGAGCGGGTGCTTAGTATACATTTCTCGCTGTAACAGCAGTTGTTTTTGGAAGATCCTGCATGTAACCCTGCCTGGAGAGAATGAAATGTATTGTAGATAAAAAATAAATAATTTTCAGCTTTCAAAGGTTATTTTTCATACCCTGGCCCCTTTATAAATCTTCCGGGTTTTGCACCGGTATGCTCACCATTATTTATTACCTGTTCCCCATTTACCCACACATGGATAATACCCGTCGCATATTGATGAGGCTTCTCAAACGTAGCATGGTCGGTAACTGTAGCGGGATCGAACACTACCACATCAGCATAGTTGCCGGCCTTTAGCTCACCACGCTTTTGTATCTTTAAATTGATGCAGGGCAGTTTTGCCAGCTTGCGTATGGCTTCCTGCAGTGGAATAATTTTTTCATCACGGCTATACTTTCCTAACACCCTTATAAAACTTCCATATGCCCTTGGGTGAGGATTGGAATGAAGAAAAACTCCTTCCGGTGCCTGCGATGCTGCATCCGAGCAAAAGGTTATCCACGGCAGTGCAACCTCCTTTTTTATGTTATCTTCCGTCATTGAGAAATAGGAAACGCCTACTCGGGTGCTATCCTCAATAATTAAATCCATGGCAGTTTCTTCGGGCGTGGAGCCACGCAACTTTGCCACTTCTGCCAGTGTTTTACCAACATATTTTCTTAAAGAGTCCTGCCGGAACTCCAGCAACAGAACATGTTCTGCACCGCCTGCTCCATAATAGGTATTTTCCCAACCCATGGCGTTGGAGTTCATTTCCTGTTTCATTTGTTCACGGATCTTTGGGTCATGTAGCCGTTGCCATAATTTTCCAAAGCCACCATCCTGCAACGAAGGCGGAAACGAAGCGGTCAATCCCGTGGCAGAAGCAAAGTAAGTGTACATGTCGGCAGTAATATCCAGCCCCTGGCGCCTCGAACTGTCAACAATTTTTATAAGGCTGTCCATCTTCCACCAATTGTCTTTTCCTGCTGCCTTTAGATGATAAATTTCTGCATGGACATTTGCTTCTTTTGCAATGGTAATCAGCTCGTGTAAGGCCTCCAGTAATTTATTGCCTTCGTTGCGTATATGGGAAATGTAAGAGCCTCCATACTTTCCCGCTTCGCTGCACAAGGCGATCAGCTCATTTGTCTGCGCAAAAAACGCAGGTGGATAGATAAGAGAGGACCCAACACCCATTGCGCCATCCTTCATCGCCTGGGCAACCAGCAATTTCATGCTGTCCAGTTCACCCGGGGTGGGAATCCTGTTGTCTTCGCCCACAACATATTCACGAATAGTAGTAGCGCCCACAAAAGAAGCAACATTGCAACTAATGCCTTTTTTTTCCAACAAGCTTAAATAACCGCCGAGTGTGTTCCAGTCAACACTGTATTTAATATCAGTCTGTCCTTTTTGCATCCGGTCTTTCATCTTTGCATTCAGCGGTCCCATGCTTTCACCTTCGCCCATCACTTCCAATGTTACTCCCTGTCGTAACTCACTTTCCGAACGTCCATCCAGTATCAATGATTCATTGGACCAGCTAAGCATATTTACAAAGCCCGGAGCCACTGCGAGTCCTTTTGCGTCTATTTCATTTTTTGCAGAAGCATCGGGGTCGCCTATTACTGCAATGGTATCTGCATTAATGGCTATGTCACCTTTGTAAGGTGTGCCGCCGGTGCCATCGTAGATCATTCCGTTGCGGATGATAACATCATATTTATTTTTTTGATTACAGGCGAATAAAAAAATAATAAACAGAAGCGGAAGAAATTGTTTCATGACAGTTTTTTCGTTGATGTTCTAAATATGAAGGTAGTTCAAAGTCGAAGGTTCAAGGTTCAAAGATGCCTGATGCCTTTTGTCATCCCAGACTTGTCGAAGAGATTATTGTTTATTTGCCTTTTACTTATTAAACAGGGGCTATCATCTCAAGTTCCAATCTCAGCCTTGATCCGGCTTTTCCTACAATCTTTTGGCGGGAGAGTATAAATAAAAAATTAAACCACCCTGAGCGCCAAAAGGATTTTCGGTTCAATCCGGCAGCCCTTCGTCTATATTTATTAATGAGCTGACGGATGAAAAAACCATGAAGATTATTTGAACAGAATGTTACATTAAAAACCTACTATGTTTCTAAATAGAGTTTCCACAAACCAAGAAGATTTTTTTGGAGTTTTTCTTTGTCAAATCACCCAATAAAACATTCTTGGTTTGATTCGACTATTTGGGACTTGTTGTAACCGAGCCGGCGCCATTACTATTCTTCTCCCAGGTATCATACGCTTTAGTGCTGCTTCCCAATCTCGTATCAGTATAGGAAGATGTTGGTGGAGGCGGAGTTTGAACTTTCTTCTGTACAGGTACAGCTGTAACAGTAGTGGGCTTATTAACAGAAGTCGTACTTGTTAGAGTAGGTGTAGTTACCATGCCAGGTACAGTTGATACAGACTTAGTAGTCGTATCAGCAGGCGTAGTTATCTCAGCAGGAGCTGTCAAAGAAGGTGCTGCTGTCAAAGAAGATATAGTTTTAGCATCAGTTGCAGGTTTTGCTTCTGGTACCGGGTTTATTTGCGTGGAAACGGTTCTGTTTGTGTCAACAGCCTCTGGCCGGGGATAATATTTATCCAGTAATGGATGCAGCGATTTTTCTGCAGTTTGAGAAAATCCCTGTAATGAAAATAATAAAACGAA
>Ga0068862_100004572_pt1 | contig 11667 bp, 18 predicted proteins | sample KBSSwiS52_FD_66598 | JGI IMG/M metagenome (GOLD analysis project Ga0068862, IMG submission 66598) | Switchgrass rhizosphere microbial communities from Kellogg Biological Station, Michigan, USA - KBS Switchgrass S5-2 | ecosystem: Host-associated > Plants > Roots > Rhizosphere > Soil ... | reverse complement strand
CACGGAGCTCTTCGGCGTCCTGTGGCGATCCTCCCGGTCTTCGGAGCCGGGTCGGGGCTGCAGAGGAGGTGGTCCCTGCCTGTTAGAATTCCTGCATGGCAAGGCTCACTCCGGCGGAAGCCAAAGAGTTCGCCGACCGCTGGGCACGGGTCAACCAGGCGGAGATCGACGAACTGAACGCCACCCCTCCCGCGATCCTCCTGCGTCAGATGGACTCTCTTCGCTCGGCCATCGACACCTTCGGCTGGCGGGAGGAGCTCGACAAGGAAACGGAGGAAGTCCGTGGCCGCTGGAACCGGCTGCGGGCTCTCTTCCGTGCCTGAGGAGCGGTTTCCCTCCCAGTTTGCCGCGCTCCTCCGCGACCTCGTCGCGTGCCGCTTGTCTCGGCGGAGGATCTCCTCGTCATGAAGGCGGTTGCGCACCGGCCTCGGGACCTCGCCGACATCGAAGGCGTTCTGGCTCGGAATCCGGGTCTGGACCTGGAGCGGGCGCAGATCTGGATTCGGGAGTTTTCTGCAGCCCTTGGCCGGCCGGAGATCTTCGAGGACTTTCAGGCCATCGTCCGCAACGCGCGGAGCTAGGCTCGTAATCTCCAGCAAGCCGAACGCAAATGCAGCGAAGCTGCTCGGCGTCAAGCGGGTGGCACTTGATTCTGGGGCTCGGGCATGGACCCGAGCGTCACGGGCAAGCGCCCGAGCCGTCCGGGCAGACGCCCGAGAGGCTCGGGCACTTGCCCGGACGGCTCGGGCAGTTGCCCGGACGGCTCGGGCAGCAGTATTTGCGACTCGGGTAAACGCCCGAGCGGCTCGGGCAACAGTACTTGCGACTCGGGTAAGCGCCCGAGCGGCTCGGGCAGCTGCCCGGACGGCTCGGGCAAGCACCCGGACGGCTCGGGCAGACACCCGAGCTGCTCGGGCACTTGCCCGGACGGTTCGGGCCGCAGTATTTGCGACTCGGGTAAACGCCCGAGCGGCTCGGGCAACAGTACTTGCGACTCGGGTAAGCACCCGAGCGCCTCGGGCAGTTGCCCGGACGCCTCGGGCAGACACCCGAGCGACTCTTCCCGGAGAAGAATTGCCTGGCACCCTCCTGGCGGAGCTGCACGCCCGGGAGGAGGAGCATCACCGGGAGCTGCGGGCTCTGCGCGTTGGGGGAAGTCATTTCTGCTCGAACCGCAGACCGGGATCGTGGCGGGCTCGGGCGAGGAAGGCCGCGATCTCCCTGGCGAACTCGACGGTGGCGGAATCGAGGGCGGCGGCGGCCTGGAACACGGCGAGAGCGGCGAGGGCTTCGCGGTGGATCTCCTGCGCCTGGAAGATGAGGATCATCTCGCGGGCGAGCTCGCGGACCTCGGCGGTGCGGCCTTCCTGGAGGAGGAACATGGCCATCTCCAGGGAGACGAGAGCGGCGTCGTAGGCGATGCACTGGCCGAGGAAGCCGCGTTGCGCTTCGGAGAAGGCCTGACGGGCCTCATCCGGTTCGCCGAGCCCGGCGGCGATGCGCGCCTCGACCCAGCGCAAGCGGACCCGGTCGAGCTCGCTGCCCGCGCTCCGGGACAGCTCCCGGACCTGGGGGAGGAGCGCCCGCGCCTCGGAAAAGCGTCCGGCCTTGGAGAGGTTGTCCACGAGGTTGTGCCGCGCGCACAGGATCAGCCGGGGCTCCCGTTCCGGGTCGATCAGCTCCTCGGCCCGAGCCAGGACCGGGATGGCGCGGTCGGGCTCGCCTTTCTCCAAGAGGACGTAGCTCTCGTTCACGAGCACTCGCCCGGCGCGATGGGTCTCGCCGCTTTCCAGGTAGAGGTCGAAGGCCTCATGGAGGAGCTCCACGGCAGTGGAGTGATCCCCCTGGATGTTGCGAAGGGAGGCTTTGAGATCGAGGAGAACGGGTCGGTATCCGAGGGCATCCCCCGTCCCTTCCTCTCCGGCGCCCCACCACTGGTCCGAGATCGCGAATGCGTCCTCCGCGCTCTTGAGGTCTCCTTGAACGCGGCGGGCATTTCCCAGGTGACCCCAGGCATAGGCCCGTAGCTGATAGAGCCAGCGTTCCTCGGATTCCTCCTCGGCGAGGTGGTCCGCGATCAGGACAGCCAGCTCAGCCAACTCGACGGCCTTTACCGCATCGTCGGCTCCAAAGTCCTTGCTCTTGCCGCAAAGGAGCTCGCAGAAGCCCCAGCTCAGGAACGGGTTGCCGGCTTGCGCCAGAGAGAGGCGCCTTGGATGCGGCAGATGGCGGAGGCTCTCCCAGAGCTGGGGAGCCTCGGCCCGGGACCGGGCGAGGTTGAGATCGACGACGCCGAAGCTGTGGGGAAGGAGACCATCCCGGTGGAGGTCGAGGATGTACCCTCCGACCTTGTGGCACTCCGGGCAGACGGCCAGCAGGTGCAGCAAGGCGCGGGTCTGCTCCTCGGTCCTGTCCAGGGCCAGCAGGCGGTCCAGCGCGGCTTGATCCAGATGCTCGTGTTCCAAGGTTCCCCCTCTCGCGTTCCGCGAATTCATGTCGCTCCCTAACTATAGTTGCCGCTGGCCGGGTTTCTGTGACACCTGGAAGGAAAATTCGCGGATCGGAGATGGAATCTCTCCGATCCGCCGACAGACCGGGACCGCTAGGGGCGGCCGTTGGGGTCGAGGCCCGAGCCGTTGTCGTCGTTGGAGGTCGGTCCGCCGTCCGAATCGAGCCCGGACCCGTTGTCGCCGATGGGGTCCGGGGTGCCGCTCGGATCGAGCCCGCCTCCGTTCGCCTGCCAGAGGGGGGCGAGAAAAGACTGCACCCAGCCGGCGGCGCCGTCGAGGAACTGCTGGACGAGGCCCCGGGCCTCACCTGCATCGCTGAAAGGCCGAGCCCGGGCGATCCCGGGCGAAACGAGGGCGAGGATGGCGGTCACGCTCAGGGCCGCCAGGGTACGGCGAGACGGGGAGAGGAGCATCGGCACGTCTCCTGTTCGGACGGCTGCATCCCCGGGCCGGAATGGCCGGGGCGAGCCTCCTTTCTGGAAGAGTGCCACGGGGGAAGGGGGAAGGTGCCGTCCCCTAAAAGGACAGCATCGCCCACTGAAAGGGGGGGGCCTGTCCTTTCAAAGGGCGGTGCCCCCCTTTCAAAGTGCAGGGCTCCCCTTTCAATGGACAGGGCTCCCCTTTCAAAGTGCAGGGCCCCCCTTTCAAAGGACAGGCCTCCCCTTTGAAAGTGCAGGCCTCCCCTTTCAAAGTGCAGCGTTTTCCCCGGAGCGGGCCGTGCCGCCGAAGTCTTCGAGATCCCTTGATTCTGGATCGCCACTACCGTGAGCGCGGCGCGGCCGGCTTCGGGGTCAATCCAGACATGGCAGGGCGCGCCTTCCCTGGGAGCGCCGGCGTCCTCGCCGGCTTGTCCGGATGAATCGGCGGAACGCCGGCAACTGTGGCCTCCTGTAAGAAGGCCGGGCCTTTCGGCCCAATATCTTGAGGATGCCGGCGAGACGCCAGCGGTCCCAGGGAAAACTCCGCCCTGCCCCTCAGTAAGCGTCTGGCACCTGGTCCCTCGGCCGGAGATCTTCGAAGACTTCCAGGCCATTGTCCGGAGCGCGCGGAGCTAGGCTGAGACGCCGACAGCTCTGAGGGGTCAATCCAGACATGGCAGGGCGCGCTTTCCCTGGGAGCGCCGGCGTCCTCGCCGGCTTGTCCGAATGAATCGGCGGAACGCCGGCAACTGTGGCTTCCTGTAAGAAGGCCGGGCCTTTCGGCCTAATGTCTTGAGGATGCCGGCGAGACGCCAGCGGTCCCAGGGAAAGCGCCGCCCCGCCTCTCAGTAAGCGCCTGGCACTTGGTCCGGGCGGGCGAGCCCCCGGGTGGCTCGGGCAGATGCCCGAGCTCTTCGGGCGAGCGCCCGAGAGGCTGGGGATGGCGCCCGAGAGCCTCGGGCAAGCGCCCGGGCAGACGCCCGGGAGCCTCGGGCAAGCCCCCGAGCCGTCCGGGCAAGCCCCCGAGAGCCTCGGGCAGATGCCCGAGAGGCTCGGGCAATTGCCCGGACGGTTCGGGCAGTAGTATTTGCGACTCGGGTAAGCACCCGAGCGTCTCGGGCAGCTGCCCGGACGCCTCGGGCAAGCACGCGACTCCCGGTGAGTCTCCTATCCCCAGCCCGACCAAATCTGAAACTACAGGCTGCATCCAGCCGTTGCTACCTGTACCTACGGTAGTTGACAGATGTAGGTAGACTGTAGTAGAATTACTTCCTATGGCAGCTAGGGAGCCCGATACTCAGTACTTGTCCACCTGGGAAGCCGAACTTTCCCGCCAGGCAGAAGAACTGCGCGCGGAGATCAGTGCCAAGCAGGCGGAGCTTGTCCATGTCGATGAGAGGCGCACACTAGTGCGACGATTGTTGGAAATCGAGGCTCGAGGTCCAGCAACTTCTTCCAGCGCAAGCGGTGACTGCTCTGCCGTCGGCTATGAGCACGCGGAATCAGAGATTGTTCCGTTAGAGCTCGAAGCCGCTGTCGCGGAGGTTTTGCGAAAAGCTGGTAAACCACTTCATATTACAGACATCCGTCAGGCTTTACTAGACCTCCGAGTGCCGATCCCGGGGCGCGGCGATGCCGCCAACATCATTGTCAGGCTTCGTCGAGTGGATCAGTTTATGCGCACTGCGCGCGGGACCTACGGCCTGTCTGAGTGGGGTCTTCCCGTAGTCTCCTCAAGGGCCCGCAAGCGCCTCCGTCGGGCGGTTGCGAAATGACCAACGAACCGGTGACGAACTCGGATGTTTTTCTCTGGGCGCTATACGAGCTCGGAGGGGCCGAAACGTTTATCGACGTCGAGGCAGTCTTCATCCGAGCTTTCAAGCTTGCGCCTTTGCGCCTAAGTTGGCGCACGCAACCTGACTTGCCAGATTTGAAAAAATGCTCAAAGGCGTTGCGAGATGCTGAGGGTCGCAAGCCCAAGCTGCTTGTCAAGCAGGGCCCAGAGATGCGCCGCCTGACGGTAGAAGGGCAGAAGTGGATCGAGAACAACTTCGACCGCCTCGCCGAATCACTCAGCTCCGATCGGGTGGTGCAGGCCCCGCGAACCCGCGTCCCAGCTAGGCTAGTGAATGAGGCGCTGCAGAGCGAGGCCTTCAGGCTGTGGCAACAGAGCGGGGTCGTTACTGACGAAAAGTGGCGCGTGGCGGAGATTCTTCGCTGCTCTCCCGACAGCTCCCGCACTGTATTTCACGAACGCTTGGAGACCCTCCGTAGCGCAGCCTACGCGACCGGCCGGTTGGATGCGCTCGCCTTTCTCGATGTGCTTGCAAAGGAACGAACAGCTTGGTTTTAGGAGGATAAGTGGGAAAGCACCGTCTATCATATGGCTCACGAGCCTTCAAGCAGGACGCGAACCATGCTATGAAGGGTGATATCGTTCGCGGGCTCATTGAGTTGATCACTAATGCTGACGATGCATACGGAAGTGATTCATCTGGTAAGATCCGCGTCGAGGTGGAACACCGCCGAGGCAAGTCTTGGAACGTGATCGTGCGAGATCGCGCAAAGGGTATGCGTAAGGCACTAATGGTCCGCGCAATCGGTCACATCGGTACGCGGACATCCGGATTTGAGTCTGGTGCAAGCGTCCGAGGTAATCTTGGGCGCGGCGCAAAAGACCTCGCCGCATTCGGTCCGGTCAAATTCGAAAGCATTTGCGAAGACTACTATAGCATGATGGTGCTGGAGCCCGACGGCTCGTTTGACGAGCCGGTGGAGAAAAGGGCCACCGATCGCGATCGTAGCGATCTCGGTATCCCTCGGGGTGCCGGCACTGTCGTTACTGTCGCTGTTGATGAGCGCTTCAGGTGCCCGCAACATCGAACTCTCGTCGATCGGTTATCCAAGCATTACCAACTGCGTGACATCAACTCGGACCCGAGACGAGAACTTACCCTCGTGGACCTGAACGATAGCACCACGGATGGTATCCGGTATGGTCACTCGTCGCTTGACGAGGTGGTTAGGCGGAACGGCAATATTCCAGGATATGAGGGAGCTGCCTTCGCAATCACAATCTATCGGGCTCCCGAACGCTACGAGCACCCAAGCAGCGATGCTGGCCGCCCGGAGGGCATCCTTGTCAAAGGTCGACGTGCTATATACGAAAACACGCTCTTCTCTTTCGAAGGCAACCCTCATGCTCATTGGTTTATGGGTTCTCTCGCCTGCGATTACATTGATATATTGGCTCTAGAGTTTGATGAGATAGAGGCAAAAAGTGGCGAGCACAGCCCATTGAATCCAATGCCCATCATCTCGCGCAGTCGAGATGGTCTTGTTCACGATCATCCGTTCTATAAAGCACTTGTGACGACAGTTGAACCATTCCTGGCTGAGCTCGTGCGGATAGAAGAGCGTAAGGCGAAGGAAAGCGAGGTGCGTGAGAGCGCACGGCTTCGGCGTGCTCTTGATTCGCTAGGGCGTGATCTTGGACAGCTTGTCGACGCAGACCTCCGCGAGATTGAGGAAGATGGGCTCGGTGGTGATAAGGGGACGAGCGAAGAATCGCTGCGAATCATCCCTGGTAATCCTGTGCTTTACATGGGCGAAGACAAGACAATATCTGTCGTCGCGCTGCGAGCGCTTGGTGCCTCTAGCCTTTGTATAGAGGTCGATCCCGAGGGTGTGGTCCAGGTCTTAGACCCGCTACAGATCCCGCTCACCGACCATCCGCGTCGCGCAGACTGTCTGATTGGTCGAATTCACCTTCGCCCGCTCATGGAGGATGAGGAGACACTTTTGACTGTACAGTGCGCTGAAGCCGAGGCAGTCGCGGTGATTCACGTCCGCCCCGAACGCGAAGTTCCAGACCCCGTTCCACCTATTCGGCTTGAGTTTGAGCGGCCCCGCTATCAGCTTGCGCACGGGAGGTGTCGATCTCTGATGCTTCGAGCACCAGTAGAAGTAATCAATAAGGAGGACACGACACTCGCGCGGGTTATTTCATCCGACCAGGGTATCGTTGTCATTGGTAGTGAAGTCCAGCTTGACTTCGATGAGGACGAGTTGTGCTTCGTCGGACGTGTGAAGGTGGACCCCCGTGTTCTTGGCGCACGCGCAACATTGACCGCGAGTCTCGGCGAGGAGCAGGCCGAGTGCGCCGTCGTCGTTGCGCAGCAAGAGGGTGGTGGACCACGGCTCGTTATTAAGATCGTCGACGAGGTTCAGGGTCGGTACCGTGCATACCTTGAGCGTGATGGTGACCTGACGGTAATTAAGATTCTTGGTGGTCACTCGGCGATCAAGCGATACCTTGGTCCGGCCCCCGACTTTCCCAATCAAGATTTGCCTTCTGCTCGGTTAGTCATCGCTGAGATTGTTGCTGGTGAAGCTGCGCGGCTTGTAATGGAAAGGAAGCACCGAGCTCCTGGTGACCTCGATGGTCCAGCCTTTTATTCGGAGCACCTCTTGTACCTAGAGAAGTATCTTGCAAGGTGTCACAAGCTGCTGGTCGACACGGAAGCCGTAAGCTCAACTATCGATGCTACGAGCTTGTCCCGACGCTCTGAAAAACTAATGCCAGGACTAAAGTCCCAGACAGAGGCCCCGATCGATTCCGACCAGAGCAGTGCCACCAACTAGTCTAGTGGCCTGTAACAGTTGAGCAGGCAATGGAGCTAGAGATTCCGATGCTGCGAGGTGGATGCTGTGGTGGCGAGGCTAATGCGATTGCGGGAGAGCTTCTCATCGCAGGAACACCGCATTCGCGTGCCACTCCAGTACCTCCCGGCTCGGCCGCCGGGCCGTATCTCCCGGCATCCAGATCCCCTGGATCAAGTGCCGGGTGATTGTTCGGGCGCTGCGGCAGATCGCGCTTCTCCTGGGAGCGCCGGCGTCTCGCCGGCATATCGTGGGGAATCGGGACCGCCTGGGATGGATGCTCCAGACCGCAGAAGAAGTACCTGGCACTCTTCGGCCGGCTCCGGAAAGCGCCCCGAATCCCGGAGAGGTGGCAGAAGGTCTTCAGTGTTTCGGAAGCCGCGAGGACCACGCCCACCGGAGGGCTACACGGTGCGGGTGCTTCCGGAGATGTGCGATGGATTCCCTGGTGATCGCAAGCTCCGAACGAGAGCGGATCGGCGGTCTCACCTCGATCCGAAGGGTCTCCGGATCGATGCCGAAGAGCCCCTTGTCGAAGGCCCGATGGTGGGTCAGGCAGAACACGAGCCCGTTCCTGGGATCGTCACTGCCCCCATGCTCGACCGAACAGATGTGGGCTGCGTCCAGGAGAACCTCCTGCCGGATGTCGCAGACGGCGCACTCGATCCCGTACTGCTTCAGGGCATTGAAGCGGAACCATCCCTGGTTGGGCCGGACCTTGGTCTTGCTCTGACGGAAGGTCCGCTGAGCCTGTAGGACGAAGGGAGTAGAGTCTTCGTCCGCGAGAAGAGGGAGCGGTGGCTGCTCGGTATCTGAGAAGGTGATGTAGAGGCGGTTGTTCGGGTCGTCGTAGCTCTGGACCCAGCCGAGCCGGACATTGCGCCCTGGAGAGTTCTCGGATGGGGTGATCACCACGAAGAGCGGGAGCCCGAGCTCGCCACAAACCTTGGTGGCCTGGATCTCGGCGAGGTCTCGGCCTTTCCGTTCTGTCAAGGGGTAGTGGTAGGTGACCCCCTCATCGCTTAGGTCGTCGGCGTAGACCCTGCCCGTGTGCAGCACCCCGACCGTGATCCCGGCCGTATTCCCGGAGACGAGCGCTGTCGCCTCCGAGTCCCGAAAGACTCCTTGCTGGCCTCGGTGTATATGGAGCTGCTTGATGAGCTGAGGCGAGACACCGTTAGGGCCACCGCGGGCCTTCAACTCTCTCCAGAGATTGAGCCGACGTTCTAGCTCGTCCTTGACCCCTATATCTGTCGGAGACATTCGATGCTCGCACGGCCACTCTGCTGTGGCTATCGAGAGACATGATTAGCGGTTGGTGGTTAGAATGCAAAGAGGTTGCGGCGAAATAGAAATATGCTGTATCGGAGGTGCTGCTGTGGGGGGTGAATGTCGCCGCTGCGTAACGCGCAGGGTTGGAGGGTGTCAGGCGGGTTGAGTCGGGTGAGGCTTTGCCCAGGACATCGGCTTGTGCCTTCAGATGCCCTGGGCTGGATTCTGCCCGGCCTACTTTTTCAAGGCTGTCGCGAGCTGCTGACGGAGCGCATCAAGGTTGTTCGAGGCAAGGCCCCCGAGGAGCTCGCCATAGGTGTGCCGGCTGCAACCCGTACAAATGGGCTGCCCGACCCACGTTTCGCCGACAGTCTCGGCGGGTTGTACGGCCAGCAACAAATCCTTGATCTGGAATCTCATCCTGACCTCCCTGGGTAATGTGGAGTCCTGCTGCTTCGGAGTAAGGCAATCTCGATTCTACTCTCGAAGACGGCCTGGAGGTCCTTCAGGGCACCCGGAGTGGAATCTTCGGCCTCGTCGGGCTGGCCTGGCTTCCCTGATTGGCGAAGCCAGGCGGTCGGTCGCCGCTTTCAAAGAATCCAGCGCGAAGAAAGAGAGGCCGGTGTCGCAGGAAGGCTATTCGGCAACCCGTATAGCCTACATGCGCGGGTTCAAGGCAATGTGCCGCGGGAAACAGGCTATTTGCCGCGGGAGATAGCCTGGATCCCACGGTTGTAGCCTATCTGGCGCCCGTACAGGCTATTCGGCGCGGCGGATTGCCTATCCGGCTCGCCATATTGGCTATCCGGCGGCCCGAGTTGCCTTCCGGCGTGCGGAAGAGCCTTCCTGTCCGGTTTTCAGGCTCCGGCCGGGAAGGAGCTCCCTGTGGCGGCTTCTTTCGCTCGGAGCGCCGGCGTCCCGCCGGCTGTTCTTGGAGTGTCAGGCCGGCAAGGATGCCGGCGGTCCCAGGGAAAACGGCCGATGGGCGGAACGGGTCTGCTTCTCTGGACGTGGGCAAACGCCTGCCGTGTCTGGCCGCGGGGCTCACGCCCCGGGCTGCTGCCGTCGCCCCTTCAGGGCTTGGGGATGTTTTGTGCGCCCGACCCCGGGCTGAAGCCCGGGGCTCTATGCCGGTGCCCCTTCAGGGCACTTCGGAAGGAGGGGGAAAGCGCCCCAACAGAATCCATAACGTTTGACGTCATATGACGCGCCGCGGTATAGTGGGCTCGTGATCAGATCCTTCAGGGACCGTGACACCGAAGGAATCTGGCACGGGGAAGTGGTCCGGCGGCTTGGCTGGGACATCCAGCAAACAGCGCGGCGAAAGCTGAGGATGCTGAACAACGCTCAGAGTCTCTCCGACCTGCGCGTGCCACCCGGCAACCGGTTGGAGACTCTCCGGGGCGACCGCGCCGGCCAGCACAGCATCCGAATCAACGATCAGTGGCGAATCTGCTTCGAGTGGCGAGAAGGGGATGCCTACGAGGTGGAGATCGTGGACTACCACTGAGAGGACCTTGATGAAGAACCGTCTGCCGAACGTGCATCCCGGTGAGATTCTCCTGGAGGAGTTCCTCAAGCCCTTGGGCATCAGTCAGAACAGACTGGCACGCGATATCAAAGTGCCACCCCGGCGCGTGAACGAGATCGTGCTTGGAAAGAGGGCGATCACCCCTGACACCGCTTTGAGATTGGCCCGCTACTTCGGAACCTCGGAACGTTTCTGGCTTGGTCTCCAACTGGACTATGACCTCGAAGAGGCTCAACGAGCTGTCGGCGAGGCGGTCCGGAAGGAAGTGCATCCGATCGCGCCTGCTGCTTGAGCAGGCTACCGGAACAGGATCGCGGTGGGCTGGACGCGGCTGTCGCCGCCGAGGAGTCCATCCGGCTGGCGATGGAGCCTTCCCGGCGAGGGATGGAGTCCATGTCTCCTCGGATGGAGTCCATCTGGCGCGGGAAGTACTCCATTTCTCCGGAGAAGGAGTCCATAACTCCGGGGAAGTAGGCAAGAGCTCCGTGGAAGTAGTCCATCCGGCCGGAAAAGCAGGCAAGAGCTCCGGAGAAGTAGGCTATTTCCCGGGAGAAGTACTCCATATCCCGGGAGAAATGGGTCCATCTGGCCGGGGAAATGGACTCCATCCCGAGGGAAATGGACTATTCGGCCGGGGAAATGGAGTACCTGGCCGGGCTGAAGGGCGATCCGGCGCCCCGGATGGCCTGCATTCGCGGATTCCAGCCTTCCCGCGGCTCGTCGGCGCCCTTCTTGAGAGCTTTTGCGGTTAGGCTTAAGCCCGAGGGGAAGAGCGCGGTCTGCAAAGCCCCCTGAGCCCGAGGAGCCTGTGAAAATCCCGTCCGTGTCGCGATAGGCTTCCCCGGCAGCTCCAGGCCGGGTCCCCGCACAGGCCCGGATTCACGGAAACGGTTCAAGAGAGATGGAGGGTGGAATGAGAACCAGAGCCCTGTTGGGAGTCGCATTCGTCCTGTTGTTCAGCTTCGCAGGATCGTCGTTCGCCGCGGAGCCGTGGGCGCAGCCCGCGGGCAAGGAGTGCAAGCAGGCCTCGCAGGTCTCGCCGGCCGCCGCTCCGGCCGTCGTCAAGGCCGAAGCCTTGAAGGAGGCGATCTTCGCGGCGGGTTGGACGTGCTCGACGAATGCCGATTGCCCCTGTGCCGCTCCCCTCTGCTACTGCATCACCTCCCTGCACCGCTGCATCTGCAACCTCGATCTGTGCTGCGTTGACGGGGAGTGCCCCTAGGACCCTGCGCGGCAGAAAAGGACAACAAGGACCGCAAGGACAACAAGGACA
>Ga0068862_100004569_pt1 | contig 11670 bp, 8 predicted proteins | sample KBSSwiS52_FD_66598 | JGI IMG/M metagenome (GOLD analysis project Ga0068862, IMG submission 66598) | Switchgrass rhizosphere microbial communities from Kellogg Biological Station, Michigan, USA - KBS Switchgrass S5-2 | ecosystem: Host-associated > Plants > Roots > Rhizosphere > Soil ... | reverse complement strand
TTGGTTCTGCCGTGCCTCGCAGGTCCAGCAATTGAAAAAGTGGATCTGTGCGCCGCTGGTGGGCTTATTGACGATGCTCGGCGGCGGTCCAGCCGCGTAGTTGAGCGTTTGCTGAATGAGCAGCCCCACGATGGAGACGTAACTAACCGGCCCGCTTACGTAAATGGAGTCGCCAAAGTCGCCGGTTCGGTTGATCGTGACGCCTAGCGGAGTCTCCGCCCGCAGCCGAATATTCGAGCAAGGGATCGTAATGGTGGAGCCGAGCGTGTATGTCCCGTTGGGAATCACGATTGTACCGCCCGCAGGGGAAGCCGCGCACGCAGCGGTTATCGCCTCTTGGGTGCCAAACGTGGTCGAACTGGGGTTCAGCGAGAGATAGTAATCCGTCGAATAGACGGTGTTCCCAAAGACCCACTGCTCGAGCGCTTCCACCTCTTTTCGTGTGGCGTTGTGGTGCCACGCGTCGATATAGGCCGAAACGGTGGATGTAGGCGCGTGAGACGCTGCGCTAGAGCCATCCACGCCGCGCCCGTCCACGTTGGGGCACGAGCTTTTCCCAATAGTGACCGTCAGCCCGACAACCGCGCAGGTCCAGACCCGCTCATTCTCAATCGAGAGAATCATGTTAGCGGTGATGCCCGTAGCGCTGGCGACGGTCATCGTGGTTGCCGTGGAGCCGATACCATAGGTCAGCGTCGTCTGGATGCCGTTGGCTGCTACGACCAGTTGGTTATCCGTGGCCACTGCGCCGGGGAATATCGCCGTCTGCGCGAACGCACCAAGCGCACAGAGGAACAGCCCCAGGATTTGTTTGATTAATTGCACACCGATACCCCGTTTAGTCTCTTCGCAAAAGCGCCCGTTCCAGAACCCGCGCAGGGGTTCGCAATCGTGCAATCGTCGCAATAAACGATGGAGCCATTTGTCGTGGGAAGACTCGCGAAATGGACAGCCGGAAGCGTCATCACACCGGTCGGCGAGATATCAAGCGCCTTCACGGACCCGTTGGCCAGTTGGAAATTTGTACCGTTTCCGTTGAATGCTCCGATGCCGGCCGCCCAGGTGGTGCCGCTGTTAACCATCGTGATTCCCGCGTACACGTTGCCCGTTGAGCGGATGTTCATCACGGTTGCCGCAGATCCGTTCGCAATGTGCAACGTAGACGATGCCGACGAGCAATTGACACACAACCGAGAGTTCGCCGTGTCCCACTTCAGCAGCGTTCCGGATTGCGTCAGATAGCCTGTGGTCGTATCGACGTAGGGAATCGCGCCAGCCGTGGTCAACGCGCTGCCGCCAAAGACTGCCGTGACGCCCGCAATGTCGCGCAGCGTGATTCCAGTGTTGAGGCGTATTCCTGTGTTGTCCCACCGCCATACTTCCGTGGGAGTGTAGAGGCTACCCGGAGTCAGGCCGGTATTGGCCACGCCCACGCCGACGCCATCAAACAGCGTCAGCCCGCTAGTCGTGGCGCTCTTGGCCGTATGAACGGAGCCGCCGAAGTAGGAGCCTGCCGCGATGTACGCTTGACTCGGAGCCGCGCCCATGAGGTACAGCCCTCCGTCTACGTCCGTGGCATTCAGACGAATCTGAGAACCCGCTCCGATGCCCTGAATGAAACCTTGATAATCGGTGGGTTGTGAGCCGCCTAGCGGGGTCAGGAACATCCGCCGTGAGGTCCACATGGGGTTTACGATGTTGAACGTTGTGCCACCCTCGTTGCCCCACTTGAGCGCCTTATTCCCAGAGTCATCAATGTTCGTGGTGTACCCGGTGAAGCGATTTCCACTGATGTAGGCGTTCGTGGGGTTGGTGACCAGAATGCCTGTCGTGGTCGCACCCTCAACCCAGAAGGTGTTATGCGCGATGGTATTATCCGTGCCGCTCGAAAACCGGATATCGCAGGCGCAAGCCCCGGAGTATGTTCCGTTGCCGTGCAGCTTATTCCCGACGATGGTGTTATTGGTGCCCTGGAGCCCGCTAGACTGCGTAATGAAGATGCCGGAGCCGCCCATGCCCGTAATGTCATTGCCGATAATGCTGGAGCCCTGCCCCGCAACGAGAATGCCGTGAGCGCCGTAGGCGTTATCCCCGTGAATATCGTTCCCGCTGATGATGTTGTTGTTGGTGTATGTGCCGTTCGATGAGTCGCTGATGCCGTACACCCGGCAGTCAAACAGGTGGTTGTTCGTGACGCTGGTTTGCACGAACGGCCCCTCAAGGCAGTAATTGCCCGCGTGCTCTACGATGTTCCCGCTAACGACCGAATTGACGCCGTTGGTGTACGGAGGCCCGCCCGTGCCGCTGTAGTTCAACTGGATACCCGAGAACCGCGCCGTATCCACGTGATTGTTCAGAATACGGACGTTGTTCGGCTTAGTGCCGAACTCCCCGGCAACGTAGAGGTTTTCCGACGCCATGCCATAGGAATGAATTCGCTCGATTATGATGTTGCTGGCCTGGACAGTCGGGGATGAAACCACCGCTATAACGCGCTGTCCGCTCTGGTAGACGCCATCAAGGATCGTCTGTGAGCCACGGACGTAGAAGTCATGGAAGTAGAGATTCGTTGCACCGATGAACTGGAATAGCCCACCGTCCGGCATTTTCGCGGGGTCTGCCGACGTGAAGTTCGTATTGACGGCTACCGGAAAGACCGTGGCGTCCCCATTGCCGTAGATCTCCACGTTGTTGCAGGCGTTGATCGTTCCTACGATCCCATGCGATGTTGCGCTGATCTTGTAGGTGCCCGATGGGAAGTAGAGTTTCCCGCCCGTCGCGCAAATGGCTGTAACAGCGGCCTGAATGGCCACGGTGTCATCGGTCGTGCCGTTACCAGTCGCGCCGAAGTCCTTGACGCTAATGTTTTCGTAGTGCAGTTTCGTTTCAAGGGCAATGATTTCGGCCTTAGTGGCGTTATGGTGCCACGCATCGATGTAAAAGTAAGCCGCCGCCCCGGCCCGATGTGCCGCCGCCGTTGAACCGTCAAACCCGCGTCCGTCAATATTTGGACACGATGACTTCCCGACGCTGATCGTCACGTAATTGACGTCACAGACCCACATGCGCTCGTTATCAATCGAAACGATGCTGTTGACTACGATCCCATCCGCATTGGCCACAGTAAACGAGGTATCCGCAGTGCCGATACCCCACGTAGAAGTGGTCTGGATGCGATTTATTGCCGTCGCAAGCTGCGAATCGCCAACAATCGCCCCCGGAAAGACCGCCGTCTGGGCGAACGCACTACAGGCCAGGAGTAAAAGACCGATTACCCTCATGCCGCTTGCTGACCCATCCCGAAAATGGCGGCGTTCTTGGCGATAATGGCGTCTTTGCTGCTCTTCGCCATCGCCGCAATCGAAGCTAGCCGGTTATCAGTCGTTCGCGTGCCGTATTGCGGATACAAGAGCAGCGCCAGATTCGATTGAATGGCGTTCTCGTAGCCCGGAGGCATACTAATCACGTCGCTGACCGCCGAAAATGCGGTGAGCGCGGCCCAGTAGTCAAGCAGGAGATTCCCGCCCGCTGACGGGGTGGGCCACACCTTGATATTGATCGACGGGTAGGCGTTATCCGCCGCCACAACAGACGGTAGAATCGCTGTGGTGCTCTGGCCGTCGTTTACCTGCGCCTCGAACTGATCAAAGCTCAGCAGCTTGCACGGTGAGCGGAAATTGCCGGAAACGCCCGCCGCGCCCGTGATCCGAACAGGATCAGCAGTGGATACCATCGAACCAGCCGTACCGACCGTATACGTCGCCAGTGCCGCTGTCAGCGCAAACGACTGGTGGTAGACCTTATACACCATCGCCTGCTCGTTCGACCACGTGGCCAACATCTGGTTCAGGCGCATGAAAGCGTCCGTCTGCTCAGCGGTCGTAATCGTTTCGGCAGGAGCGATGGCGTTTAGATCGAGCATCGCCTCTGTGATGAGGTCGGCAACGGTGTTCGCCATTAGTCCTCCATGTCGGCGGGGTCAGTGTCGCGAGCTTTCGGGGGGCGCCCGGGGCCGCGCTTGATCGGAGGCGCTTCCAACTGGGCGACACGCTCCTCAAGAGACTGCAGGCGGTCAATCAGTTCTTGGATCACGTCAGCAGTGCTCGGCTCTGGCTTCTTCGGAAAAGGCGCGAGGCCCCAACCCTGCTCGCGGGCTGCGTTGCACTGGGCTAGCGTGTCAACTCGCTGCGTGTTGCCGTTCGGGTGATGAATGATTCTTGGGAAGTCCATAGGTCCTGAAAAGAGGGGCGAGAGGAGCCCGCCCCGTAGGTTCGGAGGGTTGGAGGAAGAAACGGCCTAGACGCCCGTCGAGAAATGGACCAGAATTCCGGGGCTGTTCGTCACAGTCGCGGAAGTGGCCGTATTCAGCAGGGCGACGGAAAAGAGCAACTGTTTGTCACTGTCGAGCGGAATCGCGCTCGCGGGAGTGAATTTCATGGAGTAGAACGCGCCAGCGGTAGTCGTCGCGACGTTCGCGGAGGCCACGGCGGGCGTAATGGTCAGGGAGCCACTGTCGGCGCGTACGGGCGTCACAGTGGAAGCGGTTTCCGAGGCTCCAGCGGCGGGGTAGGTGATGGTCGAAAACACTACCTGGGAATTGATCGTTCCCGCAGAGAGTGATGCGACCTGCGTACCGAGGCCCGTAGTCTGAACCCCGTACATGAACGTCACGTCTTCGATGACTACCGACCTCCCAACGATTAGGCGAGACGGCAGGGTGATCGTGCAGACGTACGTGTGAGTGTTGGTTCCGGAGTTGCTGGTCTGCGCCTGAACGACGGGCAGAACAGAAGCGCCGGAAGTGGTGTAGCCGTTGGTTCCGGTCGAGTTGCCGGATACCGAAGAGTTGCAAGCCGTAGCCGGGAGGAACTCGTACCCGCTCTTAATGACCCAACGGCCACCAGAGCAAGTGAAGATGTTCCCGGTTACGGTGTTGATCGTCGGGGTAGCGAGTTGGTTCGAGGCCGTGCAAGCGCCGGAGCGGTCATACGAACTGAAAAAGTTCACCTGCCCCGCGTACACGGTCGCACCGCTCAAGTGAAGAGTGGCGCGAGTGCCAGCCGAGCCGCGATCAACGCTGATAACAGTACCGTTAATCGCACGCACGACCATGAATTCGCGGTCTACGTAGAGGCCCCACTTGTTGACTACCAGACCGGTAGCGCTGGACACGGTAACCGTGGTCGCAGTGGCATCGGTCACAGCAGCCGAAAGGGTGATTTGGGTGAGTGCGGTTTGGCCGAAGGACAGAGCCGCAAAAACGAACAGAATAGCCGCCAAAGAGAGGATTCGCTTGTAGTTTTGCATGGTGATTTCTCCTGTTTCCTGGTCTCGCCTACGCAAGCGAAAGGACCCGCACGGCGGAATACTCGTTGTAGAGGTTGCCGAACCCGCAGAGCACGTCGAAGCGGTTGACCATCTTCGACTGCACCGGGTCAAACATGCGAACGAAGCGCACAGAAAGCCCCGTCGCAGGGTCACGAGAGAGGCTGGTGATTTCGGTAGCCTTCGGCTTTTCGAGAGCCACACCGACCAGCGCGTAAGCATCGCCCGACAGCGCGATACCGTTAACGCCAACTTTGCCGCTGGGTGTGCCAGTGCCAGGGAACAACGTCAGAGTAGCGCCCGCGAGAGGCAGCGCGTCCACGTTCTGATACTGGTTACCGGGGCCACGGAACACGCCAGCGGCATCGTCGCCAGCGGAGACATAGAGCACGTCAGCGCCGCCGCCAGCGGCCGTCAGGTCCTGAGTGACCACGAAGGTCTTAGCGCGGCCATTAGTGCGCCGGTTGACCGGGTTGACGTAGTTGACCGAGCCAATGCTGATCACATCGCCAACCTTGAAGGTGTCCCCCGCGGTTGCCGTGATGGTCAGCGAGGTAGCACCATCGGCCACGTTGCTGGTAACAGTCACCGCACCGGCCCAAGTGCCCGCCGTGTGGGTGTACAGGTTGTTGCTGGAGTACCAGTCGAACCCGGCTGCCCGCCCCATCGATCCCTCTTTGTACTGCTTGGAGATCGCATCGGTGGGATTGAAGTAGGTCACACCAGCGGCGACGGCGTTCTCTTCCATCGTTGGGCTGATGATCATCCCGCGATTTCCGGGGGGCGCCGACTGCTCGTTCATGATCGTGCGAGCACGACGGTACGGGCTGAAGTCGGTGGGTGTGGTGCCCAGAACGCCGCTGATGTTGGCAGTATGTTGGTAGGCCCACTGAGAGCAGCGGGAGTCCAACTCGTTGGCAATCTGATTCATTGCCGGTTCGATGTACTCGCGCTTGATGGCTTCCTCGCCGCGCTCCTGTTTCAGAGCCGCCTCGGCGGAATCCCATTCAAAGTCAACACCGAAGATCTGATCGCAAGCAACCGTGGTGTAATTCCGGCTGATGGGTTGTGGAGAATATCCCAGGCCATTTCGGATCAAGAACCGCTGCGGCATCTTGACACGAACAGTTTCACCGACCGCAAAGGCTTTAGTGAACTCTTTGTTGTAGTCGGTGTTGAAGAAGGGCGCGACCTGGGATTTGTTGATGAGCATCCGAAGGGATTCCATCGTGATCCAGTCCGCAAATGCGTAAAGATTGGCCACTTGTCATCGCTTTATGTCTCGGCTATCCGCGAGTTGCTTGTATCTCGCAAAATTGCCGGCCTTGATGGCGTCCGCCAACTCGTCGCCAGGAGCGGCCTGCTTGCCGCTCAACTCGGTCGGAGGTGGAGGAGCCTTCGTGATTTCTTTCGCGGGAACTTCGGCTTTGGCTTCGGTCTTCGGAGTGGCTTTCTCAGCAGCGAGACGAGCCTCGATTTTGCCGATAGCGGCTGCGATCTTTAACGGGTTACCCGTCTTCGCAATCGCCATCGTCTCGTCGGCGTGCTCGTGCAGGTACAGCAGAACGTCAGGACCGACTTCTGACGTCAGGATGAGGTCAGAGACGCCCACCTGTGTCAGAAATGGCCCTAATTGCTCTACCGCCTGATCGAACGACTTGCCACGCGCGGGATCGGCTGAAACCTTTGCGGCTCGCTCATCCCATGCTGACTTTGCCGTCGCCTGCTGCTGCTGCGCTTCCCGTTCCTGGAACTTCTGATTGAGTTGGTACTCGGTGCGCTGATCGTAATACTTGTCGAGCGCCTCCTCGTACGACTCCCAATCCTGAAAATCTCCAGATTTGGGACGCTTTGGAGGTCCATCGGCTTGCTTGGTCTCAGCGGCGGGCGTTTCCGCTGGTTTGTCGCCCTTGCGCTGCGACTCCAGGGCATCGGTCTCGCCCCGCAGACGTGCGCGTTTCTCAAGCAACTCCTGGACTTCTTTTGCCAGTTCCGCTTTCCGAGCCTCAGCACTGCGCTTGTTAGGCTTCGGTTGTTCCTGCGTAGGTTCGGTTTCCGGGTCCGAGGCGGTTGCCGGTGCGTCCGGTTCGCCTTCAGCCGTTTCCGGCTCGGAAGATTCTGGTTGTGAGGGTGCCGGGGCCTCTTTTTTCGGCAAATCGCCTGTTTTCAGCCAGGCGTCACGCTGAACCCCGCTCAAATCTGAGAGGGGAATGAACTCTACGGTAGACGATTCCGTAGCTTGGGCGTCTGTTGGTTGCATGGATTGTCTTTCGTGGATTTGCCGCGTTGCTGTCGCCAGCGGCCGGCGGATTTACTGCGAAACTTTAGCGGGGTCTCGGTACCAGCAAAGGGTAAGCGCGTATGGACCAACGAAGATCTGTACACCGTTGAGGCAATGCCTCCAAACCCCGCAAACAAAATCTGGACTGTGGGTGCGACGATTGAAGCGACAGCGCTCCAGACCGGTAATTCTCTCTATGGCATTTCGATAGAAATGGGAACCGCTCACCGTGCCGTCTCCTGGGCCTGTTCGGCCTGCGTATCGGCGACATCTATCAGCCATGCCGCAACGTCTTCAGCATCGAAGTAACACTGGCCGTCCTCAAATGGGATCTTCTCTGAGGCCTTCTTCTGGATGATCTCCCCGGCGGTCTTCAGGATGGCCCGTTCCATCGAACACAGGTCTATGCCCGTAACGGACTCCTTGTCGTGTGCGTGAATTCTCATTGGGTTGTCTCCGGCGTCTGCTCGGCCTGTGCTTGCTGCTGCTCCATCTGCTGAGCCTGTAACGCCGTGTCCTGCTGCTGCGCCATCACCTGATGGTCCTGACCGCGGACGGCCACGGCCGTATCGATGCTGTGCTGAATCGCCTTGAGTTGGTTTTCGAGTTGAGCAACCGCGCCTGTCACGCCCGCATTCAACTCCGCGATACGGATCTGAGCGGCAATCTGCTGCTGCTTCGTCTCGTTGTCCATCTCCGCGATACGGATCTTGGTTTCCTGCTCGGGAATCTTCGCGTCCTTCTCGTCTTGCAACTTGTGGACGATCTGCGTCAACTGCATGATCATCTCTTGCGCTTGCTGCATCTTCTGCATGACTTCAGGCGGCAATTGGCCCTGATCATCGCGGTACTGCGGAGGCGTCAAACGCTCTGCGATCTGATCTCCGATGGGTCCAAGGTTCTGCAACCGCACCACGAGGTCTGCGATCTGCGGAAATACCTGTGGATTTTGCGCCAGCGTGTCGGCGAACTCTACCGCCTGCGCCCGTTGAGACTCAAACGACGGACCCGCGCTGATTGCAACCGCATGTTCGCCCTGTTTGGCGTTGATCATCATCGGTTGCTTCGTCTTTGGGTCGATGTAGTTCGGATCGTTGATTCTGACCACCTGATGCGTGTCGTCTGGCTGACGGATACCCACTTCTCGCGGCGTGTCGTAGTAGTGCGGGATTAAATCGTCGATAATTCGCCCGGTGTACACCAAGCAGCGGTCAAAATTGTCTATGAAATGAAAATTCCCCTGGTCGCTCTGCTGGTCTAGAGCCTTAATCGCGACTCCAGACTTGGCGTTGGTATCCTGACGGCCCACCGACGAGTTATAGGAGCCCGTAGCGCTCTGAATGGCCCGTTTCATGGACTCAGCCAAGAATTCAAGCGGCTGAATCTGCGGTTCGTAGGGCTGACGCTCGGGGCGCGGGAGAACCGTTGAGCCAGTTTCGCCTGTAGTGGCCTTGTATTGCAGGTACGGGAGCGGGATTTTATTGACTTTCTCCCATTCGTCCTCATGGCCCTCAAACTGGCCCTCTACGCCCACAAACGGCGTCTTCGGAGACATGCCCACAAGCTCAAATTCCGCCGTGCGCGTGTAGCAGTACAGCATGATCGGGTCACGAGCCAGCCGCACGAGCGAAAACAGCATCCTCTTCGAGCCGCCACCGTCATCCACGTACATTTCACGGCCCACCGGGAACACAATCGGGATGTATTTACCCGGCCAGGGGTTTTCCTCGAGGATTTCGATACCGTTGGTGATGTACTGGCAGATGGTGCGCTTGCTGATCGGGCGATGGTTGGCAATATCCATGATCGGCTGACCATCGGAACCCACCGCTACACCGCCATCGAGCTTACCGCCCTTAATTTCATCGAGGTAGAACGTGCGCCCGTCCGTTTTGATCAACTGCCGCCGCTTGGTGGTCTTCACCTTCCAGTACTCGGCCACCTGGATTTGACAGGATTCGCCGTCGATCTGAATCCAGGAAGGCGCGTAAGCCATCAGAGTGGGCTCAAATGACTTTGTTTCGGCATCCGGCCACCGCTCGCGGAACTTCTCCACGGGCATCCTGTCGATGACAAAGCAGTCCGACATGTCCGAGAAGTCGGCCTCTTTGCAGTCCGGGTCCATGTAGACCGTATCCGGGTTCGGAATGCGCCGAATTACGATCTCCTGATCAGCGCCGCTCTCTTCGTCATCCCCGCAGTACCGCGTACCGACCCGCCAAGCGCCATACGAGCGAATGAGAACATTCTCGAAACCAGTGGCATACGCTGCCTGGGCGTTGCTCTCATATTCGATTTGGCGCATGAGCGCTTGGCGGAACTCTGCCGTCTTCTCGTCCGCGCCGTTACGTGCCGGGTGAACGGTAATCGCCCGCTTGTTCATGCGGACGTCGTTTACCTTCTGATTGATGTACTGGTTGATCTCGTCGAGCGAGAGACACAATCGGCCCGCCGCCTCGCGTGCCTTACGCTCTGCCTCTGGCCACGGATCACCAGCCGCGTAACGGACGTCAATACGCGCCTCGTCGCGAATGTCCGACCACGACTTGACCATGTAGTCAAACCGCTTACGGATCTGCTCTAAAAACTTCTCATCAGAGGGCATTGATCAAAATCAGTGGGTTTTCGAGGTGCGGGCAATTCTCGCCGGGGAAAATTTGCAAATGACAGACGATGCAGTATCGTGACGCTCGCATAAGCTTGCTATCCGGCCAGTGCCACTCAACTTCAAACACTTGGTCAAGCGGCGGGTCGATCCTAGGATCACGGCCTAAGAGTTTTTCGTCTTGAGGCATTACTGAACGCGCTGGACGGGTGAAACGGTACGCCAAATGCGCAGTTTTTTACCTGAATAGATCGACCACGAGGCACCGAAGGAATCACCGCACGGAGTGATTGAGTGCGTCCAGCCCCAGTGCTTGAAGTTCCACGTGATTAGGAGGCTGAAAACAACCCGCTGCATTGCGCAAGCGTCAAACTGCCACACTTGCATGTCAAAAATGGCCTTACCAAAAACGAGTAATATTCTCATGACAAGCGGCCAAGTCTACGGCGAATCTCTTCAATGTCCAGCGGCTCAAGCGGCTGTGAATGCCACTTTTCAATTACAGAATTTAGTTCTGCCAAAGCTTCTTCTGCTGTGAGCCGGGACTGCTGACTCGCCTGCAAAAGTGCGTAAGCTTCGTCCATGATCTGTTTTACGGTTCTCATGACCAGGGGCTCACAACCACAGGCGCACGATGCACGGACGGCTTACGAACGTTCACAGGCTGCGCGAAGGTCATTGCCAGCGCGTCACCGTCGTCAGGCGAATCCAAACCGCGCTTCTTCATGTCTTCCTTGGATTCGAGGATTAGCCGGTCCTGCTTGTCGTTCCCGTACCCTGGTCCCGTCAAATCCACTTCCAGATCGGGCGTAGCGTCGATGGCCCCACGGTTGAGCCAGTCGCGCATCTTGGCCCACATGTAAGCCCGCATGTTGCTGTAGTGCTCGTCGGGACTCTTGCCACCAAACTGAACGTCAATTACTTTGTGCCCCAGGCTGCGTAAGCGGTCGTTGATGGGTCCGCCGATACTTCCACCCGTCGCGTCCGCAAAGCACGCTGCGGGCCTCCGCGTGACCAGCAAATCGGCAATCTTGGACACCATCACCATCGAATCGCGGGCAACTTCACCGGGGATGCGGATTGCCGGTATGCTGCGGGCGTCCAACCCACGGCGAAAGCGGATCACGTTGTCATCACCGCCGCCACGGGCGTAGTCCACGCCCATGATTAGCGGTTCGTCTGGGAGGACTTGGACCTGACGCTTCTGCGCAAGGTAAACAGCCTCAGATGATATAAACTGTTGGTCACCAGCGCGTGGAGCAAGGCCCCGAACACGTACTCTAAAGTAATCAGAATCTTCGCCATACTTCTCCAGCCACTCCTGAATCAGTGCCTTATTGGCGAACCGCGATGTGCGGCTGTCGATGCACCGAGCATTCCACCTGTGCCGGTCGTTGCCGAAGACCGCCTCAAAGAACGGCCCTGTGCGCCGCGTGGGGTTGCCGAATGCAAACCAGAA